>ERZ773155.21-NODE-21-length-102850-cov-13.994066_pt1 | contig 102850 bp, 90 predicted proteins | sample MGYA00511262_ERZ773155 | MGnify/ENA primary metagenome ERZ773155 (study PRJEB29015, sample SAMEA2737828) | human gut metagenome | biome: human gut; feature: human-associated habitat; material: faeces | place: China | collected 2012 ... | reverse complement strand
AGTCTTCTCCGGGAATGAATTGAATATTGACGCCTGTGATATTGGCGGCGGTGAACTTTTCGGCCGTTTCCGCTCCACGGCTGGTGAGTTGCAGACGGAATTTTCCCAGGTCTCCGAAATCCACCTGTTCGCCTGCACGCAGGCCTTCGATCATATTCTCTACGGTGGCGATGATGACTGCGGATACGTCCGCCCTGCTGACGGTGGTCTGTGAGGCTACACGTCTGCTCAGTTCCTTCAGGGTCAGTTCACCTGTAATTTGCGACTTGGCATAAGCCTTGGGCTCTTCGTCCGCTTTCTGCGGATTCTTGAGCATTGCAATACTGTAATTTTGCATAAACAAGAATAATTTAAAAAATTAAAATTAAAAATTAAGACTCTCTGTGTGGTGGGGAGGACAGTTCGTTTCTCCCTTCCGACAGGTCAAAGATACAATAACGGGAGGGTGTGAAAATGAGTGACATTGAGAGGTGATAAACCTGCTTCGGAATAAGTGATATCTGATGATTTTTCAGTACTTTTATAGCATAAAAGAACTTGAAAATTAATCAGAAAATTATCAGAAAATGAAGAAAATCGTTTGTGAACAGACTGCGGATGCGGCCATCGAAGAATGGCCCGTCCGTCCTTATTCCAAGAGTGAACTGGCGCATGCTTATGCGCCCGAAATCGGAGAGCGTTCCGCCCTCAACCGCCTGTCCCGCTGGATACGATTAAACGAGGCGCTGTCCCGTGCCTTGCGGGAGACCGGTTACCGGCTGACCCAGCAAATTTTTACGACCAAACAGGTGGAACTGATTTTCTTGTACTTGGGAAGGCCGTAGGGAAGTTGGGAATGGAGAGTTGAGAGTTGGGGGATGAACGCTTGCGGGAGTGAAGGGCTTCACTTGCGCAAGTGAGGGCGTACACTCCCGCAAGCGTTGGCATTCGCAGCCGCAAGTATGAGTATCCGTCATCCTGAGCGTAGTCGAAGGATGACGGATGGTTCTCAACTTCCCCAAGGTTTCTGGTCTTTCGCCATGACCCTGCCTTGCGCTTCCGCTATTATCTGTTCTTCGGATTCCCGTTCGTCGTAGCGGCCGCAGGGCTGTCGGACGAAGAGGACGCTGCCTGTCTGGCACAGGTCCTGGTCGCGCACCTTCAGCATGTCGAGCCTTGTATAAGCCCGGTCCTGCTCTTTGATGCGGGAAATGGAGAAGATGAAGTCGGCGAGGTTGGCCCAGTTGGCGCTGCCTGAGATGGTGTACATGTCTATGTCCTCCAGCTCATTCTTTCCGTTCTGCTTTTTCAGGCTGCGCGGATGGGCTACGATGATGACCCATATATGGTTGGTACGGCCCCATGCCTGCAACTGCGTCAGCATGGCCTTGATGGCTTGCGTCTCGGTGTTGTAGCGTCCCGTTTCCACTTCCATAAAGAGGTACGGGTCGATGATGAGATATTTCAACGGTGCCGTGCGGCGCACCATGTCGGCCCGTGCGAGGATGTTGGCGGGAGTGGGGGAGACTTCATGCAGGTCGAGGTGAACCATGTGCTCGTTCAGATAACTGACGATGGGTTGCAACTGCTCCCGGGTATAGTTGGCGGTGTTCACCTTGCCCAGCATCAACTGGACGAGATGCGCCATGTGCTTGTTCTTGTCCGGCACTTCGAAAGAGAGATAACAGACGTAACGCCCGGTTTTGGCCATCAGCCTGCAAGTGAGGTCGTTCAGGAAGTCTGTCTTTCCGCTGTTGGGCTTTCCGGTGCCGATAATCAGGCCTCCCTGGTCGGTGGGGTGAAATACGTGGTCCGTCAGCGGGCCGTAGCCTACGTCATACCCGTGGTCGTATTCACCGTTCAAGGCGTCCAGAATCTCATCTGTCCGCTCGCTGACGGTGATGATATCCGAGGTGTGTTGCGGGCGTGCCGCTTCGATAATTTCATGTACCACTTCCACGCCGTAGGCGGCAAGTACGTCGGAGATATCCTTGCAGTCGCCGGGCAGCGTGGTGAGCAGGCAGCGGGCGCCGAAGTAGTCGGTCAGGTGTTTGACGAGTGTCCGTCCGGGCAGGTCGCGGTCTCCGCAGATTACGATGTCCTGCACCTGGTCCAGCCAGGAGTCGAAGGCTTCGAAACTTTTGGGCAGGTCGCTTGCCGCCCCGTTGGGCACGCTGATGACGTAAGGGTATCCGGCTTCATTCAGGGTCAGCACGTCCTTTCCTCCTTCGGTGATAATCAGGCGCCGGATGTGTTCTTCGGACACGCGTAGCGGATTGATGCAGTCGATGTGATAGGGCGCACAAGGAGTGGTGGGAGAATCCTGGCTCCAGAACTTGGTGTATCCGGCAGGCTTTCCGTCGTCCGTGCGGCTGGCGGTGGACGGATCGCACGAACGGTACTTTACATTCACGGGTTGCCCGTTGACGTAGTTCACATAGGCGATGCAGTGATACATGGTTCCGCCGGATTTCTTCTCATCGTCTTTGCCGTAGCAGCGGTGCGTGAGGCAGCCGATATGGGCGCTTATGGCTGTCTGTAGCGAGATGCCCTGGTCGGCAAGGTAACGGCGTGCTGCCAGTTGGTCCGGGTCGGTTGTTTCAGGGTCGTCGGTCAGGGGCTTGATTTTAGAGAATATTTCGGGCGGAAGGCTTTTGTAGTCTTCAGGAATCATGGGCACTTCCGATGCGTGTTTTCCGCTATCACCTGTTGTGCTGCTGCTTTTGCAGGTGTAATTTACGGATTTTCCCATGCCGGAAGATGCCCGGTTCATACCGGAAGTCGCTCCGCCGTTGCTGAATGAAGAATCGGAGTAGGGGCGTTCTTCCCAGAAGTCCTTGAGCTTTCCGTTGAAGTCGCATCCGGCATAGAAACAATGATAGGCTCCTGTCGCTTTGGATATGGAAAGATGTTTCTTTCCGCATTTGGGGCACTCGGCTACGAAATTCTTTCCTGCGTTTTTACGATCGGGAAAGTCACTGAGATAATAAAAGGGTTTCATTTTTAATTATTAATTTTTAATTATTAAATATTAATTGCGGGTTGTCCATTGGTTGCTTAGCACGTTCCAAATGGCTTTTGCCGAGGGTCTGGGTTGCGCTTCTTCGGGTATGTTTACTGTCCCTTCATCGACATCGTCATAGAATCTCATTCCCGATTCCGGGTCTGTCCATTCAAACTCACTGAGGGGATGATTATTCCGTTGATTCGTGCGGTTCTCTTGAGCCGCCTGTTCCCGCTTCTGCCTGCCGCCCCGTGCCGCATCGTTCAGCAAATGCTGCCCATGCGCCGACTTCAGCAGATTGTTCAGCCAGCAGAGCCTTCCGGTATGGTTGGATTTCATGAACCGGGCTTGGGAGGCGAAGTAAGGAATCAGCAGTTCGTTGACCATATACACCAGATTTTCGCAGGCGTGTTTACGTGTCAGCCCTTCGTGCGTCTGGAACCAGTTAATCAGGGGAGTCAGTATCTGCGCTTTCTGCGCGGAGTCCTCGTTGATGAGATGGAAAAACTCTTTGGCGGCAGCCAAAGATTCCGGCGTAACGATATTTTTCTTATCAGAATTATCATCTAAAGGTGTATCGCCGGTAGGCGAAAGTTCTTCCGAAGAAGAACTCCCTTTAGTATATATATTATATATATTATCCACCGCAGAAGTTTGCGCAGGAGTCTGCGGTAAAATTTGCGGTAATCCGGGTTGGATATCAGTCTCATTTGTCAGTTTTTCGGATTCGTTGTCATGCCATAGCGGTGAATAAAAGGCAGTGATCTGTTTCCGGTCTTCATTCTGGATAAATCCAAAAGACTGGCAATTCTTCACGGCTTCTATGAGTGCCTGTGTGGTGGTGAATCTTAGTGAGAGTCTGATGTCGTAGAAGTTTTCCACCGGATAAACTTGCTCGCTGTTCATATAAGGAGTCAGTCCGAGGTAGAGGTTCAGAAGTTTTGGAATGGCTGAATCTGTAATCTTCCGGTTTTTCCACAGACCGATGGTCTTTTGGAGTTCCGTTATGGAGATGGTTGTTTTTAGTGCTTTCATCGCTTTTTGTTTTTGAAATATGGCCCGAAGTTAGAGAGAATTCAAAAATGCATCGTACCAACATGTTGGTACGATTGCCCCGATAATTATCGAATATTAACATTTAATTTATATAAAATCATGCTTGAATCAGCAGAAGACTCATGTGAACATGAGAGTTTAGGTGAATATATCAATCAGCTCCGTCTCCATTTGGGTGTGAGTATTAAGCAACTTTGCGCGGACTGCCATATCAGCCGCCGCACCTATTACGAGAGTTCGGGCTGGTAAAGATTTAAAACTGAGCTTTTATGTTCGCATATTCAATGCTTTCCATGAGTATGAAACGGAAGAGGAATTCGGAGAAATGTGGAGGGAGATTGCTTCGTTGCTGTTCTGAGTGTTTACTACCACAGCGGTATCTTCCTTGTTAACTTGTTACCTGAAGCCTTGTCAACCGCGAAACTTGAGTTATAAATAAGTGGGTATTGGTTAGGAAAAAACGGATAGATTTTGTTACTTTGCAGGTAAACAAAGGTGGAAAGAAAATAATGGATATGATGCAGCAGAGACAACTTTACCCGATAGGGATACAGACTTTCTCGGAAATCCGTGGAAAGGGCTATTTGTATATAGACAAGACGGAGTATGTTTATAGAGTGACGCATGCCGACTCTAAGTATGTCTTTTTGAGCCGCCCTCGTCGTTTCGGCAAGAGTTTGCTCGCCAGTACGCTGCACGCTTATTTTGAAGGTCGTAAGGATCTGTTTGAAGGTCTTGCCATTGAGAAGTTGGAGGCGGAGTGGACCCGGTATCCGGTGCTTCACTTTGATATGAGCATAGCGAAGCATGTGGATAAGGAACGACTGAACGGAATGTTGAACTATATGCTGTCCGGATATGAGCGGGAATATGATTGCCGTATAGCGGATCCTGACGCTAACGTCCGTCTGACAAATCTGATAAAATGTGTTTTTGCGCAAACCGGCAAGCAGGTTGTCGTCCTCATCGACGAATACGACGCCCCGCTTCTCGACGTTATCCACGAAGAAAAGAATCTTCCCGTGCTTCGGGATGTGATGCGCAATTTCTATAGCCCCCTGAAGGCTTGCGACCCTTATCTACGTTTTGTATTCCTCACCGGTATCACGAAGTTCTCCCAACTGAGCATCTTCAGCGAGTTGAATAATATCAAGAACATCAGCATGGATGGAACATACGCAGCTATCTGCGGTATTAGCGAAGAAGAAATGCTGACTCAGATGGACAATGATTTGGATTTATTGGCAGCACGTATAGGAATGTCTCGTGAAGAAGCCCTTGCGGAGCTAAAAAATAACTATGACGGCTATCATTTCACCTGGCCTTCGCCCGATATTTACAATCCTTTCAGCCTGTTGAACGCTTTTGCCGACGGTAAGATGGATTCTTATTGGTTCGGTAGCGGTACACCTACCTATCTGATAGAGATGCTGAATAAGTATCACGTAATCCCTCAACAGATTGGAGGGCGGAAAGCGCTTGCCGAATCGTTTGATGCTCCTACGGAGCGAATTACCAACATTACTCCTTTGCTCTATCAGAGTGGTTATATCACGATAAAGGGATATTCGCCCATTACCCACCTTTATTCGTTGGATATTCCCAACAAAGAGGTGCGCATGGGGTTGATGAAGAGCCTGTTGCCTGGTTATCTGCATCAGTATACTATGGATGGGCTTACTACGGTGGCTCTGTTGTATGAAACTATTTATGAAGAAAGATTGGATGACGGTTTGCGTCTGTTGCAGACTTTCCTTTCTACGATTCCTTATTGCGATAATACTGATTATGAGGGTCATTACCAGTCGTTGCTCTACACCATTTTCAGTCTGCTGGGCATGTATGTGGATGTGGAAGTGCGCACTCCGCGCGGACGTGTGGATGTGGTGATGCGGAGTTTGTCCGCTCTCTATGTGATAGAGTTGAAGTTGGATAAGACGGCCGATGCCGCTATGGAGCAGATTAATCTGAAGAATTATCCCGAACGCTTTGCGCTGTGCGGTCTGCCGGTGGTGAAGGTGGGGATTAATTTCGATAGCGAGCGGAGGACGCTGGGGGATTGGAAGATAGAGTAATTCGAATCTATAAGCTCTATTATAAAAGTTAAATCAATAAATCTATGATTATTGAGATAAAAGTTTTATTTTTGTGTAAGAATTAAATGCGTTAATTATATTATCAATGTCAAATCGTAAAGAATACATACTGCATTCCATTAAGGAGACAGTAGCGCAAGTTATGCCAACTGGTGCTAAGGTGATTCTTTTTGGGTCTCAGGCTCGAGGAGATGCTCGTGAAGATTCTGATTGGGACATTCTGATATTGCTTGATAAGGATAAATTGGAAGAAGCCGATCATGATAAATATTCTTATCCTTTATTTGAATTAGGATGGCACATTGATGCACAGATTCATCCGCTCCTTTATACCTTTAAGGACTGGTTAAAAAGGAATATTTCTCCTTTTTATAGAAATGTAGAACAAGACGGAATAGAATTATGCTAAGTATTGATGAGAAAAAAGCAATTATTGATTATCGCAAGCAGAAAGCTTATGACAATTTGAATGAGGCTAAAGAAGTCGCAAAATTAGGCTTTTGGAATTTGGCAGGTAATCGACTTTACTATTCTGCATTTCATATGGCTTCTGCATTATTATTAGATAAAGGTTTCACTGCTCGTTCTCATAGTGGTGTCATTCATTTGGTAGGTGCCCAATTTATAGCGAAGGGGCTTTTGGATAAGAGTTATGGGCGTTTGTTTTCTCGGCTTTTTGGATTACGTCAATCTGGTGATTATGACGATTTGTATGATGCAACAGAAGATGAGGTTTTACCTTATATAGAGAGAACGTTAGTCTTTATTACAGATATGGAAAATCTGATAACTCTTAAGGAAAAATAAAATTGATAGCGAACTGTAAGCCCTCAAATTAGGATTCAAAAATGCTGCCCCGTCATAACAGTTAAATCAATAAATCTATTTTCTTTAGTAGAACATGTTACCGGCTGAAAATCAGTCGGAGCAGTCTTTGCACGCAGAAAATAGGACATCCGATAAAATGAACAAAGTAATTAATTTCCATGAACTTCACGATCCGGTTTGGTTCGAGAAGGTAGTTGTGTACCTGAAAAGCAGGTATACAATGGTCGGCTCCCGGGACTTGTATGAGTATTATTACAACCATACGCCTTTAAGGAATGCCTGTCTGATAACCGTGGACGACGGACACAGTACATCGTATGATGTGATTTATCCGGTTCTGAAAAAGCATAAAGTTCCCGCAATATTCTTTGTGTCGCCGGAAATAGCTAAACGGGAAGAGGCTGTTAACTTCTGGTTTCAGGAGATCAGGGGGTATGATGAAGATAAATTAAGGAAGATTGCATTCGACTTCCTGAATATAACTCCTACTGAAGCAGAGATACAATATATATTTGATAAGACCTCGATTGACAATATGTGGGAAATAATATCCCGTTATCGTAAGTTGTATCACGTAGAGCCTAAAGCAGCTATGAATATGACTGTGGAGCAAATCCGGCAGATTGATAAAGAAGGTTTGGTAGAGATAGGAGCCCATACGCTGACTCATCCTTTCCTGGCAAGGGAAACGGTTGAAAGATCGATGAATGAAATAAAAGGTTCCATCAGTCAGTTGGAAGGATTATTGCAGCATCCCGTCTTGACCTTTGCTTATCCTAACGGGCGACCGGTTCTTGATTTTGGTGAGCGGGAAATGCAAATGCTGACCGATACATCCATCAAGTTGGCTTTCTCTACCCGTCCTCACAATTTCTCACTGTCCGATGATGTCTTTGCCATACCGAGATATGGATTGTCATGCGGTTCGATGAATTTTGTCAGGTTGAAACTCTTTTTGGGTAAATATTATCCTTTGTTGAGATATGCCTTAAATAAATAGGTCAGAAATCTTCATAATATATTCGTGGTATAAATAATCAGTGGCAGATGTTTTTGGAGTTAATTAATAAATCTTATTGGGTTATAGGATTCATATTGTATATTTGTTTCTCTGTGTCAATAAAGTCTTCAGAGTATTTTTATATGTATATTGTCTCTTTTGCTACTTTTTTTATTCTTGGTATTATTATTAATATATGGAGAAAGAGCATATCTAATTTTACAAGACAAAATCTATTTTTCACAGTTCTGGTGTCTTTGATCATAGAATCTACATTAATTCAGATGGTTTCCTTTTATATTGATGGTGATACTTTCATATTTTCTAAAATAGATGCTTTAATTTATTACAGGGAATCGTTGAAAATGTGTAAAATGAGTATTATTGAAAGTTTTCGGTATTTAACTAATAATTATGATTTTGATGATTGGGGAACTTCTTTGTGGATTTCTTCTATATTTCGTATTATACCCTCTAAATTATTCTTGAATTTCTCCTATTACATTTTAAGTTCTATTTCAGCAATAATGATGTTTGATATAGGGAGATGCTTAATGCCTAAACGGTATGCTTATATTGCAGCATTAACGTTTTCAGTATCCTCCTTCTCTGCAGCTCAGGGTTCAATGGTTTCAAAAGAGATAATTACAGTCTTTTTAGTGATAACATCGTTCTATCTGTTTTATTCATTTTTGAGACGAAAAAATAAGATATATCTTGTTTGTTCTCTTTTATTTCCATTGTTACTATTGTTTTTTAGGATTCCTGTCGCTTTATTGTTGATATTTTCCTTTGGATTAACTTTAATTTTGATGTACTCTAAAAGGATTTTTAGTATCATACTGGGGGGCATATTGTTACTAATGATATATTCAAGTTCGTTCTTTACAATGACAAATGAAAGATATCTGCGTGGTGGAGATACCGAAGCTATTATCGAACAAAAAATGGAAATGGCTGGTGGAGGGGGAGTTGTCAATCAAATGGCTGATCCCTTAGCTGCCTTGGCTGGCCCTTTTCCTTCTATTATGATGTATACAATAAAGAATACTTCTTTATTTGCTTCTGGGCTTCTTTATAGAGTATTACTTACGGCCCCCTTTTTTTTAGGTGTATATTATGCTTTTCGCCACAAATATCAAAGGATATATCCTTTAATTTTTTTCTTTTTGACTAATGCTATAGGGGTAGTAATTTCTGTTAAAGGACTGGAATTTAGATTGTCATTTCCTCATTTATCAATGGTGTATTTAGTTGCGTTCTGGTGGTTATCGAGATATGATTACTGGCAAATAAAGAAAAGGTTGCCTAGTATAATTATATGTGTATATCCTATTATTATTGCTGTGATTTGCTTTGTTTGGAATTTGAGATATGCTATATAAGAAATATCGTTGTTTATTGAAAAATGGATTGATTGAATAATTTTGCTTAATAAATTTTAAAAATGAAAGACGTTGTTGTTATTGCAGGGGCTCTTGGGAGTTCTTTCTCTATATGTAAAAGTATTAGGAGTAAATATTTGATAAAAACATATATTATATTTCTAAATAGTGATATAGAACATTTTTCTTGTCCAACAGGGCTTGTTACCGAGACTGTTAATTGGGTTGCAGATTCTGCTAATATTTTTTTTGAACGTATAAATGAATGGTATAGTTTGCATACATTCAAGGAATTACCTGTACTCTATTGTACTTCTGATGAAAGTTGTATGTTTGTTGCTCAATTTAGGGAGTGGTTTGAATTGAAATTTATACTAACGATTCCTGATAATTCAATAATAAACATTTATAATAACAAAGGGAAGTCTGATGTCTCTATAAAAAGAACCGACCTATTGGCTCCTAAAACATTAACTATCAAAACTCATGATGATATTGAGACCGTTAAAAAAGCGTTTAGGTTTCCTGTTATTATAAAGCCTATCGATTATCAAAATCAAAGAAAAATAGGTTTTAAGGTGAAAGTGTGTGATAGTATCGATGATTATTCTTTGCAATCTTTTGGTATATTATCTCGTAGAATACATTTCTTGTGTCAAGAATATATCCCAGGTGGTGATGATAAATCTTGGTTCTATATTTTTTTTCGAATGGCAAATGGTACAATTGTAGATTGTATGGGGAAGAAAATTGTCCAACATCCAAGAGGAAAAGGCAATATGGCTATGGGAATAACATGCCGTAATGAGAAGTTAGCTAAAATTAGTCAATCATTTCTTAAAAAAATAGGCTATGTAGGTATTGGGGGAATAGAGTTTAAAGAATATATGGGAGATTTCTATTTTATTGAAATGAGTACACGCCCAGAGGGCTTTATTCAAATTTCTAATGTTGCTGAAACTCCTCTGCCGCTGATTGCTTATTATGATGCCAATTTAGAAGTGATGGATGTAGGGCGGCAGTTCATTCAGAAAGATGATAGGGTATATGTGGATATTATAATATATCTGATAGAGATTATAAAAAGTAGAAAATATATAGAATTAATCTCACTTCTAAAAATATTATTTGCAAAAAAAACAACTTTTAATCCACTGCCATTTTCATATTATATGCTATGTTTGAAAAACTTTTTTTTGGTGTTTTTGAAATGAATTGTAATCTAAATACAAATAATAAGATGATGAAGATCATGGCTGATGAATCTAATGTGTATAAATTGTTTTTTTAAGATTATAATAAATGAGATGAAGAATTGCTTTATCGGTAGGTTTTGTACAATAAGAAAGGCTTTGCTAAAATCAGATAATCTGAGAACTCGGTTAGCTACTAAAAATATATTATATGGTTTTGCAATTAAAGGTCTATCCATTCTTTTTTCTTTACTATTAGTTTCTTGTACTTTAAATTATGTAAATTCAGCGGTATATGGCATTTGGTTAACTCTTACATCTATAATTTCGTGGTTCTCCTTTTTCGACTTTGGTCTAACACATGGTTTTAGAAATAAGTATGCTGAAGCAATGGCCAATGGCAATATAGAAAGTGCTAAGCAATATGTGAGTACTACAATGGTAATGCTAATATTAATATTTTGTATCTTTTTTCTGGTTGCCTTTTTTCTTAATGTTAACTTAGATTGGAATACTATATTACATACTGATGATATTAGTAATCATGAAATGAGACAGACGGTTAATGTTATTCTGATATTTTTCTGTTTACAGATGGTTTTAAGTATTTCTAACACAATCCTTATTGCAGACCAAAAGCCGGCGTTGTCTTCGTTTTTGCGGTTAGTAGGGCAATTTGGTTCATTAGTTTTGATATATGTATTTACATTAACAGTGAATAGGACATTGGTGCCATTGGCTTATGCTATATCAGGAGTGCCAACATTAGTGATGTTTGTATATAGTATATGGATGTTTTCTCATAAATATAAATTTTTACTTTTTAGTATCAAGAATATAAATTTAAAGCTTTTCAATAACATATTTGGATTGGGTTTTAAGTTTTTTTTAATTCAAACATCAATGTTAGTAATATATCAGTTTGCTAATGTGATTATTTCTAGAGAATTAGGGGCGGAATATGTAACTCAATATAATATAGCATACAAGTATTTTAATATTGTATATATGGGATATATAATAATAATACTTCCTTTCTGGTCAGCATTTACAGATGCCTATACAAAGAATGATTATTCTTGGATGAGAAAAAGTTATAAAGTACTGTCCAGAATTCAAATGGCACTTTTTATACCAATTGTTCTCTTAATTATTATTTCTCCCTATGTCTATAGAATATGGCTTAATAGTAGTGTGGAAATTCCTTGGCAATTATCAATTGTTATGGGTATATATATGTTTATTATTAGTCGTGCAAATTTATATATGCATTTGATTAATGGCATGGGAAAGGTTGTAATCCAATTGATAATATACGTATCCTGTTCGCTATTTGCACTTCCTGCAATGCTTTTTATGTGTAGATTTAAGGGGCTTATAGGATTAATTTCAATTATGGCATTTGTAATGTTGCTACAAGCGATATGGGGACATATACAATTAAGTAAGTTGTTGAGGCAAACGGCTCAAGGTATTTGGGCGAAATGATAGAATAGACAGTCGAATTTAACTTCTTCGTTAAGCCATATTGGCATGAAATACAGAGTATTGTAGTTGAAAAGTTACGATTGTACATTTTATAATAGCAGATTGCTTTTTATGAAATTTGTACTCTTATTAGAACGTATTTTTGAGACTTTATTTTAAATATTTATGAGAATATGAAAAATGTAATTTATTATGTGAGTGGTGCCTATTCGGATTGTGAGAATTATCGCAATTTATCTATTTCTCCTTCTGCTATAACTAAGATTAATTATATTAAATCTGTATTGAAAGAAATAGGCTTCTATGTTTCATTATGTTCTTTTGCAGAATGTACAGGGGAAAAGAACTGTATGAATTTTACCGAAACGGTAAAAATTGATGAGCAGGAAGAAGTTTATTATATGTTTTCGTTTGGGAGGACAAATTTTGCATTAAAATATTTATCTCGAATAGTTAAAACGATTCAACTTTTTATTTTTTTCTTATTCAAGGTTGGTAACAATGATAAGATTTTGATTTATCATTCATTGCAGACACAAAAGATAGTAAATATTGTAAAATGGATTTGTAAACGCCAAATATATTTTGAGGTTGAAGAAATATATCATGCCAAATATGGATCTTCTGAAGTAAAAATTAAATCAGAAATAGAACATCTAAAAAGAGCGAAAGGATATATTTTTGTTAATGACATTATTCAGAAGAAATGTGGCATAGATGGTAGTTCAGCAGTTTGTTATGGATGTTATAATATGCCACAATCTGTAGTGCCTAAATGTGTTTTAGACGATAAAATACATATAGTATATGCTGGTGAAATAGGGCCTGTTGGTTCGGATGTTTTCTTAGCGCTTGAAATAGCAAAATATCTTCCATCCAATTATCATATTCATATATCAGGCTATGGAAATAAACAAGATGTCAATATGCTTCAGGAATGTATAATGAATATTAAAATGAGTAATTGTTGTTTGGTAACTTATGAAGGATATTTGCCTGAAAAGGATTATCTAAATTTTCTTTCAAAGTGCGATATTGGCTTGTGTACAAGAGTGCTGGATGATGAAATGTCTGACTATGAGTTTCCGTCCAAAATATTAGTTTACTTGAATAATAATTTGTTTCCAATTTGTCCTCCAAAGCGTTCTATTCAAGAATCTCAAATAAGCAATTATGTTGTATTTTATAAAAAACCATCAGCAATAGCTATCGCTAAAGCTATTTCATCGGTTGATGTAACAAAAAAAAATAATTATCAGGAAGTATTACAACGGCTTCATTTGGAGTTTGTACAACAAATGAAAGGTATATTTGCTTCAGAAATATGATGCCTCTGTATGGCGGTATCGGAAAACGCCAAAGTGATAGAGACTTTGAAAGATTATAAATAAGTGGGTATTGGTTAGGAGAAAATGGATGAATTTTGTTACTTTGCAGGTAAACAAAGGTGGAAAGGAAAAAAATAGATATGATTCAACAGAGACAACTTTACCCGATAGGGATACAGACTTTCTCGGAAATCCGTGGAAAAGGCTATTTGTATATAGACAAGACGGAGTACGTTTATAGAGTGACGCATCCGACTCTAAGTATGTGTTTTTGAGTCGCCCTCGTCGTTTCGGCAAGAGTTTGCTCGTCAGTACGCTGCACGCTTATTTTGAAGGCAGGAAGGAGTTGTTTGAAGGTCTTGCCATTGAGAAACTGGAGGCGGAGTGGACCGGGTATCCTGTGCTTCACTTTGACATGAGCATGGCGAAGCATGTGGATAGGGAACGGTTGGAGCAAATGTTGAGTGTTCAATTATACAGATATGAAGAAACGTACGGTAAAGTGAATGAGGAAGTGACCTTGAACGATCGTTTCTCCGGACTCATCCGCCGGACTCACCATCAAACCGGCCGGCAGGTTGTCGTCCTCATCGACGAATACGACGCCCCGCTTCTCGACGTTATTCATGAAGAAAAGAATCTTCCCGTGCTTCGGGATGTGATGCGCAATTTCTACAGCCCCCTGAAGGCTTGCGACCCTTATCTACGTTTTGTATTCCTCACCGGTATCACGAAGTTCTCCCAACTGAGCATCTTCAGCGAGTTGAATAATATCAAGAACATCAGCATGGATGTGTCATACGCAGCTATCTGCGGCATTAGCGAAGAAGAAATGCTGACTCAGATGTCCGATGACCTGGATTTGCTGGCTGCACGCATAGGTGTCTCTCGTGAGGAAACGATTGCGAAACTGAAAGATAACTATGATGGTTATCATTTCACCTGGCCTTCGCCCGACATTTACAATCCTTTCACCCTGTTGCTCTATCAGAGTGACTATATTACTATAAAAGATTGCGATAGCGAATTTGGCATTTACACGCTCGACATTCCTAATAAAGAAGTTCGCACCGGATTGATGCGTAACCTGATACCTTCGTAGTTTCTCTCCACCATTCCCTATTGTGACAATGCCGATTCGGAGGGTCACTACCAGCAAGTGTTCTATATCATCTTCAGCCTTCTGGGGTATTATATAGATGTAGAGGTGCATACTCCTCGAGGCCGTGTAGATATTGTTCTCCGCACTCGTATCACACTGTACGTCATAGAGCTGAAACTTGATAAGACAGCGGATGCCGCTATGAAGCAGATCAACCTGAAGAATTATGCCGCACGCTTTGCATTATGTGGACTGCCAATAGTGAAAGTAGGCATTAATTTTGATAGTGAACGGCGGACGCTGGGGGATTGGACGATAGAGTAATTGGGTTTATTATAGAAAGCTGCAAGATGAACGGGCTTCGTTCCGCTAAATATATTATAGCTATACAGTGAGTGCTTACAGTTAAATGAGATGTGGAATGCGGGAAAGGCGCTCTGGAAAGTTTGGTGATGATCTTCTATATAATTTCTAAAAAGATTTGGGTGTTACAAAAAAAATAGCGTCCTTTGCCATAAAGAATAAGAAGGAATAAAGTCATGAAAGTATCCGAACCCTCAGCAGCTTATAATACACCTTATCTTCAGGGTCTGAAGAACAGGTTGATAGCTTCTATTGATGAAACCAACGATGAGGAGAAGTTGCAAGAATGTCTTGAACTGCTTCATGAAAAGACTATGCCTTGCTGTTTTACAGAAGAGGAGTTGGATGAAGAAATTAGACAGTCTGAAGCAAGCGGCGTTGCTACTGATGAAGAAGTAGCTGCTATGTTTGCGAAATGGGGACTTTAAAAATAAAGTGGCAGAAGAAAGCACAAGCTAATTTCAAAGAGATAGCTGCTTGGTATGCGTATAATATGGGATATACGGCTGAAATGCATTTTGCCAAAGATACTTATGATACAATTAAAACATTATCCCATTTTCCTCAGATAGGAACTCTTGATGAAAGACGCAGTACGTCTAAAACAAAATATTATAGTTTTTTATCTCATCCCAAATGTAGAATTTTTTATCGTTTCACTAAAACTACTTTATACGTGGTGACTATTCATTCCACACAAATGAAGCGTAGCTAATCTTCTTTCCTCTTAAGAAGCTTTATTTATGATAGACATTTTTGATGCCTTCTATCATGGAAAGCGTGTGTTTGTGACTGCTCATACCGGTTTCAAGGGAAACTGATAACATGGCACTTCTGCTAATAAATATTGCCAAATAATTTAATTATTAATCAAAAATATAACTCGATGTGGACTACAATACCATGCAAGGTATTATAGCCATACAGGGAGTGCTTATGAGTATATGAAAGTTTTAATAGTAGCGAACAAAAACTCCGGTAGCTTTTCTCCTTTTGTAATAGAACAAGGTAGTTCAATTGCCTACGAAGGAGTTGAAGTGGAGTATTTTGGTGTCATAGGCAAGGGGTGGACAGGTTATTTATCCTGTAGAAAGAAACTGATAAAAAAAATAGAGGAGTGCAAACCGGATTTGATTCATGCACATTACGGATTGTGCGGCTTATTAGCAAATTTGCAAAGGAAAGTGCCGGTGGTTACCACCTTTCATGGTTGTGATGTTCAGTCGACTACAATGCTTCGTTGTTTATCAAGACTGGCAATGTACCTGTCTAAGTATAATATTTTTGTTTTGAAGAGCATGCCTGATAGGGCCGGATATAAAAAGAAGAATTATTCTGTTGTACCTTGTGGAGTGGATCTGTCTGTACTTAAACCGATGGATATGGAGGAAGCTAGAAAACTTTTAAACTGGAATACAAAAGATATTTATGTGTTGTTTGCTGGTAGTTTTGATGAGCCGGTGAAAGATTCTCTTTTGGCTAAGAAGTGTATTGTGCTGGCGGATAATTGCAAATTGGTGGAGCTGAAAGGGTATAAAAGAAGTGAAGTTAATTTGCTCATGAATGCTTGTAACTTATTGCTTGTGACATCTATTAGAGAATCGGGACCGTTAGTAGTAAAAGAAGCGATGGCATGTAATCGTCCTATTGTTTCGACAGATGTAGGAGATGTGAGATATGTATTAGGTGAAACTAAGGGCTGTTATATTACTTCTCGTGATGAAACAGATTGTGTTGAGCAGATAAGGAAAGCGATTCAGTTCTCGATGAAATATTCACAAACAGATGGGCGTGGCAGGATTATAGATTTAGGGTTGGATATTCATGAAATTGCAAAGAAAATTATATCCCTGTATAAACAACTTTAATAGGCAAAAATATGTGTGGAATTTGTGGAATTATCAATTTGAAAAATAAGCCTATCCGGCAGGCGGCGTTATTCCCCATGATGCAACGTATGAAACACCGTGGCCCCGATGACGAAGGGATTTTTATACATCGGAATGTGGGGCTTGGTTTTGTCCGCTTAAGTATTCTTGACTTATCGGATGCCGGTCATCAGCCGATGAATGACGGTAGTGGCAGATATACGATTGTGTTTAACGGTGAAGTTTATAATTATATAGAATTGCGGGAGGAACTGAAAAGGCAAGGGCTCAACTTTTGTTCGGGAACGGATACGGAGGTGGTTCTGAAAGCTTATATGCATTGGGGAGAGAAATGCTTGGAACATTTCAATGGCATGTTTGCCTTTGCAATATATGATGAAGAGAATGATGTGCTTTTTGGAGCAAGAGACCGCTTTGGCGTGAAGCCGTTTTATTATTGTATGACTGAGGATCAGTTTGTTTTTGCTTCGGAAATACCTCCTATCCTGGAAACGAAATGCATAAAGCCGAAGGCGAATAACCAGGCGATTTTTGACTATTTGGTTTTCAACCGGACTGACCAGACAGAAGCAACCTTTTTTGCGGGAATAAAAAAGCTACAGCATGGGCACTCTTTCACAGTCAAGAATGGAGAATATAAGAGCAAAGAATGGTATAACCTCAGAGAACGGGTAGAAAAAGCAGCACCTTTTGAGGATGAGCAAGCGTATAGAGCTTGCCTTAATTCCTCCATTAAGTTACGGCTGAGGAGTGATGTCCCGTTGGGGGTATGCCTGAGTGGAGGTTTAGATTCGTCATCTATAGCCTCTATTGTATATGAAGACTTTGGGAATACCGGTTTGAATACCTTTTCTGCGGTTTACAATAAGGGGGAGCATGGAGACGAGTCGGAATATATAGATGAATTCAGGGGAACTTTAAGGAATATGTTTTTTACGCATCCCACAGTGGAAACCCTATATCAAGATATTCCCAATTTTGTATATATTCATGCGGAGCCTGTGCCTTCTTTAGGACCGTATGCCCAATATAAGGTTATGCAGAAGGCAAAAGAGAATGTAACCGTCACGCTGGATGGGCAAGGGGCTGATGAGGAACTGGCGGGTTATCATTACTTCTATGGATTTTACTATAAAGATTTGCTTCGTTCCTTCCGGATGCGTAAACTGCTTTGCGAGATGAAAGGCTATTGGCATGTGCACCGCTCTATCTATGCTTATAAAACTTTCCTGTATTTTCTGCTTCCCAAGCGTATGCGTACGTTGGCTCGTGCCAACGAATATGGTTATATCAGTCAGAATTTCATAAAGCGCTATTCGAAGCGGAACAATATTGCCGGTAATCTATATGGTTCTTCTTCTTTGAATGATGCATTACTGGATCACTTTGAATATAAATTGGAGCATCTTCTGAAGTGGGATGACCGGAATTCGATGGCAAGTTCAGTTGAGTCACGGGTTCCATTTCTGGATTATCATTTGGTGGAGAGAACTTTGGCAACACAATCTTCTGAGAAAATCAAGGATGGGGTCACTAAGAGTATTCTCCGGAGAGCCATGAAAGGGACATTGCCGGAGAAAATCAGAAACCGGATGGATAAAGTAGGGTTTGACACTCCTCAGGATGAATGGCTTAGAACATCGGTATTTCAGGAATATATAGAGACGCTAATTAGTAGCAAGTCGTTCAAAAACAGAGGATACTTCAATGTACAAAAAGTGCATGAACTTTATCAAAATCACTTAGACGGGAAAATTAATGTTTCTAAGGAAATCTGGAAATGGATTCATCTGGAATTATGGTTTAGAGAATTTATTGACAAATAGTTCATTAAATCACTTTGCAGGCTCATAATCATATATTTTGTTGATTCGGCTCAATGTGAGCCGGAAAAGATATTACTACAGAGCTTTTTGAGCCGAATTGATAAATAGGTAAGATGTGTGTAGTAGTTGAGGACTGCTAAAATAATAAAGAAAATAGATGATAACTGTAGGTGAAGAAATAGATGTGATTGCTTGGAGAGAGTTGATGAGTACTTCATCAACCGCTAACTTTTTTCAGTCAAAAGAATGTTTCGATTTCTATTCAAGCCTTTCTTTTTTTGAAGCATTTGCATTGGGAGTTACTGAAGACGGGGCACTGAAAGGTGTAATTGTAGGGTATATACAAAAAGAGGGGGGAAGATTGAAACGATTCTTTTCCAAGAGGGCAATTATAACAGGAGGGGCTCTACTGGCCGATGATATAAGTGAGGATGCATTGTTTCAATTATTAATATATTGTAGAAAACGACTAAGCAGGAAAGCCATTTACATAGAGTTCCGTAATTTTAATGATTATGGTATTCATAAGAAGGTGTTTCTAAAAAGTGGTTTTAGTTATGTTCCGCATTTAAATTTTCACGTTGATTGCTCTTCTGAGGATGTTGTGAACCGGAATATAGGTAAGAGCAGGAAGAGGGACATTAAGACATCTTTAAGGGATGGAGCTTCATATTTGGTTAATCCTACTCTAAATCAAATACATGACTATTATGATATTTTGAATGAACTATATACCACAAAAATCAAAACGCCTTTACTCCCATTTGCTCTTTTTGAAAGATTGTACGGTGAACTCTTTGCCAGATTTCTTCTAATTGAGTTGAATAATAAAGTTATTGGAGGAACAGTTTGCGTGGTTTGGAATGATAGAGTTATGTATGAATGGTTTGCGTGTGGATTAGATAACAAATATAAAAATATATATCCATCTACTTTGGCAACATATTCAGGAATAAAATACGCATTTGAAAATGGAATATCTCGCTTTGATATGATGGGGGCAGGGAAGCCTGAAGAAGGATATGGAGTACGTGACTTTAAAGCAAAGTTCGGAGGAAAGCTGGTAGAGCATGGACGGTTCCTATGTGTATTGAATCCTGTGCTGTATAATATTGGGAAAATAGGAATTAAAATAGTAAAGATAATAAAATGAGAATACTGATAGACATAGGGCATCCGGCGCATGTGCATCTGTTTAAGAACTTTGCCCATGAAATGGAGAAAAGAGGACACGAATTGTTGTTTACTTGTCGGGATAAAGAATTTGAAATTGCCCTCTTGGAGTATAATAAATTGAAATATGTTTCTTTTGGAAAAAAATACAAATCAATTGTAGGGAAAATATGGGGAATGTTTAAATTTGATTATTTAGAATGGAGAACATGCCTACGATTTAAACCGGATATATTGCTGAGTCATGGTTCCATTTGTGCTGCTCATGCGGCTTGGCTGATAGGAAAACCTCATATTGCATTTGAGGATACTTTTAATTTTGAACAAGTAAGGTTATACAAACCTTTTACAGATACAATTCTTACTTCTGATTATGACAATCCATTAAAAAATGAACGAAATGTAATACAGTATGCTGGTTACCATGAATTGGCTTATCTTCACCCTAATCGTTTTACTCCCAATAAATCGATTCTAAAAGAGTTAGGAGTTGATGGAAATGAGAAATATGTGATTATACGTTTTGTCTCGTGGAATGCATCTCATGATATTGGACATAGAGGAATTTCATTTGACAATAAGTTGAAAGCAATAATGGAGTTAAAAAAACATGCAAAGGTGTTTGTTTCTTCTGAAGGAGAATTACCTGAAAGATTAAAAATACATCAAATTGAAATAGCTCCTCATAGGATGCATGATGCGATGGCGTTTGCCAGTCTCTTGTTGGGTGAAAGTAGTACAATGTCGGAAGAGGCTGCTATAATGGGAATTCCTTCTGTTTATTTGCATACTGGTACGATTGCATATACTAAGGAACTTGAAGAGAAATACCAATTAATATACAATTATTCTGAATCTTTAGAAGATCAAGAAAGAGCTATAAAAAAAGGTATTGAATTACTTCAAATGGATAAACAGGGATTGCATGATAACTGGTTGAGAAAAAGAAATAAATTATTAGACGAAAAAATAGATGTGACCGCTTTTTTGGTTTGGTTTATAGAACATTATCCGGAAAGTAAAAGCATAATGAAAAACAATCCGGATTATCAATTAAATTTTAAATAATGGATTTCACTCTCAAAACCTACCATTCCTTACTTTGCGCTCTGCAAAAGGCAGATTACCGTTTCTATACTTTTGAGGAGTATTGCGAAAGGAAAGAAGATTTGTCCGATTCCAAATTTGTCATTCTGCGCCACGATGTGGACGAAATAGCGTCTAATGCGCTTAAGATAGCACTCTTGGAGCATGAGTTGGGAATCCGGGCTACGTACTATTTCCGAATTGTGAAACAAAGCTTTGACCCTGACATCATCTGGAAAATAGTGGCTTTGGGACACGAGGTGGGCTACCATTATGAAGATCTGGTTTTTGCTGATGGTGATATGTCCAAAGCTATCGGGACATTTGCAACTCATCTTCAAGAAATACGGAAATTTTATCCGGTACGTACTGTGAGCATGCATGGCAGTTCATCTTCTATCTATGATAACCGGACGTTATGGCAACACTACAGGCTTGCTGATTTTAATCTTATCGGAGAACCGTACCTGACAACTGATTTCCGGCGGGTGTTTTATCTGACTGATACCGGCTACGCCTGGGACGGGAAGAAGTATGCGGTGAGAGATATAGTGGAAGACCATTTTGGCATATCATTCCATACGACCCGACAAGTTATAAATTGTATCGGCAGGAATGAATTTCCGGAACGATGTATGATACTTGCCCATACACTTTGGACAGATAGCATGTGGCAATGGACCTTGCTCCATCTCCGGGAATTTTTTAAGAATCGCGTGAAAAGGTTTTCAAAGCATAATAAAGCGGTAGGTTTCCTATATAGTCACTTCGTAAAATATTATTGGACACATGGCAAATCATTTTAAAACCAGAGAGCCACGGCTTATTCCTTTTTTCGACCATGATGAAAAGAGCCTTTGGCATACTATCCGGAACTCCGGCAAGAGGCGGCAGATGAATCCTTTGCATTTTGTTTTCAGGAAGATGAGGAATATCATTCTTTTCCGTTTATCTTTTTTTTGTCCGCTGAACTCATGGCGGGTGAGAATGCACAGGTGGAGGGGAATACATATTGGGAAGCATGTCTATGTCGGGCAGCTTTGTGTACTGGACAATGCGTATCCTGAATACATATACATTGAAGATCATGCTTCGATGGCGGGGGAGGTATCTGTCATAGCCCACGTAAACCCGTGTGAGCATTTCTCATTTATGCTGGAAGCTAAAGTGGCTCCCGTAGTCATTAAAGAGGGGGCATGGATTGGCATCCGGTCTGTCATCTTACCGGGAGTCAGCATTGGGATGAAATCAATCGTTTCGGCGGGTACTGTGGTGGATTGTGATGTGCCCGATTATACATTGGTGCAGGGAAACCCTATGAAAAAGGTTACTACTTATAAAAAATTATCGGATATTTATGAAAGGAATCGTTCACTTGACCAATGACGTGGAGACCACTTCCATCGTGAACGGTGGCTTGCGGGATGACACGGGAGTGAAGGTCTGGAAAGAGGGATTGCCCCGCTTGCTTGAGCTATATGCAAAATATGATGTGAAGGCAACTTTCTTCTTTATAGCGGACTTTGCCGCGCAACATCCGGAAATGATAAAGAGGGTGCAAGGAGGCGGACATGAGGTGGCGGTACACGGTTTAAGCCACGAGCATACGAAAGCGTTCGATGTCCTGTCAGCGGAAGAGCAGGTGTATCATTTGTCGGCGGCAAAGAGGATTATTGAGGATATTGCCGGAGAAGAGGTAGTTTCATTTCGCGCTCCGGCTTTACGGGTGAATGGGAATACGCCCCGGGCGTTGAAAGAAACGGGGTATCTGTTCGACAGTTCGGTGGCTCCGCAGCGGATGGATATGTTCATGTCGTTGGGCAGTAAAGGAAAACTGCAATGGCTAAAGGCTCCCAGAGTGCCTTATCATGTGAAGCAGGATAACCTGGCACGACGGGGGGACATGGAACTTATAGAGGTTCCGGTGTCTTCGTTTATAGTGCCTTACATCGGGACGTTCATGCGCATCTCTCCCCGGTTAACTTGTTGGATACGCCATTTCCTGTATTGGGAGACGAGGAATACAAACAAGAGGATTAATTTCCTGATTCATCCCAATGAGGTGATTACAGAGGAGGACATGCATGGGAAAATAGAACGCCAGGCGGACAGTTATATTTCTTATCTGTTTTCGGACGTGCTGAGGCATAAACTGAAACTGCGGAATCTGGGCATACCTGCATTGGATTTGTATGAAAAAGAAATTGCTTTCTGGAAGAACTGCGGTTACGGGTTTGAAAGAATAAAAGATGTTAGAGTAGGGGAATGAGATTCGTTTTTTTAGTTTGCTTCTTTATTTTTTCTTCCAGAGTATTCGCCCAATACTCGGATGGAACTACCGGTTTGCTCCATACACCCTCGGCTGAGATGCAGCCGGTGGGAACGGTGATGCTGGGCGCAGGCTTTCTGAATAAAGAATTAACTCCCAATTCCAACTCTCTTGCCTGGCCTTATCATACCTATAATTATTATGTCAATGTCACTTTTCTGTCGTGCCTGGAACTGTCGTATATCTGCACGTTGTTTAAACGGAGTGTAGGCGACCTTCCCAGGAAGTGGAGAGGGCAGGACAGGCATTTAGCCTTTAGGCTGAGGGTGCTGAAAGAGGGACAATTCTGGAAATATATGCCAGCGGTGGTGCTGGGAACTTCTGACCCGGTGACGGGTTTCCAGTCGCCGGGAGAAGAGGGTAATGGGCATTTCAATAAATATTATGTTGCAGCAACCAGGCATATACAAACAAGAGGAGGTGAATTGGGTGTTCATCTTTCTTATCTTTACAGTGCCAGGAAAACATATAGATTGAATGGCCCTGCGCTGGGAATATCTTATGACTTTGCCGTTTTGAAAGGATTCCGCCTGATAGCGGAGTATGACGCAAAAGATTTTTATGTAGGTTTCCATTACCGGGTGATACGTCCATTGATGCTACAGGCAATGCTGCAGGACGGGCAATACTTTTCGGGAGGGTTCACCTTTCTGATTCCGCTTAAGTTGTAGAAATAGTAAACAATAAAAATAATCAATGAACAAGATGAAAATGTGGGGAGGCATAGCCATGATGTTATGCTTCCTGGCCGGCTGTACTTCCACAAAGCAGATTGCGTATTTGCAAGATACGCCGGAGAATTATAAGCAGGAGATAGCGCAGGAGTATGAAATCAAAATCCATTCGGATGACTTGCTTTCCATTATGGTGAATAGTAAAGACTTGGAACTGGTGCAGATGTTCAATCTGCCAAGCGTGCGCTATGAGTTCGGAAGTAAGGGGGCCTATTCGGGAGGGTCCAGCGGAATACTGGGTTATCTGGTGGATAAAGAAGGAAATATCGATTTTCCGCAACTGGGAAGAATCAAGGTGAAAGGAATGACCCGTTCGGGACTGACGGACTATATCAAGGAACAACTGATCAGTAAGGGGTTGGTGAATGATCCGATTGTTACCATTCAGTTCCTGAACTTTAAAGTTTCGGTGATGGGGGAAGTTAATAATCCCGGTACATTCGAGGTAAGCAGTGACCGCATTACTCTATTGGATGTGCTTAGCCGGGCAGGAGACTTGACAATCTACGGCAAGCGTGAGAATGTGAAGGTGATTCGGGAAGAAAACGGGGAACGGCTGGTGGCTACCGTGGACTTGCGGAGCAATGACTTGTTCGCTTCACCTTATTACTATCTCCGGCAGAATGACATCGTATATGTGGAGCCTAATTCGGCAAAGGCGGGGCAGAGGGAGATTAATCAAAACCGATCTATCGGTACGTTCGCTTCCATTGTATCGGTATTGATTTCATTGTCGGTACTTATATTTAAGTGAGTTGTGAAAAGAAAGCAGTTTAATCAGAGTAATATTTTATGAGAAAAGATAAATTTGAAGATTTTGACTTTATAGATTTCAATGAGAGCCGGTCGGAGGAGAGCACGGTGATGGCTGATATGATTGGTGTATTGGCGCATCATCGTAAGTGGTTTATACTTTCGGTTGCCGTGTGCCTGCTGGTCGGCTTTATCTATGTGAGAAGCACACCGAAAACTTTTTCACGCACAGCCACCATATTGGTGAAGGACGAACAAGGGGGCGGGAACATGGGTGAATCCGCCGCTTTCCGGGATGTGTTTTCATTGGGTAACAGCAAGGTGGACAACGAAATGGGGTTCTTTAAAAGCAAAAGGCTGATGATGGAGGTAACCCGGCAACTTCGTTTGGACGTCAGCTACAAGGAACGCAACGGGCTGCGCAAACGGGAACTTTATAACTCCACTCCGTTTACGGTGGTCTTTCAGGATGCGGAACCCGGCCAGGAAATCAGTCTGACGGCTACGGCGATTGACGGGAACAGGGCGTTGTTGTCGGATTTCGTACTGGATGAAAACGATTTTGACGAGGTGGTGACGGTGCAGATGGGTGACACGACGGATACTCCGGTGGGGAAAGTTGTTGTCGCTTCGACGCTGTTCATGAACGAGGAGTATATGGGCAAGCCCGTTTATGTGAAGAAGGGCAACCGGAAAAACGTGTCGGACAATTATAATGCCAATCTGCAGGTGGAAGTGGTTGACAAATCTTCGCTGATTAACCTGACCATAGAAGACGAGAACATTAGGCGTGCGGAGGATGTGCTGAATACATTGATTGAAGCCTACAAGAATGATGCGATAGAAGATAAGAACAAGGTGGTGATTAATACCGCCAATTTCATTAAAGACCGCCTGACGATTATAGAGGCGGACCTGGGCGTGATTGACACGGAAATAGAGGATTATAAACGGGAAAATAAGCTGACGGACGTTACCTCGGAAAGCGCACTGCTGCTGCAAAACTCCAGCCGTCTGGGAGGGGAGTCGCTGAGCATTGAAAACGAGGTCGTTATGGCCGAATACATAAAGGATTATCTGCAGGATAATTCGAAAACCGCTGAATTGATACCGTCGAGTATCGGCATCAATGACAATGGTATCCAGAATCAAATCAACGAATATAACACGACGCTAACTAAAAAGAACAAACTGATGGCTAACAGCAGCGCCAATAATCCGATAGTGCGGGAAATGAACGCGAGCCTGGTATCTATGCGTGCGTCCATCTCAAAGGCTGTGGACAATCTGGTGGCGGGATTGAAGATGCAGGTGCGGAATATGAAGCGGAAGGAACTGGAGAATATGAACCGGAAAGCGTTTGTGCCCACCCAGCAGAAGTATGTGATCAGCATCGAACGCCAACAGAAAATTAAAGAAGAACTGTACCTCTATCTGCTGAACAAGAAGGAGGAGAGTGAACTGCAACTTTCCATCACGGAAAGTAATTGCCGCATTGTGGACCCGGCGGACGGACCGGACTTGCCTGTTTCGCCACGTAAGGCACAGGTGCTTCTGATTTGCATCCTGCTGGGCTTTACGATTCCGGCTCTTTGGCTGTATATTCGTTCGTTGCTCAATACTACCGTGCAGACGAAGAGGGATTTGAAAGCGGGTGTGAGCGTTCCTTTCCTTGGGGAGATTCCTCTGAAAAAGGGGAAGCGTGAAAAGGATATTGTTGTGAAAGAGGGCAGTCGGGAATATATCTGCGAAGCGTTCAAGATACTCCGTGATAATCTTGACTTTATGGATACGGAGAAGAAAGCGGGCGGAAAAGTGGTGCAGGTGACGTCTTTCAATCCGGATTCGGGCAAGACTTTTATCATTGCCAATCTGGCCATGAGTATGGCACTTTCGAATGCAAAGGTAATTGTGCTGGACCTGGACTTACGGAAGGGCTCGCTGACGAAGAATTCGGGCATCGGTACTAAGGAAAAAGGTATGTCGGCTTACCTGAGCGGCAAGGTAAATCGAGTGGAAGAGATTATCCGTCCTTATGAAGAAGGAAGCCGCCTGGATATTATTACTTCGGGGGCATTGCCTCCCAATCCGGCGGAGTTGCTGAAGAGTGATAAGCTGGATGAATTGATAGCCGGACTGAAAGAAACTTATGACTACATTCTGCTGGATAATCCTCCTTACGGCATGGTGGTGGATGCATCGCTTTGCGCACGACTGGTGGACCAGTCTGTGTATATTGTCCGTGCGGGAATGTTTGACAAGCGCTTGCTGCCGGAATTGCAGGAACTTTATGATTCCGGTAAGATGAAACACCTGAGCGTGGTGCTGAATGCGGTGAACTATGAGAAGGGAGGCTATGGTTATGGCTATGGCTACGGCTACGGTTACGGCTATGGCTATGGTAATGATAACGATAGGAAGCCAAAGAAAACGGCGTTCTGCAAAAGGATTTTTGGTATTTAATGCGGGTAGGTTATGTTTTTCTTACGGCATAAAGTAAAGTTGATTGAGACCGGGTTCTTCCGGGGATATACAGATTTTCACAGCCATATCCTTCCCGCTGTGGATGACGGCATCGGCACGCTGGAGGAGGCGTTGGAAACGCTCGGATACTTCACCGAACTGAAAGTGAATAAAGTGATTCTGACCCCTCATGTGATGAACGGGGTGGGAGAAGACCGGGAGAAAGTGACCCGGGCTTATGAAATGCTTTGCGGACAATATAAAGGGGGGATTATTTTGAATCTGGCGGCTGAATATATGTTGGATTCCGGCTTCAGGGAACGGTTGGAAAACGGCTTGAATCATCTGGAAAAAGACAGGGTACTGGTGGAGACCTCTTATTTATCGCCACCGAATAATTTGTACGAACTGCTGTATGACATCGTGATGGCCGGCAATACACCGGTCATTGCCCACCCCGAAAGGTATCTCTATATGAACCATGCCGATTTCCACAAACTGAAGGACAACGATTGCTTGCTGCAACTGAACCTGCTTTCATTGGCGGGGTATCATGGAAAGCAGGCATTGAAAAATGCGGAGTACTTGCTGGAGGAGGGCATGTATGACTTGTCGGGAACGGACCTGCACCACTTGGGCACTTTTAAAAAGTGGATAGGGGCATTGAAGGTGACGGATAAACAATTGGACCGGTTGTGCCGGCTATGCTTCAGATGAGCTTGTGCGGGAAATACCGGTGGTGGCTGACGCTTTTCTTGATATTCGCCGGTACTCAGGATAAACTCTATGCGGATGATACGTATGCACGGATGTTGGAGAAGTTGGGCTTTGAGGATGTCCGGACAAGAGTGCAGGGAAATACTTTATATATAGCGATGGAGAATACCGCCTATCGGGGTACTTTCGGGGGATGGGCTGAGGCGTTGCGTATACTGGATGCCCGGATCGGGATCGTTGACAGTGTCGTTATTGTAGCCCTTGAACAACAAGTGCCGCAGGTGAGAATCTGTGCGCGGGTTCATCCTCTGGAAGTGGTGGAGGTGGATTATGATATAAGCGAAGCGTGGAGAATATTACACGGCGTTCCGGTTGCGAATTCTTCTTTCGGAAAGATTGACTGGGTGTTTTATCCGCAGGTGTCGCTGGCTAATCACCGTTATGACATTATCTATGAGGGAACTGTGAATTTAGCTCCTGCCTTCGAAGTGTCTTTGTGGAAAGGCGCGCAGGTCACGGCCCAGGTAGTTATTCCTGTGTGGAATAATATCTCCGGTGAGGCGGACCGTGTGCGCCCGGGATTTATGACGTTCAGCCAGACGGTAGCCTTCCATCCCCGGCTACATGCAACCGGGGGGATCGGGCTGTTCAATAACAACCGGGCAGGCGTATGCGGAAGTCTTGAATACAGGTTGAATAATTGTCTGTCGGTAAAAGGGAGGTTTGGTCTGACAGGCAAGTCGAGCTTTGAGGATAAAAAGTGGAATCTCTCCACTTGGAGGAAAATAGACGGTTCGCTGGGGCTTTCCTACTTTGAGGCTTGTAGCGCCTTGCAGTTTGAAGGCTCGTTGAACCGTTATGTTTACGGGTATTACGGGGCAAGGGCGGACATTACCCGCCACTTCCGTGATTATGCCATCGGCGTTTACGGTATCGCGGTGGAAGGGGGATACAATGCCGGTTTCCATTTTGCCATCCCCATACAAGGGAAGAAAGCATACCGGCGCAAATGGTTCCGTGCAAAGCTGCCTGACTACTTCGATTGGGAATACAACGTGCTTTCCAATAAGAAAGAGTGGAGTGAGGACCATTTGAAAAGTTATGATACCCGTCCGGACGAGAACCATAGCGACCGTTACTGGCAGGCGGAATACATACAGAGAAATATAAACCGGGAAATAGGAAAATAAATCCATTTACTAACAATTTTAAAAAAAGTAAGTTATGAAGAAGTTTAATTATTTGTTTATGAGCATGCTCGTCTCGTTCATTGCGTTTACCGCTTGTGGAGATGACGATGAAGAGACTCCCGCCGATCCGACTATTACGGTGACGGAAAGTTACTCGATCGAAGGTGTAGTTTCGGGGGCAACAGGGGTTAAGGTAGAGTTGTTTAAAGGTGCAACGTCTGCAAAGAATGTGACCACTGACGGTGCCTATTCTTTTTCTGATCTGGAAAAGGTAGCCTATACGGTAAAAGCTACGGCTGCCGGATGCATTGATCAAAGCGTAGATGTTGCCTTTGGTGAGAAAACCTCGCAGGTGCTTGATTTTGCGATGGTCGTGGCTTCTACTGAAACCAAGGCAGTGGATGAAGTGGTTGGGCAAGACAAGGAAACGACTATTACCAATGATGAGAGTAACCAGTCGTCGAGTGCTGCTGAAACGGCAGTTACGGTTCCTGCTTCTACTACGATTACAAATGCGGAATCCCTTCCTGAAAATGCGACTTTCTCTGTGACGGCATATGTGCCTGCTGCCCCTACTTCAGATGTTGCGGAAGGTACAAAGACGGAAGAATCTGCTGTGTTGGCATTGAACTGCCAACCTTCGGGTGCGAAGTTCAGTCAGCCTGTCACTTTGAGCGCCGACTTGAAGGAAAAGGATATACCTGCATCTAACATGAAGCTGGTGAACGGTTCGGAAAGTGTGTCTGTTAACTTGGATGGTACGGTTTATAGCGCTCCGGTTACTCACTTCTCTACCTGGACTTTCCAACTGGAAGCTCCGGTAAACATTGGTGCGGCTACTACTGAGGCAGCTAATAAGACGAAGTATCTTAAGGTGGGTGATAATGCGGTTACTTATGATGAAAAATGTGGCTATGAAGTTGTAAGTAATCCGTTCTCTTCTTCCAAGATTGTAAGTGCTTTCCTGACTACAAGATTCGGGTCTAAGGTCAAGAGCGTCACTAAATCATTCAAGGCTAACTCGGAAGCTAACGGAACTTTGTCATACACTGTCAGACAGAGTTATAAACCTGCCACTATCACGATTGGCGGAAAAACGGTCAATGTGAAGGTATATAGTGCTGCATCCGTAGAAACAACAGGATTCAAGGCTGAAGAGCATGATGGAGGTAGCGGTCAATAGACAGGACATTGCTTTGTTACGGAGAAAGATGTAAGTGAAACATATATAATAGCGAATAAAGGGTATGTTAGGAATAAATCCTAATGTACCCTTTTTTTATAGATTATCCTTGATGTCCTGCAATTCCACCAGCTTATTCACAATAGCGTAAATGGTGAGACCTGCCGGAGAATGTATTTGCAGTTTACGGGCGATGTTCCGACGGTGGGTGATAACGGTATGGATGGAGAGGTAAAGTTGGTCGGCGATGGCTTTATTGGTCATGCCTTTCACAACGCAGGTTATTATTTCTTTTTCACGCTGGCTGAGGGTTTCCTGCTCATTTTCTTTCTCTTCTTCTTCGTCGGTACAAAGCAATTGGTTTATTTTAGTGGAGATTGTTTCTGCATCATCGCAGATAGAGAGGTGGTCGTCGTACTCTTTTAGTGAATTATTGTCGATGACCGAGCATACAAGTGCCAGATATTTAGTTTCTACCTTGCCGTTTTCTGTTTTGAACGTTGCAATGTCAAACCAACCGCCGAAGGTTGGATTGACAATGAGGACATCCGGTGTGTTCAAGTGGATGTAACTCTGCAGGGATTCTGGGGAAGAGATTTCTATTGGATGTACATTCAGGTTGGGCAAACGCTTTAGTACTGTTGTAAGTCCACTCCGGATGATGACTGAAGTCTCCGCAACTGCTATTTTTATAGAAGAGGCATTATTGTTCATTTTTCAATCTCCTTTCCAATTGTGCCACAGCAGGAACAAACATGTAGTCTTCTACCTGGCAGTGTGAAGCAAGGTCATGTTCGCAGTTGAAGATATCGAAAAGAACGGCGTTGAGCTTGTTGTTATTCTCTTTTTCCGGATAATATTTAATGATGATATTTTTCAGCTCTGTCAATTTGGTCTCTATCTGATTGTGTTTACTGGCAAAGGTTGCTATGTCGTAATCCTCGGCAAGCTTGCCTTCCAGGAGTTTTTCTACATAGGTGAACACTGCCTCGTTTTCATACTCCATGTGGCGGCGTACTTCTTTGGCATATTCATCGAAAAATTTCAGAATAAGATAGGCGATGTTGTCGGTTCCTGAGCAGTCGATGGACTCGATGAGCTTACGTCGAATGACCGGCAACTTGAAATCAAGAAAATAGGTGTGTGCCTGTTTCAGATAGTCCATGAGTGCAGGGATGGAAAAAGCGTCTTCATCTTCACTATAGGTATAGGCATATTGTTCTTCACTGATGAAATTGGCTACTGCGAGAAAGGTGCGGTAGTCTACGCCTTGTGCCTCACAAACGTCTTTTACACTCTTATCTCCAAAACCCAGTGAGAGACCAAAGCGGCTCATAACCATTAATAAGGAGTAGTTATCACAGATAAGGTCGCTCATTTTGTCTGTAGCGCGATACTTATGCGGTTCATTCATTGCAGATTATCCTTTCTTTCTTTGTTTATTCGTGCGCAAAGGAACGGATTTTCCTTGAAAATAGCAATCGCTATTTGTAGGTATTTTGGGGTTTAGTCTTATTTAACGAGAAAAATTAGTTTATAAACTAAATATTTTAGTTATTTGCAGAAAACAAATAAAAACTATGAAAGGATTGACTGCTAAAGAAGAAGAAATCATGGGATTTTTCTGGGAGAAAGGTCCGTTGTTTGTGAAGGAGATGCTGGCTTTCTATGAAGAACCGAAGCCACATTTCAATACTTTATCCACGATTGTAAGGGGGCTGGAGGAGAAAGGTTTCCTGGCGCATAAGACCTACGGTAACACGTACCAGTATTATGCTGTGCTGAACAAGGAGGATTTTAGCAAAGGAACACTGAAGAAAGTAATCAGTAAATACTTCAATAATTCGTATCTTAGCGCAGTATCTTCATTGGTAAAAGAGGAAGATATCTCACTGGAAGATCTGAAGCAGCTGATTGCAGAAGTAGAGAGAGGGAAGATATAGTAACTTTAAATATCGAAGATTATGAAAAACATTGCTATAACTTGTTTGGTGTTGGTAGCTGTTTGCGTAGGCTTGCAGGCGAAGAAGGTGGTGAAAGCTCCTTATTTCATGGCAACGAGTACCAACCAAATAGAATTCCAGAAAGTAATATTAGGGAAAGATACGACATGGATAGAGGCTAAAATATATTCCAGACCGGGTGAAGGAGTAAGAATAGACTCGACTGCCGTTGTACAGGTGGGGGAGAAAATGTATGCTTATCTGGGTGGCGATGGATTTTCGAAAGAGTTTTGGACAAATCTTCCGGCTTCGGGTGAATTGGCTGTGACTTTGAAGTTTGAACCGATTCCTATGGATGCGGAAAGTCTCGACTTTTATGAAATGCCTGCAAAGAAGAGTGAAGGATGGAATATTTATGGGGTGCGTTTGGATGGTAAGAAGCCGGAAATCGGAATACCTGAGAAATTGTTAAATCAGCAGTTGGATTATTCTCAGCCTTTGCCTGATCCTGATTTGAAAAATGGAAAGACGGTGATCCGCGGACAGATATTAGGTTACAATCCGGTATATGGAACTACTCTGAATTTCAATTGCAGTGACTGGTTCTTTTTTGATGTATTTGGTCAATCCCTTCCGATAGCTGAGGATGGAAGCTTTTATTATGAAACAAACTTGATGATACCGGGTGATGCTACATTGCGTGTGGGGCGGAAGAGGTTTGAGATATTTCTGGTACCGGGTGGTGAGCTTGAAATAACATTTAATTTACCGGAAATTTACTGGTCGGAAAGCCGTTTGTTCGGGAAGAAAGATAGAAGACCACTGGTTTGGTTTGAGGGTACGTATGCCGGTCTGAATACTGAACTGACAAAGTATGCCGGACTGACGAGTATTTACAGTGCGGATAATTTTTATGAGAATATTTGCGGCGTCACTCCTGCCCAATATAAAAAGTATGTGACGAAGATTTACGAAAAAAATCGTGATGAAATACTAAAGAATAAGTTGCTGAGTGATGCTGCACGCACATACATGATAAACAATCTGGAAATGTCGTATTTCTTTGCTATCAAGGGGTATAAGGGTACAATCAGTTATGCCCCGATGATCAGTGGAAAAAAAGGAGTGAAGCGGGCGGATATGACGGTAGGTGAGAACTATTATGATGATATCCTGAAATTGGATTTTATACATTCTCCTTATATACGATATGGCGGTTATCCTGATTTTGTCCGTGCCGCAACCGAGGATTTCAAAGGTAAGTTTGAACCGCAACCTATCTGGGAGGATATCTTACGGGCGAAACCTTTAGGATCTACTCTTGCCCGCTTGAAACCTTTGTCGGAGAAACAGATACTGACGTTGGATAGCATATCCGAACCGGAAATAAAGAAAGCTTTGACTATCAGGAATCAAAAAGTGGTGGCTTTACTTGCGGAGAGTGCAAAGAAAACTGGTTATACGGTCTGTCAGCTTGATACGGCAGTTACAGCGGGCAGTTTGTTAGCAGTTATCACTCGTCCTTATCGTGGTAAAGTGGTTCTGATAGATATGTGGAATACTTGGTGTGGTCCTTGTATGCGAGCTATGAATAGTTTGAAACCAGTTAAAGAAGAACTGAAAGATGTAGTATATGTCTATGTAGCGGATGAAAGTTCGCCTGAAGGAAAGTGGAAAATTACGATACCCGATATTCACGGAATTCATTACCGGATTACGAATGAACAGAGTGCTGCATTAGGCAAGTTATATGAGTATCCGGGAATACCTACATACTTTGTGATAGATCGGGAAGGGAAACTTTCATACAAAGTTACCGGATTTCCTGGTGCGGAGGTGATGAAAGAAGAATTACTGAAGGCTGGGAAATAGTAGCTGTAAATTATTAAATAGTACATCAATATGGGAATTTTCTTTGTCTATATACTGAAGTCGTCAGTTTGTTTGGCGGCATTCTATTTGTTCTACCGTCTGTTGCTGAGCCGTGAGACGTTTCACCGTTTCAACCGGGTAGCGTTGTTGAGCATATTGTTGCTGTCTTGTCTTTTGCCATTGGTGGAAGTTACTGTAGAGAAGCAGACAGAAGTTCATCAAACCATGATGACACTGGAACAATGGCTGATGCTGGCGGATATGATGAACACAGCTGAGGCTATGGATTTACAGGCAGAGGAAGTAACGGTGACTTGGATACAGGTTGCATTGTTGGTATATCTGGCAGGTATTTTATTTTTTGCTCTACGCAACGGATATTCGTTGTTGAAATTAGGTGGATTACTAAAGTCTGGTAGGAAAGAGAACTTGAGTAAATATACCGGGGATGGTGAGAAAGTGACTTTAATAGTGCACGAGCATGATATAGCTCCGTTCAGTTGGATGAAATATATCGTTATTTCGAAAAAAGATCTGGATGAGAATGGTCGGGAGATACTTATTCATGAATTGGCTCATATACAGAACCGGCATTCATGGGATTTGCTGGTGGCGGATATCTGTATCTTTTTTCAATGGTTCAATCCGGCTTCGTGGCTATTGAAGCAGGAATTGCAGAATATCCATGAGTATGAAGCTGATGAAACAGTGATTGAAAAAGGCGTTGACGCGAAACAATATCAACTATTATTAATCAAAAAAGCTGTCGGCACAAGGCTCTACTCTATGGCCAACAGCTTTAATCACAGTAAACTTAAAAAACGTATCACTATGATGTTAAAAGAAAAATCGAATCCGTGGGCAAAATTGAAGTATTTGTATATGCTTCCAGTAGCAGCTATTGCAGTAACAGCTTTTGCCCGTCCTGAAATCTCGGAAACCGCAGAAGAGATTTCTGCCGTCAAAGTTAATGATTTGACAGCAATTGTGGAAGCAAAAGTCACAAAAACTATCGAGGAGGCTGTGCAGGTAAGCACAGTATTGAAAGATACAGCGAAGCCTGTAGAGGTGAAGTACATTCCTGCGGAGGTGGGTGACAAACTGCAAGGTTCTCCGGTCTTTGAAATGGTTGAACAGATGCCCGAATTCCCCGGTGGCGGAATGTCTGCTGCTTTGGAATACATTCAGAAGAATATGCAATATCCTGAATCTGCAAAGGAAAACGGTACGCAAGGGCGTGTCACGGTGCAGTTTGTTGTTGATAAAGCAGGAAATGTGACGGAACCTAAAGTTCTCCGTCCGGTAGATAAAGAACTGGATGCTGAGGCTATCCGATTGGTGAAGTCGATGCCGAAGTGGAAGCCGGGAATGCAAAAGGGACAGGCGGTAGCGGTGAAATTTACGATGCCGGTGTTGTTCAGATTGGAGGGCGGAGAGATGAAGAATTCTCAGGTGGCGGTGAGTTCGAAGTCGACAGACTTCTTTATAGAGGGTATGGATGCTCCTTTGTATGTTGTAGATGGTAAAGAAGTCACTTCCTCGATAATGTCTGCTTTAAATGTTAATAAAATAGAGGCTATGACTGTCTTGAAAAACGAATCAGCTACTGAACTGTATGGCGAAAAAGGAAAGAATGGCGTCATCCTGATTACCCTGAAGGGAAGTGATAAAAAGCCTATTACTTTATCAACCAAGAGTTCGGTAGTCAGCGTACCCGGAGTGAATGCTGTTTATCTGAATAATAGAAGGGCAGACTGGGCAGATGTGGATGTGTTTGTTGATGGAGAGAAAATCGAATTGTCCGGTAAAGCATTGGATGAAGTTGTATCTCCCAATGAGATAGAGAGCATCAATGTTGAGAAAAATGCAGAAGATGCAAATAGAGGGAAGATCTATATCACTACCAAGAAAAGCAAAGGGAAATACACTACGGTTACTAGTGAAGGCAAGGAGAATATTTATTTTACCGTCAAAGGTGGTGAGAAAGCTTCTGTCAAAGGTGAAATGAGAGTTGAAGGTGTTGTTCAGGATAAAGATGGAGAGCCTGTCATTGGTGCCGCTGTTCTGATTGAAGGAACAAACAGAGGAACAGTCACTGATGTGGACGGACGCTTTATTATGTCTGCATCAAAGGGCGATAAGCTGGTGGCTTCCTATGTGGGTATGAAGACGGCTAAGGTGAAAGTTGCACCGAAGGTTACAATCACTTTAAAAGACGAATAATCAAATCGATTTTATATGAAACGGAATTCTCTCTTTTTGTTTCTCTCTATGATGTTTGTTTGGGCAGGGCTTTGCTCTGCCCAGACTACCAGTGATAAATATTATCTTATCGATGGGTATTTCTTTAATGGTATGCCACCGGGAGTTAGGAATGCGCAAGGAGACCGTTTAGTCATGCTGAAAGATGACGAAGGACACATGGCCTTGGAGATTAGGTTGGCTAAGGGAAAAACTCTGCCGGAGTACGCAGTCAAGTATCGGATTCCGGTAGAAGAAGTACCCGGAGGGGAAGAACTTTTAAGAATTTCCCGTTCGGGAACAGAACCAATGATAAGCATATCCAGCAACTCGGTTACTCTTGACGAATGGGTGGGAAAGCCATTCCCGGACTTTAAAGTAACAGACACGACAGGTCGTGTCTGGACAAAGGCGGATATACTTGGAAAGCCTTTTGTCCTGAATTACTGGCATACCGGTTGCGGACCCTGCATCAAGGAAATGCCGGATCTGAACGAGTGGATGAAAGTGTGTCCGGATGTGACTTATTTCTCTACTACCTGGAATACGGCGGATCAGATAAAGAAGATTGTGGAAAACCGTCCCTTCCTCTTTACTCATATCGCTGATGAACTGTTCTTCTTTAATCTGTTTAAGGTACAGGTGACGCCGACTACTTTGCTGGTTGATAAAAAAGGCATCATCCGTTATTGGGACGAAGGTACGAACGTGAGTAAGCGCGAGTTTCTGCTTGATAAATTGAAGGAATTGTCTGCCGAATAGACACTTTGTTTCTTATTTCTTTGTTTAAGTCATTACTTTTAAGTAATTTTGTTTGAGACGGTTTAGAATCTAATCACTTAAAAGATAATGCTATGAGACAAGGAAAACGAATTTACCGGGGATATAGCTTCTTTTGGGGAGTATTTCTATTATTAGTGATATCTGCCGCTATATCTATTCATGCTGAAACCTCTTTCATGAAAGAGCTTGTAATTTTCAAAGATACTTTGAAGAATGACACACTTGTGACACGATCTCCTAAGAAAGATGGCACATTGGTTGTCAGAGACCGCTTCCCTATTCCATCCAATGAGCCTTTGTACATCGTAAATGGGATAGAACTTCCTTATGAAATCTTTGCGGCATTGAATCCTATGCACATTGAAAGCATTGATATTTTGAAAGATGCTTCGGCTACTGCTATTTATGGTACGCGTGGAATAAATGGGGTCATAGTTCTGAAACTGAAAACTCCACAACAGGTAAAGGAAGAAAAAACGATTAAGCAGATTGATGATTTGTTGAAACCGAGAGGTGTTGACAGGAGGAATGCACGTTACTATATTGACGGCAAAGAAGTTCCGGCCAGTACTGCGTATCAAACGAGTATTGAGCAAATGGAGGTGAAGACCGGTGCTGACGGAATACTGGAAATTTATATTAAACCAATGATCTTTATAAGGGGGGAATACGAATAAAAGTAATTATTGTATCGGCTTTCCCAATACCTGATGACTTATGTTGAAACAAATATCCTTATTAATCCTGTGTGCGGTGGCAATCGTTTTCTTTGCTACTCCTGTGCATGCTTGTACTTCTGCTGTTGTATCGGGTAAAGTGACACTCGACGGGCGCCCCCTGCTTTGGAAAAACCGTGATACGGACTTTATGCGAAATCATGTTGACTATGTGAAAGGCGAGAGGTATGACTTTATTGCTGTAGTGAATAGTGCCAATGCATATCTGAAAGAGGCATGGATGGGAACTAACTCTGCAGGATTCGCTTTGATGAATACACAATCGTATAACTTGGTGGATGTAAAAGGCGATGAAGAACGGGGAGCAGCCAATGGGCGTGTTATTTATCGTGCACTTGAAGTTTGTGCTACGGTAGAGGACTTCTGTCATTTTCTGGATACCATTTCCAAGCCCAGTGATATCGAAGCTAATTTTGGTGTAATCGATGCACAAGGTGGGGCAGCTATGTTTGAAGTAGATTATTATAAATATGTGATGTATGATGCCAATAATCCAAAAGATGCTCCTTATGGTTATATTGCCCGTACCAACTTCTCTTTTGCAGGTAAAGTGAACGAGGGTGCCGGCTATGTGCGCTATATGGAAGCAGACCAGGTACTGATGAAGGCTTCGGCTACAGGTAGTATTACCCCACAGTTTATTTTCAATGATTTATCGCGTTCGTTCCGTAACCGTATGTTGGATATTGATTTGCGTAGCGGGGGGTATAATCGTCCTCAGGCATCGGGCTGGTTTGTAGATCAGGACTTCATTCCGCGTAGCAGTACATCGTGTTCGGTGGTGGTACAGGGGGTAAAACCGGGTGTGAAGGCCGAACTGACTACCATGTGGACCCTGTTAGGGTATCCTCCTACCGGTATAGCTGTCCCGCTGTGGGTGAAAGATGCCGGAAAACTCCTTCCTGGAATGGTACGTTTCAACAAAGAACATGAGGCAGCTCTGCTCAGTGATTGGTCACTTCGCTTGGCAGACAGAGTTTTCAGCTATAAGCAGGGAATGGGCACCGGACGTTATCTGAATTGGGAGAGGTTGTATAGTCCTGGGAAAGGTGACGGTTATATGACAGTGATTACTGAAGTGGAAGATGAAGTATTCCGTACGACGAAGCCATTGCTGGAAGAGTGGTACAAAAAAGGAAACCTCGATACCCAAGCAATACCGAAGCTGTACGATGAACTGGAGTCATCCATTAGAATGATTTATCAGAGTTTACTGGAATCAGAATAGAACTTACATTACCGAACGGAGGTACGCTAGTATCTCCGTTTCTTGTTCCGGATGGAACCAACGGATTTCTTCATCTCTCCTGAACCATGTCATTTGCTTGCGCGAATAGATGCGGGAGTTCTGTTGGATTTTCTCTATGGCAAAAGGCAAAGTCCATTCTCCGTCCAGATATTTGAACATTTCTTTATAACCTACCGTATTCAATGAATTAAGTGCCCGGTAAGGATATACCTTTCTGGCTTCTTCTTCCAGGCCATCCTCTATCATAATCTCTACCCGTCGGTTTATGCGTTCGTAAAGTTCTTCCCGATCGCGCGTCAATCCTATTTTGATGATGCGGAAGGGGCGCTCTTTTTTCTGTTGGGTGCGGAATGAAGTGTAAGTTTTTCCAGTCATATAGCATATCTCCAGTGCATGGATTACACGTTTAGGATTCTTCAGATCCACTATTCTGTAGTATTCCGGGTCGAGTAACTTTAGCTCTGCGCACAATCTTTCCAGACCTTCCGTTTCATACTTATGCAGCATCACTTGGCGTGTTTCAGTATCCACGGTCGGAATATCGTCAATGCCTTTGCAAACGGCATCCACATACATCATAGAACCACCGGTAAGTAATACTGTGTCTTGCTCGGTGAATAAAGTTTCCAAGAGTCTCAGTACCTCCGCTTCGTATTGGGCGGCACTGTAGTAATCGGTGAGTTGCAAGGTTCCTACAAGGTGATGTTTCACGCGTTGCAGTTGCTCGGGGGTAGGGGCTGCCGTCCCTATTTTCAAATCGGCGTAGAGTTGCCGGGAGTCTGCGGAAACGATGCAAGTTTGGTAATGCTCTGCCAGCCGCAGGCTGAGTTCGGTCTTTCCGACTCCGGTCGGTCCAATAAGCACTATCAGGGTTTTCATACAGATATTATGTAAAATGGTTTCAAAGATAAAATGGAGATTATCCTTTAGACACAGATTACGCGGATAACACGGATTCTAAACTAAAAAAATCTGTGTAATCCGCGTAATCTGCGTCTAAAAATATACTATAAAGAGTATGGTTCCTCTCTTGGTATATTCAAATTTAGAATTTTTCTTCCTCAAACGATGCTGTGCCACCTTCACCGCCTCCCATATCGAATCCTTCCTGGTCGAATTCTTCCAGATCAAAGTCTTGATCTCCATAGAAGTTTTCATCCAGATCGAGTGATCCGCTGTTGGCTGCCATTTCTTCGAAGTCAATAGTCTGTTTCGGGGCATCGCCTTCCTTCTTGGTACATTTGGCACCTTTCATTTCCTTTCCGGTAATGATCTCGGAAAGTTCAATAAAGAAACAGCGTTCTGTCATGTAGTCGAACACATAGAGTAACTTCTGCTTTTCATCTTCTATCAGTTCGCTGATAGTGGTGTCTTTCATTACCCAACTGTCCATTTCCGGATTGTCATCCATCTCTTCCAGTGTGATTTCCTTTTCTTTTTCCCAATCATCATCACAGATGAAGAAAGAAGTCATCTGGTCGTTAGTATAGCCTACTGACTTCACTATAGCCTCATGGAAGTCGTAGAATGTAGCTTCCGGGTCAATTTGTATTTCTCTTACGAAGTCGTCCACTTCATCGGAGATAAGTGTAAATCTGTATATCATATTCTAATTACTTTATCGTTTTATCACCTAATAATACCACGTTCGGAGTCACGGATGAAGCTGACAATGTATTCTATTTCCGGGCTCGTCGGAATTTCTTCTTCTATTTTCTTTAATGCATCTGAAGTGTTCAAGCCACTTTGGTAAATGATACGGTATGCATTGTGTATGTTCTCAATGGTTTCATTGGAGAACCCGCGACGACGCAACCCGATAATGTTGATACCACTGTAAGCAATCGGTTCCCGACCTGCAATGATGTATGGCGGAATATCCTTACTGAAACGGCACCCGCCTTGTATCATGCCATATCCACCTACACGGCAGAATTGATGCATCAATACATTAGCGCTGATAATGGAGAAATCGTCTATAACTATCTCACCTGCCATTTTGGTAGAGTTACCTATGATACAGTAATTACCGACAAGAGCGTCATGAGCTACATGCACACCTTCCATCAACAGGTTGTTGTTACCGATAATGGTTCTGCCTTTGGCAGCCGTACCGCGATTGATGGTGACATTTTCACGAATGGTATTGTTGTCACCGATTTCAGCGGTACTCTCTTCTCCCTGAAATTTCAGATCCTGAGGGATAGCACCGATAACAGCTCCCGGAAAAATAGTATTTCCATTGCCGATACGTGAACCGTACAGAATGTTGGCATTTGCCATAATCTTGTTGTTATCGCCGATTACCACATTCTTGTCGATGAATACAAAAGGAGCAATCTCTACGTTTTCCCCGATTTTTGCCTCGGGATGAATATACGCTAAGGGACTTATCATGCTTTGAATTATTTGTTCTTAACTATTTGTGCCATAAACTCTGCCTCGCAAACCACTTTCTCGCCTACGAACGCATAACCTTTCATCGTGGAAATGCCACGGCGGATAGGTGCAAGTAGTTCCACACGGAAGATAAGGGTATCACCCGGCACTACCTTCTGACGGAACTTCACACCATCTATCTTCATGAAATAGGTAGAATAGCGTTCGGGTTCGTCTACGGAGTTCAATACAAGCAGGCCGCCTACCTGTGCCATAGCTTCAACCTGTAATACACCCGGCATTACCGGTTCCTGTGGGAAGTGTCCTTGGAAGAAAGGTTCGTTGGCGGTGATATTCTTCACGCCTACAATATAATTGGCACCTATTTCAATCACCTTGTCCACTAATTGGAATGGGTAACGGTGCGGCAACAGTTCGCGGATACGGTTTACATCCATGATGGGTTCGCGGTTACAGTCGTAAGTCGGAGCCTGTATATCGTGCAGGCGGATTTCCTTACGCATCTGGCGGGCGAACTTGTTATTAATGGTATGTCCCGGACGGGTAGCGATGATACGTCCCTTGATGGGTTTGCCTATCAAAGCCAAGTCACCGATTACGTCGAGCAGTTTGTGACGGGCACATTCATTGGCCCATACCAGTGGTTTGTGGTTGATGTAACCCAATTGTTTAGCATTCATGTGGGGAACTCCCATCACATCAGCCAGCTTGTCAAAGTCTTCCTGAGACATTTCGCGTTCGTAGATTACGATAGCATTGTCCAGATCCCCCCCCTTGATAAGGCCGGCTTGCAATAATGGCTCTATTTCGCGTACAAATACGAATGTGCGGCTGGCAGCTACTTCGTCTTTGAACTTTGACATATCCTCCAGAGTTGCAAACTGGTTGGGAATGATGGTTGAGTCGTAAGATACCAGCACATTCAGACTGAAGTTCTCGTCGGGCAACACAATGATGGAAGAACCAGTCTTTTCATCGCGGAACTCGATCTTTGACTTGATAATATAGAAATCTTTAACGGCGTTTTGTTCTTCTGTACCGACGCGCTCTATCTCTTTTGCATAGTATTGGGCGCTACCGTCCAGAATGGGAAACTCGGGACCGTTGACTTGTATCAGGCAGTTATCGATGCCTAAGGCATAGAGGGCTGCCATGCCGTGCTCTACAGTACTAACCTTCACGCCATTCTTGGAAAGAACAGTGCCGCGAGTGGTTTCAGTCACGTTGTCCGCAACCGCATCAATGATAGGTTGTCCCTCCACGTCGGTGCGCTGGATTTTATATCCGTGGTTGTCCGGAGCCGGATTGAAAGTAACGGTCAGGTCAAGTCCCGTGTGAAGACCTTTACCACTGAGGGAAAAACTGTCTTTCAGAGTCTTTTGTTTCAACATTTGTTACTTATTTATTTGTTGTTTTAATTCATTCAGTTCTTTACGGAGCTGGCGGAGTTCTGTTAGCATATCCGGCAGGTTCCGTTGGGCAACGGAGGCTTTAAAGTATTGTTTCAGCTCCATGGGAGGAGTACCGATTAACTGGCTGCCATCCTTAATATTACTGGGAACACCGGACTGTGCTCCGAGGTTCACTTTATTTCCGATATGGATATGTCCTGCAATGCCTACCTGACCGCCGAACATACACCATTCGCCTATCTTGGTAGATCCTGCAATACCCACTTGCGCCGCCATAACAGTGTTTGCACCGATTTCGTCATTGTGGGCTACCTGTATCAGGTTGTCCAGTTTCACACCTTTGTGTACGATGGTTGCACCCATTGTAGCACGGTCCACGCAAGTGTTTGCGCCTATCTCTACATTGTCTTCCAGTATTACGATACCGATTTGAGGTATTTTTTCGTAACCTTCGGGAGTTGGAGCGAAACCAAAACCATCCGCACCGATCACACTGCCGGAATGCAGGATGCAATGATTGCCTATCCGACAGTCATGATAAATGGTTGTATTGGCATATAAGATACAATCGCTGCCCACTTTGGCACCACTGCCTACAGTAGCATGCGGATGTATCATTGTATTGTCTCCTACTTCTGCATACTCACCAATGCAAGCAAAGGGCGCAATGTAAACATCCTTGCCAATCTTTGCAGTCTCGGCAACGAAAGCCAACGGATCAATACCCACACGCTTAGGCTTACTTTGTTCGTAAAGGTTGAGCAATTTAGCCAAACTTTCGTAGGCATTATCCACCTTAATTAAAGTGGCTTTTATTTCTTGTTCAGGAACGAAGTCTTTGTTTACCAGTACAATACTGGATTTTGTTTCGTAGATGTAAGATGTATATTTGGGGTTGGACAGAAACGATATAGCACCGGGGATGCCTTCTTCTATCTTGGCAAAAGTATGTACAGTTGCATTCTCGTCTCCAACGATTTCTCCTTGGATAAATGTTGCAATTTGTTTAGCAGAGAACTCCATTGTCTTATTCTTGTTAGATGGTTTCAAATCACAAATAACGGACTTTTTTTTTATATTTCCTTGTCCTTGGGTGAATATTTTATACTTACCTATGCAAACGTTGGTAGCAAAGATAGTATTTTTTTACCTTTTTAGAAAGTAGGGAAATGTTGAGCATGTCCGATGCTTCAGCAATATTCTTGATACTTCCGTCTTTATAAAGGATATCAATACTATCGTCTGCCGGGTCGTACATATTCTTCTCGATGCTGGGGGTAGAGACGAAATAGCTCGCTTCAGAGAGGGGTATGTCCAGTTGCTGACTGATTTGCAAAGTTAACTCTTTTTTCCTTTCTTCACATATTGGTTCGGTAGAAATTTCCACTTTAAAGATATTACGGTTGATCATACCGAGGCTCAGCGTGGATAAAACCTTGTCACTGTGGGTGCTCCAGACCTTTAATGCGGTCCATATATCATTGTCGTCCAGTTGGATAAAGTTCTCCAGGCACTCCGGATTGTTATAGAAAGTTTCCTTGTTGATATCGTTGTAAAGGAAAAAACGCAATGCCGGTGAAGCAAATAATTCTACACCTTTGCTTGCTAATTCTTTAGCACGGAGCAGGGCGCTAATGAGCATTTTCTCGTATGCCACGGATGTTTTGTGCAGATATACCTGCCAGTACATCAAGCGGCGGGCTGTGAGGAAGTTCTCAATGGAATAGATACCTTTGGATTCTACTACGAGATGGTCTTCTTTCACATCGAGCATCTTGATGATGCGTGCCGAACCGATGTTACCTTCCGTTACGCCGGTGTAGAAACTGTCGCGGCGAAGGTAGTCCATGCGGTCCATGTCGAGTTGTCCGCTGACTAGCTGGTGCAGGAACTTTTTGGGGTATTCGTCCTTGAATATCTGGATGGCAAGTGTGAGTTGCCCGTTCATTTCTTTGTTGATACGTTCCATCAGCATGAGAGAGATATCTTCGTGGGATATGCCCTGTACGATGGTATTTTCCAGTACATGAGAAAAAGGACCGTGTCCGATATCATGCATCAGAATGGCCGCCTGCACGGCTTCGGCTTCACTGTCGAAAATGAAGTTCCCTTTGCTGGTGAGGTGCTGGATAGCTTCGCTCGTCAAATGGAAAGCCCCCAACGAATGTTGAAAGCGCGTGTGCTGTGCACCGGGATAAACCACAGACGACAAACCCAGTTGCTTAATGCGGGTTAAACGCTGCAAGAGAGGATGCCGCACGATGTCGTACAGCAACCCCTTCGGAATATTGATGAACCCGAATACCGGGTCGTTAATGATCTTTCGTTCGAACACGTTGTTAGTGATTAAGGGTAGGTGATAAGTGATTAGGCGTTAATCACTCCCTTCAACTGTTCCGCCATTTGCTGTTGCACTTCCTTTGCGGCATTACGTGCAGCTTCTGCAAATTTCTCAGTCTTATCCACATAAATGATGCCACGGCTGGAGTTCACAATCAGTCCACAAGTGGAGTTCATGCCATACTTACAGACTTCTTCCAGTGAGCCACCCTGTGCACCTACACCCGGCACAAGCAGGAAATGGTTAGGAACAATCTTGCGGATATCTTCGAAAGCACGGCCTTGTGTAGCACCTACCACATACATCATCTGTCCATCGTTAGCCCATTCCTGAGACTTGCGCAGTACTCTTTCGAAAAGGCGTTCACCGTTGGGGTCTTCTGTTAACTGGAAGTCGTGTGAGCCTTTGTTGCTTGTTAGTGCTAGGAGGATTACCCATTTGCCTTCGTAAGTCAGGAACGGGGTAACACTGTCCTCACCCATGTAAGGGGCTACGGTTACAGAGTCGATGTCCAGTTCTTCAAAGAAAGTGCGGGCATACATGGCAGAGGTATTTCCAATGTCACCACGCTTTGCATCGGCAATGATGAATTGGTCGGGATAGTTCTCCTTGATATACTTCACGGTCTTCTCAAAGGCGATCCAGCCTTTCACACCCATACTTTCGTAGAAAGCGAGATTGGGTTTGTAGGCGATGCAAAGGTCGGCTGTTGCATCGATGATGGCTTTATTGAAGGCGAAGATCGGGTCTTCTTCTTTCAACAAGTGTTCCGGGATTTTCTTGATGTCTGTATCCAGACCTACGCAAAGGAATGATTTCTTACGCTTGATATTTTCAAAAAGTTGTTGTTTGTTCATATTGGATATATTTAGTCTGTTTATGATTCGTTTTACTATTTCTTGAATAGATAGCCGTTTATATTCAGTAAAAGAGCCTCGTCTCCTTCTTCTTGATAATCTAAAGAGAAACCTGTCAGTATGAAGAGGCACTTATCAGAGTTACATTTGAATTGTGCAGGAGGCATTTCACCATATTTATAACGTTGAAGTGCTTCAATGTTTTTAAGGTCAATGTATGCCGTATCGTTCATTTCATCTGTCCGCGTACCGAGAGAGGCGAGCAATACTCCTGTTTCTATATACTTATGTGGAATTTTGAGTTGCCTGCTTGATTCCGGTATGATTACGAAATGGCTGTATCCCTTAGGAATCTCGATGCTTGTCTGTGAGGATGCCTGACCATTGTATGATACAGCCCGGTTACCGTCTGCAGCTTTATCGTTATCGGCCGCTTTATTACTGTTCTGACCGAAACGGTTTTGGGCATAATAGAATGATGCGTCTTTGTCTACAAGGTCGGCTATGCTTTTCCGTCCGAACCAGTAGTGCAGATAACGGAGTCGGTCGTTCACTTGCAATGCGGTCTTTGCCGGAAGTGAATCCAGCCAGTTGTCGTACTGGTTGCGTGAGAGGGGCAAGTCTGTTTTACCGCTTCGTGCCAGTTCCTTCTCTACGCTATGGCGCATGACGTTCCGGGTGATGCTTGCATAGTTCACCGGCAATACGGAAGTCAGCAGGAAGATGATGGAAAATGAGATAGGAATCCAACTGATGCGGCGTGCCTGGGTGAAGACCAATCCGAAGCAAACGATATAACACCAGATATTAAGTGTAATCAGATAAAGTCGGTTGATTGTGACACCATAATCGTTGAAGCGGCGGATGATACCGACTGTCATTAATATCAGTAACGGGAGTACCAGGGCAGGCAGCCAGCGTGCAATCCATTCATTTATGCGCTTTGATTCACTGACCCGTGCCGGATACAGTCCGAATTCAATGGCGATACATCCCGCCATGAGTGCCACTACGAGCCAAGATACCCAGCCTGTAGGTAGTTCCCAATTGATAAGGATGCGGGTGGCATAGATATAGAGTACAAGCAGATACCCTGCCATGAGCGGGAGAAAAAGGAAATGTATCGTTCCGTTCAGGAACTCTGATGGTTGCGGTTCTTGGTTGTGTTTTAATTCGTCTTTGGGCAACATGCCGAGAAAGAGTAGCATCGGGAGCAATACACTACATATAGTAAGGATATACAGGTAGCATTTCCAACTCACATCCACATCGAAGAGCTGGTGGAGTGAAAAGACGAGCAGGCTTATTCCACCACTCATAATCAGTCCCACCACGTTTGCCGTGACAAAAGCCCCTACAGTGTAGGAAGCAAAGTTCCAGCTCGGAATGTCATTCTTTTCTTTGGTGAATGAGAGGAAGAAGACTGAAAACCACAAGGCGAGGATAGCCGCTCCGTGAGCTATGCTTATTTCTGTGAGCGACCGCTCCGGAGAGAGGCTGTAGAGATACACTGCGTCGGCAATAAGCAACACATGCATCATAATATGCACACTGATCCCTTTTACCCGGTTCTTTATTTCTTCGCTCCACAGATGGAGAGTGAGTGAGAGCAGGGTGCCGACAGAAAAGTAATAACCCAGAACCAGCGTAAGTTTTCTTTCATCCTCCATTTCGGTAGATACCAGATAAGCCAGATAGGCGGTAAGTGCAAGGACAAAACATACTGTAGTTGGAAAACGTTTCAGGCAATTCTGAAATGCTTCCGTCAGAGTATGAAATGCTTTATTTAAAAACTGTCCTTTCATTTGTTCTGCCGTTGAAGTTTCCGGGGCTACGTCTTTCCTTTGGGGTTACAGTTCACTTTCTTTCAGCCGTTCTGCATTTTCCGCTACAATCAAGTGGTCTATACAATCTTGAATATCGCCATCCATGAAGGCGGCAAGGTTATAAATGGTATAGTTGATACGATGATCGGTGATACGTCCTTGCGGATAATTGTAGGTACGGATTTTAGCGGAACGGTCTCCGGTAGATACCATTGTCTTTCGTTTGGAAGCAATATCGTCCAGATATTTCTGATGTTCCTTGTCGTAAATGAAGGTACGCAGACGTGAGAGGGCGCGTTCCTTATTCTTCGGTTGGTCGCGCGTTTCGGTACATTCTATCAGGATTTCCTCAGAAACACCCGTGTTTGGGTTCTTCCAGACATAGCGTAGACGTACACCGGATTCCACCTTATTTACGTTCTGTCCACCGGCACCGCCACTTCGGAAAGTATCCCATTTGATTTCGCCTTCATTAATTACTACATCGAACTCTTCTGCTTCGGGTAGCACGGCTACAGATGCGGCGGAAGTATGTACACGCCCCTGAGTTTCAGTAGCCGGAACACGCTGTACGCGGTGTACACCCGATTCATATTTCAGCGTTCCGTATACATTATCGCCCGTAACGCTGCAAATAATTTCCTTGAATCCGCCTGCTGCGCCTTCGTTGACGCTGGATATTTCCATCTTCCAACCTTTCGTTTCGCAGAATTTGGTATACATGCGGAAGAGGTCTCCGGCAAAGATTGCGGCTTCGTCGCCACCTGTACCCCCGCGGATTTCGAGAATGGCGTTCTTACTGTCCTGTGGGTCGGCAGGCACGAGGAGGAGCTTGATATGTTCTTCCAGTTCCGGCTGGCGTGCCTGACAGGCATCCAATTCTTCGCGAGCCATTTCCCGCATTTCCGGATCAGCTTCGTTAGTGATGATCTCTTTGGCTTCCTCGATGCCGTTCAGCACCTGGATATATTCTTTGCGGGCATCCATCAGGTCACCCAGTTCTTTGTATTCTTTGGTGAGTTTTACATAACGCTTCTGGTCGGCAATCACTGCCGGGTCTGTAATCAGCGTCGATACTTCTTCGAAGCGGGCAACAAGCCCTTCGAGTTTCTCTAATATGGTATTGTTGTCTGCCATTTATTTTATTTGCAAAGTTTTTGTACCCATCCATATCTCCGGGTGGCGACGCCATAAGTTATGGCACACCAACCCAACAATGCAAGTATACGCATGAACAGCCTGAAAGAAAATGGTTTTACTGATAACTGTTCCCACGTATCATACCCCATATCTGCAGTGATAAAAAGGCAGAAGAGGCAGCATAAGATATAAATCAGTTTCTTCATTGAATTAGTATTTGAATTCTCCGAATTCGCTCTTGATAATCAGTTCTTTCTGATTGCTTTCTTCAATATGTCCCACAATCTGAGCATCGATACCGAAACTCTTGCTGATGGCGATTACCTTTTCGGCATGTTCGGGTGACAAGTATACTTCCAGTCTGTGTCCCATATTGAATACCTTGTACATCTCTGCCCAGTCCGTATTGCTCTGCTCTTTAATTGTTTTGAACAAAGGAGGAACGGGGAACAGATTATCTTTAATCACGCGGCAATTATCACCAATGAAATGCAGTACTTTCGTTTGTGCACCACCAGAGCAGTGTACCATACCGTGAATTTCAGGGCGAAGTGCATCCAGTAATTTCTTCACTACCGGAGCATACGTGCGGGTAGGGGAGAGTACCAGCTTGCCTGCATCCAGCGGACTACCTTCTACGGTATCCGTCAGTTTCAGACCACCGGAGTAGACTAGTTCTTCAGGTACTGCCTTGTCATAACTTTCTGGATATTTCTCTGCCAGATATTTGGAGAATACATCATGACGGGCACTGGTCAGTCCGTTGCTACCCATGCCACCGTTATATTCTTTTTCGTAAGTAGCCTGTCCGTAAGAAGCCAAGCCTACAATTACATCACCCGGACGGATATTGGCATTATCAATCACATCGCTACGCTTCATGCGGCAAGTTACAGTACTATCTACGATGATGGTACGTACCAGGTCGCCTACATCGGCAGTTTCACCACCTGTGGCATATACGCCTACACCCATCTCGCGGAGCTCGGCGAGCAATTCGTCCGTACCGTTGATGATGGCGGATATTACTTCGCCCGGAATCAGCAATTTGTTTCGTCCGATGGTAGAGGAAACCAGGATGTTATCTACTGCACCTACGCAAAGCAGGTCGTCGATATTCATAATCAGTGCATCCTGTGCAATACCTTTCCAAACAGAAAGATCACCTGTTTCTTTCCAGTACATATAAGCCAATGAGGACTTTGTGCCTGCACCGTCGGCGTGCATGATGTTGCAATATTCCGGGTCACCGCCCAAAATGTCAGGGATAATTTTGCAGAAAGCTTGCGGGAAAATACCTTTGTCAATGTTCTTGATGGCATTGTGCACATCTTCTTTAGACGCGCTGACACCACGCATCATGTATCTTTGGTTACTCATGAGTTGATATGTTTTTTCAATTGAATGTGCAAAAGTAGCGATTATTTTGCTTATAGCCTTGAGTTTGCGTAAGAAATTAACCGAACCCTACTTCTTTACTTTCAATCGCTCCCAAATTGTTTTTTTTCGGGACATTCTCATTAAGACAGTTCCCATCAGGCAACAAGCACAGCGCAGTTCTTGCTCGGAAAGTGTATTCAGGTTATTCGTAATACTGGATAGGGGGTAGTTCTCTTTGAAAAAGGAAAATGCATCGGCTGAGTTCTCTAAGTCGGTTTTCATCTGGCAGGAGCAGGTAAGAAGTTCATCCATCGTGTTATAAGTTTTAAAGGGTTAGTCGTGTGTTCCTATTTCTCTAATGTAAAAAAGAGACGTGGGAACTATTGGCATTATTATTCAACTCCAAGGCTCTGGTAAACCTGTCAAGAAAACAATAAGCAATAGTCCCACGCCAGAGTGTATATAACAAAGTTATACGCAACCCAGACGTGGAGACTTCCACTTATTATTCGCTCTTGCAAAAATTTACCAGACTTTAGAAGTTACGAATAATAAAATGATATCTCCAAATCGGAAAATATATTTCTTTTCCAACGAAAGAAGTACGCAACAAAGATACAAGTTTTTTTTGTAAAGTATGCGTAGAGTGGGATAGAAATGAACTATAAATCTTTATAGTTAACCTTACTGAACAGTGATCTCTAAGTGAAGCATTTGTTGCTATTATATTGAGAATATTTTGCCATCGTACTGGCAATCTTTTGCCAACACGATAGCACAACTTTGCCAACATGATGGCACAACTTTGCCAATGCGGTGGCAAAAAATGGCAAATTCTGGGCTTGAAAACAGCCTTGACTTATCCTTTTTTTCTTCTCTCCTGCAACTAATATCCAAAACCGGCGTCTTATGTACAAAAGACTATCTTAAGATGGAACAGAATATGAAAGAAAAACAGTTCACTTCCCTCATTGAGGAATACAAGCGAGTGATCTATAAAATCTGCTACATGTACGCTACGGATGGGGATAATTTTAAAGATCTCTATCAGGATGTCGTGATAAACCTTTGGAAAGGCTTCGAGGGTTATGAGGGAAAAGGCAAACCTTCTTCGTGGATTTACCGCGTGGGATTAAACACCTGTATCTCCTTCTACCGCCAGCAGCAACGCCGGGGCGAACATACTTCCTTGGATTCCCTCTACGGGCTGGAAGCAGAAGATAGTGGAACGACCAAACGCTTGAAAGAGATGTATCGCCTCATTGCGGGACTGGACAAGTTTGAACGTGCCCTCATCTTGCTGTGGCTGGATGAAAATTCTTATGAGGAGATTGCGGAAATTGTCGGCGTGCCGCGCAACACCGTAGCTTCAAGATTGAAACGAATCAAGGATAAACTTACAAAACAAGCGAATAGCTAAAATAAAACAGATTATGGAACTGGAAGAATTGAAACAAAATTGGAATATAATGGAAGAAAGGCTCGGGCGCCTGGAAATGGAGCAGCGCCAGCAACAAAATAGTAAGGTGGTCAGCAAAGTAAAGCAGGTGCAGGATCGTGTGTTGCGGCGATTTACGGTTTTAGTGCTTTGTCTACCTTTCGTGTCTTGGCTTTTGGTGCGCAATCAAGCATATGATTTCAGCGTACTGACGTGGATATTGTTGTTTTTGTTTGTAGTTGTGATACTCGCCCGGCAACTTACGTGGATGTTGCTGCTAAGGAAGATTGATTGTCTGAAGATGACTGTGCGTGAAGTGTGTCTTGCGGAGAGTCGTTTCCGGATGTCTTTCAAAGTGGGGATAGCTGTGAGTGTGTTGTGTGGCGTACCGTTGCTGGCAAGCATGATATGGGATATGTCCCAAATGGGGGATCGTTATATATTGATAGGTGCTTGGACTGGTCTTGTCATAGGGTTGCTGATAGGAATTCGTTTGTTCCTCAAAGCATGGAGCGGGATAAAAGAACTGAAAGAGGCAATAACGGATTTGCAGTAGTCATCCTAAAAAAAGCAAGTCCCCTTTCCACCCATCGGAAACTTCGATCTATTCAAGTTTCCAGGGTAGAAGGGGTACTTGCTTATTATAGAACCGTTTGTTACGGTATGAATATACTTATTTAGAACTGTACTTGCGGTGCTGTTTCTGCTCCTTCGGAAGCTTCAAAGTAAGCGCGCTTTTCGAAACCGAACAGACTTGCAAGAATATTCTTCGGGAAGCGGCGGATGGCAGTATTGAAGTTCTTTGCTGCATTGTTGAAGTTGGTACGTGCCACGTTGATACGGTTTTCAGTACCTTCCAATTGAGCTTGCAGTTCCAGGAAATTCTGGTTTGCTTTCAAATCGGGGTAATTCTCAGTAATGGCAAGCAACTTACCCAATGCAGAAGTTACCGCACCTTGAGCTTTCTGATATTCGGCCAATTTTTCCGGAGTCAGATCATTAGCATCTACTTTAATTTGAGTAGCCTGGCTACGAGCTTCTACCACACCCTCCAGAGTTTCTTTTTCATGAGAAGCGTATCCTTTTACTGTACTGACCAGATTCGGAATCAAGTCGGCACGGCGCTGATATTGTGTTTCAACGTTTGACCATTGTCCGCTTACGTTTTCATCCATAGTTACCAGTCCGTTATAACCAGTGACACCCCAAATGACGAGGAGAGCTAAAACAACAAGAATGATAATAGTTGATTTCTTCATACTTTTCTTTTATTAAATGATTATTAATTAGTTACAAGCTACGAGTTACAAGCTACGAGTTGCTGCGCTGTGATACCGAAAGGCACTTGTAGCTTGCAGCCCGTAGCTTGTAACTCTGAGAGTTTCAACTCTCAGAATCGGGAACCGGCACCTCCGCCACCTCCCATACCTCCACCGAAGCTGCCTCCGCTGAAGCCACCGCCTCCTCCGCCGAAGCTTCCGCCACCACCAAAGATGACCGGACCTCCTCCGCCACCTCCGCGATAGTTTTCATCATACGACTGTTTGCGGCGTACTACCTTGTATCCACAGTTGCGGCAAGTGTAGGTAACATCTTCCGTTTTTACTCCGTTGATTCGGGAAACCACTTTACTGCTGGTGCGTTGCAATTTGTGCTGTCCGCAGTTGGGGCATTTGCTTGCGGCACGTGCCGCCATCCAACCGATTCCTCCGGCAACAACAAAGAATCCGATAACTGCTGCCAGAATGCCGAAGAAAGAAATGTCTTCTTCATCATCTGTATCATTCACCATGCTGCCGTCCAGTCTACCGCATACGGCACGCACACCGGCAACCATACCCGCATCCCAGTTACCATCTTTCAGATAAGGAATCATGTCGCGCGTCTGGATACGTTTACAGATGGCATCGGGCAGGTCTCCTTCCAGTCCATAACCTGTATAGAACTGGATGCAGCGCTGATCGGTTACTAAAAGAATGACCAGGCCGTTATTCTTTGCTTTCTTTCCTACACCCCATTCATTGAGCAGGCGGTGCGCAAAGTCAAAGCAATCATCATTGCCGATAGACGGAACCACGGCAACTACTGTCTCAATGCCGGTCTGTTGTTCCAATGCATACAGCATACGGTCGATGCTGTCGCAGGCAGCCTGAGAGAGGATGCCGTCCGGATTGCAGACATAGCGCATTTTGTTCTGAAGATGTACTTTGGGGATATTGTCTGTAGTATAGACCTTCTGTGCCTGCATGGATAGCAGCAGGCATAGGAATAAACTTATGGAGATTAATCTTTTCATACTAATGTATTTGTGGGACGAATATAGGAAAAATCACATCAATAGATGTATTTTCCTACAAAATTCTTCACACGTTCGGTGTATTCCTCCGGATGATCCTTGTAGGACATGGCGTGTGTGGCACCGGGGGCAAGCCACAATTCTTTAGGTTCCGATTTTGCCTCGTAGAGAGGATATACCATCCAGGTGGGTACGTATGTATCTGCATCGCCATGAATGAAGAACATCGGCAGTTTGCATTTCTTGACCTGATTCAGCGAAGAAGCTTCCTTGAAGTTCCAACCGTATTTCGCGTTGCACAGCCAGCTGGTGGTGTACATCAACGGGAACGGAGGCAGTCCAAACTGTCCCTTCAACTCGTAGGAGAATTCGTCCCATACGCTGGTATAACCGCAATCTTCCACAAAACATTTCACGAAAGATTGCTGAGGTTCACCGGATACCATCATAGTGGTGGCGGCCCCCATAGAGATGCCATGTACTACCATCTGGGTATTTCCGCCGTAAATATCGTTGGCAATGTCCATCCAGCGCAATACGTCCAGCCGGTCTTTCCAGCCCATTTGAATGGCAGGGCCTCCGCTCAATCCCTGGTTTTGCAGGTCGGGCAGTAGAATGTTATACTTTAAATCTTTGTTGTAAAGGTAACCTATCATTAGCATACGGATGCAATCGTCCGTATAACCATGCACGATGACGGCTGTTTTGTGGGTAGGTTCGGGAGCGGCTGCGTAAATGGCATGCAGTTGCACCCCGTCAGGGTTGATAATAAAGGTATCCCGTAAAGCACCGACAGTTTGCAAACTATCTATCCAAGGCTTAATTTGCGGGTACTCGCTGAGCATATACTCGTAGGAGCCGGGAATATCTTTCCCTTTGTTGTGCTCCGGTCTCAGCGAGTAGCCGAGCATGTAGAAACTCGCACCTGTGAGGGCAATAATGATAACTGCTAACAGTCCGATCAGACTGTACTTGATACCTTTCTTCATCTTTCCTTCCTTTCGCTCTATTTGTTCCATATTTCCCATGCGGCAAATGCTTGCAATAACAACATTTCCAGTCCGTTTTTAGTAACGGCGCCGTGAGCCTCTCCCTTTTTCATGAAAAGGGTTTCATTGGGATTATATAACAAATCGTAGAGTAAATGGTTGGAAGTTAATTGATCATAAGGAATATCCGGACAGAAATCCACTTTAGGATACATACCTACAGGCGTACAGTTTACGATGACTGTATATTCCTGCATGATCTCCGGTGTCAGTTCGTCATAAGTGAGGTAAGACGATTCCTTTTTTGTACGCGATACGAATACGCTTTCGATGCCCAGATTGGCCAGTCCGCGATAGACGGCTTTGGATGCACCGCCTGTACCCAGAATCAGCGCCTTCTTGTGATGGGGTTGTAGTAAAGGTTCAATGGACTGTGTAAAACCTATGATATCCGAGTTGTAGCCGACAAGCTTTACTTTTCCCTTCGGCTGGCGGATGATTTTGATGACGTTCACTGCACCGATCTTTGCGGTATCTTTGTCCAGCTCGTCAAGAAAGGGGATGACCAGCTCCTTGTACGGGATGGTCACATTAAGTCCGCAGAGGTTGGGATTTTCCTCTATGACTTCCATAAAGTCATTGATGCTGGGTATCTCAAAGTTTACATATTCGGCGTCGATATTCTCCGATTTGAACTTTTCATTGAAATATCCGATGGAAAACGAATGTCTCAGCGGATAGCCTATTAAACCGTATTTCTGCATAATTCTCTTAGTGTGCTATGTCAATAATATAGTAATGGTAAAATGGTGGGATGGTAGGATGATAACATTGAATCTTAACATGTTATCATCTTACCATCCTATCATTCTATTTAGTCGCAGTATAAAGAGTGCATATACCGAATGTCAGTCTGCGGAAATTAACCTGACTGAAACCTGCTTTGCGAATAACTTTTTGCATCACTTCGCCTTGCGGGAAAGCACGGATGCTTTGGGGCAGGTAGGTGTAAGCACTATTGTCTTTTGACAGGCATTTGCCGAGCAGGGGGATGACTACTTTGGAGTAGATGGTGAAAAGTTGTTTCATTGGAAAACGGTCCGGTGTGGAGAGTTCCAGAATGACGAGATGTCCTCCGGTTTTCAGCACGCGGCACATTTCCGCCAACCCTTTGTCCAACCCTTCGAAGTTGCGGATACCGAATGCTACGGTTACAGCATCGAACGTGTCATCGGCAAATGAGAGAGAGGTGCAGTCCTCCCGGGCAAAGGATATTTTGTCCGAGAGGTGCGCCTGTTTTACTTTATTACGTCCCACGTCCATCATTCCCTCTGAGATGTCGGTGCCTATCAGTTCGTCAGGCTGCAACTCGCGGCAGGCAAGAATGGCAAAGTCACCTGTACCGGTGGCTACGTCCATGATGCACTTTGGTTGGAAAGGCTTTAACCAATTGATCGCTTTCCGGCGCCAACTGCGGTCGATGCCTAATGAAAGGGTATGGTTCAGCTTATCATAAGCAGGAGCAATGTTGTCGAACATTTCTTCTACCTGTTCACTCTTTTTTCCGTCCTCACCGTAGGGTTTAATATGTTCCTGGGGATAATCCATACTAACCGTTTATCACTTGTTTAAGTATTCCGTTACGTTCTTCTCAATGCGTGAAGCAATGTTGCTGGTATCTTCCTTCACGAATTGCTCTCCGGTGATATGTTCGTACAGTTCAATGTAACGCTCACTGATGGATGCTACGATTTCGTCTGTCATTTCTGGAACTTGTTGTCCTGCCTTGCCTTGGAAACTATTGTCCATCAACCATTCGCGAACGAATTCTTTAGAAAGTTGTTTCTGTGCTTCGCCTTTTTCAAAGCGTTCCTGATAACCTTCAGAGTAGAAGTAGCGGCTGGAGTCCGGTGTATGGATTTCGTCCATCAGGTAAATAGTACCGTTGTGCTTACCGAATTCATACTTCGTATCTACCAGAATCAGACCACGTTCTGCTGCGATCTCGGTTCCTCTTTTGAAGAGTGCCATGGTGTATTTTTCCAATACGGCATATTCTTCGGGAGTAGCCAGACCTTTAGCAAGGATTTCTTCTTTTGAAATGTCTGCGTCATGTTCACCGATTTCAGCTTTCGTAGTCGGGGTGATGATGGGTTCGGGGAACTTCTGGTTTTCCTTCATTCCTTCGGGCAACTTCACACCACAGATTTCGCGTACACCACTCTTGTAAGCACGCCATGCGCTACCGCAAAGATAACCGCGTACAATCATTTCGATGGGGAAACCTTCGCACATCACACCTACCGTTACCATCGGGTCGGGTGTAGCTGTCTTCCAGTTGGGACAGATATCAGTAGTCGCATCCAGGAACTTGGCTGCAATCTGATTCAGCATTTGTCCTTTGAAAGGAATGCCTTTCGGCAAAACAACGTCGAATGCAGAGATACGGTCAGTTGCTACCATGACCAGTTTTTCACCATTGATGTTATAAACATCACGTACTTTTCCGTGGTATACACTTTTCTGTCCCGGAAAATTAAAATCTGTTTTTGTTAATGCTTGCATCATTATAATATTTATGATTTGGATATTTTCTATGGTTTTCACCACAGAGTGACACAGAGTCTCACAGAGCAGAAAAAAACTCTGTGAGACTCTGTGTTACCCCGTGGTGAGTTTTCTTTTTTCCCGTTCGGCCTTGGTTTCCTTATCAAATTTCTCGTAGGCATCTACAATGCGGGTTACCAACTGGTGACGCACAATATCTTTCTTGTTCAGTTCCACGAAGCTGATGCCTTTCACACCTTTCAGGATGCGGAGTGCCTGTACCAGTCCCGAAGTCTGGGAAGAGGGCAGGTCGATCTGTGTCATATCTCCCGTTACGATCATCTTGGTGTTCATACCCATGCGGGTGAGGAACATCTTGATCTGCTGGGTAGTGGTATTCTGCGCTTCATCCAGAATGACAACTGCATCATTCAACGTTCGTCCGCGCATAAAGGCGAGAGGAGCAATCTGAATGATGTTCAGTTCCATGTATTCTTTCAGCTTGGCAGCCGGAATCATATCCTGCAAGGCATCATACAACGGTTGCAGATACGGGTCTATCTTATCCTTCATGTCACCGGGCAGGAATCCAAGCTTCTCACCGGCTTCCACGGCGGGGCGACTGAGGATGATTTTCTTGATCTCTTTATTTTTGAGGGCACGTACGGCAAGGGCAATGGCAGTATACGTCTTTCCCGAACCGGCAGGACCTATGGCAAATACCATGTCGTTCTTGGCGAAACCTTCTACCAGTTTAAGCTGATTTTCACTGCGGGGGATGATCGGTTTGCCTGTCACGCTGAATACGATAACGTTACCCGACTTTTCTGCTTGCGGTGCATTTCCTTTGATGATGTCGATGATCACCTCTTCTTTCAATGAGTTGTATTCGGCGCAGTATTTTTCCAGTTTGGTAATGTTTTCTTCGAATGCGCACATCTCTTCTTCATCTCCCAACACTTTGATGACATTGCCGCGTGCAACAATGCGCAGTTTGGGGTACAAAGCTTTTATCAACTGCATATTGGCGTTATTCACACCGTAAAAGATAACCGGGTCGATATCCTCAAGAACAATCAGTTTTTCTATCATTGAATTGTTTATAAGTTCATGTCGTTTTATAGGTAAAACAGTTGCAAATTTAGTGAAACGTTTGGATACTTAGCTGGTTCCGGCTGTTTTTTTTGTTGCAGGCTTCACGATGACGCCTTTTCCATTCTTGGTGCAGTGAATACACTCTTTACGGAGTGTCCTTTTTTTGAAATCGAAAATGAGATTGGGGTTGAAATGCTGTCCGTTGATGCGGGTTTCAAAATGAAGATGTTCGGTGCTGGCACGTCCGGTACGTCCGGTCAGTGCAATGGGTTGTCCGGCCTTTACGACGTCACCACTCTGAACAAGATTCTTAAAATTATGACTGTATATCGTTTCCAATCTCGAAGAATGGCGCACAACGATTACGTTACCGTAAGCACTGTAAGGCTTCGACATACGTACAATGCCATCGAAGGCACTGCGTATCGTGTCTTTGGCGCAAGTTTTGATATCAATACCCGAGTGACGGCCGCTACCGCGTCCGTAAGGAGAAATAACTTTTCCTCCGGGAAGCGGAAAGCAATAGGCGGTATCAGGTATTTGCTCCAGATGCAATTCTAACAAATTTTCGTTATCGAAAAGCCCCGGTGTAGTAACCCGGATATGATTGATTTCCATTTGCGAGAAACTTGGTTTCTCTTCAGGCGGAGTATAAGCCAGTGCGAATGATAGTAGCAGAAAGAATATGTTCATGATTAAAGGTCCTTCTCATTATTCAAAATAGATTATTTTTCCTCCATCCGAAGAAGTATATTTTTTCAGTAACTCCTGTATCATCTCGGCAGCTTCCCGCAGACCTTCCTGTCCGCTGTAACCATTGACGATGGCAAGGATATGCTGGGTGCCTAAATCCATTTTGGTACGTTCGTTGTCGCTGGTGGGAGTACCGATACCGCCTACGGCATCGCGATAGACCGGAAGTCCTTCGATGTTCAGCACGCCCCGTCCGATACCTTCGAATGGTTCTTCTGCGCGTCCAACTCCCAGTTTGAGGTCAGTGCCCTGTATCTTGTCCGCATCGAAACCACCGATGGAATAACCGGTGCGCAGGGATACCAGATTAATCAGGTCAACCAATGTATCTATTTGGTAAAGGGCAATTCCACGCATCAGACGGCGTCGTAAGGCTTCGGCAGAAGGACGGTAACGGCTGGGGTCTTTGCCGCAACGTTTATAAGCTTCCCGGGTAGCTGCAATGGCGGGTTGCAGTTTGATGTCCTCCGGCTGGGTAGTGGAAGTCAGTTCCCGGGTGAAAGCGTTGATTTCTTCCCAAAGCCCTTCGCAAAAGGCTGTATTGGTAACTTCTGCATAGACGGCTGCACCTTTGAAGATGGGGCAGGCATTCTTTATTTCTTCTGATACGGTGATCTGGTACATAAACTGAAACTGCTATTTAAACTTTTCATGTAAAACAAAAATAAGATAATCACTCCGCAACTGATGGCAGCATCCGCTAAATTGAATACCGGACTGAAGAATACAAAATTGTCTCCTCCTATAAATGGCATCCAACTTGGCCAGTTAAACTCAAAAAGGGGAAAGTAGAACATATCGACCACTTTTCCATGCAGCCAACCGGTATATCCTTCTCCTATAGGTACGAAAGTGGAAATCTCGGCGGGTGTACTCTTACTGAAAATAACACCATAGAATATGCTGTCGATGATATTCCCGATAGCTCCTGCCAGTATCAACGAAACACATGCAATATAACCACGCTTATATTTAGCTTTAATAAGTATGACGATATACCATCCAATCGCGATGGCAAATATTGTGCGGGCAATAGTCTGAATGGCTTTAGGCACTATCTGCATACCGAAAGCCATACCGGGATTTTCTATAAAGCGAAGATAAAACCAATCCGTGATATGAATGCTTTCATTATAAAACATATTCGTTTTAACTTCAATCTTTATGACTTGGTCAAGAATCAAAATTCCCAATACAATGAGAAGCGATAGCTGCCCTTTGGACAAAATATTCTTCATATTAAAAAAGTTATGGTTTTGTGTCTACTATCATAATTCCCGATAGTATACGTCCTGATTTAATCCCCAGCCGTCTTGCCGAGAAAAATTCTTCATGCCTCATATAGGTACAAATGCCAGATGTCTCTATTTGCTCGCCGGGTACACCGAAGTCGAGCAACTGTATCCGGTTCGCAGCCCATAGGTCGATATGATGCTTATGTGTTTCCGGTTTCCATTCTGATATATAATCCATTGCAAAACCGTTCATGCGGAAAGCTTCGTACACTTCTTCGCCTACTTCAAAAGAAGGCAAGGATATGCCGGGACCGATACAAGCGATAACATCTTTTCCATCGGTTCCGTAGAGTGCCCGCATCCTGTCGAGAGTGTGTCCGGCTATGTAATTCACCGTTCCCCGCCAACCCGCATGGGCGGCGGCTACTACTTGGTTCTTGCGGTCATACAACAGGATAGGAATACAGTCAGCCGTAGAAATACAAATGCAGCAACCCGGTTCCTTGGTGATTAGTGCATCCACTCCTTGCAGCGTGGCCGTGCGCTCGTCAGATGTGGCATTGAGATACTTTTCATCAATCACCTCCACCTTTGTACCATGTGTTTGGAACGGAATGACTAATTCTTTAGGCTGTTGAGGCATGGAGTTACAGAGTAATTCCTGATTGCGACGGACAGATTCCGCATCATCTCCCGTGTAAGGCGTACAGTTGAAAGAGGCATAATCTCCTTTGCTGAAACCTCCCCGGCGGGTAGTTGCGAAACAAAAAATGTTGGAGTACGGTGTCATAACCCCGTATCCCAACATTCGTTTATCTTCTGTCAGAGCAATCATTGCTTGTCATCCTCCCAGTCTTCTTCCTCATACTCAAAGTCTTCCAGGTCTTCCACGTCCTCATCGTCTTCCACATATTCATAGCTGAGGTCTTCATCCTCACCCATGTCTTTCAACTCTTGCTGGAGTTTGTTTACATCCTTCGGACGGTGAACAATAGCTTCTATTTTGTTGCTATCCTTATTCAACTCTTCCCAAAGAATGTCTTTCAACACGGAAAGTCCCATGCCGGTAATGGAAGAAATGAATACATGCGGAACGTTTGCAGGGAGTGTAGGCTCTATTTCGTCCATCAATTCCTGATCGAGCATATCGCTCTTGGTGATGGCAAGTACCCGTTGTTTGTCCAGCATTTCAGGATTGAAAGTGCTCAGTTCATTCAACAGGATTTCATATTCTTTCCGGATATCGTCGCTATCGGCAGGCACCATGAAGAGCAACAGAGAGTTACGCTCGATGTGCCGCAGAAAGCGCAATCCTAACCCTTTTCCGGCACTGGCTCCTTCAATGATACCGGGAATGTCCGCCATGACAAACGACTTGCTGTCACGGTAAGAAACAATACCCAGATTGGGTTCCAATGTGGTGAATGGATAGTTGGCTATCTTGGGCTTGGCGGCAGATACGGAAGCAAGCAAAGTCGATTTTCCGGCATTCGGGAAGCCTACCAGACCTACGTCTGCCAAGAGTTTCAGCTCCATGATTACTGTCATTTCCTGCATCGGTTCACCTGGTTGTGCAAAGCGGGGTGCCTGACGGGTGGCTGTCTTGAAGTGCCAGTTACCCAGTCCGCCGCGTCCGCCTTTCAGCAGGACTACTTCCTGTCCATGCTCGGTGACGTCACAGATATATTCACCTGTTTCGGCATTGTATACCACTGTACCACAGGGAACTTCAATAATCTTATCTTCTCCGTCCTTACCGAAACTGCGGTTCTTGGAACCGGATTCTCCATGTCCGGCCAGTGCATGGCGGTCGTAGCGCAAATGCAACAGCGTCCAATAGTTACGGTTACCGCGCAGGATGATGTGACCTCCTCGTCCTCCGTCACCTCCGTCGGGGCCGCCATTGGGTATGTATTTCTCACGCCTCATGTGCGTAGAGCCTCGTCCGCCCTTCCCGGAGCGGCAATATATCTTTACGTAGTCAACAAAATTTGATTCAGCCATATTCTTTTAGTAATTAGTAGTCAGTAGGATATGTTTTCAGGCTGAAAGCCTTTGATTATATAACGTAGGGCAAAACACCCTACGTTATGAATATCCTTCTATTTATGCCCTGAACGGGCAGAATAAAAAAAAGTTTCACCTTTTCAGGCTACTTTGAGGAAAAACAACGTTATTTACTTTGCAGCGTCAATCGCAGCGCAAACGTCAGCAAAAATATCTTCCAATGCACCTTGTCCTTTGATGTGCTGGTATTGTCCTTCCTGTTTGTACCAGTCAATCAGCGGAGAAGTCTGTGAGTGATAAACAAGAAGACGTTTCTTGATTGTCTCTTCGTTATCATCGGCACGACCGGAATCTTTACCACGTTTGATGAGGCGGGTCATCAGTTCGTCTTCAGGTACATCCAGGTCAAGCATAACGCTTACTCCTTGATTTCTTTCAGCAAGCATTTTCTTCAGAGCCTCTGCTTGTGCAATCGTACGGGGGAAACCGTCGAAGATTACACCTTTGCTGTCTTCGAAGCTGTCGAATACACTTGCAAGGATATCAATCATCAGTTCGTCAGGGATCAACTGACCTTGATCGATATAACTTTTAGCTGTTTTGCCCAGTTCTGTGCCGTTTTTGATTTCTGCACGCAACACGTCACCGGTTGAGATGTGGTTAATACCGTACTTTTCTACGATTTTCTCACTTTGTGTTCCCTTTCCTGAACCGGGAGCACCGAAAATTACAATGTTCAACATTTGTGATTTACAATTTAACTGTTACTTATATCTAATTCAAAATTCTTTTGCACACACACTGATTTTGCCCTATCTTGATGACCTGAAATAAGGCCTGCACCTTACCCGGTCCCTGTCAAGACCGTACCAAGTCCGTACTTCCTCCGTAAAAAGGTACCTTTGCAGGGAGAAGGTACGGACTTGGTACGGAGTTGGTAGGGTTTATATCTCTACATGTAGCATTCAAATCCTTTAATCTACTACAGTGTAAATATCCGCATAATTGCGTCCGAAACCGTCATAATCCAATCCGTAACCTACAATGAAGTCATTGGGGATTTCCATAGCTACGTATTCGATATTCAAATCTACTTTCAGCTTATCGGGTTTCACCAGTAACGAAGCGATATGAATCTCTTTAGGGTTACGTGTACCCAGCGTTTCCAGCAGGCGTTGCATAGTCAGACCAGTATCTACAATATCTTCCACAATCACTACCGTGCGATCTGTCAGGTCTTCGGTAATACCGATAACTTCCTTAATAACTCCGGTAGAGGACACCCCCTGATAAGAAGCCAGTTTCACGAAAGAAATCTCGCAGGGAATGGTAATGTTTTTCATCAGGTCGGAAGTAAACATAAACGAACCGTTCAGGACGCTGAGAAACAGAGGATTCTTACCAGCCAGATCGCGGTTGATTTCATTTGCAACGCGGGTTACTTCTTTCAGAATGTCCTGTTCCTTGATAGAAACAGTGAACTTTTTGTCTTTTATTTGTATGGTGTCCATAAGGGATAGATTTTTAAAATTGGCACAAAAATACGATTTTTATTCCACTCCATGCATCATCTTCTGTAATTTCTTTGAAAGCAGGAAGAGGATAAGAGAGGCTACACCGGACATGATAACGAATACCATAAAGAAGTCGAACATGGTTTCAATGCGGAATCCGAGCAGGGTTTTCACCTTCCCGTCTTCGGGATAAAGACCGCCTAAAGTACCTGCAAATTTATTGGCTGTAGAGGTAGAAAGATACCAGATTCCCATCATGAGAGAGGCAAAACGGACAGGGGTGAGTTTGTTTACCATGGATAAGCCGATAGGGGAGAGGGCTATTTCTCCCATGGTATGGATGAAATAAAGTCCGGTTAGCCAGATAAGGCTGACTTTTATACCAGGCTGTACATCTTTCACGCCGAAACAAATGACTAAATATCCCAGTGAGAGCAGCAACAAACCAATAGCTTGTTTGGTGGGGGAAGCCGGCTCCATGCCTCGTTTGTTCAGCGCACCCCACACACTGGGCATAATGGCTGCCAGTATAACTACGAAGAACGGATTGAAAGATTGTATCCAGGAGGCAGGCATTTCCCAACCGAGGATTGTACGGTCGGTTTGCTCGGCAGCAAAAAGGGTGAGTGAAGCACCTGCTTGTTCGTAGGCTGCCCAGAAGAATATAACGAAGAAAGCGATAATATAAATAACGAAGATACGGTCACGCTCTATCTTTGTCAGAGAACCATCCAGCAGAATGCTGACGGGGAAAATGATACAGGCTGTGAATATCCCTATGCTGACCCAATCGTTGCCGAAACACCAGTAGAAGAATAAGGCAAGGACAATGGTCAGTGCTCCGAGAAGCAAATTGTTGCGCATCTTCTTATCTTTATCTATGGTTGTTTGCTGAACTGTTTTATGTTCTTTCGGTTGCTCCCGTTTGGCGTCCGGAATAATGCCAAGCGGCTTTCCGTCAGGACCGATCAGATACTTGCTCTTTTGCGTTTCAAACAGAATTACTGTGAATACTGTAACGATTGCCGCAATCAGGAATCCCCATTTGAAATCATTAGGATTACCCGTCTCACCGAAGTAGCCGCAAACCAGCGGGGCAAAGAAAGAACCCACATTTACACCCATATAGAATATAGTATAAGCAGAGTCCAGACGTCTGTCTCCCGGTTCATAAAGTTGTCCGACCAGTGACGAAACCGTAGGTTTAAAGCATCCGTTTCCTAAAATCAAGAAGGTGAGTCCCCCATACATCAACCAGTGGGAAAGCTCTTTAGTATCCAGCATCGACGCACTGAAGAACATCAGGAACTGGCCTACCGCCATCATCATGGCACCCCAGAAAACGGAACGCCGGATCCCCCAGTATTTATCAGCAATATATCCGCCGATGAGCGGAGTAAGATAAACCAGTCCGGTATAACTGCCATAAATAGAGGCGGCATGTTCCTTATCGAACAAGAGTGCCTGGGTTAGAAACAGAATGAAGATAGCACGCATACCGTAGTAGCTGAAACGTTCTGCCGTGCTGGTAGCAAAGACGAGGTAAAGACCTTTGGGGTGTTTGGATGTACTCATTATAGTATAGATATTTTCTTTATGGGAGGCAAAGTTATAGAATCTGATTAAAAAAACGTTTCTGTATTCAAATAAATCGTCTCTTCTTTGTGCTGTAAGTAGAAAAAATATATTTTTGCATACGAAGAGGATGAGAAAAAGATTTAGCAGGAAAGAGGTGCAGTCGCCTCGTAAGCTCAGGAGCTTTCTTAGAATGTAAATACTCTGGTATAAATACCACGATTTACATTAGTAAATACTCATCCTCTTCCTTTTTTATCAGCTATGTAAGATGAATGGAATTCTAATAGCGGTACTGATTGTCACCGGCTTGTTGATTTACAAAATTATCTCTTCAAGTCGTAAACAGGAAGGATACAAAAGGTGGAAAGCCGGAAACCGCAGTAATACGGAAGATATTACCGATACAGAAGCTACCCGTAAAGGATGGTTCAGCCGGTACTTTGGTACTTCTGCTCCGATAACCATTCCGTGGTTCGACGAGGAGGCGGTGGCGAAGTGTGCCAATCTGTTGGGAATGAAAGAAGAGGTTCTGAAGGAGATATTGAAAGATATTTCCGGGCATTACCGGGAATTCTGGATTGGTAAAAGAAAAGGAGGCTACCGTATGATTTCAGCACCGGACAAAGAGTTGAAAGCCATTCAGGATACTATCAATCATCGTGTTCTGTCCTTTGTGAATATTCATCCCGCAGCTACCGGTTTTCGGTGCAAGATGTCCATTTCCGATAATGTCCGGCCACACCTGGGCAAGCCCTATGTACTGAAAACTGATATTCATGATTTCTTTGGCTCTATACGCAGTCCGCGGATACGGAAAATGTTTGAGGACATGGGATATCCGCCCAAGATTGCAAGAGTGCTTGCGGCTTTATGCTGTGTACACAGATGTCTGCCTCAGGGAGCATCTACCAGTCCGGCACTGAGTAATATCATCTCTTATGAGATGGATAAAAAACTGGCGGCACTGGCTACTGAATATAATTTGGTTTATACTCGCTACGCGGATGATCTTACCTTTTCGGGAAATGTTTTTCCGGCGCAACAGATATTGCCTCTGATTAAGCAGATCATTCGGGAGGAAAAGTTTGAAATCAATCATAAGAAAACCCGTTTCCTGAGTGGGCATAAGAGAAAGATCATCACAGGCGTTTCCATCAGCTCCGGTGTGAAGCTGACCATTCCTAAAGCAAAGAAAAGGGAGATACGCAAGAATGTCCATTTCATTCTTACGAAAGGGCTTGCGGAGCATCAACGCCGGATAGGTTCTCATGATCCTGCTTACCTGAAGCGTCTGATTGGGACTCTTTGCTATTGGCGGTCAATAGAACCGGATAATGTGTATGTGTCCGATTCTATCGCAGCCTTGAAACACTTAGAGAGAAGTTATTGATTGTTGCGTTTCTGAGTTGTCGGTTCTATATCGTAGTATCCCTCTTCTGTTTTTATAATCTTGAATTTTCCCTCTTTTATCCATTTGTTCCAATCATCGAATAGTCCGGTGATATACTGGAACAGGTCTTCCGCAATGTTGATTTCCGCACCCGATTTCAGGTTCAATACTAATTGGTCGTTTTCAACGGAAAGGAATTTTTTAGCTCTGTCTACCGCAATTAAATAAACCGTTTGATTGTATGCACGGTCTTCGTTCAATCCTGTGTGGTAGTTGTAGGGGCCGATTGCATCGTCAGACATCGGACGCTTGGTTTTCAAGAAAGTGGTGTCGGTGATGGAAGCCCGTAACTTGCGAGCCTCTTCCCATGCTTTCTTATGTTCCGAAGCAATCTCTTCGTTTTTGATGTCCTCTTGAATTTGCCTGTACATGGCTTTGAACTCAGGCCCTTCACCTGAAATCGCAAAATTACCACTTTCGATGCGAGCGTTCACCAAGGGATTACATACTACCTTGTTGTTGCATACAAAACCGATATGCTTGCCAATCGACTGTTCGGTAGCGTCTGCCCATATCTTAATGGACTGATCGTTCACTCTACCCACAATCTGATAGGCCATTTTACCTGTTCGCTCACTCATAAAAGAGTCAAGCCTTATAGAAACAAAATCTTTGGTTGTAACGATGGGCTCTGCCGAAAGGCTGTCTTGTGCGCCGCTTGTGATGTAGTACCAGCCGTTGGGGCGGTATGGTTCAAAACTCCTTCCCAATGAAGTTAACGTTAAAGACGCAATTACTAATAAAACAGTGAACGTTTTCATGGTCTGACTTTTTATATGTAGTTATTCAATCTTTATTTTAGTCCGACAACTATCTCATGGATTGATGAATGAGTCGGAATATCCGGTATCAAACATAAGATGCTCATTGTCATCTTCTAAATAATAGCTTAGAGCTGGTTCACCTAAATAATAATCATCTATATAGTTGTTGTACCTCTTTTGCAAAGATAACAACTAATCAACGTAATAACTATATAGACAGGGCAAAATAAACTTGTTTATCAGGCATTTTTTTATTGTGATACAGAAATGCTGTTACTTTTTTCTGTTTCCCTTAATAATCCGCATTAACTTATTCTTTATGAGTTGTTTTCTCAACGGAGACAAGCGATCGATGTACAATTTTCCTTGTGTGTGCTCAAATTCATGCTGAATGATTCGTGCGGTATAGCCGTAGTAAGTCCTGTTTTGCTCTTTGAACTCATTATCCTGATACCTGATTGTCACCGACCAGGGGCGTGTAACTTCTTCGTAAAGGTCGGGAATACTCAGGCAACCTTCCCCTGCAGTCCATACTTTCTCGCTATAAGCTATTATTTTTGCATTGATGAATGTTTCCTCTATTCCGCAATCCTCTTCCACAAAGAAGTGTTCTCTTTCCTTAGCGGACATATATGTATAGGTATCTCTGCTGTTTACTATGAACAGCTTGATGGGAAGATTGATTTGTGGTGCGGCTAATCCGCATCCGTCCGCATCTCTCAGCGTCTGCCACATGGTTTCTATAACTTCCTGGATATTGGGATAATTCTGTTCTATGTCTTCACATTCTTTTCTTAATACGGAGTTGCCGTAGACGGTTATCGGTTTAATCATATTCTTTTTTGTGGCAAAGGTAGGCTGTAACTACCATTGTTCATCGTAAATTTTAGACGTATTTTCTATGTGTATACATAAGTTCTATGCGCGAAATTATATATATGCAAAAGGTGTTTTGAATGCTTTAAGATGTACTCTTGACCGGATATTCTACATTTTCTGACCAGTTTTTAGTCGTTTTTGCCAATAAAAGGACAGTAATAGATATATATTGCTTTTATTTTCAACATCTCTCAATTAATTAACCATTAAATTTGCAATATAACCATTAAATTTTATACGCTTATGAAGACAAGATTGCTTATCTTATTATTATTCCTATATGTAGGAGGAAATCTAGTAGCTCAAAATGCTACAATTACGGGTGTTGTCACAGATAGTGAGACTAAGGACTTCTTAATTGGCGCAACTGTCATGCTAAAAGGTTCGAATAAGGGAACAATAACAGATGCCAATGGGCAGTATACCTTATTTATACCTAAAGGCAAGCAGACAATCCAATTCTCTTTCATTGGATATCAGACGCAAGATTTTGATGTAGATCTTAAATCTAATGAAGTGAAGACACTGAACCTCGTTATGCGTCCGGATAATCATATGTTGAAAGAAGTCGTGATCAGCGCTCAAGCCAAAGGGCAGACAGCAGCGATTAAAAGTCAGTTAAATGCAACTGGTATTATGAATGCTGTATCTGAAGAAAAGTTGCATGAACTTCCGGATGTAAATGTTGCTGATGCTATTGGTCGTCTTCCTGGTTTAATGATCCAGCGTGATGGAGGAGAGGGCCAAAAAATCATCATACGTGGTTTGGATCCTAAGTATAACTCGGTAGCTATTAACGGTATGAATGCGCCATCAACAAGTAGCACTGATCGGAGTACTGACTTGAATATGATTTCACCGGACATGATTGCTGGGGCTGAAGTGTTGAAAGCCAGTACGGCCGACAAGGATGCCGATGGATTGGGAGGAACGGTAAACCTAATTATGAAAGATGCCCCGAGAGACTTCAAACTTAATGTAACCGGAGAAACAGGCTACCATTCACAAATTAATGGAATGGGGCGGTATAAAGGTGGTATCATGGCGAGCAATCGATTTTTTAGCGAAAGATTAGGTGTCATATTTACCGCAAGCGCTGACCAGACGGACCGGAGCAATGATACATTTAATGCAGCTTATAAAGTAAATGGTAATACGCCTACTCCTGGGTTTGATTACACGAAACCATGGATTACAGGGGTTAGTCTGGAATCAAATTTAGAAAAGCGTCAACGTTTTAACGTAAACCTGAATATGGATTTCGACTTGGGAAAAGGGTCTAAACTCAAAATGTCTAATCTCTTTAGTAGAATGAACAGAGATCGTGATATTCGTCAAAAACGTTATGATTTAGAAGGAACCCGATTGAGATTTCAACAAACTGACCGTAATTCACATAATACCAATATTACCAATATGTTGCAAGGCGAGTTCAATGTTTTGGGAGCAACCTTGAATCTCGGAGTGGGACGTAGTAGTTCGCGCACAAGAACTCCATACGATCACCAAATGCAATTCCGGCTGAATGCCCCCTTTACAGCTGATATCGATGCATTATCTTATCAACCTCCCTATTTGATAGCTAATTCTAAATTCGTCAAAGAAGATGATCTTACACAGTACTATCTGTATGAAGCTATTTTTAATACAGAGTTTGCCAAAGAAACAGAATACAGTGCATGGCTAGATTTAAAGAAGCCTTTTAGTTTCGGCGAAAAGGTCAATGGATACATTAAAATCGGTGGAAAGTTCCGTCAAAAAGAGAGAAGCCTTGAAACTGCTCGTAGGTATAGACGTATGGATTTGTCTGAAGGAGCTGATCCGGTATTCGAGAATATGCCTGATTTAACTCCATCATCTTTCAAAAATTCCTATATAGGTATCACTGATTTCTTAGACTCTGGTTATAATCCTCATGACTTTTTAAACAATAAGTATAAGGATTTATGCATTAATTTTGCACTAGATCATAATGCCATGAGAAACTTTTATAATATCAACCAAGATATATATGGCAAAATCCTTACCACAAAAATTCTGAAAGACTATGATGGGAATGAGAATCTTTGGGCAGGATATATTATGGGTGAAATAAATTTTGGCAAGTATGTTACATTTATACCAGGTGTACGCTACGATTTTTCTCACCTGAAGTACAATGCATACAGTGGCTCTAATGTTCCTGACAATGAAGAAAAAGAACATGAGTTTGAATATGAAAAGAGTAATGACTCCGACAAATATGGATATTGGCTACCACAAATCCATTTGCGTATAAAGCCAACAAACTGGATGGACATTAGGCTGGCATACACCGAAACACTGTCAAGACCTGATTATAACCTGCTTGCTCCACGAACAATCATAAAACCGAATGTGAATGAAGTAACATGGAGCCGTACTAATTTGAAGCCTGCTTTATCTCGGAATTATGATGTTATATTGACGTTCTATCAACCGGATTATGGACTCTTTACTATTAGTGGATTTTATAAAGATATTAAAAACTTTACTTATACTCGCTCTGCCTATATGTTGAATGGTACAGTGACGGATCCTGCTAATTTTGACTTACCTATGAGTTTGTCAGGTGGTAGCATTACCTATCCTTTAAATAGTCCATATAATGCAACGTTGAAGGGGTTGGAATTTGATTTGCAACTGCAGTTCCGCAAAATGAGGAACTTCATGAAAGGTGTGGTATTCAGTGCTAATCTTACTCTTATGGACTCTAAAATGAACTACTTTGAAACATTGAAGTCAAGAATTAAAAATCCGGATTTTACTCCCGGAGGTACTGAGAAGCCATTCCTTCCGACCAACTCTGACATTATATATACAGACCGGTTGTTAAAGCAACCTTCCCTACTATTCAACGTTTCTTTGGGATATGATTACAAAAAATTCTCAGGCAGAATATCTTGCAACTATCAAGACGGAGTATTGATTGCAGAACAGCACCGCCAAGATGCAGCTGATGTGGAATCTACGCGTCCATTCGTGAAATGGGATATGCAGTTGAAATATTGTTTGACCAGACAATTCTCTCTGTATGCTACTTTGTCCAACTTTACACAATCTTCCGATCGTAAACGTCGTGATATAACGAACTATCCGTCCAGAGTTGAATACTATGGTTCGGCTGCATACATCGGCTTTAAATATGATATCTTTAAATAAACATTATTCCACTAAAACACTAAAGTTATGAAACTATATAAAATATATTCTAGAGCTATAGGATTACTTTTCGCATTGTCACTCTTGTGTGTGGGCTGCGAGAATGAAGATATACTCGATATTAATGATCTGGAAATCTCTCCAAGTAATCCTGAGAGTGTAGTTATTGTAGAACCGGACGATGGTATTACGTCGGTCAACGCTTTAACCAAAGCTATTAATGAAAATGGAGATGCAACATATATATTGCGTCGTGATGGAGTTTACTATATGGAAGGCAAGAATGTCTTCAAACATAATGTTGTAATTAAGGCCGAAAATGGTTCTGGCAAAATGCCTATCATACAACCTATTTGTGACGCGCAAGGAGCCTTAAATGCTGATATGATCCGTTTGGAAGGTAGCGCCACTTTTGAGAATATCTATATCATAGGTAAAGATGCGGCAACTGGTAATCTCATGCAGCGTTTATTTCGTATTGACGAATCAAATGTGAGGCTGAAATTTGACAATTGTTTTATTGATCATTGCAGGAACTTCTGTATTCGTACTGACAATGTCAATAATAAAATTTATCTGAATAACTCTACCATTCGTAATTTAGCTCTCACAAGTGATCCAGCCAATGGCAGATTGATAGATTCACGTGGAAACGAGCAAGATAGTATTGTTATCAATAATTGCTATGTTTATAATAACACTGCCCATATTGTACGATTTGACAATGTAGTCACAAACTATTTTGGAATTAAGCACAGTACATTCTATAATGTTGGGCACCATATACAAATAAACTATGCTATCAAAGTTGAAATTGAGAACAATATTTTCGCTAATGTAGGGTGGAAATCGAGTGCCGAGAGTGATGTGTTTTGGCAAATTTCAATACCAAAGAAAGATGAACGTGCTCAGGATATTAGTATGAGTGTTTGCAATAACAACTTATTTTTCTCTGAGGAATTTGAAAGACTGTTTGCCAAATACCCGCAGAATTTGAAGCGTACTACACTCTCTGACGATGGCTATCAACTGATAGAGGAAGGTAAACTGACTTTTAAAGATAATTTCTCGGAAGTACTGACTTTTGATTATCCGCCTGTTTTGCCAATGGAATATATTGACAAGTTTTTTGAGAATATGGGAAGTAATATGTCCAAATGGGCAGATCTTCCATTTTATGTTGACGAAGACGGAGTAGAAGGTATTGAAGTAGGAAAGACATTCACATTTCATTATTCAACCTCTTCCAAATCAGCAACAGCTTCCACAACCCAAGGACCTATTGGAGCATCATTTTAAAACTAAAAGAAAATGAAGAATATACTATTTATATTTTTAGCAGTGTTATACTCTGCTTGCATATCGGCTCAAGAAGGAGATAGTAAGAAGGTTAAAGACAGAGTACATCCCTATCTGATAATGACAACAGAAGATGAATCTGTCATCCGTTCTGCTATACAAACAGATGGAGTGTGGAAGGAATATCATGCCATCATGATAGAAGAGGCCGATAATATTCTTGGCAAGCCTAATTGCCAAAGAGTTATTCTTGGCAGAAGATTGCTTGAAGTGTCACGTGAATGTTTGCGCAGGACGTTACTTTTAGGATATGCCTACAGAATGACTGGTGAAGTGAAATATGCCAAACGGGCAGAAAGTGAATTAGATAATGCCGCAGATTTTGTTGATTGGAATCCATCTCACTTTTTGGATGTAGCTGAAATGACTACAGCTATGGCTATCGGATATGACTGGCTTTACAATTTTATCAGTGATCAGACTAAGCTTAAAATAGAGAAAGCTATAGAAACCAAAGGTTTGAATCCATCATTAGACAGCCAATATAATAGCTGGCTCTATCGAAATAATAATTGGAATCAGGTATGTAATGGGGGAATAACACTTGGTGCCTTGGCTATTTATGATAAAATTCCAACCCTTGCTGATGAGTTGATTAACCGGGCTGTTCAGTCTGTTAAACTACCTATGTCCGTGTATGCACCTGATGGTGCGTATGCTGAAGGCTATTCCTATTGGGGATATGGGACGACTTACAACCTCCTCTTAATTGATGCTTTGGAAAATGTTATGGGAACTGATTATAATCTTTCTCAGGAACCAGGTTTCTTGAATACTGGAAAGTTTATCCAGAACATGTTACTTTCTGATGGCAAATCCTTCAACTATGGAGATTGTTCATCATCTGGTCGCGTAAGTCCTGCTATGTTTTGGTTTGCTAATAGGACTGCCGATAAAGATATTCTTTGGAGTGAGAAATACCAGTTTAGCCTGTCTTCTAAAAAGAGTATTAGGTCCTATCGATATGCTGTACTGGCTCTGATATGGGGCGCTTCTACTTCTATGGATAATCTGCCTAAACCTACTCAAAGAATGTGGGTATCGAGTAAAACAACCACTCCTGTTGCCCTTATGCGGACTACCTGGGATTATCAACATGGATTATCCATTGCGCTCAAAGGAGGGACAGCACAATCAGGACACACACATTTGGATGCCGGTTCTTTTATCTTTATCAGTAAGGACACCCGCTGGAGTACGGATTTAGGTCCTCAGGATTACAACTCATTAGAATCCAAAGGCATTGATTTGTGGAATAAGAGTCAGGAATCTGATCGTTGGAAAGTGTTTAGATACAATAACCTGGCTCATAATACACTTTCTTTTGACAATAAATATCAAAATGTGAATGGTTATGCAACGATTACAGACTTTTCGGATAATGAAAACTACATGTATGCTATTGCAGACCTTACAAAAATATACGAAGGTCAAGCAAAGGAAGTAAAAAGAGGAGTAGCTATCGTTGATTCTCACTACGCCGTTGTTAGGGATGAAGTAAAGACATTGGGACAGCCCACTGTTATTCGCTGGAATATGGTGACGGAAGCTCAACCTGCTATTATAGGAGAACATACAATACAGCTATCCCAGAATGGAGAAAAACTGTTATTGGAGGTGGAATCTCCGGCAAAGGTCAGAATGAAAACTTGGAGTGCGACATCACCCAACAGTTGGGATGCCAAAAATCCGGGTGTGACGTTTGTTGGGTTTGAAGCTGAACTGCGGCCCAATACAACAGAAGTATTGCAAGTTAAACTCATACCGGAAGGTAATTTCGATTCCAGCAAAGAAATAATGCCGTTAACTGATTGGAAAAATAACTAATAATAAAAATTTTATATGAAGAAAAAGACATTGATTTTGGCAGGACTAGTAATAGGACTACTCTTACCATCATGCAGTAATAATAGTAATGATATGATGAGTTCTGTGATAGAAAAAGGATTAAAACGTAGCATTGAACAGTCTGAATTTATGGCTGCCAGTCTGATGGATCAGCCTGACAGGCTTCCAAAAACTACAGAGAAAGATGGAACTCTTGTTACGTCAGATACGCATTGGTGGTGTAGTGGTTTTTTTTCAGGAACTTTATGGATGCTTTATGAAGCTACTGGGAATGAAACGCTGAAAAAATATGCAGAAAACTATACGATGCGTATTGAAAAGGAACAATATGCTTTAGATACGCATGATTTAGGCTTTATGATGAACTGTAGTTTTGGAAATGGTTACAGAATAACAGGAAATGAAAATTATAAAAAAATCCTGTTACAAAGTGCCCGGTCATTAGCAACACGCTATAACGAAAATATAGGAGTTATTCGTTCGTGGGATAATAAACCTAAATGGATGTATCCTGTAATTATTGACAATTTAATGAATTTGGAACTATTAGAAAATGCATATAAATTATCACAGGACTCATTGTTTGATAAAATTGCAAACAGCCATGCTACGATAACTATAACAAATCATTTTCGCCCGGATTATAGTTCATGCCATGTTGTAGATTATGATACCATAACTAATAAAGCGCTCAAAATGGATACCCATCAAGGATATTCAAGTACTTCGGCATGGGCACGTGGACAAGCGTGGGGATTGTATGGCTATACAATGATGTATAGAGAAACCCAGAACGAAAAATATCTTCAGCAAGCCATTAACATTGCGAAGTTTATCTTGCACCACCCAAACCTTCCGGAAGACAAGATACCTTATTGGGATTTTGATGCACCTAATATTCCGGACGAACCGCGGGATGCTTCTGCTGGAGCTATCATAGCATCCGCTCTGTTAGAATTGGGTCAATACGTCAATGATGATAAGCTTTCTAAAGAATATCAGTCTGTAGCCGCTCAACAACTGAGAACACTCTCGTCAGACGAGTACTTGGCGGCTCCCCAGACAAATGGTGGGTTTATTCTTAAGCATTCAGTGGGAAATAAACCCCGAAACAGTGAAGTTGATGCTCCACTTACGTATGCTGATTATTATTATGTAGAAGCGTTACTCAGATATAAGAAACTGTTGCAATAGGTATTTCGGCCAATTATATAAGAATGCGGGTTAGGACGGTTAAGACAATCTAACCTGCATTTTATTTATAAACAACACTTAACAACTACCATGAAAAAGAAATTGGTTTATTTGTTTTTACTATTATGGGGCTGCTGCAATCAAGTACAGATTGCACGCGCCCAATTTGCTATGACAAACGTATATGGACGGAAATATGTACTATTAAATGGGAAATGGGATGTAATCATAGATCCTTATCTGCATGGGCATAAAGACTCTATCTATAAGGATAAACCTTTAAAAAGTAAGTCCGATTTCAAAGAATATGCTTTTGAAGGAGGAGTACGGCTTAATGTACCGGGTGACTGGAATTCTCAATATCCGGAATTAAAATATTATGAAGGTACAGTATGGTACGCAAGGCATTTCAGTATAAAAAGGAGTTCTGACGAAAATGTATTTCTATATTTCGGGGCAGTAAATTACCAATGCACTGTATATCTGAATGGAACCAAAGTGGGGGAGCATGAAGGAGGATTTACTCCATTTCAGATAAATATAACAGACTATATTGTTTCTGGAGACAATTTTCTTGTATTGGAGGTTAATAACTATAGAAATAAAGATGCGATACCTGCTTTACTCTATGACTGGTGGAACTATGGTGGCATAACTCGGAATGTTATGATTGTGAAAACTCCCCAACTATATATTGATCATTATTTTATACAGTTAGACAAATATAAGCCGGATCTGGTTCATGTCAAAGTACAACTTTCTGAAAAGCGTGTAAATGAAAATATCCGAATTACTATTCCCGCTTTAAATGTACTTCGACAGTTGAGCACAGATAGTACAGGTATGGCGCAGACTTCCATAAAAGTTAAGCGGTTACAACGGTGGTCACCGCAAACGCCTCAGCTATATCTGGTTCAACTGGCTACTCGCAGCGATACTATTAAAGAAGAACTCGGATTTAGAAATCTTTATGTCAAAGGGAAACAAATTTATCTGAATGGTAGTCCTGTTTTTATGAAGGGTATCAGTTTTCATGAAGAAATAGCTCAGAGACAAGGTAGAGCTTTCTCTCAACAAGACGCAGTAGCTCTGTTATCCGAAGCAAAGGCATTGGGAGCTAATTTGATACGACTGGCACATTATCCTCAAAATGAGTACATCGTAAGATTGGCTGAAAAAATGGGTTTCATGCTGTGGGAAGAAATACCACTTTGGCAAAATATAGATTTCACTAGTAAAGCAACTCTGCAGAAAGCATTGACTATGCATTCTGAAATGATAATGAGAGATAGAAACAGATGTGCTTTGACATTTTGGGGAATTGCTAATGAAACCAGTCCCTCCAAGTCGCGTAACAGTTTTCTAAAAGAAATTATAAATAATTGTCAAAAGATGGATACCACCCGTTTGCTTACTGCTGCTTTTGATAAGGTGAAGTGGAATGGTGATACCCAAACATTTGAGCTGGAGGATACACTTACAGAATATCTGGACGTTGTATCTATCAATAAATACATGGGGTGGTATCATCCGTGGCCAATTAAGCCGTCTGAGATTAGCTGGAATATCTGTCCAGATAAACCGCTTTTTATTTCCGAATTTGGTGGAGAAGCATTATACGGCCAGTCTGGAGATGCTACAGTTGCGAGTTCTTGGAGTGAAGAATATCAGGAACGGCTATATAAGGACAATTTAGAAATGTTTATCTCTATTCCTAATTTGACAGGTATAGCCCCTTGGATTTTGTTTGATTTTCGTTCTCCTTATCGTTTTCACCCGCTCAATCAAAATGGTTGGAATCGAAAAGGGTTAATTTCAGATCAAGGATATCGCAAAAAAGCATGGTATGTAATAAATGAATTCTATAAAAACATTAACTTTTAAATATCTGACAATGAATATTCATATACTTTCTTTACTAAGTGTTGCAACTATTGCACAAGTATCAATTGCGACGGCACAGACTACGCCTAGGGTCAATATTTTGTTTTGTGTAGCTGATGATGCAGGTCATATGAGTGCTTATGGGGTTCCATGGATAAATACACCTGCATTTGATACTGTAGCTCGCAATGGACTTTTATTTAATAATATGTATACATGTAATGCCAAATCCGCACCCTCACGTGCTGCTATGATTACAGGTAGAAATTCATGGCAGTTGGAAGAAGCCTGTAATCATTGGCCGAACTTTCCTGAGAAATTTAAATCCTATCCGGAAGCTTTAGCTGATAATGGATATTATGTAGGCTGTACGGGAAAGGGTTGGGGACCTGGATATGCTGTCAATTCAAGAGGTGAGAACCGAAATCTCACCGGGCAGGTATGGAACAAACGTAAACTTACGCCTCCAACTACGGGGATTTCTGATTATGATTATGCAGCCAATTTTAACGATTTTCTAAAGAGTTGGGACAAGTCTAAGCCATTTTGTTTTTGGTATGGAGCACTTGAACCGCACCGTGGCTATGAATATGAATCTTCTAAGCGCTTTGGGAAGAATATCAATGATATTGATTCTGTACCGTCCTATTGGCCAGACAATGAGGTTGTGAGAAGAGATATGCTGGATTATGCAGTGGAAGTAGAGCATTTTGATAAACATTTAGGTCTGATACTTCAGTCTTTAGAGGAAATAGGCGAACTTGACAATACTGTTATAATTGTTACTTCTGATCATAATATGCCTTTTCCACGTTGTAAAGGACAGGAGTATTATAACTCCAATCATATCCCAATGGCAGTCATGTGGAAGAACGGGATAAGAAATCCGGGAAGACAGATCAATGAATACATCAGTGTCATAGATTTGGCACCTACTATTTTGAAGGTAGCAGGTATAAGTGAAATGCAATCAGGGATGCAAGCTATCACTGGAAGAGACTTTGTTGACTTGCTGAAAGATGAAAACACAGGGATAGACCGTAATTACGTAATGATTGGTAAAGAACGGCATGATGTAGGTCGCCCCAATGATCAGGGATATCCTATCCGTGGGTTGATCAGAGGAGACTTCCTTTACCTTAAAAACTTTAAACCTGAACGCTGGCCTGCAGGTGATCCTGAAACAGGTTATATGAATGTGGACGGTAGCCCTACTAAAACTGAGATCCTGAAAGCCCGTCATAATCCCAAAACAAAATATTTATGGCAACTGTCTTTTGGGAAACGGGAAACGGAGGAATTATATAATATAAAAAAGGATCCTAATTGCATGGTCAATTTGATTCAAAAGAAGGAATATGCTTGCATAAAAGATAGAATGGAAGAAGAAATGACCAGACGATTATTGGATCAAAAAGATCCGCGAATGTATAATAAGGGGGATATCTTTGATAAATATCCGGACACCAGCGAAGCCCATGACTTTTGGCACAGGATAAGGAACGGAGAGCGAGTTCCGGCAGATTGGATTAATCTTTCTGATTTTGAAAAAGACTTTCCACAATAAGAGTTTTTCCAATAAAAAAAGAAAATAAAAGAGTATCTATATGATATTTCATCCGCAGATGACACAGATTTATAATAGTAAATAATTGCTATATCTGAAGAATATCTGCGGATGTCAAACTCTGTTTCTATACCTTTTTCTGAATAGAATATTGTTTCGGGGTCATACCAAACTCTTTCTTAAAGCTTTGTCCGAAATAGCGTTGATCTGAATATCCCACCATATAACATATTTCTGAGACAGGATGGGAAGTTTGTTTTAACAGCTCTGCGGCCCGTCGCATGCGCCTTTTTCTGATTAAATCACTTGGTGACAAATTCGTGATTTCCATAGCTCTTCGATATAAAGTAGAACGGCTTATGTTTAATAAACTAGCCAATTTATCAATATTAAACTCAACATCTGCTATGTTATCTTCTATAACGTTGATGATATTAGCAACGAATTTGTCGTCATCTGATGTGATAAGTACTTCTTTAGGATCTATAATCAACTCTTTCCGAATGTTCTCTTTGATTGCCGTACGTACATCAAGCAGCTGTCTTATTCTTGCATCCAGGCTAGCTACATTGAATGGTTTTGCAATAAACACATCAGCCCCTGCTTCATATGCCTTCTGCTCCGTTATTTCAGAAGAAAGTGAGGAAATGAAAATGACGGGTATTGCTGATAATATCTGGTATTCCTTCATTTTGCGACATAACTCAAATTTATAGTCGTCTTCTTTCACCACATCAAAAATAACTAGAGAAGGTATTTTGTCGAGTATGTGCTTTATGTCGGTAGCAGCTGTGTTTAGTGATATGTTAAACTTATTTTGAAAAACAGACTTTATGAAGAGGTCTATGTCCTTGTCTCCCTCATACAGATAAATCACTGGCAAAGTTTTATCCGAATCAATATTCAATTCATCCACAGTTCTATCTTTTTGAACAGTTACAGGTAATAACAGCGATACAGATTGTGCTTTATCCAATGTTTTCATTTCTCTTGCACTATAATGAGAGTCGCCTAATAGCAAGTCGAAAATATATTCCCTCATCCGGTTTCCTTCGATATTACGTATGGATAGTTCGCTATGATGCACTTTTAGATAATCGTATGCAATTAAAAAGCGAGTGTTTAACTCTTGTACATTAGACTCACCTTCTCCACTTCGGGATGCAATAATACTTACGTTCAGCCTGTAATCATGGGAGTCAAGCATATATTTCACCTCAACCCTACCATTATCTATTATATAGGAAATAGCATCTTCCATAATATTATATAGAGCTACTTCTATCTTAGTTATGTCTATGATAGTTGTAACAGAAGTCACGTTTCCTTCTATTGAATAAGTTACATGTTTGGTGGCAAACTCATCTAGAAATAAATTACAAATTCCTTGGATAACAGGAATAATATCTACTTTTGATAACTGTACATCATATTCTCCCAAGGATACTTTTTTGAACTCCATCAATTTCGATACTTGTTCCGACAATTTGAATACATTGCCTGACATCGTATGTAGCATACGCTTAACATCTGTATTTGTCAACTGGTCATAATTTTTTAGTAAATATTGCAGAGGCGCATAAATCAGAGTTAAGGGTACCTTAAAACCATATGACAAACGAGTGTAATAGTCTAATTTCCACTTAGATAAAGCATCCTTGTGCCGCAATTTAGAACCTAAATTAAAGTTTCGGACAACTAATAGTAAAATGCCTGCAACTATGCTTACATATAAGGAGTAGGCCCACCAAGTTCTCCATGGTGCCTTTTCTACCACAATCTCAATAGTCCGTATATTGTCCATCCAGATACCCGAAGCATTAGTTGATTTTACTTTAAAAGTGTATGTGCCGGGAGTTAAATTGGAATAAGAAGCGTTATTTCTTGATGCGTCTGTAATAATCCAGTCTTTATCAAAGTCCTCTAACATATAGGCATACTCTATTTTTAGCGGATCTTTATAATAGAGAGAGCTGAAAGACAAGGAAAATTGAGTATCTTTATACGATAGCACTAACTTGCCCGAATTATTGATCTCGTGCAAGCGATTTTTCTTCTCATCGGAAAAATTCTCTTTATTCAGAAGTTTTATGCCGGATATATAGACATTATGCGGATAAGTGTCTGGTGTCAATTGAGTAGGATTAAAAAAGTTGAGTCCATTTACTCCTCCTATGAATATTTCTCCATTGCGGTTGACGCATGTTCCCAAAATATACCATGTCTTTACAATATCTTGATTTACATTCAATTCATAATAGACAATCAAATCTTCTAGATTGATCTTATAAATACCGTGTAAACTAACCGCCCATATATTCTCCATATTATCCTGTATAATAGCCCCAATATAGGAACTCTTTCTTGAATATGGGAATTCTAATCTGGTAAACTTATCTTGCTCAATGTTGTATCTATATAATCCGTTTGCTGTTCCGGCCCATATTCTTTTTTGATGGTCTATATATATTGCCGTTATCCACGATCCACCAAACATATTTCTAGGGTATAATTTCGTACTTATAACTTTCAAATCATCGTCCAGTTGTAGGCGATATAGCCCATCATTGTCTGATGAAAGCCAAATGTTTCCATTGCTGTCCCTACAAATGGCTCTGTGTTTGCCTTTCACCTTTTCCGGATAGTCTAATCTGGTGAATTTGCCGGTTGAAGCATTGATGCTACCAACCCCACCTTCGGAGAATGCCAACCAGATATTATTGTAATAGTCCTTAAATATGGAACGTACATATCGCATTCCATATTGCTCTAATGCAACATTTAGTGATTGATCGTCATAAAAAAGGCATCTTCCCGAATCGAAAAATTTGATTGCGTTTTTTGTGCTGATCAAGAAGGTTTGATCTTTGAATTTGGTGATGCACTGTATTTTGTTGCCAGCCATTATGTCATTTGTATTTCTCCGGTCAACATATTGCGTAATAGTATAGTCATTTTTATTGTTCCACTTTATCTTATTAATTCCATTGGATGTGGCCAACCATAAATAATCATTGTCACAGTATATGGAAGAAATAATATTGCTGGATGGAACATTCTTTCCATTTTTACTATGCTTGATGGCATGAAAGTTGGAGGACTCATCATTGTATAAATATACTCCCTCTAATGTACATATCCAAATTCTGGATTTCTTGTCTTTATAAATTTTATTAATAGTGTTTTTCAGTTCGCTATCTCCTGATTTATCTATTAATAATTTATTTTTCAAGACTGCCTTTCCGCTATGGTCATATTCGTATATGGAAATACCATATCCCCTGGTTCCCACCCACACTTGATTTGCGTATTCGAAGAAAGAGATAACTTCATGATTATAGGCAATATGCTTAAATCCCGATATTCCCACAGAATCCAAAGTATCTATGTTACTATATAATATTTCTTCGCCACGGCATATCCATAGTTTATTGCGGCTATCAATAAATAATTGAACAATTTTGTCTCCACTATATAAAGTGTTGCTCTTCGTTTTACCGTCATTTTCAATATGAATGATCACCAAACCGGATTCTGTACCCAATAAGGCTTCTTGATTGCCATAAATCACCATAGAGGTAATATGATTATTCAGTGATTCCTTATATATGGTTATTTTGTGGATGAAATTCCAGTTATAGTCAAAGAGGAAAACCTCTCTGTCTGTAGCTACAACTTGATAATCGCTGTTACACTGATAAGCTATAATATTTTTGGATTTCAATAATGGAGAACAAAGGTCACATTGGTTATTTATATAGTTGTAGGCATAAAGTCCTTCATTGGTTCCTATATACAATGTTGTTTTTCTATGGCTTAAGAAATTAACATAACGGTCGCTTATCATTGAATGAATTAATGGCTGAAGAGAATAACCATCAAAAAGAAAAACGCCGTTATCCAAACCTAACCACATAAAGCCTAACGTATCTTGTTCAATAGAAGTAATTGTATTATAGAAAAAGTTTCCTTTAAAATCAAAAGACTTTATGTTTTGTGCCATTCCATAAAATGGGTAGGACAGCAAAATACACAATAGTACTAAGATAACTTTACTAATATGTTTCATAGTATACTCAGCTAAAACTTTACATATAAGATAGTCGCCTTTATCACACCTATATCTCTTCAGGTTTCTACTAATATGCTATTTCCTATTAAGAAAACAAATCTACTAATTTATATTGTTTAATGTGCTATTTAGAATCTTAAAATGTAAAAAATGCATTTGGAGCTTGAAATAATTTAGGTTGTGATGTCTATTGAGTTATCCATGTATGGCGGGTGGTTTCCTAAAATTAATTAAGATTATCTGTCTCTATCAGTCTTGATGGTAAATTTTAGCCAGCTTGTTTCGGGACATGCAATATTTGCATGGAAAATACTATTGATTCTTTTTAATTCTTTCTTGTTTATCTCTATTAAATAGTCTACCTTTGTTATAGTAATTCTGTTACCAACACCCGGGTGTTGGTAGTGCTTACATGGGGATGTTGATAGTGCCAACATGGGGGTGTCGGATCTTCCAACACCCGGGTGTTGGTAACACTGTTCTTTAATGAAGCGAGGACTATCTTATAAAGAGGTGATAACTATTAGTAAAACAAAGATATGGCAATACCTTATATTGTCCGTCGCAAGGCGGATGTATCGAGTGGAGAAAGAAAAGAATTGTGGTATGCCGTCGGCAAGAAATTGCAGAAGAAAGGCGGTAAAACGGAGCGGGACGTGGCACATCAGGTGGCGCAACGGACTGGTTTTCATCGGGGAGTGGTAGAAGCTGTTCTGGCCGCAACGGGTGAAATCATCGAAGAGGCGTTGAGTGACGGGCATTCTGTAACGTTGCGCGGCATCGGCTCATTTCAGACGGCGGTCACGAGCAAAGGGTTTGAACATCCGGAAGATGTGTTGCCGCATTCCGTGAGGCTGTCGCGTGTGTATTTCAAGGCAGACCACATGTTGATGTTGGCGGTGAAGCGTGCGGGATGCCATCGGATTCCGTTTAAGTATTATTTCCCGAAGGAACTGCTGACGAAGAAAATGGAACAGGCTGACAAGGAGGCGGAAAAAGAAGAAAATGGATTTAATGAATAATATTAGTTTGAAGATTTAGATATGAAAATATTTCCTACCCAAAGCATCAAAGAGTTGGATGCTTACACCATAGAGAACGAACCGATTGCTTCCATCGACCTGATGGAACGTGCCTCGCAGGCATTGGCAAAAGCTATTGCCGGACGTTGGGATGCAAAAACACCTTTTACGGTATTTGCCGGGCCGGGCAATAACGGGGGAGATGCATTGGCCGTTTCCCGTTTGCTGGCAAAGAAAGGCTATAAAGTCTCGGTTTATTTGTTTAATACCAAGGGAGAGCTTTCTCCCGATTGCGAGACGAATAAAGAACGACTTGCGGATGTGGAGAATGTAGATTTCCACGAAGTGACCTCACAATTTGTGCCGCCTGTGTTGACGGACGACCATGTGGTGGTTGACGGACTGTTCGGTAGCGGACTGAACAAGCCATTGAGCGGTGGTTTTGCTGCCGTGGTGAAGTATATCAATGCTTCGTCAGCGCGGGTGGTGGCCATTGATGTTCCCTCGGGCTTGATGGGAGAAGAGAATACATTCAATGTCCGTGCGAATATTGTCCGTGCGGATGTGACGCTAAGTCTGCAATTGCCGAAGTTGGCTTTTCTTTTTGCGGAAAATCAGGAGTTCGTGGGCGAATGGGAATTGCTGGACATCGGCCTGAGTGAAGATGCAATAGAGGAAACGGATACGGATTATTTCCTGCTGGAAGGGGAAGATATGGAGTATTTGTTGAAGACACGCAATAAGTTTGCCCATAAGGGAGACTTCGGACGGGCTTTGCTTATTGCGGGTTCGCAAGGAATGGCGGGAGCTTCCATACTTGCCGCAAGAGCCTGCCTGCGTTCCGGAGTAGGATTGCTGACGATGCATGTGCCTTATTGCAACAATATGATTGTGCAGACTTCCGTGCCGGAGGCTATGACGGAACTGGACCCTAGTGATACCTGTTTTGCCTGTCCTACGGATACGGATGATTATCAGGCGGTAGGCATCGGACCGGGACTGGGAAAGTCGGAAGAAACCGAGGCGGCGGTACTGGAACAGATAGATGCTTGTCAGACACCTATGGTGGTGGATGCTGATGCTTTGAATGTACTGGCAGGGCATCGCAATTATATCGGACGTTTACCGAAGGGGAGTATTCTGACACCGCATCCGAAAGAGCTGGAACGGTTGGTAGGAAAGTGTCAGGACTCTTATGAACGCTTAACGAAAGCACGTGAGTTGGCGAGAACATCAGGAACATATATCATCTTGAAAGGTGCTTATTCTGTGGTTATTACTCCGCAAGGGAAGTGTTATTTTAATACTACAGGTAATCCGGGTATGGCAACAGGCGGCAGTGGAGATGTATTGACGGGTGTAGTGCTGGCTTTGTTGGCACAAGGGTATGCTTCGGAAGATGCAGCTTGTCTGGCGATGTATGTTCACGGGCTTGCCGGAGATATCGCTTGCAAGAAGTATGGGGCGATAGGAATGACAGCCGGGGATATCGTGACGTGTCTGCCGTTGGCGTGGAGGATGATGGAAGAATGAAAAGACAAGATATCAGGTTTTTAAGTATTAGGTATTAAGTATGCAGTGTTATGGTGCAGTCTTATATACTGCATACTTAATACTTAATACCTAATACTTAATTTGTTATTTTCCTCTCGTTGTAATATGGAAGCATCCTTGCTTCAACTCATACTTTATATAGCATTTATCCGCTTTCCGCAAGTCGCGCAATACTTCGGAGAGTACGAGTTTCAATGTATCTGAACTGACATCCTGTAGCGGGCGTCCGTCTTCATCTTCCACTTTCTTGAAGCGCTTCCAACTGACATCGAATGTAGTTCCGTAGAAATGCGCAGAGTTTACCGAGGCATTACCATTGCGGCGACGCAGGCGTTTTACGTCATCTTCGGTGCGGAGTACAGAGGTTACGATTATTTTATTGGGGTTTAGTCCTTTGGCGGTCAGCGAGTCAAGGAAATTGGTACCGATGGTATCCAGTAGTTGTGCTGCACCTTTAATGAGATATGGGATGGAATGTGTCAGCGAGTCTACTACATATAAATCATTCGTTTCGATGTGCTGAAGTTTTTCCTTCATGTGTTCGGCCTCTTTGCGGGAGGCAATTGGCGTAATGCCTATGGCTTGTGCGACATTCAGATGCGCTTCATTCAAGTCGCCGAAGGTTCGTCTGTAACTGATTACTCCTTTAATGTTTCGCGGTTCGTTCAGTTTGAGGGACATATCTTTCTTTTTGCATCCGGCAAGGGAAGTGCCAGCCATAAGTATTGCTAAAAATAAAAGCGGAAGTTTGTTGTATCTTTGTTGCATATTGCTTGAAAATGTTTTTATATGGGCACAAAAGTAGGAAAAAGAAAAGAGAGTTCTTCCTTATAGCCTTATTTTTGTACCTTTGCGCCCGGAAAATGAAAGCAAAAGAGTATGCAACGGTATTTTATTTATTTAGCTTATGACGGAACCGCCTACCACGGCTGGCAGATACAACCCAACGGAGACAGTGTACAAGAGTGTCTGATGCGTGCACTTGCCATACTGATGCGCCGTGAAGTAGAGGTTATTGGTGCCGGACGTACCGATGCCGGGGTGCATGCTTCTCTGATGGTTGCCCACTTTGATAGTGACGAACCGCTTGATACGGCTTTCTTTACCGACAAACTAAACCGCCTTTTGCCGCCCGATATTTCTGTTTACCGCCTCCGTGCAGTGAAGCCCGATGCGCATGCCCGCTTTGATGCAACGGCACGCATGTATAAATACTACGTGACTACGGCAAAGTCTCCCTTCAATCGTCAATACCGTTGTCGTCTTTTCCAGACACCAGATTTTGAACGAATGAACGAAGCGGCCCGTAGTTTGTTTAATTATACAGACTTCACCAGTTTCAGCAAGCTGCATACGGATGTAAAAACAAACAATTGCCGCATCATGCATGCTGCCTGGACGCAGGTAGATGATGTAACCTGGGTGTTCACCATTCAGGCGGACCGTTTCCTGCGCAATATGGTTCGTGCAGTTGTCGGCACTTTGCTCGAAGTAGGCCGTGGTAAGCTCACCGTTGCTGGCTTCCGGCGTGTTATCGATCAGAAAGACCGTTGCAAGGCTGGCACTTCCGTTCCGGGCAATGCTCTGTTTCTGGTAGATGTCACATATCCCGAGGAATTATTCATCGCAGATAATAACTGAATAACTAACATTTAATTAACTAAGAACCATGTGGTTATTACTCGCCTTTCTCTCAGCTGCCTTGCTGGGTTTTTATGATGCATTTAAGAAGAAATCATTGCGCGATAATGCTGTGCTTCCCGTTCTGTTTCTGAATACGGTATTCTCCAGCCTGATATTTCTTCCTTTCATACTGATTTCCGCTTTTACTCCTGCTTTGAACGGAACTATGTTTGAAGTACCTGTTGTAGGTTGGGAGGTACATAAGTTTATCATTGTCAAGTCGTTCATAGTTCTGTCTTCCTGGATATTCGGTTACTTTGGCATGAAGCATTTGCCGTTGACAATTGTCGGTCCGATTAATGCTACCCGCCCTGTAATGGTGCTGGTGGGTGCCATGCTGATATTCGGTGAACGTCTGAACCTGTATCAATGGATCGGAGTTATGCTTGCCATACTTTCTTTCTTTATGTTGAGCCGTTCCGGCAAGAAGGAAGGCATTGACTTTAAGCATAACAAATGGATTTACTTCATCGTGCTGGCTGCCATCACCGGAGCTATCAGTGGACTTTATGACAAGTATCTGATGAAGCAATTCAACCCTATGGCGGTGCAATCGTGGTATAATGTTTATCAGGTATTTATAATGTGTCCCATCATCCTTTTGCTGTGGTATCCCAAGCGAAAAGAAAGTACCCCTTTCCGTTGGGACTGGACCATCATCCTGATATCCATCTTCCTCAGTGCCGCCGACTTTGCCTACTTTTATGCTCTGAGTTATGAAGACTCCATGATTTCCATAGTCTCCATGGTTCGCCGTGGCAGTGTGGTTGTCTCCTTCCTTTTCGGAGCTCTCTTCTTCCGTGAAAAGAATTTAAAAAGTAAGGCTGTCGATCTCATTTTGGTATTGATTGGAATGTTCTTCTTATATTTGGGAAGTAAATAAATCTCAAGACAAAATATATGGCAGAAGATTTATGTATCAGCAACGGCAGCAAGGCTGAAAAGTATCAGACTTTGCTTCCCCAGATAAAGAGCCTGATTGAAGGTGAAAATGACCTTATAGCCAATCTGGCAAATGTTTCGGCTGCGCTGAAAGAAACGTTCGAATTCTTTTGGGTAGGCTTCTATTTGGTGAAGGGGGAAGAGTTGGTGTTGGGCCCTTTTCAGGGACCGATAGCCTGCACACGTATCCGGAAAGGACGGGGTGTTTGCGGCACGGCATGGACTAAGGCGGAAATGTTGATAGTGCCCGATGTCGATGTATTTCCCGGACATATAGCTTGCAGTTCGTTGTCGCGCTCGGAGATTGTTGTTCCGTTGATTCGTGAGAATGGCGAGGTGTGGGGCGTGCTCGATATAGATAGTGAAAGCCTGAATACCTTTGACGGAACAGATGCACGTTTTCTTGGAGAGATATGTTCCTGGCTCTGAAGATTGTGTTGAAGTAATAAAATACAAAATAGGAATAACAGAAAAATAATATGATGAAGAAATTGACTATGTTTTTGTGGTTGGCTTGTGCCTGGACGTGTTCTCTGCAAGCACAGGAAGCTAAAACCTTTTTCAAAAATATGCCCGATAGCCTCAGTCCACTGCTTACTGCCGTGAACCGTGCCGACTGTATCGACTTCCTTGAAAGTAAGATGAAAGCGGAAGTAACCAACCGTTTTGGCGGCAAATCGGAAATGACGGAGCTTGCTCCCGACTATATCCGTATCCAGATGACACCGCAAAGCTCCTGGCAAATGAAACTGCTAGCTACGAGCGACAGCACGAAAGTAATCTGTACCGTATCTACAGCTTGTGCCCCTGCTTGTGATAGTGATGTCCATTTCTATACCACCGGTTGGGAAGAATTACCCGCTTCTTCTTTCCTCACGCCTCCTGTAATGAAAGATTTCCTGTCATTACCCGATACGGTGATGGATTATGAAGTGAGAGATGCCGGCGAACAGGCAGATATGTTGCTGATGAAAGCCGATCTTTCTGCAAAGGACAATGCACTTACCTTTACTTTTACAACTACTGACTATATGGATAAAAAAGCGACAGAGAAACTGAAACCGTATCTCCGCCGCCCTGTAGTGTATATTTGGAAAGGGAATAGCTACGAGTTACGAGCTACAAGTGACAAGTAGTTATTTCACCTTTATTCTGTCGAACCCTTCTCCGTATACTCCGATTACCGCACTTTGTGATACAAATGCGTTTGGATCTATATCCTTTATCAATCGGAATATAATTGTTGATTCGCGCTTCTTGGCAAGTACGAACAACATCTTTTGTTCCTTGCCACTATAAAATCCGGAAGCATTAATGACGGTAGCCCCCCGGTGCGGATATACATTGATGTGCCGGGCTATTTCATCATATTTCTCACTGATGATAAAGAACTGTACGGATTGCCGGGCACTGTTCACTACCTGGTCCAGGACAAAACTGCAAATGTACAGGGTTACATAACCGTAAACCACCTTTTCCCAATCTTTCAAAACAAAGTAACTGGAAGAAATGATAATCAGGTCACAGATCAGCATTACACGGCCTAATGTGATATCCCGGTATTTGTTGATGATGGCGGCAATGATATCCGTTCCGCCTGTGCTACCGTTGGAAGAAAAAGCGATGCCTATGCCGCCTCCGCAGAGGGATGCACCGATGACGCACGCCATGAAAGGCTGATCGTGCAGTAAGACTACACCGCTTGCCAGTCTCTGAATGATGGAAAGGAAGAATGTCAGGGTGAATACGGCAAACACCGTTTTGATACTGAACTTCCAGCCCAGAATGCGGATAGAGAGTAATAACAGGATGAAGTTGATACTGAAATAAGTATACTGCACAGGGAATCCTGTGGCGAAATAGACGATGGAAGCGATACCCGGCACTCCTCCGGTGGTGATGTCATTGGGCAACAGAAATACTGTCCAACCTATACCATAAAGAATTAATCCGAGGGCGATCATTAAATAATCTCTTGTTTCCCGAATCAGGCTTTGCTTAGTAGGGACGTTTACGATTGTTTTCATCTGACTTTATGCGTAAGTATGGGTTATAACTAATTTAACAAGCTTTCTCATGATAAATGTGTTTTGGCTGTAAATTGGCGCAAAGATAAATCTAATTTTTTGAATACTTGTTCAAAAGATTATTGTTCGTGCGGGGTGGACTTAAAATTTATTTGCTGATGAGGTACATCACCTCATGTGCTTCCGTCAATTGTGGAGTTTCCAGCCTGTAGAGCATTGCATCCAGTACTGCTTCCGGAACCATAAATTCCCGTTCACGATTTTGTTTCCTCCATACCGCATACGGCTTTTCGATATAAACAATCTTCACTTTAGCCCCGTAAGTGAGAAATAAATCAATCAGTTGCGAGCGTATTTGCTTTGAGGTATTGGTTGCATTCCACACAAAGCCCTGCTGTTTACGCAGATAGTTGCGAGCTGTTTCCTTGGCTTCCTGTACCACTCTGCCATTGGCAGCTTTATCCGTAGGGCTAACTTTATGCTTTCGCCGGATGTCATCGAGGCTTATCACAGGAATATCCTGTGGCAATGTACGGATATAATGATCTTTCCCCATTCCCGGCAAACCGGATAATAAGATAACTTCACACCGGAAATTATCATGCGGAATGTAATCTATATACCCATCCTCCGCTTGAAAGTACTGAAAGCGGGCATGACCCGTTGCAAAGCTTCGTGCCTTTCCCCAGCAATCCTGTTCACGGCAAAGCATCTCGAATAACTCGGAAGCTTCCATCAATGCAGGCTTATCTTTGCAGATACGTCCCTGAATATCCGCCACAGCAAGCTTTTTCAGTAAACGTGTATCCACTCTGAGAGATGCTTCACACAGCTTCTTCACAGGATTCTCCCGCTCCATAATCCAAACCGGCAAACCATGATAACGCACCAGCGCAGCAATGTTCTCCCGGATATGAAACGGAGTAGGAATATCCCTGTAAAGAATTGTGCGTGCTGTATATTCCCCACGTCTGGCATGTCCCTTGGAAGTGATAATGCCACCTCCTTCATCTACCGAAGTAGAACGCTTCTCCACATCATGCAGTAAAGCGGCTGCCCACAATATTTCTTGTTCCTGTGCGGGCAAAGCCCGATATTCCGGCTGTTGCTGCAATGTTTCCAGTACCATGCGGGTATGCACGGCCACACTACCTTCTTCGTGATGCAAATGGTGCTGCATTACGAAGTTCATATCTTGTACCCACCGGAACTGTTGTTCCAGTGAGTCCCAATTTTTATTATCTGTCAGTTTCCAATTCATTTTATTCCTCCTTTCCTATTTCCCAGATGAGGCGGGCACGCTTCCAGTTGCGTGTCCAGTGCTCATCGGTCTTCACATGCCCCTTGCGTACGTACTTGAATACGTTGCGGGCAAATTCACTTACAGGATATTCACCTATATTACGGGTGACTACACCTTCGCGGGTACAATCTGCGCCTGTTTGCGGATCGCGTGTCCCGAACACACCCGGTTCTTGTGCCAGATTGACGACCTGTTGTTGTAACGTTTCCCGCGTCAATCCTGCTACTGTTTCCACTTGTAATTCGGGCACTGTAGGCAACTCGAACAGAGCGGCATAGAATTTCACTTCTTCCCACGACAGCCACTGATCCATACAGCGCACGGCAAACACATAAAAGTGTGTTTCCAGTTTGCGATACTCTATCGAATGTATGGCATACAGGTTTTCACCGAATATCTCGATGTCTCCCAAGTCGTTTTTCATGAGTTCCCAACGCTCGCGCAGTTCCCTGGTCCACGGTGAGGTGGTAGGCGCTGCATGCGAGCGGGCAAATACACCGTAGCGGCTTAGGCAATTATTTTCTCCGTCCAGCTTTTCGGTGTGTATCAGGGTTTCTATCTGTTGGATGTCTTCCCAATACGTATGGTTGATGCGGTCGTCACTGGTTGTTCCGGGAGAAAACGGATAATGATATGTGCGACCATATTTTTCTGATAACATAAGTTGCTCCTTTCTTTTTAAATCATTCATTTACTTTAAATCAGCGGTTCCTGGATTACCTTCACTGGATTACCGCGTTGCAGGCAGTTGTGGTTACTCCAGTTGGCCTGTGCCTGAATCATGGCTTGCTCTATGCTCCATGATGCCAGTTTCAGCAATAGGCGTTCGGTGGCCAACTTCTTGTTTTGCCATTGCGAGCGTTGGTCGGAAGCTACTACACTCATTCCGGTAGGGATATGGACGGCACGGACGGCAGACTCCGTCTTGTTCACGTGCTGACCGCCCGGTCCGGATGCCCGCAAGGTCTCATAACGGATGTCCGCTTCCGTAGCCTCCTGGCTTTCGGAGAGCGTGAAGGTCTGCACACCGACAAACCAGTTCTTCCGTTTATGATGGATGCGGTACGGACTTTTGGCAATCCACTGCACGGTACCTTCCCAGTCCTCAATCAGCGCATGATAATCTCCGCCTTGCAGGGAGATGACGGCTGAGAGCAGGGTACGGTTGAGAGGTCCGGTTTCGCGTTCCACAACCTCTGTTTTCACTCCTTTGGCGGCGGCTTGTTTCAGAATCTTTTCCAGTACTAGCGCCACTACGCGGCAACATTCGGCAGGGCCGCGTCCGGAGGTGATTTGCATATATACTTTCTCCATAGCCTCTTACTCTTTATTCATCCTTACGATGCGCGGCATGAATTTGCCCTGTACTTCTACCAATGTCTCTTGGGGTTGCATCACCCGGTCGATGTTTTTGTAGGCTAATGGCATCTCTTCGATGCTGCCCCCAATCAGTGTGACTCCGGCCTGCGAGAGAAATTTCTTCATGGCCGACTGGGTGAAACTCTCCTTTGCCTTCTGGCGTGACATAGCCCGTCCGGCACCGTGCGAAGCGGAACATAACGACTCTTCCACTCCCCGACCTGCTACGAGGTAACCGGGAGTTGCCATACTTCCGGGGATAAGTCCCGGTTGCCCGGCTTGTGCAGGAGTGGCCCCTTTGCGATGCACGATGGCAGTGCGTCCGGATGCAATCTCTTCTTTCCAGGCGAAGTTGTGATGATTGTTCACGTTCGCCATTGGCTTCAGTCCCAGAGCTTTCGAGAGGTTCAGGTGGATTTGTTCGTGACAGGCACGGGCATAGTCGCCTGCCAGGTTCATGCTCATCCAGTATTCCTGTCCTTCTTCCGAGTTCAAGTCGAGCCAGGCAAAATGTTGCGCTTCACGCGGTAGTTTGCAGACTTCACGGGCTATCTGGCTGTAATGCATGGCAATAGCTGCTCCCAGTCCGCGCGAACCGGAATGTGACAGCAATGCCATATAATTGCCTTCAGGCAGTCCCAGCACATTTTTTCCTTGCAGAAGAAGTTCTCCGAACTCCACGAAATGATTCCCACCGCCGGAACTACCCAACTGGCGGATAGCCTTCCCGCGTAAGTCCCTCAGAAGAGGTGTTAAACGGAATTCTTCCCGTTCTGTCACTTCGTGTTCCTGTGCAAAGCTCAGGCCGCCCTCCATGCCGAAGTGGGTATAGTCTTTTAATGCCTCTTTTATCTGATGCGAGTATCTTTTCAGGTAATCCGCTTTGGCATCGAACACTGTCAGGCTCATCCGGCAACCGATATCCACCCCTACGGCGTAGGGGATGACAGCATTGTCCGTGGCGAGTACACCGCCGATGGGCAGACCGTATCCGGCATGTGCATCGGGCATCAGTGCACCGGCTACGCTGACGGGGAGCCTCATGGCCAGATTCATTTGCTGTTTGGCGAGGGTTTCTATGAACTTGCCGCCATAGGTTTTATAAGGCAACGGCTCTTCGAGTAAGTCGTATGCTGTGAACTTCTTTTCGATGAGGGTGGGGGACAGGTGTTCGGCCAGTTTGCTCCATGTCTCATTCTCTTTATAAGTATCGGGATTTTCCAGCACGTCGCTCAGTGTCTTGATAATCTGTTCTTTGCTTTGGTGCTTGCAATGTTTGCCGACGATGGCTACTGCCAGACTGCGTGCTACATTGTCTCTATATCCCAGCTTACTTAAATCTTTTAATCGTATTCCCATATTTTCTTTTTCATGTGTATGCATACGGCATGGGCTGCCCGCCTCGTGACGGGGCAATGCAATATGCGTTTTGCACCCAATGCATGGGATGATGATAGGTACAACACTATCCGTCCACTGCATTGAAGTGAATAATAATAAAATTGTAAATGTGATTGTAGGACTAATCAAGAAAATTGCAAAGCCCCATCATCCCGATGAGTCAACTTAGTCCTGGCTGAGATATTATAGTTCCAACATAAATTAGTCCCTTTCTTTCAGTTTTAAAGGGGTGAATACTGTGTTTAACGGCAGCAAAAGTAATGCATCTTTTTAAAGTATGCAAGGAAAAGGAACGTTTTTTTGCAGATATAAACGGTTCGAGTATCTTCTTACAGCATCAATCCTTGGAGTCTGTATGGCATTGTCCGGACTGAATAGGTCAAAGATATTCTAAAGAATAGGTAAACTTTGAAGTGAATCTATCAAATTACTCCAAATGGTAACTTTGTTAACATGCTGGGGTAACTTTATTAACTCCACACGGTAACTCTATTTACATACCGAGGTAAAGGTCGTTACATGCCGAGGTAAAAGTCGTTACAATATGAAGTAAAGGTCGTTACATCCTGTGGTAAATGCTTTTACATTATGAGGAAAATTGTTTGTAAATACAAGAGTTTGATTATTAGTATGTTATCAGTTTTCTCTTTCTATCTTGAAACGCTGGGAAAAGTCTTCCATGCGCCCCGCGTGAAGTCGGGTATTTCTACCGGGCGACTGCCATTCAGTACCGATTGCTCACTAAGCTCGGTGATGCACGACCATTCGGCGGCGTCATAAACGTCCATATCCAGAGGAAGTCCGTGGTGCAGGCAGTAGATGAGGCGGTAATCCATGATATAGTTCATCTCGTTCGGGGCACCTTTGAGGGCGCCTTCTTTGCCGATGGTAGCTGTAAAAGGATGTTGATAGCGTTGCAAGAGTTCTTCGGTGGTTACGTTGGCTGCCTCTCCGGCGGCTATACCGATTCCCCCTCCACTACGTGCATCTTCCAAATTGATCGTGGCTACTGGGTATTTCTGTGCAAATCCTCGCGTGCCGCAGATAGTGTGCGAACGGCTGTAAGGGCGCGGATGGACGGTGCAGTATTGCAGTTGGATGGTCTTTCCCTTGACGGTATGGATGAGGGGGTATTCATGTCTCCCAACAGGTAAGCCTGTTGTGCTTCGAGATCCTTTGCCGAAAGTGCGGCGGGCATATTCCGTCATCTCCGCCTGGTGAGTGGATATGGATACAAGGTGATTCAAACGGTCGCTCCGGTGGATATTCAGGATCTGGCATACGGGACCTAAGCCGTTTTCTCCGGCATAACCGGTTGCAGCGGGATGTCCGCCTTTTGCCAGTACGGTTTGCCCTTTTGCCAGATTCCCGGGGCCTATCTCACACAAAGCTTTGATCTCTACGTGCTCTATGAGCATATAACGCTCCAACGTGAGTGATCCGCGATTGCCTAAGTCTATGAGTCCGATGCGTACAACGGGAATAGGAGGATGAGCCAAGCCCAGGACATGGGTAGAAGGTTCGTTTTTCATTGAAATAGTGTATAGGTTAAATTGAAATTGCTACAAAGATATTTATTCTCAATAAAAAAAGCTGCCTCTTGGAAGCAGCTTTTTAGAATAAAATTGAAAATGCTTTTTGAATAGCAAGGATAATTATACTCCGCTGAATGCACTAAATCCACCATCTATCGGCAGCAATGCACCCGTCACGAAACTTGCCGCATCGCTACATAAAAATTGTACGGCGCCGTTCAGTTCGTTGATATCTCCAAAGCGTTTCATCGGAGTTTTGGCTAAAACTTTCTTGCTGCGGTCTGTCAGCGAACCGTCAGGATTAATAAGTACGGCACGGTTTTGGTCGCCGATGAAGAAACCCGGAGCGATGGCATTCACACGGATACCGTCTCCGTACTTCAGTGCGAGTTCGCTTGCCAGCCATTGAGTGAAGTTGGCAACAGCTGTCTTAGCTGCCGAGTAACCCGGAACGCGGGTGATAGCGCTGTAAGCAGCCATGGAAGATACGTTTACGATACAACCTTTACCTTGCTTAGCCATCACTTTGCTGAATACCATAGAAGGATAAACGGTTCCGTTCATATTCAGGTTAGTCACTTTTTCCCAGCAGGTAACGTCCATGTCGAAGAAGTTCTGGTCGGGAGCCAGCGTAGCACCCGGCATATTGCCACCGGCAATGTTGAGCAGGATGTCGATACGTCCCCATTTGGCAACGATGTCATCAGCCAATTTTTCAAGGCTGGCGATATCCAATACATTACCTACGATGCCGATCACATCTTCACCGTAAGCTTTCAGTTCTTCTACACGTTTGTCCAGTTGTTCCTGACGGATGTCAACGGCTACTACTTTGGCACCTTGCTCCATGAAACATTTGGCAATGCTACCACCCAATACACCACCTGCACCGGTGATAACGGCTACTTTACCTGCAATACTGAATTGTTCGTTCATAATCTCCTTATTTAATTTTTAATTATTAGTTTTTAATTGTTTATTTCGTCCTGCACCACTGCCATCATTCCTTCTACCTGTGCTAATGCCAGCATACGGCCGTGGAATGAATATCCGGGGTTATATCCCTTGTCTTCGTCACCCAGCATCATCCGTCCGTGGTCTACGCGCATAGGAAGTCCCGGGTTTTCTTTCTCAAAGATACGGATGAGGTCAATCAGATGTCCGCGTCCGGTCAGGTGCGAGCTTTCTATAAAATTGCCTCCGGGCATGGCAGCCGTGCTGCGCAGGTGGACGAAGTGAGTACGTTTGGCGAATTTCTTTGCCAGTTCACGGGTATCGTTATGCTCGCCTGCACTGAGGGAACCGGCACAGAAGGTCAGTCCGTTGTGCGGGTTATCCACTGCATTCAGGAACCAGGCGATGTCTGCTTCGTTGGTGACAATACGTGGTAAACCTAACACTTGGAACGGAGGATCATCGGGATGCACACACATATTCACACCATATTCTTCGCAGACGGGCATGACGGCGGCGAGAAAATAACGCATGTTTTCGCGTAGCATATCACGGTCTATACCTTTATAGAGGGCCAACAGCTTTTTGAAGATGTTCACTGGATTCTTATCTCCTTCTTTGATATTTCCGTTGACGAAACCTTGCGTCTTTACAATGATCGTGTCGATGAGATCATCCTTTTCTGCTTCGGTGATGGTCTTGTCCAGTTCTGCAACCTTTGCCAGTTCTTCGGCGGAGTAGTCCTTTTCGGCTCCTTCGCGTCCGAGGATTCGAAGGTCGAAGTAAGCGAAGCGAACACGGTCGAAATAGAGTGACGAAGTGCCGTCTGCCCAGGGATGTTGCAAATCCGTGCGTATCCAGTCGATAACGGGCATAAAGTTATAGCATACTGTTTTCACACCGCACTTGCCCAGGTTTGCCAGGCTGACTTTATAGTTTTCTATTAACTGCTCACGTTCTGGTCCGGCATACTTGATCGCCTCACAAACAGGCAGGCTTTCTACTACAGACCAGCGCAGGCCGTAAGACTCGATATAGGTCTTCAGATCGTTGATTGCCTCTTCGGTCCATATTTCACCATTGGGCACATCGTGCAAGGCAGTTACAATTCCTTCCACGCCTATCTGTCGCAGCATGTCGAGCGTGATCTTGTCTTTCTTACCAAACCATCTCCAGGTTTTTTCCATAACATTTATATATTAATAGTTTAACTTGGTTTTTAGTATTGCTTAAAAAAAGAACTTGGTACATGAATAATAAATTATCTCCCGATTTATGGTTAGTCTATTATTGAATTATTTTTCTCCTATTGGGAAAAAACTTTTTCCCAATAGGAGAAAATAAAGCACCCATTTATACCACTTTATTTTCAAACATTACTTATGTTGCAAATATACGTGCAAAAATAATGCTGTGATAAATGGATATTTGCAGAATATATGCGGATTTTTGCATGTATGCGGTAGCATTTCTATTGTCTTTCCTTATCTTTGTGTGTGAATTAAGCTTTGCAGAATATATGCGCCGACCGATTATAAATGAAAAGTTGCCTATATCGGAGTCGAATCCGATCAAGGCGCGGTATTACGATTATGATCGTTTCACTTATCCGTGGCATTTCCACAGCCAGTATGAAATAATTTACGTAAAGGAAAGTCATGGTCTATGCTTTGTAGGCGACTGCATTGAGAAGTTCTCTGCGGGTGATGTGATTCTGTTCGGTACTAATTTGCCTCATTACATGCGGAGTAATGATATTTATGGTTCGGAGAACGCCACTTCACGCGTGCAAGGGACTATCATTCAGTTTGAGCAGAACTTTATGCAGTATTCTTTTGATTATTACCCTCAGTTTCTACAGATAAAAATACTGTTGGAGGAATCGAGGAGAGGCATCATCTTTCCGAAACAGGATGCCACCCGGGTAGGAGAGTTGCTTTCCGGGTTTCTTTCATTAAGTGGTTTTCACCAGATAAGCGGGTTGTTGGATTTATTGCAGGAGCTGGCAGTCAGTTCGCAAAGAAAGACGTTGGCAAGTCTGCATTATTACGAAAAGTTTCCTACGTTGGGGAACAAGCGGATTGATAAAATCATTTCTTTCATAAACAATAACTACACCCATAACCTCAAATTGAATGAAATTGCCGGAATGGCGAGCATGAACTCCAGCGCCTTCTGTCGTTACTTTAAGGAGAATACAGGGAAGACGCTTTTGCAGTATGTGATGGAAATGCGTGTGGGATATGCTTGTAAATTGTTAGCATTGGGAGAGATGGATATTTCGCAGATAGCTATGGAATGCGGCTTTGATTCGATCACTCATTTCAATCGCACGTTTAAGCAGTTGGTTAATCTGACGCCGACGCAGTATAGGAGTAATATTATGAAATAAGAGGGAATGTTTTTGAAATTATTCTGCTCGCAATGGAACATTCTTTATTGTGATTTGCTCCAAATTAAGAATAATATCTACTGATTCCGGCTGATAATCGTTGCCTTTTGTCAATAGCAGATTTATGTATTATTAACGAGAATACTGCCAAGATGAGTGTCATGACTCGAATGTCTTGTGACTGTGAATTTCTGATATCTTTTGCCTGCGGTTAGCAAGGCAAATGCCATACTTTATTCTCCTCTATGCCACATCTTAGTCCACTGAATGCCACATGTTTAAACTGTCGAAGTGTGGCATTGAAGACAACGGAGTGTGGCATTACGGTTGCATAAGTGTGGGTTCACGGTTCTATAAGTGTAAGCCCACGCTTATAGAACCGTGAGCTATCGGAGCCTGTTGTGTTGAGGGAATAAAAAAACGGGGAAGCTGTTGCTTCTCCGTTCCTATATACCGTGAAATGTACTTTAATATTAAGTTGAATAAAGATTATCTATAAAAGGATGATACAAAGATACGATATTGAGAAGACGATGTCAAGTGTTTCGCTAATTATTCCGGTTTGCATATTTGTTTTTTTAGTTTCTTGCATTCTTCTCCTACCATTACACATAACATTTACTCTTTGTTAGGATAGCTGGACTTAGATATGCATCTATTGAAATCCCAAAACTTGGAACTTACAGATATACCTCTATTTTTCTGGTAAAAGGAACATCTATTTTTAGAATGTTGTATCTTTGCAAAAAACGGTGTATGAAAGATGTACTTAAAATATCAATCTTACTAATTCTTGCACTTAGCAACGGGGCTTTATTTGCACAGACAAATAGATCTCTTAATTCAGATAAAGACACGTTAGATATAAAATTTGTAAAAGATACGTTGGTAACAAGTACAATCCAAGATACCCTTGCTACTACACATGCAGCTAAAGATTCAATAATTGCAAAACAAGATGAAATTAATGACTCTGCATTGTATTATCGGCTAATCTTACACTACCGAGACAGTGTGAATCACAATCTTAAAAGAATATGCAATAAAGATGCCTTTAAATTTAAGGATGATTCTTTTCGAGAAAAAATGAGAGAACCGTGGATAGGAGATGTTTTACGAGATATATTTTTTTAATAATTATGAAGTTATATTTTTTATCCTTATGTATAATGCTTGCTGTCAGTTTTGCTGCTAAAGCACAATCAAAGCTTATTTTTAAAGATAAGTTTATGTATACGGATGTACAGGTGTTCAATGAGACAAAAAAGCACTCAATACCCTCTCTTATTGATACAGGTTGTTCGTTATGTGTAATTGATTCTATTTTTGCTATTGATTCATGCGGAATAAAAGAAGATGAATTACAAACAATTCCTGTTAACCAAACTAAAGATAAGATTTCAAGTGCTTTTATAGATTCAATGTTTTTTTGTGGAAAGACATATCATAAAGTGTATTGCTTGGTTGCTGATCTTACTGGTCTTTATCAAAAATATGCACCCAAATTTATCGTTGGGGCTAATATCCTTAGATCAGGAGCTTGGAAATTTGATATGGAAAAGAATATTGTTGAACCTTACGATTATAATAATAAAACGAAAGGGATTATTTATAAATGGAAAAACCATGAAGACTATCCTGATGTGGCAATAGATTATATCATTTTAGATAGTAAAGTCAATGGAAAAAAAACACGATTTGCTTTTGATACAGGATGTAGAAACAATAAACTTCAACGTGGTTTATATGTAGGAAAACCTGAGCAAATTCAAAAGGAAACAGCTAATATCGTAAATGAATTATCAATTAAGATGGCTGAATTGTGTAGAAATGTAACATTCAAGATAGGAAAGGATGAGTATACGTTAGATTTTATAATAGGTGATGGCAATATTGGGCTCTTAAACATCGAATTTTTACAAGGTCATTCCTTTATACTTAATTATAAGAAGCAGACGCTTGAATTGTTATAAAAAAGGAGTTTGAATTATAATTTCAATCTATTTAGCTCGGAGAGAAATCTATAGGCTATTGGAATTAACGAATTCTATAAGTCTTTCTGTCTGTCTTCTTTTATAGCTCTCTGTTTGTTCAAACGTTCCTGTTGCTTCCTTAAATCTTATGATTATGAGTTTCAGATAAAGGTAATTATTGGGTTTAACTCTTGGTTTAACTCACACAGTTAAACTGACAAGTCAACCAAGGTTTCTAAAAACAAAAATCAGATAGAAATCTTACGATAACTATCTGATTTTCAGAAGAGCGGAAGACGGGGCTCAAACCCGCGACCCTCAGCTTGGAAGGCTAATGCTCTTCTGCGGCTGCCAAAGGCTTCGCCTTCGTCAGCTACCAACTGAGCTACTGCCGTTTAGCTGCTCTTAATGAGAATCCTCTTTCAGTTATCTTCTGCTTCGGTTTACATATTGGTTTACATCTATCGTGCAAAGCAAGATAAGTTAGTTATTCAATTAATTATCTCTATTTCTTAATCTTATTTGCGTGTCAATGAAGTATAAATCTCCGTCTATGCCATAAAGCACATTATTGGGAACTGCATCAAACACTTCATAATCCGAATTATGATATTCGTCGTAATAGTCCATTTCAAAGCCTAATGCTTGCATATAGGCAGCTATCTCGTCTTCCGTAGCTTCTCGTTCAGCTAATATATAAGGTTGTACGA
>ERZ773155.20-NODE-20-length-105523-cov-7.560236_pt1 | contig 105523 bp, 133 predicted proteins | sample MGYA00511262_ERZ773155 | MGnify/ENA primary metagenome ERZ773155 (study PRJEB29015, sample SAMEA2737828) | human gut metagenome | biome: human gut; feature: human-associated habitat; material: faeces | place: China | collected 2012 ... | reverse complement strand
GATATATTAAAAGAATATGTATAAGATAAGGCTCGTCTTCGGACGAGTCTTTTCTCTTTATAATTTGAAAAATTCTTATATTTATAATATAATATATATAGAAAGTGAGAAAGGAGTAAATAAAATGGATTTTCCCTCTCGTCAAACTATTCATGAGGTAGCGCAAGTTCTAAATGAATGGGGAATTACCGATTTCTTCAAAGGCACCTATAAGCAAAATAGTAATCGTTTCAATGTTTGGTGTTTGGAACTTTCCAAAAATACTAACCTAAAAGTGTCGAATGGATGCACAAAAATTGTAGTGAAGTTTGGGGATGATTGTTGGGTTATAAAGATTCCTTATAAGACTCAAATCAATTATTGTCATCGTGAAGCAGAAAATTACGCACGGGCTCATAAAGCTCATCTTACTAACTTTTTTGCTCCTTGTTATTTCTATGGAGTAATTGATGAAATTCCAATTTATCTACAAAGACTGGTAGATAAAGAAGATTCAACAATTACTAGTGAATGTTGGAATTTTGCATATAGCAACAATCCCCAGGAAGAGGAAGAGACTGATGAAGATTATGCTGATAGAATCAGCAGCTATGTTGAAAATGATATGGATGATTATGAAGTAGTTGAGGCCATTATTGGAGAAAATCGAAAACTTTTTGATTTTATCTATGAAAATGATATCAACGACCTTCATAAAGGAAATTTTGGATACTTGAATGATGCACCGGTTATTTTTGATTATAGCGGTTTTTGATAAGAAAGGAGAATAAAAAAATGAATTATGTCTATGTTAAGTTTAGTGGTACGGAGAAGAATTATGTCTATAAGACTAAGTTGAATCTCATTAAGAACGCGACCTATAAGATTGTTGCCGATGGGATTACAACCTATGCTAGTCCTGTAAAGGTCTGTTCTATTGTTCCTACTCGGCCTAATTTTGGCGGTATTATTCGTGAGATTACCACTGCCGAAATTATTACTGCTCCTCCTCGTCCTAAGGTAACGGCGAAGTTTGTTATCAATAAGGAAAAGGGTACGACTGTTGCTCTTTGGAAGGATGGAACTAAGACTATTGTGAAGTGTCAGACTGGAGATTCTTTTGATGCAGAAAAGGGAGTTGCAATGTGTTTTATGAAGCGGTATTTCCAGAATCGTGGATGGTATAATGAGTGGATGCGTGAGGTTCTAAAAGAGAATGGCTTGGCTGAAGAGAAGTGAGGAAGGTTATTGCCTTCTTCACAACTGTAAGCTCGGTCGGCGCCAAGTACATGAAAAATGTACGAATCCTCATCGAGTAGGTTGCACAGATGGAAAGAAATGTAAACATTTATTGGTTATAAGAAAGGGGATGAACACAAAATAATGTCAGCATTAATTATGTTGATGGGACTTTCTGGTTCTGGAAAAAGCACTTTGGCAGAAGAATATGCTAAGCTGTCTGGTGGAAAAGTTTTTTCTTCTGACAAAATTCGAGAAGAACTTTTTGGAAATGAAAACAATCAAACTCATAATGGAGAAGTTTTCAACGAGCTTCATAAACGAATTAAAAAAGCTTTAAGGAAGAACGAAATTTGTATTTATGATGCTACGAATTTAAACAGAAATAAAAGAATTAGCTTTCTTCGTACTCTTTCAGATATCACTTGTGAAAAAATTTGCATGATGGTTGCAACTCCAATTGAAATTTGTATTAAAAGAGACCAAAACAGAAGCAGAAAAGTTGGGAAAAAGGTTATTTATCGACAAGCTACTCAATTTCAAATTCCTTTAGATTATGAAGGCTGGGATAGTATTATGATTTATAACAATCCCAATTTTTCTGCCTCAGATTATAAAAAGCTAATTGATTATTTTCCAAAAGCAGTTATGCCACATGACTGCACACCATGGCATACAGAGAGCGTACAAGAACATCTTAATAGAACTTTAATGGAGATGTCTTTGCGTACTAATGAATATTATTTGCTTCTTGCATCACGATATCATGATATTGGAAAATTCTATACTAAGACTTTTTATGATAGAAGCAAAAAGAAGACTACTGATAAAGCTCATTACTATGGACATGAAAACTATGGAGCCTATCTTTTTATGACCTCCTATGATTTTGTTACAAGTGGAAGTCTCAAACCAGCTTTTGAACAGGCATTGTTGCTTATTGCTCTTCATATGGAATTTGGTTCAAGAAAAAGTAAAGTTTTAAAAGAAATTCCAAAAAGTGCTCGTGAAGCCTTAGAGCTTTTAAATGAATGTGATATGCTTGGAAGTGTGAGAGGAGAGGACTAAATGAAATTTTTTGGAACTTATGGTTGTAGTATGACCAACTCTATTTATAATATTGCTATTGAAGCAAGGGATGCTCAAAGCGCGCTAAAGTTTTGTTATGATAGTGCAGTAGAGGATAGAGATAGTTATGAAGGGCTTTATGGAGTTGAAACTTGGGAAGAGATTGCTGAGAATGAGGGTTTTATTATAGGGGAAATGTCTCAAGCGGAAGAGAACTATATTGATGACTTGTATGTTGACTCTATTGAGAGTGATATTATCTATAATATAGAGCCTTTTGACATAAATAATGAGGAGCATCTAGAGATACTGAAAGAACAAGAATGTGAATTTTGGCAGGCGTAGAAAGGAGGCTAAAATGGAACTTCAAAAGTTTCTAATGGAGCATAAAGACGATTGGGAGGAAATCTTGGATAGAGAGCCTTATTGCCTAAAATGGAACAAGTGGAAAGGTTTCGTAAGTTTCAAGTATAACCAAATTCAGTCTGATTTTTCTAATCCAATTGTCCGCGAAGCCAGAGGAGCAGTCTTTGTGGAAGAAACTTGGGAGTGTGTATCTAGAGCATTTGATAAGTTCTTCAACTATGGGGAACCTAATGCTTCTGCAGTTGATTGGACCACCGCGCGGATTATGGAGAAAATAGACGGGTCGCTGATGCGTCTTTTCTACTGGAAAGGCGAATGGTATCTAGTTACCAATTCTGGTATCGATGCATATTCTGCACCGACTGGTAATGTGAATTATCCGACTTTTGGGCGTATTTTTGAGGAAGGTCTTCGGAATTTGGGATATAAAAGTTTAGAGGATTTTTGTAATAAACTAAACAAGTATCGGACTTATATGTTTGAGTTGGTTAGTCCTTATACTCGTGTAGTAATTCCCTATGAAAGTATTGGAATTTATTATCTTGGAGAGCGCAGAATGATAGATTATCAGGAGTTTTATTGTCCTCCTGTTTTTCCAGAGTTTTGTCATCCTAAACTTTATAACTGTTCTAATCTTTTTGATTTGATTAGAATGGCGCAAGAGCTTCCTTGGGATAAAGAGGGCTATGTTGTATGCGATAAAAACTTCAATCGTATCAAAGTTAAGTCTCCTCAGTATGTTCTTGCTCACTACGTCCGCAATAATAACGTAATTACAGAAGAGCGCCTAATGGAAGTAATCCTAAAAGGAGAAATTGAAGAGTTTTCTTGCTACGCAAGTGAATATCTTCCCAAATTACAGGAACTTCAGAAGAGAAAATCTACTTTACAAGCAGAGGCTGAACTCCTTCGTTCTCTTCTCCAGTCCCAGTTCCATTTTACCTCCCGAAAGGAGTTCGCCTCTACTGTAAATAAAATTTCTAATCCAGTAATTCGCCAGTTTTGTTTTAGTGATAAGACTTGGGAAGATATGACCAAAGATTGGTCTGCAAAAAAGTGGGTTGAGAAATTGAAGTAAAAGATAAAACTGAAGGAGGATAAGTCTTATGACACGTAAAAACTTAGTTCTCCTGTTGGCAATTATCTCATTTATCTGCCTGGGTTTTATTGCCCAGGCTAATTTTTTTATTACAAAAATTGATGCTATTGAAAGAGAAAATTCTAACTTGTCAGCAGAGAATACTAGTAAAGAGCAACAAATCCAAGAACTTGAGGAACGCAATCGCGCCTTAGAAGAAGAACTTCAAACTAAAATAGTTTATTTTGAGGAAGAAGAAATTCTAGCAAAACTTCTATGGTGTGAAGCAGGAAATCAATCTTGGGAAGGGCAGGTATATACTTGTTCTGCTATTCTAAATTATTGTGAAAGAAACAATACCTCAATTTGGGATAGCGCACATAATATAAATGCTTTTGAGCCTGCACCATATGTTGATGACGCTGAACCAACAGCGACACAATATGAGGTTATTTATTATGTATTGAATGGAGGGAGAATTCCTGATATTTGTTGGTTTAGAACCGGTCAATATCATGATTTTGGAACTCCAGTTGCAAAAGTTGGCGACCATTACTTTTCAAAGCCATAAGAAAAGACCCTACACCTTAGAAGTGTAGGGTCTTTTTTTACTTTGTCAGAAGATTCCAAAGGTCATCTATTGTTTTTAGAGGAATATCATTCCCATTTTCTGTTACAGTGCCTGGCTTCCATTTTTCTCCAAAGTTTAGTTCCCACATCCAGTAACCAATCCAATCACACTTATCATCAAACTGGGCCTTCAGATATTTTGTAATCTCACTTTCAATTTCCATAACAGGACTATTTACAAAATCAATACCATAGTCTTTATATAAATTACAAATATACTCACTATGATTTCTTACTGCATTGATAAGTTCTGAAAAATTCTCTTTGGTCATAAATAATTCCTCGCTCTTTATAAATTCTTTATATATTTATTATAGCAGAAAATTCGACTTTTTCAAGTTTTCACTAAAAAGTGAGGGGAAGAAAGTTTCTTTTCTAAAATCTTGAAAAGAGGTTGAATAGTTTTTACTTATAATTTGAGGAATGAGTAAGGAGGAATTTTATATGCGATTACTTGATGAACGCACCTACGCATTCCAATGGGATAGCAATATCTATGTTGTTCTACCAAAAGCAAACGTAGGTGACGAAGTCCATTTTGCTCATCGGAAGGATAAAAAATCATTAGTAGTAATAGCAAAAGAGATTGACACAACCGTGGTCGCAATGGTTCCTAACTTGCTGTTACAAAAAGCCGGCTTTATTCAGATTTATCATTTTATAACAGATGAAAAAGGAAATAGAACTGTAAATAGAGAAGAATTAAAAGTCCTTGAAAAAGAGAAACCTGATGACTATTTATATGAAGAATCTCAGGTCTTATCTTGGGAATATTTAGATAAAAGAATTACGGCTCTTGAAAAAGGTGGCACGGGTTCAGGAGGTATTGGAACAGAAACTACTGTTGGTGGAGTAAAAAGTTCTAATGAACCTAATAAGATAAAAATTCTTGAAGATGGAACAATGGAAGTCAATCCGATTTCTTTTGAGAAGCTATATACTGAAGAGACAGGTGATGTGGTTATCTCAGGAGGAGGGGCGTAATTTTAGAAAAGGAGGATAAATGAGTTTATGGCAACTCTAAACATCCGCATCCAACTTCGCAACGATACGGCTGAAAATTGGACTAGTGCTAATCCAGTTTTGCTAAAAGGCGAAATGGGTGTTGAAATTGATACTGGAAAAACAAAAATTGGTAATGGTACTGATAACTGGAAAACTTTGAAGTATTCTGGTGTAGATGAGGATACCATCAAGGGAATTATTGACAATAATCGTAGTGCTTTTACAGAAGTAACTCCTAATGAGGGAGAGACTGATGCCCAAGCACTGGCACGCGTCATTACTAATCCTAAGAAGGGAGATATGGCAGTTGTAGTAAGAACTTTTGTAGAAGATAAACAATCTTATACTGCTTATATCCATGATGGTACTGGTTTCAAAGCTATGGATGGTAATTATTCTGCGGAGAATGTTTATTTTGATAAAGACCTAAAATTGACGGAAGCATTTGGTCGTTATAAGCCCGATGCATCTGGTTCTGTTAAAGTTCCATCCACCGGTCAGAGTGTTTATAGTCTAATTGATGATGCTTTCTCTCAGTCTAGAAATCCCACCACTACTCAACCTAGTGCTTCAGTTAGTATTACGGCCAATAGTGGTACTTTTGAAATAGGTACAAAAAAGAACCTAACTTATAGTGCCTCTTTGAATACTGGGGCTTATTCTTATGGCCCTACTCCTACAGGAGTTAGTGCTACAACTTATACAGCTACTTGCGACGGAAAGACTCTAACAGGTGCAACTGGTACATTTGAAAATATTGTAGCAGATGGAACAAAAAAGATTAGTATTTCTATCGCTCACTCTGCTGGTAGTATTCCTAAAACGAATAAGGGGGCAGATTATGCAGATGGTCAAATTAAAGCTGGCACCAAAACAGCCACTTCTAGTCAAGCCTTAGTTGGCGTCCGTTATATGTTCTGGGGCCCGATGACTGAGGATATCGCTCTAAATTCTGCAAATATTCGTGCTTTGGCTCATAACAAGGCAAGTGGCACTGGTAATCTTTCCACTTTCGGAGCTGGCGCGGGAGCCAAAAAGGTAGTGGTAGCTGTTCCTGCTGGCCGGAGAATTACTAAAGTAATAATGCCTAGCGCGCTAAATGCTGATGTCACTTCTCTATTCGTAAAGCAAGGCACACAAGTTCAGGTTCAAGGTGCTAATGCTTACGCTGCCGCCGCCTATGATGTATATGTTTATCAACCCGCCTCTATTGATGCTGGTGAAACATATACCGTAACTATTGGTTGATAAGGAGGGAAATAGACAATGGCTGTTATTATGAATGATGCCGCTTATATGGGTTTCCCTCTTAGTATAAAGCGCGGAAACCCTGCACCTGTTGATACAACTGCTGTTTGGTATAGTAAGACTGAACTAGAAGCTTATGCAAAATCTGGTGCTACTGCTTATGTTGGTCAAATTTTGACTTTAGTTGCTGACAATAAGTGTGAAGCCTTCATGATTTCTAATGAGGCTGGTACGCTTATCAAGTTAGCTCAAACCACTGCTTCTGGCGACCTCGCGCATGATGTCGCTACGCTACAAGGCCAAGTCACAGATTTAATTTCTAAGGTTGGTGTTGAGGCAGGTACTGATACCGAAGCTACTGGCCTTTATAAAGAAATTGCTGATGTTCTTGCCGTTGCCAATGGAAAAGTTGGTAGTGTTAAAGCTACTGATGCTTCTGTAGTAATTGGCGGAACTCCTACTGCTCCCACTGTTGGCATTCAGGTATCAAAGGGTGAGGGCAATGCACTTACTCTTGAGGCCGACGGTCTCAAGGTTTTGGTTCCTGATGTAACCCATCCTGAGTATTCTGTTGTTGCCGATAAGAATCCTGGGAGCTTCTCTGCGGTTTATCATCTAACCAAGGATGGAGCGAACGTTGGTGCCGCAATCAATATCCCCAAGGATATGGTTGTGAGTTCTGGTTCTGTAGAAACATATAATACTGGCAATCTACCCACTGGCGTAACCGTGGCTGGTACTTATATTGTTCTCACTCTTGCCAACGCTACGAGTGATAAACTTTACATCAAAGTTGATGACCTAATTGAGTATGTAACGGGTGGTTCTGGTGAAAACGATGCCATCCAAATCAATGTTACTTCTGATACTCATAAGGTTTCTGCATCCGTCAAAAATGGCTCTCTAACCCTAGCAATGCTAAGCTCCGCTGTTCAGGCTTCTCTAAAGAAAGCAGACAGTGCAGTTCAAAGTGTTGCCGAAGGTACTACTAATGGTACTATTTCTGTAGATGGTACTGATGTTGCTGTTCATGGTTTACAGAATGGCGCTTATGTCACTGTAAAGTCCTTGAATGATACAGCTCAAGGCTATGCTACCGCCGTAAAGACCGAACTAGTCGGTGCTGATTCTGATGAAGCTTCTACTTCCACAATTGCTGGGGCAAAGAAATATGCTGATAGTGTTTCTGCTACTGCTAAATCTGAGGCTATTGCCGGTGCCCAAGCTAAGATTGAGACCCTAGATGTACCTGATGAAGCCGTCGCCAAAAAGTTTGTTAGTGCTGTTAGTGAGACCGACGGTAAGATTAAGGTTAGCCGTCGGGGGCTAGTTGCAGACGATGTACCTACCTTGGGCATTTCCAAGATTGATGGGCTACAGACTGCACTAGATGCCAAACAAAATGAACTAGTATTCAATACTGCTTATAATAGTTCTACTAATAAAGTAGCTACTATGACAGATGTTGGAAATGCTAAAGATGCTTTAGTCGGAACTGATGCTGATACCAAAGCTTCTAATACCATCAAAGGCGCCAAGCTTTATACTGATGACAAGGCCTCTTCTACTCTAGCTGATGCCAAGGCTTACGCTGATGGTCTTGTTGCTGGCGACTCTGGTATTACTAAGCGAGTAGATGCCCTTGAAGCAAAGGTAGATACTACTGGTAAAGTTTCTAAAGCGATTGCCACTGCAAAGACTGAAGCTATCACTACGGCTGGAACTAATGCTGATACAAAGATTTCTACTGCTAAAACCGAAATTCTTGGTGAAGAAGGATATCAGCAAACTGTAAAGTCTGCCTATGAGCTAGCTGGAACAAAAGCCACCTTAGCAGAAGCTGTGTCAGAAATCGAAAAGAAAAATTATGCCACTAAGGCTGAGGCCCAAGGTTATGCCAATGCCAAAGACACAGCTATCGCCAATGCTAAGAAAGCTGGTACTGATGCTCAGAGCGCGGTAGATGCTCTTTCTAAGAAAGTTGGCTCTATCCCCGAAGGCTCAAAAGCCACTACGGTAGTTGGTTATGTCGATGAAAAGATTGGTGCTATTCCTGCCCAAACTGATTATACCGTAACGGTTACTCCTTCTACTGTTGAAGGTCTAGCAAAGCGCTATACAGTCCATCAGGAAGCCACTGGCCTCGATGTGAATATTGATATTCCTACCGATATGGTAGTGAAGTCTGGTGCGGTTGTCACTAATCCTACTGGTCAAACCGCTGGCACTTATTTAGTTCTAACTCTTGCAAATGCCACTAACGATAAGGTCTATATCAACGTTGGTAATTTGATTGAGTATGTGACTAGTGGCTCTGGCGCTACCGATATGGTAAAAATCGCAGTCAGCGCCGACCACAAGGTAACTGCTTCTATTACTGATGGAAGTATTACTAAGGCTAAGTTAGCTACTGCGGTACAGGGTAGTCTTGATAAAGCCGATAGCGCTATTCAGAAAGTCGGTCTAACTACCGCTCTTGAGCCTTATGCTAAGACGGCTGACGTAGCCAAAGGCTATGTTGCCAAGGAGACTGGTAAGCGTCTAATGAGTGATGCCGAAGGCACTAAGCTTGAAGGTATTGAAACTGGCGCGCAGGTCAATAAAATTGAAAGTGTTAAGGTAGGCGGAACTGCTTTGAAGATTACTGAGAAAGCAGTAAATATCTCCCAGATTTCTACCGATCTTTTGATAAATGGTACTGAGACTTTGATTCTAAATTGCGGAAACGCTAACGAGTAAATGTATAGGTGGGGAGTTTCGGCTCCCCACATCTTAAAACTTGAAATTTTACAAAATTTACGTTATAATATAATAAAGTAGGGAGATAATTCCCAACTGGTTTGAAAGCGATAGCCGGTATTTATTGCCTTGAAATGATAGGTTAGAAAGAAGCAGACTTCAGGCCAGTTTAGGTGAAGTCTGTTTATTTTATGCCTATAAGGAGGTAAGAATGGCGAATAAGGAAATAAAAACCAGGATTCAGAACAAAAATGATACCTCTGAAAACTGGGCAAAAGCGGTAAATTTCGTCCCTTTAAAGGGAGAAATTATTATTTATAATGATAGTTTACAGTTCAAAATTGGGGATGGAACGACTTTACTTTCTCAGTTAGAATTTACAGATAAAGAATTTACTTCTGAAGAAATTAGTAGCTTATATGGAAGTAGTAGTGTTGAACTATCTGAAGAAGTCACGCTATGAGTAAAGTTTTATGTGAAAAAAGTGATTTGGTTGCTATTGCTGATTCAGTTAGAAGTAAAACTGGAACTACTGGTGGAATGAAAATAACTGAAATTCCTCAGAAGATTGAGGCGATAGAAACAGGAGGTAATATAAATCTTCAAGAAAAAGCTCTTACTATTACCTCTAATGGTACCACCACTGTCACTCCGGACACCAGCTATGATGCGCTGAGCAAAGTGGATGTAACAGTCAATGTGGTTGGCGGCGGAGGTTCGCCGACAGACCCTTATATAGAGTATACGTCCCTCGATAGTTCCGGTAGAGTGTTTACTGCTAAATTTCGAGGGACAGTTGTTCCAGAGTATGCATTCGCTTATTTGGCGGAATTGACATCAGTAGATATGCCAGACAATGTAATTGCAATTGGTGATAATGGTTTTTATCGCTGCCCAAAGCTCCAATTAGCAAGTCTCCCACCCAGAATTACCTCACTCGGAGATTTTGCATTCTCTGATTGTTCAAAATTAGCATTGACGACCCTCCCGTCTGGACTTACCTCAATCGGGCAGTATGCATTCAACAACTGCCCAAGGCTCGCATTGACGGCCCTACCCCTGGGATTACCTCATTACCAACAGCCGCATTTCAGTACTGTCCAAAATTAGCATTGACGACCTTCCCGTCTGGAATGACCTCAATTGGAGCTTATGCATTTAAGCAGGGTACAGGTCTCGCATCAATAACCCTTCCCCCGCACTCACTACAATCGGAGATTTTGCATTTGCCAATTGTACTGGATTAGAAACGGTTAAATTTACGAGCACGGTATCCTCAATTCCAAATGGAGTATTTTCCGGATGCACAAAACTGTCTACCATTTATGTTCCGTGGTCGCAGGGGCAAGTAGCAAATGCTCCTTGGGGCGCTAACAATGCCACCATTATTTACGATTATACTGATTGAGAGCAACACCCAGATACTGAGTAATTCATTACCAAATAAAGTTAAAAAATTCTTCGAACAATAAAAATGATTATTTTAGTATTTTATAAATAGGAGAGAAGAAAAATGAAAATTTTAGGAGAGAACTCTCTCAAAACTCTTATCTCTTTAATTAGAGGAGAAATAGCCCTAAAACAAGACAAAATTATGTCAACCGTAACCTCCGTCCCTACAACAAAACAAACCCCCATTATCTATAATAGTAGTGATGGAAAATACTACTTATGGAGGTAAGATAATGGCATATGAGGAAATTTTGACAGTGAATAGTTCTATTCAATCAAAGCGAACTACGAAAGTAATAGCTAATAGTAGTACAGAAACCCTAAAAGATGGAGAACTTCTAATTGTTAGAGATGGAAACAATCCTCCTAATTTACGCGCGGGAGATGGCACTACTCAAATCAAGAACCTGAAAGATATAGTTCCAGGAGCTGCCTCCACTTCAACCGCAGGTCTTATGAGTGCCTCGGACAAAACAAAGTTAGATGGGATTGCCACTGGGGCAAATAAAACAATAGTAGACGGCGAGCTGTCTGCTTCATCAACTAATCCCGTTCAAAATAAAGTTATAAATGCTGAATTAGGAAAGAAGTTATCTCTCTCCGGTGGGACTATGACAGGTGCACTGACTATGAAGGGCATCAAGCTCACTTCGGGGACAGATTATGGTGCTACTTTACCCAGTAGTCCAGTAACCAACCAATTATTCTTTCAGACAGCCGAAACCAATTTTGTGTTGGATAATGTCTACCCAATCGGTTCTATTTATATGAATGTAAATAGTACAAATCCTGGGACGCTCTTTGGAGGAACTTGGGAGCAGATTCAAGGCAAATTCTTACTTGGAATGAGTAGTAGTTATCCTGCGGGGAGTCAAGGCGGCGAAGCCAGTCATACCCTGACGACAGAGGAGATGCCCAGCCACGGGCACAACCCGGCCAATCAGGCGGGGTATTACGGCTTTATCACCAACAGCCAGAAGGCGTTCACCATAGGCGACATGGGGTCGCAGAGCGGAAGCGGAAGATATTACCCCTATTCCACAGCAGCATTTGATGTCAGCCGTAACACTCTGACGGGCACCACTGGTGGAGGAAATTCCCACAACAATATGCCTCCTTATCTAAGTATATATATTTGGAAGAGAACTGCGTAAGGGGTGAGTAAATGGCTTATTTTGATGGTCCAAAATCCTCAAAAAATTGGTATGCAAGGCTTGAATATTCATATAGTCAATCAGCCTCAGCTACTACAATTACTTTGACCCTAAAAGTATATGATGCAACAGGATACTCTTACAATGGAGATACAAATAGCGCTTATTACGTTATTCAAGGAGAAAAAGTTTATCAAACATATAATTTTAGCTCAGCTGGTTGGTACACCATTGGAAGTAAAACTGTAAAAGTAACCGATACTTCTGCTACTTCTCTTAGAGTATCAGCTATGTGGTGTTCTAATAATGAGACTACTTATACTCCATATTCTCTTTCAGTATCAGGAACAATAACCTTCCCTCAAATTGCCCCACCTCCTCCAAGCGTAAATATTATATCTGTTCAGCCTATTCCAGAATTCATAGCTGGTTATGATGGAGGCAGCTTTACGCTAACTTGTAATCCTTCAGGAGGAACTGGATATACCTACAAATGGTATAAAGGAACTACAATTGTTGGAACCTCTAAGAGTTTGACAGGAACACTTTCCCATAGTGCCTATGACAATACCTATGCTTATTGTGTTGTTAATGACTCAACAGGTGGAAAAGCAATAACTAATAAGTGTGAATTTCGAGTAGGAACTTCGGATAGTCAAACACAAGTTTCAACTAAGCATACCGAATTAGCTAGGATTTATAACGGAAATAAGTTTTTATATGGGATTCCATTCATCTATAAAAGCGGATGGAAATATAGTTCTTGGAATGTAACAGCACAGATATAGCTATTGCAAATAGTAAATCAAAATTGCTAATTAACTTCAAATAAAAAGGAGGACTCAAAATGTCTAAAAAAGTATTTCTAAGCCCCTCAAACCAATATGATAATCACTATGCCTACGGCAACACCACCGAGGCTGTTCAGTGTGGTAAGATTGCGAAGGCTTGTAAAGCGGCCCTAATCCGTAATGGTATTGACGTTATGCTAATGCACGATGAGTCAATGCAGGAGAAATGTCAGAAGTCTAATGCTTTTGGTGCTGACCTTCATGTGCCTATCCATACTAATGCCTTCAATAGCTCCGTAAGTGGAACTCGTATGTTCTACTACGTCGATGGTGGTGAGGGCCACAAAGCCTGTAAGGCTATTTTTGCTCGGCTCGCACCTGTAACACCTGGTAATAGTGAGAGTATCCGCGCAGATGCTTCTCTTTATGAAGTAAGAGTTCCTTCTGCTCCTACTGCCTATTGTGAGTGTGAGTTCCATGATAACGCGAATACGGCAAAGTGGATTGTTGAGAACACAACTTTGATTGGTGAGACGATTGCTCATGGCATTTGTGATTACTTTGGAATTAGTTTTAATGATGGTAAGGCTCCTGAAGTAGTACCTACTCCCGCTCCTTCTAAGAAGTCTGTGGATGAGTTAGCCCGAGAGGTAATTCGTGGTGAATGGGGCAATGGTTCCAACCGTCGCGTCCGTTTAGAGCGCGCTGGTTATGACTATGATGCCGTACAGAATCGCGTAAATGAAATTTTAGAGGGCGCGCCTTCTACTCCTAAGAAGTCAATTGACGAATTGGCCAGAGAGGTAATTCGTGGAGACTGGGGTAATGGCTCTGCTCGTCGTAAGGCTCTTGAAAATGCTGGATATGATTATGACGCTGTTCAGGACCGTGTAAATGAAATTCTAGAATAAAATCTTCTCCCCAGGTTTAGAACCTGGGGAGTTTTTTATTTGAAATTTTTCTAAATTTTTGATATAATATATATAGAAAATGAGAAAGGAGACTTATAAAATGATTTGCGATGATTGCCTGCTGAGGGATTGCTGCTACTGGAGTAGCAAAGTTGATTTCATTGGTTGTGAAATGAAGCAAATCAGTAATGTTGATACCTGTGTAGCTTGCGGGACTCCTGTTCCAGAAGGGACTCAGGTCTGTGGAAAGTGTGGAGGACGCAATGAGTGAGATAACTTTTGATAAGACTGAATATGAATCTGAAAAAGAAATGTGGGAGGACATTACCTCTCTAATAAAGATTCTGACGCACGCTGGGTATGTAATGAAGTTTTGGTGTGATGAAAAGGCTCTTGGTATTTATTGCTTGGAATTTGACTATGCTGACTCCGCGCTAGCGAAGAAAGAGCTTGTATGGGAGGATAATGAGTAATGGCTAAGGTGTATAAGCTGACCTTTTATGCTGTGGACCCTCATGACTACTATGATAATGCTTTTCATTTGTTCTCCCAAATGACTGGTAGAGAAAATCGGAGCGGAGTTTTCTTTAAGGCAAAAGAAAGTGAGCTTATGACTTCGGAAGAGTTTCAATGGAAGAATTCCTGTCCACTAAACTATTCTGATGCTTCTCAGGAAGATTTTGAACAGTATTTTCAAAAGAGAACTTGAAAATTTTCTGAATATAGGATATAATATATATAGAAAATAAGAAAGGGGATTTGAGGATGAAAGAGGTATTTGTGCTTCGATATAAGTGTCTAAATGAGATAGAGGCTTTTGAGAGTCATGACGACGCGGTTAATGCTGGAGTAGAATTTACAGCTGAAATGGGTGCGGAGAATGGTTTATCTGAAATGGAAATAAATGATGAAGTTTCTGAATTTATTCAATTCAAAAACAACGAAGTAGTAGAGCTTTATATCTGTAATGTAAAGGAGGCTCGTCAGTAATGTCTTATACTCGTTCTAAATATAGTAAAGAGCTAACTCAGCGCTGGACCACAGAAGCAATGATTGTGTTAGCGGAAGCACAGAGAGATATGACAAGCAAAGAAATCCAACAAGGAAATTTGGATTTAGTTGAAGTTACTCCTCAAAAGATGGCTCGAATTTTGAACGAGCTAGTTGATAAGGGTCTTGTGGTGAAGAGCAAGGGCAAGTCGGGTCTTATGCACTATAAGGCAATGGGAACAATTCTCAAAGAGGGCTACGTACCTGCTGAGATGGTTTATTAAGAAAGGAGAAAATTATATGGTTCGTTATAAGGTAGTCTATTGGGATGATGATGAAAAAAAGGAGCGTACTTATAAAGGTTGGGCGAATGGTTCAACTTTCGCAGAGGGCGCGCAGGTTGTTGAGAAGTATTATGGTAATGACATTCTGAATATGACTATCGCGCTCTATGAAAATTATGAGGATGAATTGATTGAGGACGGGTATTTTAAGGGCTATGGTTGTGACCAGGAGGATATTTGATGACTCTTCAAGAATTTTTCAATACTGACTATTTCAAGGGTATTGTATTTGAGGCTGCTTGCTATTGTGCTCTTGAGCGGGGCGGAGTAGATAATTGGAGCTGGTATGACCAGAGTTATGAAGATTATTGTAATGACCTTGGTGTCGATTCTATTGATGAAATGGTTGACAAGGAAATTCGATTTTTGAGGAGAAAATATACGAATGACTAAGCAAGAAGTTATTGTTGGTGTTTTGGAAAGACTTAGTTGCCAGACAGCGGAACGAATCGCTGGAATGGCGATGCAGATGTATCAATTCAAAATGACTCCAGCTCAGGTCTCAGGTACAATGCGTGCAATGGTCGCAAGAGGTCAGGCAGGCTCCTCAAAGAATGAGCATGGGAAAACAGTTTATTGGTTGAATAAGGAGAAGTAAGATAGATGAATACTAAGCTGATTTGTGATACTTTGGAATATTGTGCGAATAGAAATGAGTGTCAGTTTTGTCCTTGCGGTGGGTCATTGGAGGAGTGTAATACTATTCTGCTTGAGGGAGCCCGACAGCTACGCACTTTGCAGGCAACCATTAAAAGTCTTCTAAAGGCGACTGAACATCACCGGCAAATGAATGGAGTTCTTCTAAAGACGGTAGATGAACTCACAGAGGCAAGTGCATTTGGAGAGGTCTAAGATGGAAGAAATTGGAAGAGACCTTTTGAGATATGGGCGTCTGGTAATTTCCAAGGAACTTTTTGATAATGATGGAACGCCTATTAGAGTTAGAATTTTTTACCATAGCGACCAGTATTGGTATACCGAGATGAAGAATGGAAAGTTTATCGAGATTTATGGACTAAAAAATATTTGAAAGGATTCGAAGATATGAAGAAGATTGTTAGTATGGTCCTGACACTTATGATGATTGTAGTAATGGTAGGTTGCGGGTCAAAGGAAACTACCGAAGTCGCGCCGCCTACTGAGGCAGATACTACCGCAGCAATGGTACAGAAGTGCGACGAGCTTCTAGAAGAGACTTATGGAAATCGAGTTCTAACTGAGATTGCTGATGGTAGATATCAAGTAGTAATTCTCGAACCTGGGCTAACCACTGAAGCAATTTATCTTATTGGACTAGATGAGGGATATAACGATTTGAGTGTTGCTTGTAAAGAGGCCGTTGGTATGGATGCAGTAGTTGGAATTTGTGATGCTACTGGAACTTTGATTTATGTAAGTTTGAATGGCGTGGATGTGACGGGTAGTATTCAGTAGAAAGAGGACAGGGCGTGAGTCCTGTCTTTTCTTTTTAGCATTTTAGCTCATTTTTTAGGACAAACAACTGAGTAGGCTTACTTATAATTGGGAGGTGAAAGAATGAAACCTATGTATACTAATCCCGCGCGAACATATTTGACTGATGAACAAAAGGAAAAGTTGGTAAAGTTCGCGCAAGAAAATGCTATGAAAGTTAGTGATATTTTGAGAGAAGCTCTGGAAGAATTTTTTGAGAAGCACAGTAAATAAAAGAGGAGAGTTCAATGGCTTATATTATTTATAATAAAAAGATGGCCCTTTACCTACGAGAAAAAGGCTTTAGAATAATAAATACAGCCCCAAACAGGAATAAGCCTTTTTTCGATGTATACTTTTTTGAAGATAACGAAAATCTTCAGAAAGAAATTCAAATTTATAAATCTAATTACATTCAACAGGAGAAACATAATGGAGAAAAGACAACTTTTGACAGGTGAAATACCATATGTTTATGGACAAGTTTATAACAAAGTCTTAGAAGTGATAAGAGATTGTTATAATTCTGGAAGAGAAGAATTGGCAAATCAGTTAGCTATTTCAGCAATTGAATATTCTTTGACAGGAACTTATAGTTTTGCTGATATTCCAGAAGTAAGAATGTGTATGACTTTTTTGAGTCCAGCAATAGATAAAAGTCATGAGAGATATGAAATAAAGAAGGAAATAACAGAGATTGATAATTCTTTGAAATTTGAAGAAGTTTCTAATTATCTAAAAGAGGGGTTGACACAATCTCAAATTGCTCAAAATATGATGGTAGCTCAAAGTACTGTGAGTAAGTGGATAAATATTATGAGAAAACAATATCCTCACTTACTAAAAGGAACTAAATATGAAAAGAAGGAATAATATTCCAAAAATATTCCAGTATTCGGAATATTCTATTCCTTATTGGAATATTCCGGAATATGCTTGTAAATAAAGAATAAGGAAGAAATAAGAAAAAGAAAGAATAAAGAAATGATAAAACGCAGATCGCGTTTTATGACAAAAAAATCTAATGTAAAAAGGAGTCTTTTTATGAATCAAAGAATAGTAAAAAATTGTTTTAGTCGCCAATTGAGTATTGACGAATATTTATCTGTATTGAGGGATACAGGACATGCGCCAGCTGTGTCAATACTTTTTTATATTTCTTCTCAAAAGAAGGGAGACGAAGTATATTTCTCGTCGGAACTTTGGGAGAATTTGATGTCTTTCGGTAGAACGGCAAGTGAAAAAGGAATAAAACTTTTGATAGAGAAAGGTTATCTAATTCAAAAAACAAAAACGAATTATGAAGCTAGATTTCCAACAGAAGAAGAAAAGCTAAAAAAACAATTTGAAGAAGAAAGAGCTGACTATTCGGTTTATTGCCATATTTTTCCAAATGGAAAAAGGTATGTCGGGATTTCCTCGAATGTAGAACAACGATGGAATGATGGGAAAAATTATGAGAAAAATACTGAAATGTGGAATGATATAGTAAAATATGGATGGAGCAATATTGAGCATCAAATAATAAAAGAAGGACTTACTAAAAAAGAAGCTTTGGCTTTAGAAAGAAAAATGATTAGAGAAGAAAATTTAGTTAGAGATGGATACAATCGAATGTAAATTGCAGTTTTTATTCATTTTACTTTTCTCCATTCCTCTGGAAAAAATAAATTTGAAATTTTCCCAAAAAAGCTATATAATATATATAGAAAGTGAGAGAGAAAGGAGTTTTAAAAAATGATTAAGGCCATTATTCTCGATGATGGATATCATTCCAAAGATGTGGTGGTAAAGTTTGGAAAGAACTATGTGCGCGTTTCTCTTAGCTATTTTCTGAATTCACTTTGTAGGCGCCATGATTCTGATTATGAGGTAAAGACCGCTTTTCTTGAAGATATTGAGAGTGATGTAGTCGCAGGGTGGTTTGAAACTCTGAGTAATATGAGTCTTCACACACCTGCTATTCAATCTTGTGAGGAGTTTGAAAATCTTTGGAAGTCTGACGAAGTTGTAGATGGAATTGATCTGTATTGAGAAAGGAGAAGTTATGAAGAAGTATAATTATTTTGAGGCTCCTACCCAGGTAAAGTTTTGGGATGGGTGTTATATTGGTGGTATTGCTTATCGGGATGAAATTATCTGCGGATGTTGCGGAGGCATCTTCAAAATTAGCGACGTTTATGAGGTCGCGCCGGATACACTTGATAATGACCCTATTGTCGTTTATAAGGGTTGGGTAGGTCTTAGCTCTGAGATTTGCGGAGATGATAACTAAGAAAGGAGAATTCTAATGGTAGATACTCAAAAGATTCGTCGTGGTTGGCTTCACAAGACTGATTTTTGTGCTGAGGACTGGGCGCGGCTCCTTGATATATTTGATGTAGATGAGGATATTCGAGACCGAACTTTTGCGATTGATGTATGGGATGCGCTAGCTATTGCGAAGCCGGCGCGAGAGGAGGATTATTGATGTACCTTTGGGTTGATGATATTAGAACTCCGCCCTGTAATGATTGGCTGTGGACGCGCTCTACGAATGAAGCTATTACTGCTATCAGGTCCTATGAGAGAAGTTTTGCCACTGATACTATCTACATTAGTCTTGACCATGATGCAGGCGACTTTGCAGGAGATGGAGGGGATTATATTCGCGTTTTGGACTGGCTCGAGCGGACAGGAATTGTAGATACTGGGTACTTTTTCCATCTTCATACTCAAAATCCTGTGGGAAGAGAGAATATGGAGAGGATTATTAGAAAGAATGGATGGAGGTTAGTAGAAGGAGGAAATAATGGACGCTGTTAAATTTTTGGAAGAACGGAAGAGAATGTTTAAGGAGGACAGCCTTATGCCATGCCTTGATGGTGATATTGGCTACAATTCCAAGGAAGCAGTTAAGATCGTCGAGGAATGGTCTGCTGCACACCCGCGTAAGACACGGCAGAGCGCGCTTCTTGAACAATATCCCTATGCAAAATGCGTTGATGGTATTTCGGTACTTTGTCCTAGATGGATTAATACTTATTTTTCTTGTCCTGTTGATGGTAATAATAATGTTAATTGTAATACTTGTAGACACGAATTCTGGATGCAAGAAGTTCTATGAGGACTATTTTGCTTACAACGAAAAGAACGGTTGGATTACCATTCCTGATTATTACGACAACGTGTACGTTAAGGAGGCAGCATAATGATAAATCTTATTGAGAGAATCTATCGTATCCTGAATGCCTGCAAAGGTTTTGACGTGGGTTACAGCTCAGGCACAGTTTCCGATGGTTATTTCTACATTGAGTACGAAGGCAAGGTTTACGCCGTGAAGATAGCAGAAATGCCGATGAAGGAGAATGAGAACATCTTTTCTCGTGTGGGTAAGGTACAGTATTACATTTAAGGATGGATAGTAAAATGAATAAAATAGAACTGACGAATTTGGTAGAAGTGACCTATTTCACTGAAAGAGATAAGAATAATATTCCCAAGAATCTGCTGACTGCTATGGTCAATGTACCTGAAGAGTCTCTACCTCCTATGAGTGAGGAAGAAAAGAAATATGGCCGTCTTCTTGATGTATACTTTAAGAAAGCTTCCGATATTCTGGAAAATGAAGTTGGATCAGTTAAAATTTACCCAGTTCGTTTCATGGGACAAGTAACTGTGGTACATTAAAATACTTCAGCTACTTAGTTAAGCTGTGGCATGAATAACGCAAGGAGGAGTTATGGTAAAGAATGCAAGGTACATTATGCTGGCAACAAATGCAATGGTCAATGATTTTCAGAGTTGTGAAAACGAAGTATTTGTTGATATGATTAAGAATCATATTATAGACGGTGTATTTTTTGAGGAAGAAGACATTATGCAGTGGGATAAGGAGGAGGAGATTGAATAATGGCTGAAGACATCAGGCAGGAAGCTATAATCAACCGAATTAAGGAATACGCGTTAGATGTGTATGGTATTGATTTAGATAACTCATTACGAATTGCTGGAAAAAGCGTGGACGATAGAATTTGTGAGGGGCTGTATGAAGCAATAGAATTGATTAATGAAATTCCCTCTGAAGATATTGCGTCGGTGGCACGTGGACGGTGGATACATCTTGGCGGGGATGAATGGTGTTGCTCTGCGTGTGGCTTTGTCATCTCTACTGAGGGCAGTTGGGAGAAGCCTACTAAAAAATACTGCGAGGATTGTGGAGCAAAAATGGAAGGAGAGTTGATTTAATGATTGAAAGTTTGTATAAACCGTTCCAAAAGTGGAGCGAAAAGGGTACAATTTGGATTTTTAGCGACCCTCATTTTGAGGATGAAGACCTCGTAAATGCCTATGATGACAGGCCCTCTGCAGATGAACTTGTACGCCGTATTAACTCCAAAGTTGGGAAGTGTGATACGCTCATTTGTCTTGGTGATGTCGGCTCGCTTTCTTATGTTCCTTTTTTGAGAGGATATAAGGTTTTGGTTATGGGCAATCATGATGTGGGTAGGACTTTATATGAAAGACAGAAAGTGTGGAGAAAGTTTGATAAAGATAAATATACAAAAACCGAAGCCCTTAGTGAGATGAAACGCCGTCATCCCGACTGTGAGTGTAGTATCAAAAGAGGGAATGAGCCCAATTCTCTTTTTGACTACTGGGAAGTTTGTGCGGACAATAGGCTCTTTGATGAAGTGTATGAAGGTCCTGTTATGATTTCTCCAAAGCTTGTGTTGTCTCATGAGCCTATTGATTGTGCTGGTTGGGCTTTCAATCTTCATGGTCATATTCATGCCCGCTCTCATAAAAATGACGAATGCCATTATAATGTTTGTGCTGATTGTCATGATTATCTTCCTTTGAATCTAAATCAATTTTTGAAGTCAGGAGCCCTCTCTAAGATTTCTTCTATCCATCGTCAAACCATCGACGAGGCTACCGCGCGACGTAAGAAGCGAGGTTATCGTTTAACCAGTCCCAAAAATAAGTAAAAGAAACGACTACGCAGATACCTGCGTAGTCTATTTTTATAATTTGAAATTTTCCTGTATTTATAGTATACTATATATAGAAAGTAAGAAAGGAAGATAAAAAAATATGACTCGTTATCATTACATTAAGAAGGCCATGTATCTCCAATATCGGTTGGCGATGCTTCCTACCACTACGAATCGCCATTATGATACTTCCTACGCAAAATGGAATGCTTTTACTCCTTATCCTCCTTTCGCAAATGGCGCGCAGACTTATCAGGAGAGTTGGGACATCGTTTGTAAAGCATTGAGAAGTATTGAGGGCTTGGAGGATTTGAAGTAAATGGATATTGGAGTAAATAAAGATGAAGCTCAACTTATTTATGATTCACTTATTTATACTTTAAAGATGGGTATGGGACAATATGTAAATTTTTGTTATCCAAAAGCCGAAATTCCTCAACTATTGACTCAATTGGAGCTTGCTATACAGATAGAGGATTAAAATAAGAAAGGAGAACTTCGATGAACGAAACCGTAAAGATTTGGTTGGAAAATTTTATCAATAAAGAGATAGATGATGTTCTGGATGATATTGAGAGTAGAAAGACTTGGTGTCTTGGAATTAGTAATAAGGAATTTCTCTAAATACAATTAGATAGACTATCTTTGTGTAATGAGTATCTTACTGCATTAAAGATTCTCAAGAATCGTATCGAGAGAGAAGACCTCTAATTCCATTGGAAAATCTTTACAAGAAACTTCGATAGAATTTAGAGAGATTAGATATTCAGAAGGAGGATAATAATTAGAGTCTGAAAGAGAAATCAAAAGTTCTAATTTATTGAAGAATAGAAAGGAGATTTGTTTGAATATTATTTTATTTTTGATTTTGCTGGCGATTGTTTTTGCTGTTTTCATTTTTCTTGGATAGTCATTCAGTAATTGGATTGATGGATATAAGAGCGCGGGTGTGAGAATGTCTTTCGGAGAGTTTCGACGAATTTATGAGCTCGCGCCAAGTGAGTGGAAGAGATATGGTGATTATACTTATCGTCGGGAAGAGTGGATTCCATTGGATGAGAGTAAGGGAAATTTTTGTGGAACTAGTATTGCTACGAGTATTGCGATGAAAACACTTTTTGACTTTTGGAGACTTCTTCTTTGGCTGGAAAGGCGCGCAAGACAGTCCGAGCGAGAGATGCGTTTCAAGACGGAAAAGGCCTGTCTCAAAAATTTAAGTATTATGATTGAAAAAGATGCGGAAAATATTCGTAAAGAAATAGAAAAAAAGGAGCAAGAAGCCGAGGAATTTCGGCAGGAAATTATTGATAGATTGGGAGGTAATAAGGAATGACTGAACACCAGATTGTACTTTTGAATAAAATGATTGATGCCTGCATCAATTGTGGTGGAGATCCGGGCGGACCTTACTGGACAGATGTTGGAGAAACTTTTGAAGCTATTTCGGATTTCACTTCTTCTTTTTCTGATAAGCTATCAGTACAATATATTCGTCATGAGGAATTCAAAGTTTGTAAAGTAGAAAGGGAGGAATAAGATGGCTATTTTCATCGTGAGCGACCTCCATTTAGGTCATGACAAACCCTTCATCTACGGCGCGAGAGGCTTTGAGAATGTTGAAGATATGAATGAGACTATCATCCGTAAGTGGAATGAGGTAGTAGACTACGAGGATGATGTATATGTGCTGGGAGACCTGGTGATGGGGCCAGAGATGAATCTCCAAATGCTCCGTAGGCTTAGAGGCTGGCTTCATATTGTGCGAGGGAACCATGATAGTGATACTCGATGGGGCTTCTATCAGGGACTTCCTAATGTAGTAGAGGTAGATAATAGTCTTTATTTTTCCTCTGACGGCTATAAGTTCTATTTGTCTCACTATCCAACAATTACAACGCGCGCTGATGTTAAGAGACCGTTGAAGAAGTGTTTAGTGAATTTGTGCGGGCATACACATACGAAAGACCCATTCGAAGATTGGGGAATTGGGATGATTTACCATTGCGAGGTAGATGCGCATGACTGCGCGCCGGTTCGGATTGAAGATATTATTAGAGATTTGAAACAAAAGATGAGCGATCGCGCCGATTAAGCGTGGTCGTTTTCTTTTTTAGATTTGAAATTTTTTATATTTTAGTGTATAATATATATAGAAAATAGGAAAGGAATGGTTTTATGAAAGTTATTGCTCGCTACTCTGTTTTTAAGATTGTTGATATTCCGAATAACCTTTCTCTTACCGAGGACGACATTATGGACTACCTGTATGGGCTGGATGTTCAGTGTGATGACGTAGATTATGAAGTTTTGGAGGAGGATTAGAGTATGATTATTTGTGCGGCAATTAAAGATATATCTACAGGCCAGGTTTTCTATGGTCCTCGTCATGAAGATATTTATGAGATGATGCATTGTTTTGGTTATAAGGCAATATCTGACTTTCTTGTGGAGGGTTTTGTAGATAATCGAAACAACTTCTATATCCGTCATGAAGCTTTCTTGCAGGCACAGCAGATTGGTCAGCTTCCAAAAACTGTGCTTGAATATAAACAGGACCATAGCGAAAATGAACTATATTCGGAGGATTTGTACTAATGGAAATTATTATCAATGGTAAGAAATATACTGAGGAAAAGTTTAGTTTTTTTACAGACAAAAATGGGAATCTTATTTTAAAGGAAAAGAAAAACCATCCTTTTGAGAGAGTTAAAGAGGGAGAAAGTTTTTATTTTATTAGTGGTAATGGAGATGTAATGACACTTAAAGAGAATTCTTTGTGTTTTACTAATAAATATTATAATTGCGCGAATTACTGTACTGATGCAGAACTTCTTCGACGGCGCGCTCTCTATGAAAAGCTTGAACGGTGTTTGTGGCGTTTTTCTATGGAGAATGGTGGGAGTGGAAACTATTATCCTGTTTTGAATAGAATAACTCATTGTTGGACTGTTTCTAGGACGGAGATTCAGAGATTTGGGCCTTCTTTTAAGACTGCTGAGGTATGTGCGCGGGCAATTGAGGAAGTCATAATGCCGATGTTGGATGGAATTGCTGAGGAGGTAGTTTTTGATTGGGGAGGAGTTTAAGATAGATGACAAGACTTGATTGCGCGATAGAACTTTTGGGATTTTTGTGTAAGGAAGTTTCTGTAAATGGGACAGTTGCTATGGATAAAACTGAAGCAGTAGCGCGAGCCATTATGGAGCTTGGAAGAGGCGAAGGAGCTGGCGCAGAGTGAGAAAATGTAGTGAAGAATGTAGTCCTTGTTGTGATTATTGTAAATATGTGGTTCATGCAGAATTTGAAGTCGAAAACAATAAAGTTTTAGGTATTCCTATTTTTTGTAAGTTGCACTTGGATGAAGAGCATACACGGTTAGTAAGAAGGTGTAGTTATTGTGAGGACTTTTGGTGTATGAACGTTGAGGAGGGAGCTTTTGATTAGTATTCCTTTTTGCGACTATGGATATGGATACTGTACTGCTCCTGATACAATTTGTTCTCATTGGCAAGGTACATTTTGTGAGTTGGATTTGAGTATGGCGCAGTTGGTCTCTCATTATACTCCCAAAGCTAAGCCGAATTTTATTATTTGTGATGAAATTGAGACAAAGAGAAATTGTCATAAATGTGTTTACGAAGTTGGATGTACCGATAATCCAGTAGGTTGTAAGCGATATAAAAGAGATGCGCCGGATGGAGGTTATTATGGATAAAAACTTTATATGGGTTTTGATGCTAAAAAATATTGTGGTAGTACTTGTTTGGGGAGCACTTGCAGTATTATTTGATAAATGGTGGATAGCTCTTTTTGCTATACTTTTTATGAGTTATGTAGAAGTAAAACCTAAGTTTTATAGAATTTGTGACAGATGTGGTAAACACAGTTTGTATGCAAATAGCTATAATGAAGCCCTTGATAAAGCAAAAGAAGCAGGGTGGGTTCACTATGTAGATGGTAATAAGGATTACTGTCCAGAGTGCGCTGAGAAGGAGAGAGCTATTATGGATAAACCCCTACTAGCACAAAACCTATATGATGCTATCATAGCGGATAATAGTAAATTTAAAGCGTATTGGGATACTCACCCAGAAGAAGTTGAAGAAATTTGTCGTAAATTTCTGAAAAGTTTACAGAAAGATGTAAGTATTTGAAGGTGGAGAGAGCGCCTTTGAGTTGTGAGAAAGGTTTTGTCTATCCAGGAGACCGAACTTTTTGTTTGAAAAAGGATAAGGAGTTATTGGACCTTTTTGAATGTAAAGATTGTGAATATAAGAAAAGACCTACTTCGGATTGAGGCAGGTCTTTTTTAAAAGTCTTGAGTTATAATTAGGTTTAGTTGGCGCGAGAGCCATTCGGGAGATATAAGGGAGGAGTCTGTGTCCCAGATTAGGAGTAGAGGAATTTTATGGGAAGAGGCGTAGTTATCTTTTATAGCGTTGACTTGTCGTAGACGTTGGGGATTAGGAACGCGCGAAATATCATGGTATCGTTCTTCAATTAAAACGATGGACCCGCGCCAAGTAAGCCTTAGCTTCCACAGTAATGGATATCCCAAAGGAGATAGACAATCTCGATAGGATACATTCAGAGAGTAGGAGACTCCTAATTCCTCCAAAGTCGTAGTAATTTTTTTCATTAGTTTTGATTGTTTCATAAAGCCTCCAAAATTTAGTGTTCAAAATTTTATAGAAAGAATAGCTAGAATTTACTTTCCTATTGAAGAGTAAAGGGAAGGAGTAATTATAATAAGTAAAAATTTTGGGAAAATTTTTTGAGTACGCTTAGGCGTACTTATTTTTTTGGAAAAAATTTTGAGGAAAAAGGCGTACATATTATGTGTACATATTATATGTATATATAGAGGGAGAGAGTAATAGGAAGTAGGAAGAAAGGGAGTAAGAATAAAGGCGTACAAATATAAGTACGAATAAAGGCGTACTTATAGAGGGAGTAGATAAGAGGGGTATAGGTAAAAGGGGTAGAATTAAAGGAGTAAGAAAAGGCGTACTTATTAGGTAAGCAAAAAGGCGTACTTATAGAGCGTATAAGTCTTTCGTAGTTATAGGAAGAGACTAGCTATATAAAAACGGTACTGTTAAGGGACGTCCAAGAACGACATATAGGGATAGATAGGGGCAGATAGGAGTAGGAATAGCTTAGTAGTTGTCTTTGAAAGTGAAGATGTGTTTGGCGCAAATTTTATTGGTAAGCAAATTTTATAAGTATAATAAATAATAAATATGTACTTATAATGTGTACGCATTATGTGTACGCCTTATGTGTACGTCTTATGTGTACTTATAATGCGTACTTATAGAGCGTAGTTAGCGCGGTGTCAAATTTTTCTTTGATTCTATTCTACCAAATTTTCAGAGCGTTGTCAAATTTTCAAGATATAAAAAAATAGAGGAGTAGGAATAAATCCTACTCCTCTTTTCCTTACTTAGTCTTGATGTAGCCGCGCTGAGGACCCTTCTTGCCCTCGACCTTTACATCAACCTTCTCCACAGTGCCATCCAGCACGAAGGGCTTCAGGAGAGAAGGAACAGATGCAATCTTTACCTCATCGGTAAGACCAGCTGCCTCAATAAGCTGGGCGGCAGTCATGCCCTCCTCATTCATTGCGTTCAGAAGAGCTTCTCGAATGGGAGCCTTTTCATCCTCAGCAGCCTGCTTCTTCTCCAGAACCTTCTGGGCTCGCTTTGCATTAGCTTCATCCATCTTCTCGATAAGCTCAGTGGCCTTAGCCATCAGCTCATCATTCATCTCACCGTTGGAAATAGCAGTATAGAACTCACGATTGGTCATAAAATACCTCTTTCTGCTCCTCATTGCTTTATAAAGACAGAAGAATTTACGGCCTAAAATTTGACAGGTGGCTTGATGTGCCGTAGCCGTTTTCTTTTGGAGCTTATTCCCAGCTTAGGAGCGTTTTATTTTTTTAGTCTTCCTTGACTTTCTATATATATTATAGCGTAAAAATAGAAAGTTTTCAAATTTTATAAGTAAGAAAAATAGGTCACTAAAAATGCGTTTTTTTCAAAAGTGGAATTCCAGCTTTTCTTTTCTAAAAATTTGGAGCTTATTTGCAGCTTATAAGTCGTAGCTTATTTGCATGCTCAAAATTTGACAAGGGGTAGAATTTGACAGTGGCCGGCGCGAATAAGAACCTTAGAAAATTTGACAAAAATAAAATTTAGACGAAATTCGTCTAAATTTTTCTCCGAAAAAAACTTCACCGCATTAAAGCGGTGAAGTCCTCTAAATTTAACGAATCTTGAAAATATTTTTTGTTTTGTAGTAAGTTGCGCTTTCGCCCTCAATGGTAAATTTCCCGCCTTTGGTGTCAATCGTGAAAATCTTTTTGACTTTTCGAGGAATGGAACGGCGGGCGGTATAGTCTCCGTTGATATCTGCCCCTTTTTCTAAACAATGGAACAGAATTTCGGTTTCAATCAATGTATCAGAAAGGGCGGTGTGGTCTTCGGAAAAATCGGGATTGTTTCGGATGTATTGTGTAATGGTTTCGGCGGTGGTGGAATAGTTTCCGCTTTCGGTAAATGCTTCGTGTTTCTCTGCCCATTTGAAAAACTTTTCATCCATCATGAAATGATGAACAAAACCCCGAATATCGGAAATAGGAACGGTGTCAAAGGGATTTATACACTTGAACCAATCACAGTTAAAATTGAATACTTTTTCATCAAAAGATGAATTGTAAGCAAAAGCCCGTTCGATATTGAACGCCTTAAAATCTCGTGCCATTGTCTGCGTAATATATCCGAATTTGTCCATAGCGATTGCACGGGAACGCATAGCCTTTACATAAATAGGACGCTTGTCTGCATAATAAGCAGACGCAAAAACCATTGGATTATGCCACACCTGTTCCACAACAAATTCCCGCTTAACAAGCGTTTCCCTGCTTTCGCTATCGGCGATAAGATAGCCGATATTATAGCAAAAAGGCTTTTCAAGAGAAGTTGTTTCCGTGTCGAAAATACAAATATTCATTTTTCAATCTCCAATCAAAATTATTATAAGGGTTTACCGTCGTTCTCCTTATATTATCTATTATATCAGATTTTCCGGAAATGTCAAGAACTTTTTTCAAAAAATAAAATTTAGACGATATTCGTCTAAAAATAAAAAGAGGGAGGATTGTTTCTCCCGTAATTTACTTTTGATAAAAATTCAACGATATTCTTCTTCCAATCTAAAAAGAAGTTCTTCTAAAATATCCTTTCGGGCAATGTAAAGTTTTTCTCTCTCAGGCATGGGAACATATGGTAAATAAAAAAGATTAGAGATTTCTTCATAGTTGTGGAGCAATTCTTCTGTTGTAAGATTTTTGTGATTGATATTCATTATAGTTCTCCTTTCTTTTACTATATCTAAATTATAACAAAGATTTTTATAATTGTCAAGTACAAAATTATTTAGACGAATTTCGTCTAAATAATCTTTTCCGAAAAAAGGTGACGATTTCTCGCCACCCTTTCGATTACTCGTTATTTACGTTTTCTCGTTCAGTTTTCTTTGCCCTTGCCTTTTCTCGTGCGAGGCGGTCTTTCTCCATTTTCTTTTGCTTCTTCTCCTCTCGTTCTGCCTTGGCCTTGGCCTTGGCTTCACTCTCAAGGCGATAATTTTCAGCTTCTTCATAGCCATCAAAGAGGTCACCATCCCTCGTTCCCTTGGGAACGCTAAAGGTGAGGTTTAGATAGCCTTCATCGTCATCCAGCGCCCACGGAATCGAATAGGTTCCGCTCTTAATTTGAAGAACGGTTTCTCCCTCACTTTCGAGAAAATTCTTGACTTTCTGCATGAAATCCATTTTCACGACTTCACTTTTCTTTGCCATTTAAAGCACTTCCTTTCTTTACTGTAAATACAGTATAGCATAGTTTTTAAAATTTGTCAATATCTTTTTTCTTATTTTCTAAAATTATTATAACAAAAATTTTTTTGAATTTCAAATTTTCTTTACTACTTTAGTGCGGTGAAGTGTCGAGGTCGGTTTTATTTAGACGAACTTCGTCTAAATTTTTCTCTAAAAAAAGAAACGGCGCGAAATGCGCCGTCTCAAATTATTTTTGGAAAAATTTTATAGAAAATTTATTCAAGTCTTTAATTGTAATAATTTCATTTCTGAATGGTGCGGACCTAAATTCTTTTCCTTCTTGAAGAAGTCTAATAGAATAATCTTTGGTTACTTTTTCATCTTTATAAAAAAGCCTTTCAAATTTAAGTGCAGTTTTTGGCGTCATGTAATAATTAAATAGCCACCCACCATAATTGGAACCATCTATTTTTCCAAAGAATTGATAAAGGTTATATTTCCGGCTACTCCACAGTTTCAAATATTTCCATATCAAATCAAAAAGAGCAACAAAAGGAATAAGGATACAGCAGGCTGTCCTTATGACAATGGTTTCATTTTCATTGGTGATAACATCTACCAACAAAACAATAAATTGCCAAAAGATAATTCCAAGAATTATCCCTTTAATTACATACATAGTCATAGAATCATTTCCTTTCTTATTTATAACCAAAGTATAACATATAAAAATGTAAATGTCAAGTATAAAATTTTTTAGACGAATTTCGTCTAAATAATCTTTTCCAAAAAAGGGGCGGTGATTTCTCACCGCCCCATTCTTTTTACTCGGTCACAAGACTATACTGCTTCTGCTTGCCCTTCTTGGGAATCTTCACTTCCTCAACTTCCAGCTTGCCAGCTTCCACAAGCTGACGGCACAGAGAACTAATCTTCTGCGTGGAGAGGTCTGCGTCTGCCTCATGGATTTCGCTTGCTGTCATAGGCTTGACGGCCAGAATCTCCAGCAGGTGCGCCTTGATAGGTTCGTTTGCAAGCTGGGTCTTGCTGGGCTTGGAACTCCGCTGGGCGTTTCGCTTGTCCAGCTTCTCCAGCTCGGCGGTAGCGTGGATGGTCAGCTCGTCATTCACATTAGCCTTGATAACGGCATTGAAGAACTCACGATTAGTCATAATAGACTCCTTTCATATGGCGGATAGGTCGCCACCCATTTTATTTGTCATTCGGTTTCCCTCTTGACATTATCTATTATATCAGATTTCTTGAAAATGTCAATACTTTTTTCAAAAATTTTTTGAGGAGATTTTTTAGACGAACTTCGTCTAAATAGAAATGTGGGATTTCTCCCACATTTTTTTATTTACGGATTTCCACCTTTTCAGCAGGGGCAAGCATCTGAAGTACATTAGCCGTAAGCGCAACATCTAGTCTGTCATACTCATTCCCGCAAGTATCGCCCACATACTCGCAGTCATTATCGGCGGTGATGTTATACAATTCATTGAGAATATCATAGGCATCGCATAAGGTTTTCCGTTCCTCCTCTGTCAGTTTGACATAGATGGGACTTTTGATAATTTCCATTTTGTTTTCCCCTTTCTTTTGATGGTTTTATTATAATATATTTTTTAATTATTGTCAAGTACAAAATTATTTAGACGATATTCGTCTAAAAATTTCTTTGGAGAAAAAGGGAATTTCTTCCCTTTATCTCGCCAAAACCTTCAAAACGCTTTCCATTGCATCAGGATGAAATCCACCCATTCCCCAGTCAATTAGATTTCCTGTTTCATCATCAAACAGAATATCATCAGAGGAAGAACGGAAACTTGTTTTCTTTGTGCCATATTCTACAATATGAATTTCATCAAAGGAAACACTTCTTAAATGCTGACGCAACCAGCGCATCTTTTCAGCCTTTACAGCTTCGAGAAAAGCGGGGTTTTTATCTTTACTTCCCCACGAAATCACGCCAATCTTTACACCTTTTCGCTGAACCCGGTTCAGCTTGCGTGCCAGCGTATTCATATTACAGAGAGGTCGAGTTTCTGCATAAACTTTTGCATCATAGGCCTGCAAGCGAGGCAACCAGTCTTTTGTGCTGTACAAGTCGGCAATCGTTCCGTCCATATCAAGAAAAATAGTCATAAATTTAATTCCTTTCCTTTATTGTAATTAAATTATAACAGAAATTTTCTTATTTGTCAAGTATAAAATTATTTAGACGAATTTCGTCTAAAAAAATTCTATAAAAAAGGCGGGATTTCTCCCGCCAATTTCAATCAGACAAAAATTTCTTTTAGTTTTTCCTCTACCTCTGCTTGAAGTTTAGAAACCATGGTTCTCATGCGGAAACCGCCCTCTTCTTCTGCAAAATCGGCCAAATCCATGAAAGCATCATAAACTTTTTCAAGTTTATTGGTGGTGTATTTCTTGAGACAAACACCATCTTCATGTAGGAAAATTTCCAGAGGGTCGCCCTCTCGAATACCAATGTTCCGCCGAATTTCTTTAGGAATAACGACACGCCCTAAATCATCAACTCTGCGAATAATACCTGTTGCTTTCATTTTTTTTACTACTTCCTTTCTTATTTTGTAATTACAGTATAGCATACAAAAGTGTAAATGTCAAGAATTTTTTTATTTAGACGAACTTCGTCTAAATTTTTCTATGTCCCAAAAAGCGACACGAGAAAGGAATAAAATCGTGTCGCAATTTGGGGACTAACTGAATAAGGACATATCTAATAGCGGATAACCACAAACCGCCTATTAGCTAATAAATGTCAAGAGGGAAGACGAGGTATTCACGCAACCACGGCCTCAAACTGACAGATAGGATATTGTTGCCTATTCAAAGATGATAGGTCTTACTCACACTTCTGTTCAATGCCGGATTTACACTGTGCGATTTAGTCCCTACTTCCTCTACTTTCTCAAGGGTGGCCACCGCTTGGAGTTCTTGGCGTCCTCTCCTCTTGACAATTATTATTATATCAGATTTTTTAGAAAAGTCAATACCTTTTTCAAAATTTTTCTTGAGAATATTTTTTAGACGATATTCGTCTAAATTTTATTTTTTTGAAAAAATAGCACTTCGGCGCTATTTTTCAACCGAAGCGCTATTTTTTTCAACCGAAAGTAATGAAATTTTTATCCCCACTTGCTTTCCAAGGGTTATTGATTCCAAGATTTTTCAGGAAAAAATAAATCTTGATTCTCTTAAAAATTTTCATAGTTTTCTCCTTTCTTTATTGTATTTACATATTACCATATTTAATTGGATTTGTCAAGTAGAATTTATAAAAAATTTTATTTTAGACGAAGTTCGTCTAAATTTTTTTCTGAAAAAAGCAGTAGACTTCTCTACTGCCTTTCTTTTTACTTAAAGTTTTTGTCCTGTTTGCTTTATTTGATTTTCAGAATTTCTTTGCCTAGCTTGCCGGACTTGAATTCCCGACGAATGCTTACAATGTTTGCGTTTCGCAAGAATCTCTTTACGATATTATAGGCTTCATTTCCTGTGCGGGCGATAATAGGGAACGTCTGTCCCTCGGTGTTAATACAAATATAAGTATTAGTAATAGTTCGTTTCATAATCTTTTCCTTTCTTTACCAGCCCATAGAAAAAATCCAGCCGATGAAAAACACAGCTCCCAGCGCATACAGCCCAGCTCCCACGCCATAATGCCAATCGTGGCTTTTTACGAACGAATACGCACCCATAAAGGACATACCAGCACACGCAAGCCCAGCGGACAGAATACACAGCACAGCGACAACAATCATTTCAGAAACCTCCCTTTCAGTATATCTAAATTATACACCAAATTTCGGAAAATGTCAAGAAAAATATTTTTTAGACGAATGTCGTCTAAATTTTTTGTGAAATCTTTCACAAGCACTGTTCGTCTAAATTTTTTGTGAAAATATTCACAAACTTTTTCAAAAAAGAAAAGAGGGAAGAATTCCCTCTTTTCAATTATACGCACCTTTTTGTTATTCGTCCCAGTTATCATTTTTCCATCGACCTACATCGCCGTAATGGTCAATGGTTTCAATTCCTCTAAAATAGCTTCTCTGCTGGATTTCATAGGTAAGCCGGGCGCCGTTCTCTACGGTATTATCCAGATAGCCGATGATAGTGTAGATTGTGCGTAAATCTGCGAATTGCTGGATGGTGACAACGCCGGTATCCTCATAGTGAACGATAAGACGATAATTCATAATGTTTCCTTTCTCCCCGTCTTGCCGTTAGGTCAGCGTTCTCTTATTGCTGGGTCAGTTCCGCATAATAGGCTTGCAGGAACAGATCTCTATAAGTGTCATCCCACAGCGTTTCAATCTCTTTGCCCAGCTCCCCATTGCCATATTCATAGGCGATACACGCCGCCATGTGTGCCATACCGAAAGCCACATTATAGCAATCTCTGGCCTTGAATCCATTGTCCGGAGCTTTCGCATAGTTCAGATAGCGATTGAGGCTCTTCTTCACGAAGTCGATAGTCATAGTTATGTTCCTTTCTCTTGTGGGCTGGGCTTATCAAGCCCAGCCCTATTGATTGATACTTACAGGGTCAGCCCCTCAAAGTCTGCGCTTGTGTAGTCTCTTGTACGGTCAAACTCAACCGGCCATTGCAACAGTCTTTGATACAGCTTTTTAGAGCTAACTTGAATCCCCAGCCCGTCATACTCACCATGCTTATTCACTGTCTTTATGGCGTTCACTTCCTGAACACAATTCAGGAATAAGGCAGTTGGAATAATAAGCGGGCCGACTGAACGCCGTTCTTCCCATGCTTCTGTCTTTTTTCCGGCCTTGTGGCGTTGAACGTATTCCATAACATAGATGATAAATTTGCTTTTGTTCGTCCCATCAATGAGACTGTCAATGCGTCCGCCGTTCGTCTTGACCTCTGCGGGAATATAGCGTCCGTTGTACTTGATATGAACGTCAGCCTGTCCAGCAGAGCTTACACACTTCTTCCGGCTCTTTGGCCTTGCACACTGATTTTCAGTGATACGTCCAAAATAACCGCTATCGATAGCGGGGTTATAACGTGCAGAATCCAGCGCCCGCACTGCGTCCTCTTTGGTTAAAATAGTAAAGTCTTTCATAGTAAAAAATCCTTTCTTTTGATTTTGTGGTTTTCAGTTTTCAAGATACACACTGTATTAGGCAATCAGCACCGCCCCGCTCTATTGTTCCCTTGTGCCTATTATACTACCATACCCCGCCCCGAAAGTCAATAGTTTTTTAGACGACTTCAGGCTAAAAACTGCACAAAAAGAGGAGGGGGATATTTTGTAAAATTGTGCATTTTGCTATCCCTCGTCCAAATCGGGTCTGGAACATTTTCTCACCGAGATTAAAAATCAAAAACAAAACTTACAAATTTTTTCTATTTCTTGCCGAAAATTTGACTCCGACCTTTCTCCTATGATATAATAAAAATAGAAACTAAGAGCCAACTATACTTTGGCTTATACATAAGGAGCGTACTAATGAATCGTCTAAATCTCGACTTCTCACTCTCAAGCGATGAAGCCCGCACCGAATACGTCCAAACCTATATCCAAAACTTCGACACAGAAAAACCACTTACAAATTCTGAACTCGAAAAAATCGCCGACTATCTCCTATGGGGTAAAAATTCCGAAGGTCTTTCCTCAGATAAAAGCGCAAATATCGAGCTAAAGTCTACCTGGTCATCTCGCCCAATTGTTTCTCTCGACGAACTACGCGAAAGCCCCGCCTTCAACGAAGACTCAATCCGTCCCATAAATGATACCCCAATCAAAACTTCAAAACAAAAATTTTCACGCCAACTCGCGCGCAAAAACGCCCCATCCCATATTTTAGCTTTACTGGAACCTCTCTGGCGCGAAATTGACGAAATCGACTTCCAGCTCTCTACCTACGAAGTTCGAATCGGTAAAAAAGAAAAAGTTCGCGAAGACCTGCGCGCCCAGTTTACTCCTTCCGAACTCCAAAACCTTGAAGAAAAATCAAAACTCCTAAACCCCTATTCCTACCTAAAACAAAAACGCCTCCTAATCGAAAAACGACGCGAGCAATTCACTCTCCAAGACTTCTACCAAACAAAACTCCAACGCTTTATCCCTCATACCTACAACCCACTCGAAACTCCAACCTTCGACACTGATATCCCTATCTACCCGCTCGGTCTAAAAGGAACCTCAAGTTTAGCGCGAGCCCTTTTTCCCGAAGGACGCCTCCCAATTCCCTCAGACTTAAAAAACGAAAAAGACCAGCGCGCACTCTCAACCCAAATCTGGGCCCCTCGCTCCTCTCGCTACTTTGACTTTGAGGATTTAACCCATCTTCAAGCTTTGGTGAAAATTTGGGACTCCCTAGAAGAAGGAATTGACTCCTTACCTCTTGAAAGTACGTTGCGCGCACTCTTCGAAACTTTTGATTGGTATAAGTCTCTAGCTGATTTGACTCCCCTCGAAGAAGACGTCTTCCAACTAAAAATGGCCCACCAGCAAAATCAACCCATCGTCGAATACATCAATAAAAAGTATAACAAAACCTATAATTCAAACTACGTCTCCACTATTTTCCACCAAAAAGCCCTCCTAAAAATTTGCGCGGCTGCTACTACTCATCGAGAGCACGCCGAAAATTTATTTTTCCCCGAAAACTTCAAATGTTGTAAAGATTGTGGAAGGACTTTACTTTTGGATACTAAGTATTTTATGAGGAGACAAAGTTCTCGTGATGGATATTCTTGTCGGTGTAAGAAATGCGACCGATTATTACGATACAAAAGAGAAGGGCGCGAAGCCCCTTTGGTATAAAGGAGGAAACTATGGATAAAAATAACCGTACAAAAACTTTTATGGAGCTATTAGTAGGATTAGAGGCTGTTGAATTTGTGGGCCTCTGTAAGTTTTTAGGCGTTCGGCTCATTGAGGAAAAGAGCGAGCCCGCGCCAACTACGCCCAATAACGAAGCTTCTCAAAAATTCGAAACTCGTGATTTTTCAGACTTATTTAGTGATTTACTCCAAAAATTTTCGGAGTTGTCTCGGCCTCGTCAGCGCGAACTCATAAAAATTCTCAAAAAAATCAATAAATAAAAAGGAGGATTAGTAGCAATGCCACTACAGCCAAATATACCAAAACAAAAACGCTCATTTCTTACAAAAGAATGCCCACGCTGTAAGCAACAACAACTAGAAGAAGATTTCACAAAAACCCACTCAATTTTTTATCCAGATGGGGTACTTCCCATTTGCAATGATTGTATTACTCATTATCTTAAACAAAATGGGTTTAGTTGGCGCGCGGTCGACAAAATCTGCCAATGGGCCGACATTCCTTTTATTGTGAAAGAGTTTGAAAGATTAAGAGACTTGAATTCTGATGATACTGTTTGGGGTGTTTATGCAAAAGTTTTTGCAACAGAAGAATATAAGAATTTGGGGTGGGATAGCTATAACTCCCAATATCTCGAACTAAAAAAGGTTGGACTTATTGAAGATGAGATTCCATTAGTAAAAGAGAAACATTTTGAGGAGTTGCGCCGACGCTGGGGAGGCAACTATGACGATGATGAACTTTATTACTTAGAGGACCTCTATAAAGGCTTGCTCCTTTCTCAAAACGTATCTGGCGCGCTAGCCATCGACCAAGCTCAAAAACTTTGTAAGCTTTCGTTAGAAATAGATAAACGGATTCGTGCAGGCGACAAAGACGTCGACAAATTCCTCTCATCTTATGATAAGATTGTGAAGACGGCAGATTTTACTCCTAAGTCAGTCAAAAATGCAACTGACTTTGATAGTATTGGAGAGTTGATGTTCTGGCTCGAAAAGCGCGGGCACCAAAACAAATTCTATGATAATACTACCAGAGATGTTATTGATGAGACTTTGAAAAATATTGAAGCTTGGAACCAGCGTTTGTATATAAATGAAGGTGGTCTTGGAGACGAAGTGACTGCGCGGCTTCAGGCTCTTCAGAATGTTGCTCAAACAGATAACTTTTATGACCTCCAAGCAGATAACTTTGATGCGGATGTCTATGAAGCCGAAGCCTTCAAAGAGGATGAAAGTGAGGAGTTTGATGCGGGAGGAACTCTCTAATGGCTGTAATTACTTTGCGCGACCCCACTTCAATTTATAACTCCCAAAATCGTCTTTTTAGGGAGGGCGTCGAATTAGAGAAAGGAATTGTTATAACCGAAGACTTCTTAGAGCGGAATGAGAAGTTTTTGGAAGAAGAACTTCAACTTTATACGGTTTATCCTGATGTGTTAGATAATAGCACCCTATAAAAGAAATTTTATTTGAATAAGACTTTTAATTGCTGGGAAGTCCCAAAGCCTAGATGCCTGAACACATTTGCCTCAAATGCGAAGAGGGAGCGAAAGCAGAAACAAGTTCTAGGATAATATGGATAATCAGCAACCAAGCAAGGAGGCATTTCTATGTTAGACCCAAAAATAAAATCAAAAGAAATTTTTTTTGAAGAACTTCAAAAGAGATTCCCTGATAATCATATTGAAATTTTAGATTATATAAAAGCTAGTGGCCCAATTACTTATCAATGCTTAGATTGTGGAACGATTTATAAAAAAAGTAGAGCAAATCACTTATATGAAAATAAAACTCTTTGCCAGAAATGCTTTACTGGAAGAACAAGTATATTACGACAGACATTTTTAAAAAAAATAAAAGAAAATGGCTTTGAATTATTAGACACTCCGACAAAAGCCATCAATGAAACTTTTCATATAAGATGTAAGAAGTGCGGAAGAGAATATAACTATAAAATTCAACAGACAATTCTAGAAAATTTAGAGTGCCGTTTTTGTGGTAAAAAAAAGCCAGTAGTTGATTTAGAAAATTGTAAAAAAAGATTTCAGGAAAGAGGATTTGATAAAGAATTTGAAATCTTAAAGTATAAAAAATGGACAGCTTCTTTTGTTTTAAAACATAAATGTGGATATGTTTTTTCTCAATTGCCGAGTAATTTTTTTAAAAGTGGTAAATGTCCAAAATGCCAACCAAAAAGAAGCAGTGGAGAACAAAGAATTGCTAATTATTTTGAAAAAAATAAGATAGAATTTGAAGAACAAAAAAAATTTGAGAAACTAGGGCAACTGTCTTATGATTTTTTTATTCCAAGTCAAAATCTTTTGATAGAATATCAAGGTATGCAACATTTTTCTCCAATTGAGCATTTTGGAGGAGAAGAAAAATTTAAAATTCAATTAGCTCACGATCAAAAGAAAAGAAGCTTTGCCAAAGAAAACAATTTTCAATTATTAGAAATTTCTTATCTTGATTTTAATAACATAGAGAAAATCCTTGAAGGCTCAACGACTATCCCGAGAGGGAGTAGGGTCAAGCGACCCGAAAAGGAGTCCACCCAATATGGGTGATGATATAGTCTATTCTAGATGGAAACATCTAGCCCCATGGCCTAGAATTAGCGACTCTAGGTAAATATTAAAGATTTAGATACAATAAAACCTACTGACTCCCAATTTGATTTATTCCCTTATCAACGATTGTTCTTGCGCTCACTCATGCGCTATAATCAAATCTATATTACCGCAACTCGCGCGGCTTCAAAATCATTTCTAAGTGTCCTTGGACTCTTTCTTCAATGCGTCTTTATTCCCAATCACAAGTGTTCAATCGTTGCTCCTGTCAAGACACAAGGCGTAAAAATTATGAGACAAAAAGTAGAAGAAATCATAAAGATTTGGCCTCTACTAGAAAAAGAGCTTGAGGTTTTTATGGGAAAACCTCATATGAATTTTTCGAAAGATGTAGCTGAGCTCTATTTCAAGAATGGTTCCAAATTTACTTGCGAAGGCGCTACGGACTCATCACGTGGTCTCCGCCTTCACGCAACATTCCTAGACGAGGTGCGTGATGCTGATGGTGATATTATTTCCGAAGTTATACTTCCTCAGCTAAATGTTTCTCGACGTGATGCTAATGGTTTAGTAAATCCTTATGAAGTTTGTAATCAACAAGTCATCGCCGGAACCTCAGCGGGCATGAAATCCTCTTATGCTTATTCACTTCTAATAGAAACAATGATACAAGCAATAATTGATCCAAAAAGGGCATTTGTTATGGGTTTAGATTATCGTATCCCTGCCCAGCATGGACTGGTTGATAAGAAGCACGTTGAAAAGTTGAGAATGTCATCAGCCTACAATGAAATGACATTCGCATCAGAGTTCATGGGAACTTGGGCGGGAGGAAGTGAAGAGTCTTGGTTCGATTTTGAAAAGCTTTCTAAATATCGAACAAAGAAAAATCCAGAATTTACTCAGAAATTTAGAAATCAACAGAATTGTTTCTACTTTATCAGTGTAGACGTAGGACGCTTACAAGACTCAACAATTGCTTGTATCTTTCGAGTGAACATCAAGAACGATAAATACTACTCAACTCTCGTCAATATTGAAGTTCTTGGGAGACAAGCAGAAACAAAAACCTTTACACAACAAGCAATCGATTTGAAACTTTTGATTGAGAGATACAATCCTCGAGAGGTGCTTATCGATGCCAATGGTCTCGGTTTAGGACTATGTGATGAGCTTATTAAAACCCATACAGATGCACGAGGTCGTGAGCTTCCTGCATACGGCTTTTTCAATAATGATGATTATAAAAAAATCCAACCTAGAGATTCTATCCCTATCTTATATTCTATGAAAGCTAATGGGCCTTTGAAATCAAAAATCAATGGAAATGCTTATTCTCGTTTGAATGGCGGATTGGTTCGGTTTTTGATTAGTGAGCAGGAAGCACGAAATGCTCTTCTTGGAACGAAGGTTGGCCAAAAAATGACGATGCGTGAGCGAGTTCAACGGTTACTTCCCCATGAACAAACAACAAAACTTTTTGAGGAAATGGGAAATCTTCGTGTCAAAAATGTAGGTATGGATATAGTCCTTGAAGCAATAAACAAACGCTTCCACGATGACCGCTACTATGCTTTTGCTTATGGCCTGTGGCGTATCAAAGAAATTGAAGAAGCCCAAATGAAAAAACGACAAAGACGGGGCGCCGGAAAACGCAACCTAATATTCTTTACGGGAGGGGCATAATTTGGAACAACAAAATACTGAGTTCAAAAGAAATTTTGACCTTGCCTCCTTTAAAAGAGCATCAAGAGGGATGATTTCTAAGAATGACGAAATTTATGGAGACTATGATTATCTTTCTTGGCGCTCTCGGTCCCGCACTCTAAAAGATTACAAACCTGAAGAAATTGATAACATTATCAATTCAGGCTCTTTATCAAAACAAAGAGAACTTTCAAGAAATTATTTCCTAAAAGACGGTCTATATCGTGCCATTGTCCTCTATTATGCTAATCTTCTAAAGTGTGCGAGCCTTTTGATTCCAAAAGTAGGTTTTGGAAAAAAGCTTTCTGACAAGACTACTCAGAAAAGATACTATAAAGCTTTGGATTATCTAGATGAAATAAACCCCCCAATTTTGTATAACAAAATTACAACACGAGCCCTCACTGATGGTGCTTATTATGGACTAATTTCATCTTTGGATAAGGGGTCTTTTGTCCTAATTGACCTGCCGGCCTCTTACTGTCAATCTAGATTTAGAGATACCTATGGTAGAGATATTATTGAATTTAATGTCAATTATTTTGATCATTTTACTGATGAAGATACTCGAAATCAAGTCTTAGAGATTTACCCCAAAGAGGTTACAAGTTTTTATCGTCGATATCAAAAAGGTAAAACTAAAACTTCTTGGATAAAATTATCTACTGATAATACTCTTTACTTTAGTATTCTTGAAGAGGGGAATCCAACTTTTTTGAATGTCATTCCTGCTACAATTCAATATGATGAAGCAGTGGATACTGAAAGAGAAAGGGATTTGGAAGAAATTCGTAAAATTCTCATTCAGAAAATACCTCACTTGCAGGATGGAGCGCTTCTTTTTGAGCCAGATGAAGCCCTCGAAATGCACACTGGCGCTGTGGGTATGATGAAAGGGAACAAGAATCTTTCTGTTTTGACCACTTATGCTGATGTAGATAGTATTGTTTCAAAAACTTCATCTGATGCTGTTTCAAATAATCTAGAAAAGATGCTTCAAAATGTTTATGCCGAAGCTAGCGTCAGTGGTCAGCTCTTTGCACCAACTGGTTCCCAAGCTTTATCTACTTCTATCTTAAATGATATAAGCTTTATGATGCCAATTACTAATAAATTTTCAAAATTTATTAGTGAGCTTCTAACCCAACTTTTTGGAAATTCTAACATAAAATTTACTTATAAAATCCTACCGGTTTCTATTTATAACCAAAGTGATTATCTAACTGATGCTTTCAAATTAGCTCAAAGTGGATACAGTTTCTTCTTACCGGGCGCGGTTATGGATTTAAATCAGCGAGAGCTCCTAAGTATGAAAGAACTTGAGAATGAGGTTGAAAAACTTCAAGAAAAGTTAGTACCTCTAAATTCGGCTTACACTCAAAGCGGAACTTCTGGAGACCCCGGACGTCCAGAAATAAAAACAGAAGAAAAAGCACAGACTACTATTGAACAAGAAGCATCAAAAGACAAACAAGGAGGCTTAAATATAGATGAATAAATTTGAGTTTCCAGTCGCTGTTTATGGCAATATAGAAAAATATAATGATGTATTGTCAAAGGCGCGGTGCCGAATTTTCTATAAATATGGTAATAGAAACGGTACTTATATAACGGATGAGTTTGCGGAGAAACTTCTAGAAACTCTTCCTTACGCGCCGGTCAAAGGCATCTATGAATATGATGACTACACCGACCATGGAAGTCGAAGAAGCGAGGGAAGAATTTATGGAATTGTTCCCGAAAATCCCAATATTAGCTGGGAGTCTCATCTTGATGAAGACGGAGTAGAAAGAACTTATGCTTGCGCGGATGTTCTAATTTTTACTGCGCTTTATGCTGAAGCTGGGGACATCGTAGGAAAATCTCAATCAATGGAACTTTATGAGCCATCTTTGAAATATCATCAGGCAATTTACAATGGACAAAAGTTCATTGTGTTTGATGAGGGATGCTTTTTAGGTCTCCAAGTTTTAGGAGATGACGTTGAACCTTGCTTTGAAGGCGCGAGCTTCTTCGAACTTCAAACTAGTATTGATAAAGTTATAAAGAGGATTCAAGAAATTGAAGCTATTTATACTAAAAATGGAGGAACAGAGACGATGGAAATAAATTTCAAACTTTCCGATAGCCAAAAGCATGATGCTCTTTGGTCTCTCTTGAACACCGAGTATAATGAGGAAGGAAACTGGACAGTTAGCTATGCTATTTGTGAAGTTTTTGATGACTACGCTCTAGCCTATAATTATGAGAGCGGCAAGTATGAGCGAGTTCATTATACAAAGAATGATGAGACTGATAGTGTTGAGCTAGGCGAGCGTACCCAAGTCTATATTATTGATGTAACTGAAAATGAAAAGCAAACTGTTGATACCTTACGTCAATTGAATGGTGGTACATACGAACTTGTAAATGAGGATTTGGCAAATGTTGAAACCCTAAAAGAAGAAAATTCTAATTTTAGTTCCAAAATTGAAGAACTAAATGGTGAAGTTTCCACTTTACAAGCAGAGAAGGCTGGTGTTGAGGCTCAATATACTGAAGCTCAGGCCCAGGTCCAAACACTAACAGAAGAAAACAGTTCTCTAAATGAGTATAAAGCTCAGATTGAAAAAGGACAGAAGGAGGCCGTATTTGCTGAGTATGAAGGACATCTAAGTGAAGAGGTTCTAAATACTTATCGTGAAAATAGCGCTAACTATTCTGTATCTGATTTGGATAAGGAGCTAGCTTATGAGTTGAAGAAGACTGGTTTCTCTGCTTTTTCCAAAAATGACCGTCAAGGTCTAATTCCTAAAGATGTGCCTCTACAAGGTCTAGATGCCGTCTTAGCTAAATATGTCAAGTAATTGGAGGAAATAAAATGGCTACAAAAAGACTAGTAATTAGTGGCTATGGTCAAGTTGAGCTTAATAATGTTGCCTTCCGCCGTGATGGTCGTATTGAGGCCCAGTGTGCTCCTAATGCTACTGATTTCGCAAATATCCCCGTTGAGAATGGTATGCTTTTGGCTGTTGATGATGCTAATCATTGTGTGAAGCTACCCAAAGATGAGTCTCTTCCTATTGGTTTAGTTTATTCTACCGAGCATATGTATGATGAGCGGACTCCTGGTCTAAAGAACTTTAAGCTAAATGGTTCTGATGACTTCTTCCCCCGTCTAGGCTACCTATCTGTTGGTGATAAGTATCGCACTAACTGTGTTTGTTATGAGGATACTGAGTTTACCACCGAGGAAGCTCTAATTACCGCTCTAAAGGCTTGCGCTACCACTCCTGTATATGGTATGGCTGATGCTTCTGGTGCTACTAAGCTATCTGCTACTGCTGGTACCTTTGGTCCCAAGCTAAAGGTTGTTGCTTTTGACACTATGCCTGATGGCCAAAAGGGCATCAAGCTACAAGTGCTAGCTGACTAATAAAAGGAGGGTAAATTATAATGACTATTAAAGAGCTACAAGAAATTGCCCTTCATTGCGCTAAGGGTACTGTTCCTGCCACCTATGCTAATCAGAATGTAGATATGGATTCTGCTTTCCTAGATGGTCTAAAGGAATTAGCTAGTTCCGTAAACCAGTTCATGAAGAATCGTTATGATATTTATGATATCGTAACTAAGACTGCCGACGAGATTATGCCCAAGAAGGTAATTGATGCCATTGGTATATTCGCTGAGGTTCAGTCTGTTCCTCAAGGTCAGAAGGCCATCTTCAAGCGTCGTCTAGGTAAGATGCGCGCTAAGAAGTTTCTAACTCAAGTTGGTCTATCTGGTGTATATGAGACCTTCCGTCTAGATAGTGATACCTTTGAGCTAGCTGGCCACGCCGTCGGCGGAGGCGCTACCATCGACTTTGAGCGTATGCTAGATGGCGCTGAGACTATGGCTGAGGTTATGCAGGTTCTAACTGAGGGTCTAACTGATGCCGTATTCTATGAGGTTCATAAGGCTCTCCGTGCCGCTGTAAATGCTTCTGCTCGTCCTGATGCTAATAAGGTAGTTTCTAACACCTTTGAAGCCGATAAGATGGTAAAGGTAATCAATACTGTTCGTGCTTATGGCAACGGTGTTGTAATCTTTGCTCCTCCTGAGTTTGTAGGCGCCATGGGTCCTGACGCCATTGTAAGTGGTATTGCTAATACCACTAATGGTATTTACCATCCCCAGGATATTGATGCTATTCACAACACTGGTTATATCAATATCTTCCGTGGGACTCCTGTTGTTCAGATTCCTCAGTCCTTTATTGATGAGTCCAACACCAAGACCTGGATTGACCCTCAGCTAGCTTATATTCTACCCACTGGTGGAGAGAAGGTAGTAAAGGTTGTTCTAGAAGGCAACACTCAAATCAATGACTTCAAGAATCGTGATAATTCTCTAGAAGTTTATGCTTATAAAAAGATGGGTTGCGCCATTCTAGCCCATCATAACTGGGGTATTTATCAGAATACGTCAATCCCCCAGACTTTTGAGAATCCTTACGGTTTCTAATTCTCTTCGAGGGAGGGACAAACTCCCTCCCTCGATTTATATAAAAATTTTAGGAGTAAAAAGGAGTATTTGAAATGGAGAAGATTAGAGTAATTAGTAAGCATCAAGGCCCTGTTAGCGTGAATATTTCTGACTTGCGCTTCAAGCGCGAGTGGCCCAATAAGGGTGCCAGCATTCCTATCGAAAGAGAAACTTTGGAAGAAATGATGTATGATAGTGGCTTTAAGTATATGATTGATACTGGGATGCTTTATATTGAAGACTTAGAGGTAAAGAAGGAACTAGGCCTTGAACCCGAAGATGCTACCGAACCTGTCAATATTATTGTTTTAAGTGATAATGATATGAAGCGGATGATGACTGCTATGCCACAGTTTGAGTTTGATGCTAAGCTAAAGACTCTAAACTATGAACAGATGCTAGCTTTGGCTGATTTTGCTATCAAGAATGAGCTAGGAGATTTCGGTAAGTGCGACGCTATAAAGAAGGCTTGTGGGAAAGATATTCTAACTGCTATTAAGTTGAATAGAGAGGATAAGGAGGGCTAATAATGGGAACCCCCTTAGAGAAAGTTTATTCTGCCTTCCTGTCTAAAATGCTCGAAGACGAGTGGCTGAACTGGACACAGGAAGAAGTAGAAGAGGATTTACTAACTATCTTAGACGGCGCGCTACCTTGGTTCAAGTTCCCGCGCAAGTCTCTTGAACATGACGAACAATATTTTTTTGAAGAACTGGATAATGAAGAAATCCAAATTATTGCCTGCTATATGAAATGTGAGTGGTTGAATCGAACCATTCTAACTTGGGAAAATGTAAAACCTTTATATGAGGAAAGAGATTTTTCTCAGGCTAATCTTATTGGTAAATTTACTGAACTTCTAAGGAAGGAAGAGGCAAAAGTCCATCGTCTAGAAGGAGTTTACTATCGCGCGCCAAAGCGCAAGCCATTTTCATATAGACTACTTGCGGAGCAGTATCAGGATGTCTGATTTTACTGAAGGGTATAGTAATAAATTGAAAAATAAACTTTTTGGACTTTTGTGTGAGTTTGAAAAGAAAGGTGAGTGGGAGAAGTTTCTGGATAGTATTCTAACAGAATTATTAGGGATTCCAGAAGCTTCTCGAACTATCAATTACTATATTCTGTATTATAAGATTTCTTCATTACGTTATCTCAGATATGATTATTTTCGTAGTACGGTTTTTAGCTGTATGACATTATTGGGAAAATCAGATGAGTTATTTTGATATATATAAGAGATATATTTATTGCCATATTAGTCCCTCGGGGAAAAAGTATATCGGAAAAACAGAGAGGTCATTAAATTCAAGATGGGCAAATGGGAAGGGTTATAGCTCTTGTACTGTTTTTAAAAAAGCTATTGATAAATATGGTTGGGAAAATTTTGAACATATGATATTAGAAGAGATAAGGGCTGAAACAAAAGAAGAATTACAAGAGATATTAAGTAAAAAAGAAAGAGGCTATATTTTAAAATATAATACACTTGCCCCTAATGGGTATAATCTAACAACTGGGGGAGAGGGAGTAACAAAAGTCTATATCTCTGAAAATGATTTAAAAAAATATTACATTGATTTAGATTATTCTCCTGAAAAAATTGCTTTGTTATTTAATACTAATGGAAATCTTGTAAGGAGTCTTTTAAAACAGATGGGATTATGGAGAGAAAACAAACATGTAATTTCTCTTCCTAAAAAAGAATTGGAGCAATTGTATTTGATAGAAAAAAAGGGTATTTATGAAATAGCAAAAATGAAAAATTGTCGTTCTGAAGTAATTAAAAATAGATTAGAAGAATACCAAATTCCAATTCGAACAAGAAGTGAAGTTCAAAAACAAAAAATTTCTTATGAAAAATTATACCAATGGTATATAGAACAACAATTATCAATACCAGAAATCGCATCATTAGCTAAATGTAGTAAAAGTACAGTCTATAATACAATTGATAGGTATTGCTTAAATAGGAGGGAATATGGAAAATAATTATTTTAATAAGATATATTCCCTCCGCTTGAACAGATACGGATTAGATTACCAATCTCGTATCCAAGGTAAGCGCGAGCAGAATTTTGACCTCTATCTTCAAAAAAGTATTTATCGAGTAGATTTTGAATATAATGATGAATATATAAGTGGAAGTTTCGAACGATATAAACAGGATGACAGTAAAACTCTTCATTATTTACTCGTAAAAATTGACGTCGAGTTCGCGCCTGGTACGATTTTGATGATACCGGATAAAAACGATGAACTCAAGCCTTGGATGGTTTATTATCTTGAGGAGATAAAAGCTAGTGGCTATAATCGCTATGTGATGCTTCGCATGACGCATTATCTGGTTTGGCATTCTCGTGATGGTTCTGAACAAGAAAGTTGGGCATATATGTATGGCCAAGAAAATAATATGCTTAGAGATGAAATTAGATCTCGTAGCCGTATGGATACCATTTACGCTGAAAATCTCAAAGAAAGCTTCTTTGTTATGCCTTTAACACAGTATCTAAAGAAAGATGATTATTTTATTATAGGTGAAGAACCGTATCGAGAATTCTATCGAGTAACCGGTTATGATATTCAATCCTCACCTGGTGTAGAATATGTAACTGTTGATCCAGTTTATGAGTTTGATTTGACGCCTCTTCCTCAAAAGGAGGAAAACGATAACGAAGAGGATTACTTCTGGCTACAAGGAGGAAATGCCGATGGTAAGAAACCTTGAAGAGCTAGGGCCTTTTCTTCAGAAAATAATGGTTAGATTAACAACTAACCAAAATTTACTAAAGCTATTATACTATAGTGATAAGGCTCCTTTGGAGAAAAAAGACCTTACACAAGACCAAATTACAAATGAAGTTTTTGATAAACTTATAAAAATAGTCCCAAGAATAGGACCGAAGGAAGACGCAAAAAGTCTTATTTCATTACGAGTCGTTGATGGCACTCGTCTTTCTCCCAATATTGAATTTCAAAGATTAGTTTTAGCTATTGAAGTTTTTGTTCCTTTGACTCAATGGAAAATGAAAGGGACAAATCTTCGTCCATTTAGTATAATGGGTGAAATTCAAAAAAGTCTAAATGGGAAAGTCATTGATGGAATGGGTAAACTTCTCGGAGGAGATTTTGAGATAAATTTTCTGACTGATGAAATGTCCTGTTACGAAATGACTTTTGATTTGATCGCTTATGATTGATTGCCATTTTGTGATAAATGAACCGGCGAATTTTCAAAAGATTTGTAAGGTTTATTCTCCTACTATTCGTCAGGTTATTACAGAAGAGAATTTTTTAGTTTATCGAAAACTTTTAACCCTATCCCAAGAAGAAATTGAAGATGAGTACATGGAGAAAGAAATGGAATTGTCAAATGTTCTAACTCCACTAGAGTATCTTTTAAATTCTTCTTTTAATAATAAACAAGTAGAAGCTCTTTCTATCAAAGCTTTTGAGTTTTTTATTCACGAACCAGTTTCTTTCATTTATGAAGAAAAAAAGATTTTAGTTGGAGATTTGAAAAAAATCTTAGAGGACGCGCAGTCATTAGACGACTTGCGTTTTTTGACCAGTGAAAATTTTTTTGACTTTCAAAATCTTATCAGAAACAGTGTGGGAGAAGACAGTATTGACCCCCCTAATCCTAATGAACATCCAAAGATAAAAAAGATGAAAGCGAAGGCCAGGTATCGTGATAAAATAAAAGCGAAAAAAGAAGGGCTAACACTTGATACTTTACTCATTTCAATTTGTTGTATGGGTATTGGAATTACTCCACTTACAGTTGGAGAGTTGAGTTATGCTACTTTTTCTAAGTTAATAGGTGTATATCAAGAAAAGGAAAAATATGAAGTTGATATAAAAAGCTTATTAGCTGGGGCGAGTAGTAAAGATGTAAAACCAAAATATTGGATACATAATTCTGATAAGAAATAGGAGGAAATAAAGTATGGCTTCTATCCTAGATAGATATGGTATCAAGGAAGTTTGCGATTTTACTTTTTATAAGATTGTAAAAAATGAAGATGGAAGCGTTGGTCATGGCGCTCCCGTTCTATATCTTGATACGCTAAAAGTTTCTACCACTGAGCAAACTGCTGAAAATACTTCTGCTCGTGGTGGTAAGGGTAATCCTGAATTGATTACTTGGGATTATGGAAAAGAAATCAATGTAACCCTAGAAGATGCCCTATTCTCTGCAAAGTCCATGGCTATCATGTTTGGTTCTGTTGATACTAGTGGTGACCCCATAATTAATAAAGAGGCTGAAATTATTAAAACCGTTCCTAAGGCCCAGGTAAAAAAGCTAACTTATGCAGCGGCTGATGCTAGTACGGCAGAGATTGAAATTCGTGGTACTAAAGTTACTCTTTCTGCGGTTAAGCTTTATGATGAAAAAGGTGTTCCAGTAAATGTTTCACAAGAAGAAGGGACTCAGGCCGCTTATGCCTATTTAACGGGTACAGTTAATGGAAAGAACATTTCTGAAATTGTAATATCTGCTGAAACCTTCCCTGGTACTTACTATTGCACTGGTGACACTTATGCTCGTAGTGAGGACACTGGTGAAGACGAATTCTTCCAACTAGTAATTCCTAAGGCAAAGGTGACTTCTGAGAATACTCTAACCATGGAAGCTGAGGGCGATCCCTCTACTTTCAGTATGAACCTAAAGGTTCTGCGTCCTGCTGATGGCAAGATGATGAAACTTATCAAATATTCTTTAACTGAATAATTGAATAAAACTGAAACGGAGGAGGGGGACCTTCTCCGTTTTCTTTTTAGGAGGAAATATGAACGAGTTTTCTTTCAAAGAATTGGAACAGTGTTATCTAAAAGCTACTTATCCAATAGAGATTGGGAATAGAACCATTGAAACAAAAGAAATCCTCACAAAATTTGATAAAATTCAAATTGCTGGCCTTGATGAAATAAAACGATGGGTCAGCGCTAATGGCGGATTCGACAATCGGCCCCATGTCTTTTGGGAAACCACGAAAGAAATTGACCTAAGTTTTTCTCAAGGAGTATTCTCAAAAGACCAGTTCGCGCTTATGATGAATTCTAAACTTTTTGAAATTGAGGAAGACAAGCCAGTTTTGGTAACTAAAATGGAAACTTTGGAAAGTGATGAAGGGAATAAAATTCACTTGAAAGAAATTCCGGTAGATTTATTTATTTATGAAAAAGAAACTGGAAATAAAATTTTACCTCTATCCAAAGAAGAAAAAGTTATAGAAATTAGCGAGCCCTATAAAGAAGTTATGGTATCTTATACTTATAACTACCTAGGAGGTGCGAAGGTCGTAAAAATCGGTAATAGGCTTTTCAATGGTTTTGTTGAATTAGAAGGCAGAACAAGAGTAAAGGATGATACTACTGGTCAGGTAGTTACGGGGCTTATAAAAATCCCAAAGCTAAAATTGATGACTGGCTTATCTATAAGGCTGGGCGCGCAAGCTACACCTGTCGTAGCCAATTTCAAAGGAATTGGCGTTCCAGTGGGGTCAAGAGGAAATTCATATGTTAGTGAGTTTTACTTTTTGAACAATGATATAGATAGTGATTTCTAACTGTAGTCAGCATTAGTTTTTAGCTAATGCTGATTATTTTTTAGGAGGAAAAGGAATGGCAGATAAGAAAATCAATATCTCTCTTGGTATATCAGCTGATTTAAATGATTTTCAAAAGAAAATTGAAAAATTACAAAGGGAGTTTGACCAAGTAAAAATTTCTGATTTATCAAGTGAAAAGATTAGTAAAGTTTTTGATAATATTCAAAGTAGATTAAAAAAATTACAAGAACTAACTGATAAATCTCCTTCTCTATTAGGAAAAACTGATTATAAACAAGCGGAGAAAGAAGTAGGTAATCTTCAAACAGATATTTCTAAACTTGTTAGAGAGATTCAACAATTAGATACAGCTTCTAAAGAAGGAAAGCTAAAAATTCTTCCAAAGGGAGAACAGGAAAGACTTGAAAAATTAAATGAAGCTACAAAAAAATATTTAAAAACCTTATCTCAAGAATCAAAACGTCTTGAAGATTTAGAAAAGAAACAAAACAAACTAAAACAAGCACAATCAGCTTTAGCACAGTTAGAACAAACTAAAAAAAGTGCTAAATCTAAAAAAGAAGTAGCAGACAGCTATTTAAAAGGATTAAATACTCAATTAGCAAGAAAGCAAGAAACTTTAGCTGCACAAAAGCAAACAGAAGAAGCGGTTCAATCTATTTATAAAGCACAAGGCTTAAAAGGAAAAAAGATTGGAGACACAGAAGTTAATATAAATGGTACTGTAACTTCTTTGAATCAAATTAGAAAAGAAGCCGGAAAAACTGCTACTGAAATTGCTGCGATGGAGCAAAAAATTCAGCAATATATTTCTAAATCAGATTTCAATCAATTGAATCAGGATATTCAAGCGCAAAGAGATTTAATTGTCAAACTAGAAGAAGAAGTAGGTAAATTACAAACAGATAATCCTACCACAGCTCTAAAAAAACTAAAAACAGCTCTAGAACAAGCCGGAGTCTCAATGGAAGACATTGGAGATTTAACCAAAAAGGAAGATATAGAAGCTTGGTTAAGTAATCTTAATACTTCTGCTCTAGAGAAATTTCGAAGCGGCCTTCAAGGGGTAGAAAAAGCTACTGGAGAAGTCCAACCAGAATTAGAAAAAATGGGCCAATCCGTTCGTGACAGTGCTGATGATTTTGATGCAGCAGAACGAGCAGCACAAGACTTATCAACATTAAAATATCAATTGATGGATTTCTTTTCTGTTACTGGTGCTATTCAATTATTTAGAAGAGCTATTCAAAGCGCTTTTGAAACAGTAAAAGAACTTGACGCTGCAATGACTGAAATTGCAGTAGTTTCTGATTTTTCAGTAAATGATATGTGGGCACAATTACCTCGTTTTACTGAACAAGCCAATGAGCTCGGCATGGCTATCAAAGACACTTATGCAGCAACTACTCTTTATGTTCAGCAAGGATTAGACTTAGATAAGTCTATAAAATTAGCAACTGAAACTCTTAAAATGGCAGCAGTGGCTGGTATGGATGCAGCAAACGCGACAGATGCTATGACAGCTGCATTACGTGGTTTCAATATGGAATTAGATGAAACTTCTGCTCAAAGAGTCAATGATGTTTATTCTGAATTAGCAGCTATTACAGCTTCTGATACTCAAGAAATTTCTACCGCTATGACTAAAACCGCTTCAATTGCTCATAGTGTTAATATGGAATTTGAAACAACGGCTGCTTTTTTGGCCCAAGGCATTGAAACGACACGTGAAGCGGCAGAAACTATCGGTACGATGCTTAAAACGGTTATTGGCCGTTTTTCAGAAGTTAAATCTCTTTATACTGAAGGTCAGTTAACTGGTCAAGATGAAGAAGGAGAAATTATTGACGTAAATAAGGTTCAAACTGCTCTTCGTGCGGCTGGAATTTCTATGAATGAATTTTTGGCTGGTAATGAAGGTTTAGACCAAGTATTTTTACGTTTATCTAAACGTTGGAATGATTTAGATATTCTTACTCAACGTTATATTGCAACTCAGGCCGCCGGCTCTCGTCAACAGTCTCGTTTTATTGCTATTATGCAAGACTATGCGAAGACCACTGAATTAGTCAATGCAGCTTACAATAGTACTGGTTCTGGGCAGAAACAATTTGAAAAGACTCTTGATTCCCTTGCATCGAAACTTACTAAACTGAAAAATGCTTGGGATCAATTTACTATGGGGCTTGCTAATAATGAGATTATAGGAGCAGCAGTCACGTTATTGACAGGTCTTCTCACGGCTATTAATGGAATTATTGACGGAATTTCTGGCGGCAATGGCCTAATTAAAAGTGTTGTTACTCTTGGAGCTGCTTTCGCTGGTTTAAAAGCTGGTGGAGCAATAATAGATAAAATTTTAAGAACCGGTTTTATTCAACGAAAAATAGATGCTTTTAATGGAAATATTAGTAATTCTTCAACTTCAACCACAACTGCTAATAGTATAGTTCAAACCAGAAGCTTCATTCAAAATGGCAAAACCAGTGCTAAGAATTGGATACAAGGGTGGAAAAGCGCTGGTGGAGTTGGAGGGAAGAAAGACTTTTTAGTTAGTTCTTTTAGTAATTCATTAAATAAAGTTGGGCAGTCCTTTTCTGTTTTTTCTTCTGGTATGGAAGAAAATTTACAAAATCAAGTTTATTCTGGTTTAGGAGATATAAGTAAAGGAATTGACAAAAAACTTTTAGGAAAAGATTTTTCAGAATTAAACTCTCTAAGTGCTCAGCTTAAATTAGGGAAGATTTCTGCCGAAGATTTTCAGAATCAATTAGTAACTTGGGGAGTAAAAGAACAAGAGGCCGCAAAAATTACTAAGGATTATACTAATCAAATTGCCCTTCAACAAGAAAAAATGCAATCGTTGTCTCAGACGGGAACGGCATTAGGTATGTCACTTACTATTCTTGGTGGAGTTATTTCTTCAGTAATACCAGGAGCTGAAGAGTTTGGAAAAGTTTTACAAACAGTGGGAGCAGCTTTAATGGGAATTTCTATGGCATTGCCAGCGGTAGAAAAAGGAATAACTTGGCTCTCTGGAGTTTTGAATGTCGCTCCAAAGACTTTAAATATTTATGTAGCCGCTTTTGCTGTAATAGTAGCAGCAGTGGTTGCTATAGTTAGTTTAATAAAGAAAAATTCTCCTGAAGCTCAACTTGAAAAAGCCTCTAAGGCAACTGAAAAAGCAAAAGAAATGGCAGAAGGGGCTGCTCAGGCTTATGATGAGCTATTGAGTAAAAAGTCTGAGTTCGATAAACTTACTACTTCTCTTGAGACCCTAACCCAAGGAACTCTTGAATGGAGAAAAGCTCTAGCAGAAGCTAATAATGAAGTTATCAATCTTCAAAAGGAATTTCCTGAATTAAAAGTATCAGTAGATAAAGCAACTGGTCAATTGAAAATTGATAACTGGGGAGACGTTTTAAAGGCTCAGACAAAAAGAATTGAAGCAACTAATAAACAATTGGCCATGGCGCAGGTCAATGAAAATAATAAACAATTAGAAACAACTAAGAAAGGCATCAGAAGTGATAAGGAACTAACTTCTGAGGAAAAAGCAAAGAAAGAAGAAGCAGAAAAACTAAAGACAGAAAGCCTTAATGTCGCTTTGATTAGTAGTCTAATTAGTAAATATCAAACTGAGGCTAATAAAGGTATTTTACAAAATCTGGCAGAAACAATTCTTAAAGATATGACTTATGAAGTTGAAGTCCAGGATACGAAAGGTAGTGGAGGCAATACAACCCCAGTAAACACTACGCATAAAGAAACAAGAACTTCAAATGTCTATGAGAGTAAAGTCAATACCGACGCTAATAAAGCAGTTAATTCTCTTTCGGCGTCTCAAAGAAAAACGAAAGCAGAAGAAGTTTTTGGAAAAGATGCCGTAGCAAACATGAAGGACGAGGAAATCAAAGATGCTTTAAGAGACTATGAAAAAGGTGTAGCAATAGAGAACATAACTAAAAAAGTAGCCAATCTTACTCCTGACCAGCAAGAACTTCTGAATAGAATTCAAGGAACTTATACTGGCACTAAGAGTGGTTGGGATACTGCTCAACAAAAAACTTTTAGTGATGAAGATGCTAAAGTTATACAAGATATTTTAGGATTAGATAATACTCAAGCTGTTTTGGATATGGCTAAAAGTGGAACTGACGCTATTTCTGCGAATATTAAGAGTGTTGAAACTCAATTTGAAAGATTTGGTGAAGAATATAGTGGTTCTTTCTTAGACCAGTTTTCAGCAAACAATCTTTCGAATATTGCTTCTCAAGTTGATGAAATGTCAACAAAGAATGCAAGAGCCTATCTTAATGCTTATAGTGAGGCTTTAGATGGCGTAAAAGAAAAGGATAGAGCGCGCTTGGATAATTATCTTTCCTCAATTGACCTTTCAGATGCTATTCAAGTTCTTGACGCAAAAGACTTCATGAAAAATCTTGGAATGGATGAAGCTCAAATTGAGAAATTTTGGGCCACTGCTAATAGCGCTGTTAAACCCTATATTACGAGTTTAGAGCAGATTCAATCTTTAAATGAGAGAATTTCCAAGCTTGGTGAAGTTCGGAGTTTGGTTGAAAATGGAGAAAAGACTTTTAGCTCTAGCAATAAGGAAAGTCTAGTAAGTGCTGGCTTTGCAGATACTGATTTCTTACAGACTGGAATTGATGAATGGACTTATATTGGAAAAGATAATAATGACTTGTTAAGACAGATAAATGAGAAAGTTGCACAGATTGGAGGGCACATTGTTGAAAATCTACAAAATAGTGTCAAGAAAGGAGAAGAATATAAAAAGAAAATTGATGCTGATGAAGATGGTTCAACGGCTGAGGATTTGAAGCTTTTGGCCGAGAACGGCTATAGCGGAACTAATTATGATAGAAAAAAACTTGAAGAATTAGCGACGACTTTGAATATTGCAACCAAAGGACTTTCTGAGGAAGGTATAGCTAATAAATTGATTGATGCCTATAATATGGTTGTTAATTTAGCAGATAATAAAGACGCTGTAAAAAAAGAACTTGTTAATAACGCCTCAAGACAATATGACCTAACTGGTGATTTTAGAACTTATACTGGGAATTTAACCCTAGAAGAACAAAGGGATATAATGGGAGCTCAGTTAGTTAAGAATACTGGAGCAATGGAACTTTATAATAAGCTAAAAGCTGAAACCAATGATACTTCTAAAGAATTAAATGTAGAATTGGCAGATGAGGCCATCCAACTAGTAAAATTGACTGACCGTTACAAAGTAGCCACAAAAAAAATTGAGGATTATCGAGATGTTTTAATTCAGGGTGAAAGTGCAGGAACTGATTTCTTCGCCGCTTTAGATAGTGCTAAGAGTGACCTTTCTACTCTTTTTAACGTTGATAAAGAACTAATTACAGAAAATTTTATTCAACAGTATGCTCAAGATATTTATGATTTGGCGGAAGGCGGGGAAGTTGGCACACAAGCTTTTCAGAATCTTTGGGAAGCTATAAAGCAAATAAAACTTGATTCAATGGTAGAAGGACTTGATTTCTTTATTGAAGATTCTGAAGATATCATTGATGATTTTAGTAACTGGGTAGAGGGACTAGATCCAACCATTGGGATAGGAACGGAATTGTCTACAGAAGGGTTGGAGTCGGGATTAATTCTTCTTGCCCAACAAGCTTATAATGCAGGAAAAGATGTTCAAACTGCTTTAGCTCCTGCCATAGCGAGGCTTGAAGAGCTAACTGGAACAAAAATAAAAATCCAGTATGAAGAAGAGGAGTTTGATTCTGGAGGAAGATATATTTCTGCCAAATCTATGGAAGGTCTTTTGGCACAAGGCTGGCACGTTGGAAAAGGTGGAAAATTAGTTAGAACCAAAGCTATTGCTGCTGTTTCCGCCTCTAAAGCGAGGTCTTCTTATGATGAATTTGTAGCTCCTTCAGGAAGTAGTTCTGGTAAAAGTTCTACTGGTGGTTCATCCTCTGAAAAGAAAGAATCCACATGGGAAAACCCCTATGATAAGCTCTACAACCTAACCGAAGAAATAAACGAAGCTCTACGTCGGCGTGAAAAGCTTGAAAAGGAATATGACCGCATACTCGAGCGTCGCGGTTCCACATTCCGAGAACTTCGCAAAAATTATAACGCCCAGCTTCAATCTCTTCAAAAAGAAATCGCTCTCCAAAATCAACTGCGTGCTGGTCGTCTTGCACAACTAAATACCCTATCTTCTGAGACTTACAAAGGTCAAGATAGCGACGGTAATGAACTTATAAAATCCTTTGCTGATTGGGGTGTTACTAAATATGGTAGCTATAACCCCAACACTGGCTTACTCAAAATTGACTGGGATGCCATTGATGATGTAAAAGATGAAAATTTAGGTAGTGCTATTGAAGCTTATATTAGTCGCCTAGAAGAACTTCAAGGTCAAATTGAAGACATCGACACTCAAATTGAAGATTTCAAAGATAAGGTAACTGAACTTCAAAAGGAAGGTATGCAGGATTATCTCGATTTTGAACAGAAAGTCTATGACGCAATTGTAAATCAACAACAGCAACTAATTGATGATTACCAAGACCTTTCAGATAAGATAAACGATTCCAATTCTAAAATCTTAGATTCAATCCAACGCTCAATTGATCTTCAGCGTCAAATTAGAGATAACACCCAGACTGAAGAAGATATAAATGAAAAAGAAGCTCGTTTAGCTTATCTACGCCAAGATACCTCAAATGGAAATCTTTTAGAAATAAAGCAACTCGAAGAAGAGCTTGCTGATGACCGTCAGAACTATGAAGATAGCCTAATTGACCAGCAGTTAGAGCGTCTAACTCAACAAAATGACGATGCTCAAACCGCGCGAGAGCGTCAAATTGACCTGATGCAAAAACAGCTCGATTATGCTTCAAAGAATGGGGATTTCTGGAACCAAACCTATGAGTTATTGGCCTCAGGTTTCAGCGCAGATGGGAATTTAAACCAAGCTTCTCAACTTTGGAATTTATTGCAAAAAGATGAAGGCTGGAAAGGCATGAGTAAGTTCGGCCAGCTCAACTGGCAAGAAGAGATTTCTAAGGCCATCCTTGCAGCGAGTCAGGGTTATGCTAATTGGAATATGTATAAGGCTGAAAAGGTAGATAAGAGTTTAACCATGAAGAATGGTTTAACTTTGACCTATGATGGTAAGAATTGGAAGGATTCAAGTGGAAATATTTATAATGGAGTTGATTATGATTCTACTATCGGAGACTTTACCTATACTGGTAGAACAGATGTAACTCCTCCTAAAAATAATTCTGAAAATTCTAATAATTCAAACAAGAAAATTTCTGTCGGAAGTCGTGTTCGTGCAAATTCCAATAGTTTAATTTACGCTGACTCCTACGGTGGCGGCGGAGCACATCAATACTATGCTAATGACCCCATCTATACCGTTCTTGATGAAAATAACGGTTACTATTTAACTCGTTATCATAAACTAGGTTCTGGATATACTGGTTGGTTCCGCAAGAAAGACTTAACTGCTTACAAGACTGGTGGTATCGCAGACTTCACAGGCCCGGCCTGGTTAGATGGTACTAAATCAAGTCCCGAACTCATTCTAAATGCACGTGATACGGAAAACTTTATTGCATTGAAAGACATTCTAAGTTCTGTAATGAATAAGAAAGGTCTTTCCAATAATGCTCAGTCTGTTGGCGATATGTATTTCAATATTGATATAAATGTTGATGAACTAAGTAATGACTATGATGTTGAAGACCTAAGCAAGAAAATCAAACAAGAACTAACAGATAGTGCCATGTATCGCAATGTAAATTTGGTGAATTTCATCAGATAATTATAAAGCCATAATGGTTTCTTCACTTATCCTTAGAGAAATTTGAGGAAAGGAGGAAACCATTATGGCTATTGCGTTAAAAGGAGATTTTATTGGTTTTTCTTTTAATGGACACCGTTCCGAAAGTTTGGGAATTGTGCGGGTGAGTGATGGTAGTAGGTATAATGAAGATTTAGTTCCTACTGCTCAAGACAAGACCGTACAGGTTCCCGGAGGGGACGGTTTTTACTATTTTGGGAGTGATTATACCCAAAGACAGTTTAGTATAAATATTGCTTTTGATGAATTGACTGAGAAACAGTTTCGAGAATTACAGCAAGTTTTTGGGACAAAAGAACTCGGAAAATTAGTTTTTGATGAAAGACCCTACAAGTATTATATGGTAAAATCTGGTAAACCGCAGTTGAAGTATATTTGCTTTGGGGAAGATGGAGAGCGCATCTATAAAGGCGAAGGAACACTAACTTTTACAGCCTATTATCCCTTTGCCAAGAGCGCTTTCAAATTTTTGGAGAAAGAGATAGAAGAAGAAACTGGAAAAGAGGTTTATGTTTTACGAAAGACCTATCCCAATATTGAGGAATGGGCTGAAACATCTGGAATGGGGATGCGTGGGAACTTAGATGCAGTTCCTTCTAAGCCGACGGCAGAGGGCGTTTACTTTATTTCTGTATATAATGCTGGAGACTTAGAAGCTGATTTTATTCTAAAATTTGGCCTTCCTGTTGGTAATGCTTCTATTGGTGATATAAAAATAACATTAAGTAAAGAAAATGTTGGAAAAGTAGAAGCTTTTTTAGATCTAAAAGGTTTTAGTAAGAAAGGTACTGATACAGGGTTTCAGATAAATACTAAAACAAATCTAATAGAAGGATTTAATGCAGAAGGTTTTACTGGAACTCTCTATAATGAGAATATTACTCAAGGAGATTTCTTCAAGATTCCTCTTCAAGAAGAAGGTTATCAGATTGGCGTAACCGGCGCGACCCCTATAGAAATTGTATATGATTATATTTACTACTAAGGAGGCTTATTATGAAGAAAAATAAGTATGAGATAAGCCTATGGGAAGATAGATTAGTCCCTCAAACTGGAGAAGGGGAAAATATAATTCCCGAACACTATGAAGAAGAAAAAGTTTGTATAATTGGTTCAGATACCATGACATCACAGGCCCGAGCCCTTGAACCAAAACTAGTGAGAAATGTCAATGGTACGAATAAACTAACTTTCAAATTATACTATACATATACTGATAATGAAACTGGAAAAAGAGTTCAAAATCCTTTTACTTCTCTTTTGGTAAATGAAAGAAAGGTAAAATGTAAATGGGAAGACCAATGGTATGATTTCGTTATCAAAGGTATCCAAGAAGATAGTAATGGGAGGACAATTACTTATACTTGCGAAGACCTTTATATCAATGAACTAAGTAAAACTGGTTTCAACTTAGAATTTGACCAGAAACTCAATAACAACCAAGGAACTGCGCAGGAGTTGGCTAAGAAAGTTCTTGATGGGACTGATTGGATTGTTGATACTAGCAATAGTGACCATATCTTACAGACGATTGAGGAGCCTCTTTATAAAGCTTTCTTGAAAAAGAGTATAACAGTCAAAAATGAAAAGGATGAAGATGTTACTATTACACTAGAAAAAGACCCTCAGACTGGAACACTTATCTATGTTCCTATTTATCTCTTTTACTCTGTTGTTCAAGAAAAAAAGAGCTACATTCAATTTATTTACAATACTTCCTATGAAACAGAAAGCAATAGTCAACTTCTAAAAGAAAATAATTGTTATTCTGTAGATATGAAAGCAGAAGGTTGGAAGGGGTTTGTTGGTACTTATCTCAATGGAGATCCCGTCTTCTCTGATGATTATAGAGGAAAGCGCTTAGTTCGCAAGCAACTCCAAGAATTTAATAGCGCACTAAATAGAAATTGCTATGTCTATAAAGACCCGAACAACAATGATAATAAAGTTTTGGGTTACTCAACTGTCGAGTACAAAGATCCTACTGTTGTTTTAAATCTAATTTCCAACTCTAAAGAATTTACCGATACACAGGGTTGGCAGGGCGCACTTAGTTGGGAACTTTATCCTTTATTCTTTGGAGAGGAAAAACTAAATTATTCTTATACTTCAACAACTTATTTACGAAATACGGCTAAAGACCCGATTTTGGTATTCAATAGTGGTCTTCAAGATAGTGCAGGTTATTTAGAAGATGGCCTCCAACCAGGACAAAGATATATTCTTAGAATTAGGGGCTATAATGGTGAGCCTAAAGCTGATGAAAATGGGAACCTTCCTATTTTCAATAAGAATAGTGAAATTAGTTTTCATATTTACGACTATTTTACTGCTTTATCTTCTGAAAATTCAATCCCAGTTCATAATACGGAAGATTACTGTAAAAAAATTGGAGAATCACAACTAGAGGACTATTATTTTATTACTTCTGATGTTGAAAAAAACACAAAGAAAGAATATTATATTAGAAATACAGAGACCAAAAAGTATGACCTCAAAGCGTTTCCAGAGGGAGCAGTTTTTCCCGGAAATGAGCCTTTATATGAAAAGGGTCAAATTCTTCAAATTGAATTCAAAGTAATTCGAGCACGACCTAAAAAAGAGATTACCGCTGGTTATTTTGGAACGTATACTTATACAGATAGTGCTGGAAATTTTCAGACTGAAACTTCTATTGCTCGTCCTGGTATTTTTATTTCTTTGCCTGCAAATTCATGGATACAAGAAGTTCAATTTTATCAACGAGTAGAAGGATATAATGGTTCGATAATTCATCTTGGAGATTTTGATACTCAGTCTATAGGAATCACTTACTATAAATATTTTCTTCCAAACGATAGCTACAAAAAAGAAGAAGATATTGCCTATCTCTATTGCGGAACTACTCAAAAAACAGACCTGACAGAGGTTTATGAAGATAAAAGTGGAGATATTACCCATGTTCTTTACGAAAAAATTAGAAGTATTACTACAAAAAATTCAAACCGTTTTAATATACTTCAAAATATTGCCGAAACTTTCCAATGCTGGGTAAGATTTAAAATTGAACACAATGAAGATACTGGAAAGATTATCTATGAAAAAGGAATTCCTAAAAAGACAGTTTATTTCAAAGAGGAAGTTGGCGAAGACCTTGGATATGGTTTTGTTTATGGAATTGACTTAAAAACAATTTCTCGTTCAATAGACAGCAATCAACTTACAACAAAAGTAGTAGTTGCGCCGAATACGAGCGAGCATGCCGAGAATGGTATTTGTCGAATTGCTGATGCCGATTTGAATGAGAATGGGGAAAACTATATTCTAGATTTTGGATATTATATCTCTCAGGGGCTCTTGAATTCAGGAGAATTAAATAAATATCTGTATCTTCCTAGTGGTGACAAATCTGGTTTTTATGTTGAATTAAAAAATAAAAATAAAGAATATAATAGTATTGTAGAAAAACTTACTCCTAAGAAGACTGAACTTTCAAAACAGAGTTCTCTTCAAACTATTTATGACCAGTATGTATCAAATTCTGTAACTGAAATTACCACTCTTCAAAATAATTTATGCAAATTAGTTGGTTTTGATATTTTTGATGATGAAGCAATCCTTGAATATCTTAAAACTCATTCAGATAATGAAGAAGTAAAAAATATCTATTCTAATTTGATAACTCAGCAACATAAACGAGAAAGTTTTCAAGCTAGTTTAAAATTGATAGAATCTAGTGTAAATGAACTTACCAAAGTAGTAAATAGTTATGAAAAGGATTTAAAGGCAAAAGTGAATGAGAAGAAGGTCCTCGAGAGCGCTTTCTACCAAAAATTCTCTCGTTTCATTCAAGAAGGCTCTTGGACTTCTCAAGATTATATCGACCCAAATCTTTATTATTTAGATGCTCGTAGTGTCGCATATACTAGTTCTCGTCCAAAAATTTCTTATAATATTTCTGTAATTCGACTAAATGCTCTTGATGAATATAAGGGCAAAAAATTCAATGTTGGAGATATTTCCTTTATTGAAGATAAAGAATTCTTTGGATATATAAAAGGAGAAGATGCTTGGAAAACTCCTTATCATGAAAAGGTTTTGATAAGTGAATCTACCTCTTGGTTTGATAGTCCTGAAAAGGATACCTTTACAATTCAGAATTATAAAACTCAATTCGAAGATTTGTTCCAGCGCATAACTGCTACGACTCAATCCCTCCAATATTCTACTGGTGAGTATAATCGTGCTTCAAGTATCGTTGAAGGAAAGGGAGTTATCAATACTGAAACTCTTCAAAATAGTATCAATATAAATAATGAACTAGTCTTCAAATCTCAAAATGAAGAAATCTTCCAGGATTCTACTGGTCTAACTTTGACTGATAAACGTGACCCCTCAAAACGAACTAAACTTACTTCTGGTGGGCTTTTTATATCTACCGATGGTGGAGTTACTTGGAAGAATGCTGTTCGCGGCGAAGGCGTAGCAACTCAATATCTAACTTCGGGTTCTATCAATACCAACAATATCGCAATCTATGACGGCGCGCACGCCTCATTCAGATGGGACAAATATGGTATCAATGCCTACGATGCTACTCGAGGGATAGATGAAGTGACTAATCAAGAAGTTCTCAAAGGTATTGTCACTAATAATTTTGTTCGTTTTGACCAATATGGTGTATATGGAATAAAAGGAGCGACAGATGGCCCCTATAATCCTCAGAAGGAAACTACTGTTGAGGGCAAAAAGATAGTTGGTGAAGACAAAATTTGGCACGACGCTCTTTTTGGAATGACATGGAAGGGATTTTTTCTAAAGAATAAAAGTGCTGACAAAAATCAGCAAATTGAAATTTCAACTGAAAAAGATATTTGCGTCAGCAAGATTATAGATAAAAAAGTAATTGATAAAATTAGAATCGGTCAAATAACCACTAAAGATAATAAAGTAGCTTACGGCCTCCAGCTAAAAGATGATACTGGTACAATTACTATGGAAACTGATGATAGTGGGCGACTTTGGCTGAGGGACAAACTACGGATTTCTAATGTTAAATATGAAAAAACTAAAGATTTATCTTTCGTTGAGGGTAAAACTTATTATAAAAAAGAAAGTGATGGGACTTATTCAATTGTTAAACCTTCTGAAATTTCGATTGAAGATTGTTATGAACTAAAGAATTCAGGAGTTTCTATTGGCGTTCTTGAAACTGGGGAAGAGAAAAATCAAATCTTCAATTCTAACAATAATTTTATTGTCTATGATGATGGATCAGTGAAGGCTACTAAAGGAAGTTTTAGTGGAGGTACTATTGGCGGTTTTACTATTGAGGATAATAGACTCTTTAGCAATGATGTAGTTCTCTCTTCTCGTGGAATCGAAATTAAGAATAACGGTACTCTTTCAATTTTAGATGGAAACACTGAGGTATTTTCGGCTAATAAAACTTTTTATAAAAAAACAACTGATATCACTCCTCAGGAAGAAAAGACTTATTATATTTATAACAAAGATACTGGCGTCTACACTCTTTGGGAAAAAGGAGAATCAACAGAATTCCCAAGTGATATAGAGATTTATGACGCTGTTCGTAAAACAATTTTTTCAGGTACTTTAGAAGGTGCGAATGGGTCATTTTCTGGTGAATTGAAGGGTGCAACCGGAATTTTCTCTGGTGAGTTACAAAGCGCGACCGGTGTTTTTACAGGAGACATTACTGCTCAAAGCGGCACCATTGGTGGTTTTACTATCAATACTAACAATCTGACTTCTGTAAACGAGTCAGTTGTTTTAGATGGAACTAATGGAAAGATTACTGCTGAAGATATTGAATTAGGTAATGGTGCGCAGGTAAGAGACAAAATTTCATTCAAAGGAACAGATGGAACGGTTGCCTATCTTCAAAATCCGGCTTTATATGAGGGAGTAGTTCTCAGTGCCAAAGACATAAAATTAAGAACTAGTGGAGTTCTTGAATTTGGAGATATAAAAATCTTTGGAGATCAAACCAATCCAACAATCAAATCTTCTTTATGGACAATTGATAAAGACAAAGCTGTTTTCAATAATGTAACCGCGCAAGGCGGTACTATCGAGAATGTAGTATTCAAAAATTCTACCATTCAGGGCGCGGGCGGAATTATGTTCTTCAAGCCTTCTTATTCTGGTACTAGTGTATCCAGTATAGATACAAAAACAGTTTTTATTGTTGAAGAAACTGGGCTTAAAGTCGGAGACCATGTTATAGTCAATGGTCAAGAAGGAAATGTTACTGCTGTTGAACAAGAAACCAACATAACTATTAGTGGAGTCAAATTTAAAGAAAATAAAACCGTCACTATAATAAAACTATATAATAATAGCTTGGTAGATGGAACAATCAACCTGACTGACAATTTACTAATTGGAGTAAATTCTCTTAGAGCCGAACAATCACAGGATGGAACAGTTGGAAAGAACGAAGATTGTCATCTTTTTAGAGGTGGTATAACTGTCACTCTTCCAACCATTGTTGCTAAAACTATTGATACTGGTGAGACTCAAACTGTTGTAGAATATCCTAACAAGCCAAATCTTTTTATCGGAGACCTATATCCAATAACTGGAAAACCTGGTTATGGTCTTTATGGTGATAATGTTTATCTAAATGGCACTCTAACCACAAAAGTCAAAAGCGATAAATCTCCAACTTATGCTGGAGTAAATACAATTGATGGATATAATGTCAATGAGAATCTTTTCAAAGATAAAGACGCTTCTCAAAAAATTGTATTTTGGGCAGGGTCTATAGGCGAAGATAAACCGAGCGTTCAACAGGCTCCTTTCCAAGTTACAGATAAAGGTAACTTATATGCTAAAGCTGGTACTTTTACTGATAGCGTCTTTTCAAATAGTAAAATAGAAGGTAGTAAAATTTACGGTGCTGATATATATACGGCCAACATTCATGGTTGGACTGGTACCAGTGAAAATGGAGAGAGTAGCGCGCTCAATATTTATAATACTTCCAAAGGAATTATTTTCAAAGAAGAAAAAGATTATAGACCAACTACTGATACCAAAATAGATACAACTAAAAAATATTATAAAAAGAATTCAAATGAAACTTACTCTATAGTTGAAATTCCAGAAGAGACTAAAATTTCAAGCTATTATGAATTTATAGAAAAGACCCTTTACCAGATAAGCAAAACTGGATTTGTCACCCCTCAAAAAGAGTTTATTACAATATTTGATAACGCTATTGACTTTTCAGGAGACACTTTTAGAGTAGACACAAAGAAAGGAGAAAAAGAAATAGATAGAATTTTGGTATCTAAAGATGGGATTTCATGTTTTACAGTATTAGATAGTGAGTTTTCTTCTCAAAAGAGTTATGTTTCTTTTTCTAAAGATAAAGTTTCACTCAAGACAATCACCAGTGGTGAGAAACCGGACATTATCACTGGAGAACTTTCAGTAGAAGATAGCAAAATTACTTCAAATGGAAACTTTTTTGCTCAACGGAATATCCTTTTTGGTAATTCTTTAGAGTATCGAAAGGTAACTGAAGGAAAAACCGAAGTAGGTTACGATTTATATATAAAAACATCCACAGAGACTTCGGTGCCTGGCCAATGAAAACTAGAAACTTTGGCTTTTGCTTAAGCGTAAAAGGAGGAAATTATGGCAACAATAAATTATACTTATACTGATGATAGACCTAATATAGTTTATCAAATAACTTGTAATTGTACGAGAAGTTCTAATAGTCAAATTACATATAGTGGAACCGTAACTTGGAATCTGCGATATTCAGATTCTCATATTGGAACTGGATATGTGCTAGAATGCAGAGCAACTTCAAGCACTGGTGGAGATAGTGGATGGATAGCTTTTACTGAATGGGGAAGTTCTTATAGTGGAACTACAAAAAGGTCATTTAGTTATTCTTTTACTGCTACAAGTAGTTCTGCTGGTGCCTTTGACCGTGTTACTTTTTCTTTTCGTAATAATTCTAATTATGATAGTGGGTATAATTCTTTCTCAACCTATACCGATTTCTCAACACCAGCTTTATTATGGACTAATTGTACTGCTCCTTCAAGAGTTTGGTCTCCCGATGCCCTTATTATAAAACCCGGAACTTTATTAGTAAACTGGTCGGGTGCGACTAATGGAACTGATAATGCTATTAAAAATTATACTGTATATTGGCTAGTATCTCCTACAAATGGGGAACTTCCAACCATAAGTCGGTATAGTGGGAAAGAAACTACGCCAGACTCTTTTTACAATATTACTATTCCAGAAAGCTATCGAGGTCAATACATTTCTGTAAGAATCCAATCCAATGCAACTTATAATAACCCTATAAGTAGTGACTATATTCGTCGTTCTGTGAATAGCTTACCCAATAGTCCCTTAATTCCTACCACTTCAAAAACAATATCTTCAACTCAGACTTCGGTTGCTATAACAGACATTTCACCTGGTAATCTAAACTTTGGAAGTAAATCTGGCTCAGTTTACTGGGCCAGAACTTCCGACGGACCAGAAAACCCAGTCAATGGAGGAGAAATTACAGATAACACATTAGGAGACTTACATCAAGGAGATAGCAAAAATTATTACTTTTGGACTTATGATGGATTGGAATACAGCTCTTCTCCAACAAAGGTTACAATAACCAAAAATATAAAGCCCGCTATTGATGTGGCTATAACTAGTTCCACTAATTCTATTGTTAGACTTGAGAGTTCTGAAATTTCTAATGTACTTGAAACAATAAGTTTTACTGTAACCGCACAGAATAAGGCGTGTTATTACACACTAAAAATTTTGAGAGGAACGGATGCGAATGAAGAGACTTTGTATACTTTGAAATCAGATATTTATTTATCTGGTTCCGAGGTTTCTGACTCTATAAGTTTTGACATTCGGTCATTAGGATTATCAACAGGGGATTTTTATTTTCATTTTGCTTGTAATGATTATATAGAAAGCGGAGATAGTATAATAAAGGATAATGATAAAGAAAATTATTATTCTCCTGCTCTCCCGACCTTTTCTGATAATACTACTTATAATCAATTTTCAGAAGAAAATGTCTTTAAAGCTAACCCGATTGATTTTTATCAAAATCTTCGTTTTATATCATCCTATTACGACAGTTATCTATATCAAAATGGAATCTTTAAACTTAATACTGGTAGTAATGAAACTATTTCTTATACAGTTAGTAAAAGTTTAAACCAAAAAGAAACAAAAATCTTCTATGATGTAACTATAATTTCAGATTTAGTACCTGGTCAGAGTTATGACTTTTTCCCCACTTTACAGTTAGCTGGTCTGACAAGTTCCGCCTTGGTGTCTCGACGCCGGACTCCTGTATTAGACCCAACCCCTTCCTCTGGAAGCACTTTGTATATCAAACCTTTTACAGATGGATGGGATAAAATAAATAATAAGCCATCTCTTTCTTCTAAAAAAATTAGTATATCCAAGGGAACTTTCACCAATAATGAACTTACTAAGTTTTATAGCTATTATAATATTGATGAAAATAATAAAGAATGGTGGAAATCAGTAATTATAACTCCTGATGGCAAAGAGGTTGACGTTACGGATTTAGTAAAAGGAGGCGCGTTAAGTGGGGATTATTATGAAAGAAATTTTGAAATAACTGGAAGCGAAGACCCAGATACCTCTGAGCCTAAATCAGGTTTTTTTGATATACTTCCTAATGGTTTTTCTAAAACGGGGGTTCTAACTTGTGTTTTGAAAAACACTATCACAAATAGATTTGGACAAACTATTTCTAAGCAATCTTCAATCGTAACCTTAGATTTCAATGAAAATCCCGAAGTTATAAGTTTAATTCGAGAGGGAAATAATGATATTTATTTATACGAAGAATATAGATTACGATTGACTTATACTATAAAGACTTTTTCTTATAATAAGCTTATTAGATATTCTTGTTTAATAAATCGTAAAGATGGGAAAGGATTCGTTTCTTATGGTAATGAAGGAGATATAGAAGACAATAGCCCTTCTCCAAAATTTGGTATAGGTAGAATTTTTACTAACACTATTGAAGTTACGATTAGTGAGATTCAACAATCTGGGGAATGCTACTTCAATATGATTTTTTATGATGGAGATTCAACGATATATAGCACTAAAAAGGCTATATCATGTCAAAGAATAAAATTTGCTCCTCCCACCATTTCATTTGATAAAGCTACTTATATAAGTGAGGGAAATACTCTTCCAGGGAAAGTAAATTGTCAATATAGTATTATTGATTGGGGATATGATAGTAGTCAAGAAAAACTTTTTAGTTCCAAAAGCTTTATATTAAAACTAAATCTTTCTAAGTATGAGGAAACTGAAAATACTGCCAACACAATTTTTCCACTTACCAAAAGAATTATTGATTTCGAAATTGGTAGATTGACCTTAACTACAACAATAACCTATAATGGTCAATCTATTGAAAAACATTCTACCTCAAATGACCTCATAATCTACGGCATCAATCCGACTATTGCTTATCGCCAAAATTACTTAGGAATAAACACTTCTACTCTTCAAGATGATTCGATAATAACAATAGCTCCAACCTCAGGAAGGAATATTATCTATCTTCAAAAAGTAGGTTCTGCCGATACTTTTAAAATAAACTTAGCAACCGGTGCTTTAGAAGGTTTTAATATTGATTGTGGTGAAATCACGAATAAAACTTGACTTCTTTCTAATTTTATTATATAATAAAATCAAAAGGAGGCAGATTTATGAAAATTACAATTTCCCAACTAATTTCAACTCTAAATATTGAAAAAGAGCTTTTGCCCCAAAAGCTTCCAATTCGTACTGCTTATAATCTTTCAAAAATCTTCGCACGAGCGCGCGAGGAGCTAGAATTTTATCAAGAGAGATTTAAAGAAATCGTAACCCAATACGGCGAAAAGGATGAAAATGGAAATCTTATCTTTTTAGAAAATGAAAATGTTTCTATTCCAAAGGATAAGATAGAAAAATGTCAAAAAGAAATTACTGACCTTCAAAACCTAGAATTAGAAATTCCAGACTATTCCATTTCTCTAGACAGCTTAGAAGCTATAAAGATTTCTCTTGATGAAATTTCTGTATTACTACCATTTATTTGTGAAAAATAAATAAAAAGTTACGCCTGCTTTTGATTGGTTATTAGAACTTATTAAAAGCAGGCTCTTTTTATTTTGGAATAAGAATTTTTTAATCACTTATAAATAGAGAAGAAAAAGGAGGGATAAAATGGCAGGATATAATCCATATGCTACAAATTCATATCAAGGAACCCAGATGTTTCCACAACCTCAAGGAAATGTTTATACTCTAAATAATTCAATGGAAATTGCCAACATACCAGTTAGTGGCGGTATTTCAGTTGGTATCTGTCCAAGTGAAAATCTTATGTATATAAAAGCTATGGTCAATGGCGCTCCATCTTTAATGGTATATACAATTACTCCTTGTGAGACAAAACAAAATTTACAAAATGATGAAGTTTCTTCAAGATTAGAAAGACTTGAAAATCAAATTGAAGAAATCAAAAAACTATTAGGTGGAGGAGGCAAATTAAAAAATGAACTCTAATATGTTATCAGCTTTGATGAATATGGGCCACAATCAACCCCAAACTCAAACTCAAATAACTCCTCCAATTGACCCCGAAAAGATGAAACAAATGATACCAAATTTGACAAAAGAAAACCTTGTCCAATTAGTTCAACGGGCTCGTTTGCAAGGAATACCCGAAGACCAAATCGAACAAGGTCTCAACTTTATATTAAGTTTAAAATAACTTTTGCGTCCGGGGCATAAGTTATAATAAATAAATGGAGGAATAAAAATGATGAATGAAGGACTATCCGCAGGTGATATCCTCGCTCTAACTCGCGACCAAGATGGAATGGGTAATGCATGGAATAACCCTTTTATCTATCTCGTCTGGTTGGCTCTTCTTGGTGGTAATGGAGGTATTTTTGGCAATCGGGACAACGGAGCTCTTCAGAGTTCTCTAACCCGTTCTGACCTTTTCGAAGGCTTCAACAACCAGGATGTAAATAGTCAGTTACGTGGTATCACTAATGGCGTATGTGATGGCTTTTATGCTATCAATAGTGGACTAAAGGATGGTTTCTATGGTAATCAAGGTGCTATGAAAGATGGCTTCTATGGTATCCAGAGCGCGCTAGCTGAGAACCGTTTTGCACAGCAAAATTGCTGCTGTGAAATTAAGGGTGGCATTAAAGATCTTTCTGCCGAAGGTTATCGTAATACCTGCGAAATCACAACCGCCATCCATGCCGAAGGCGAAGCTACTCGTGCTTTGATTAATTCCAACACTATGCAGGAATTACGCGATAAGTTAGCTGACCGTGACCGTGAACTACAAACTGCCAATTTCCAGCTATCTCAGCAAACTCAGACTGCTGCTCTAGTCGAAACCCTACGTCCATTCCCTCAGCCCGCATATATTACTTGTTCCCCTTATCAGTCCGCCAACGGAACTTGTGGTTCAAGCTATAATTGCGGATGCGGTATCTAATTTTCTTTTACCGTGAATACATATCCGTATCGGAGGTAAATAAAAATGATTGATAGCTATTCAAATACTTCTCAAGAGGTTGTGGCTGGAGGCAATATTTCCTTTGCCATAAACAGTATTCAGACTGGGTGTACTGCAACTCATAGCGCTGGCAGTACTACTTTCTCACTAAACAAGCCTGGTTTCTACTTCATAACATTTAATGGGACAGGTGCTATTACTGGAGCGACTGCAGGTACGATAATTGTCTCTATGTTGAATAATGGAACTCTCGTTCCTGGGGCAACTGCTAGTGTTTCTTCTGCTTCAACAACCGATGTGCGTAGCTTAGCATTCTCCAAACTCATCCAAGTAAAACCTTCTTGTTGTGCTGTAAATAATACCACTAATCTAACCTTCAATAATGCTGGCTTGGCTGCAACTTTTACTAATGTAAATGTTGTAATAACTAAAGTAGCATAAGGAGGCATAATTATGGTAAAATTCAAAGCATTATATAAGGGAATGAACGACGACCTAAAAGATGCAGAAATGATGATTGACTATGCTTATGAAATCAGTAAACATGAAGAGGACAAAGCTTTAGCAGATGAAATCGCAAAATACGCTCAATACCGACTAGAACATTTCATGAATTTCCATAAACTATTTGAAAATGAAGCTTCTAAAGAAAAGAATGTAGACAAAGAAACCGTTTCAGAATGTATGTGGCATGAAACCCATGAAATGTTCCAGCACTGGTATGACGATATTGAACGAAAAATAAAGAAGTATTCCTAACTATAAGAGAGGAGGGCTTTATTGCTCTCCTCTCTTTTATTCCCAATTTACGACTTCAACTTTTTTATAACAAGTTTCACTTATATATTTTCCAATTCCGACAGCATCCGCTTCATCTTCAGTAAGACTTACGTCAAACCAATCTTTTGCCAGTTGGCGCATTGAACGCTTTTTATCAGATCTTGAACGTCCTTTCACTCCGCAGTGAGCGCGCCATGTATTTGTTGGTGCAATTTTGAAAGGAACTCCCAAATCAAAACAAGTCTCCATTAGAATTCCTTGAAGACGGGCTAGGGTCTCAAAAGTAGTCACACCCATTTTCTCTTGATATTGAATACCCTCGATTCCAACAAAATCTATACTAAAAGTTTTTATAATTGAAACTAACCATTCTTTTATGATGTGGTCTCTAGCAATTTCTTCTAAATCAGTGGAAGCACTAAAAATACCATATTTGATGAGTTTTTTATCATCATAGATAGAAAAGCCCGAAACTTTTGTTGCCTGGTCCAATCCTAATATCCTAAAAGTATCTTTTTTTTTAGGGATGGCTTTTAAAGCTGAAGAAACCAGTGGATTTTCTTTACATAAAGGGCAGTCGCGCCGAGTACGAATTTTTTTCCAAGGAGCGAAAACATGGTGTCCTTCATTACAGGTATATTCGAGAATTTCGTCTAAATTATGGTACTCGGTAGAAACTAAATTCCACCCATCTTTAGACAACTCTGTTTTTATATCTTCTATTTGAATTTTTGCCAATTTCACCCACTTCCTATTACTTTAGTCCGGTAGAACCGAAACCTCCATCAGCCCTTTCTGTATCTTCCATAACTTTATTTACCAAATAAAAATTAGCTTTAGGAACTTCGGCGAGGACTAACTGGGCAAATTTCTCACCCTTATGAATATAATGGTCTGCGCCATGTAGGATGGAAGTAATAATAGGATGGCCATTATCATCAAATTCATAAGTAATATCTTGAATGGGGGCCTCCACATTTTCAATAATAACACAGACTTCTCCGCGGAACCCTGCGTCAATAGTTGCAGGAGTATTTGCGACTCTTAGCTTTGTTTTTAGACAACGACCACTTTTAGGACGGATTTGTAATTCATAACCATTAGGAATAGCAAATTTTAGACCAGTAGGAATTAGCTTTGTTTCTCCGGGATGGATAGTATAGTCTTCTAGTGCATATAAGTCCATTCCACTGTCATCTATATGTGCATATTCAGGCATCCGGACCCCTTTTCGGCACTTCTCATAAGGAATTTGGATATACTTTTTAGCAATTCCTTGAGTTTCACTGATGCAATTAGCTAATCCATTAGCCAGTTGCTTCAGAAAATCCTTCTTTTGGGCAGAGAAACCTTCTAATGTATCAATCTTTTGGCCTAATTGGGCAAAATTCTGAATCATATCCTCAACAGTAGCTCCATTAGCATTTATTGCTTGGGCAAAAAGCAAACGAGTATTTGCATTATTCAAACTTCGTAGGTAGCTATCTAAAACACCAGGAGCTAATAAAGCAAATTTATCTTCGGGAAGATTTAATAGCCCGCCAATTGCTTCAAGGGTATCTTCTTTACCAGAAAGTTCTCCTATTATAGAAGATAGTTGATGAACGTCTTCTTTGGTAATTTTTTTTTGGGTAGAAAAATCAAATATCTCAGCCATCTAATTCCTCCCACAACTCTCCAAAAATTTCAGTTATCTTGACGAGCCATAGCTCACCGATAATCTCACCTTTGGCCTTTTTTGTTTTATAGGTATATCCTGCTGAACCAATAGTAAATCCTTTCTCACGAGCATCCTTTCGATAATTTTCAATTACTTGCTTAGCTTCTTCTTCTGTAAAACAAATAATCTCTGTTGTTTCTTTATAAGTTCTCATATACTCTCCTTAGTCTTTTACATCAATATTTAAAGAAGTAAGATTATTTTTATCAATTGATGTTGATGAATTGCTTGTAGTAATTGTAGAATAATAGTAAGGTGTGGTTGTAATATTAGAACCATAAGAAATAGTATAGCTATCTATTTTACCTTCATTATAAACTTCATTCAGTAGTTTTTGAAGCTCTTCTTTCGTAAATTCTATCTTACCCTTTTCATTATGAGGGAATACTCTAATTTTAGTCATTATTACTCTCCTTCTGTGTTAATTCCATAAATCTTGGTAGCGTCTCAATCCAATTACAAATCATTTGCCAATCGGGTAGGCGATGATGACGTCGTTGCTGATAGATTGTTTTTAATTGCTGATAATTTGTTGTCATTCCGGCTGTTAGCTCAAAACCCATTGGAATATTATAAAGAATTTCGATGTATTTTTCTTCCATAAGTTTTTGAATTTCTTTTGTTTTTTCTTTTAAAGCAGATAGTCTATTATATTCGTCAATCTTTTCTTGGCAAATATCAATAATTCGTTTATCTACATAAGCATTACATTGCTTTCTTAGAGAGAATTTTACAGCCTTATGCATCTTGCTTTGACTTGAATTAATCTCGAACCAATGATACCGTTCTGCTTGCATCCAGGCATTTTGGCTAATTGTTAAATCAAACTGGACAATAATTCCTTTTAGAGCGTTATCATGTCCCTGTCCAGTTGGACAAGTTAAACACGCCCTAATACCAGGAGTAAGCTCACTATTCAATTTTTCAATATCGATAGCCTTTGGATATTTAGCAGTTTTGATTGCTCGTTCAAGACCATACACTTGGGTATTTTCAATTTTCATTTTTTACCTCCCTAAAAATTAGGTCTTTTGGTAAAAAGTTTTTACAAATATAAATACTAGCAAAAGCAACTCCTTTTACCATTTTTGTCATTTCTTTATCTTGATAAAAATTTATCCTTTTATCAAAAATAAGGGCTTGACAGTTCTTTAAATAAGGGAATCTTTTTTGTCCCTGAAGACTGGGTAAGGGCAATAAAATGGCAAAAGGTTTTCCTAACTCATCTAGTCTCTTTAGAATTTCATCTTTACAAGAAAATGGAGGGTTAGAAATTATAATATCATACTTTGGAGGTTCAAAGAAAAAGAAATTTTCTCCATTATCAATATGAGAATAAATAACTTGAAAACCTTTTTCTTCAAAAATTTTGACATATGCACTATCTTTAGTATCAAAAGGGCACCAAATGATTTTTCCTTTTGGGAGAAATTCTAAAAGAGGCCTCACTGCTTCTACTGGAGTAAAATATTCATCAGATTGTTTATTCGTTTTCGCGGTTAGATATCCTTTATTCTGTCCCATTATACCTCCACAATTTGATAAGAACACCCATCAACAGAATTTATATATTGTAAAACATCTTCATATTCCGGTTTTTTAAACCAATCATTTAGGAGATAAATATAACTAACTTTTTCAATTCCTAAACTTTTGGCTATTTTTCTATATTGCGAAATTTTGAAGGCACAGGTTTGAAGTTTTTCGTCAACAGAGCCAGCTACTTTTTGAAATTTCTTTTCATAAATTTTTAGCTCATCGTTTACTAGGTAAGCTTCATCAGGTAGAAGTTTCTTTGAAATAAGGCTCTTCCAATCAATTTTTAGTTCCTTTAGGTACTGATAAAGCTTATGCTTTGAAAGATCAATGCCTTCTTTCTTGGCACAACAAATCTTTTCCCATTTCAGACCATTAGAAGTATCTCTCGGGGCATTAGTCATTTTTTAAATCCTTCTTTCTTTTACAAAATCTCCATCTTCATCAATAAAATAAATATTTCTAATTCCCAAATCTTTTATCAATTTACTACACGCAGGACAAGGGCGAGAGCACGCTCTCTCACCCGTTTTCAATTTTCTATAAGTGTAAATAGAAACATCTTTCCATTCTATCTCCTTCCCAATCAATGGAGACAAAGCTGAAATTTCTGCGTGTTCACAAGAATTGGAGTTTTTATAATCTTCAAAATTACGATACTTATTATAGTAAAATTGAAGAGGACGAGTTTTTGTAGAATTACAAGAAGCAGATAAAATTCTCTTCCCACTAACAACTACCGCGCCGACTCTTGCCCTATCAAAATTAGAAAGTCTACACATTTGTTTAGCGATATTGAAGAAACTTTTTTCTCTATGAGTCATTCTATCAGCTCATCCTTTCTTTTTACTATAATAAGTATATCATAAAATTATTCTTTTTTCAAATTTTTCTTTGGTCGAGCTCTCGTATAATCTTATCTATACTATGAGCGACTGCGATGAATTGAATTGCATTCCAACCTTTTGTAGTCATTGCCGCGCACCCAATTCGTAGGCCAGAAGCTTCCATAGGAGAGCGTTTTTCATTTGGAACACAATTTTTATTTAGGGTAATTTTGTGTTTATCAAGTTCTTCTTGGACCTCGCGACCTGTGAGATTAGGGAAGTTTTTTGTAAGGTCAATTAGAAAAAGATGATTATCTGTTCCGTCTGTAATTACTTTATAGCCCATTGCTTTAAACTCATTACACATTATCCAGGTATTATAAAGAACTTGGAAGATATATTGCTTAAATTCCTGGGTTAAAGTTTCTTCTGCACAGACCGCTTTTCCTGCAATGATATGCATTAAAGGCCCTCCTTGGTTGGTCGGAAAGACAGCTCCGTCTACTTTCTTTGCCAGTCCTGGCTTACAAAAGATTAATCCTCCTCTCGGTCCACGCAAAGTTTTATGAGTGGTTGTAGTAATAATATCAGCTAGGCCAAAGGGAGAGGGGTGATGTCCAGCAGCAATAAGTCCCGCGATATGTGCTATATCAACCATAAAGTATGGGCGGTAATTATTCTTTCGTTCAACTAATTCTTCTAACTGAACTGCATCAATAATATTTTTTATTCTTTTAAAATCAATAATACGACTATATGCACTTGCCCCAGCGAGAACCATCTTCGGATGATAGTATCGAAGTTTTTTTTCTAAATCTTCGTAGTCGATAAAACCATTTTCATCGACGCCGTACTCAACTCGATTATAAATTTTTCCACTAATACTAGCTGGGCCACAATGCGAGAGATGGCTTCCATTTTCCAAGCTCATGGCTAATACTGTATCGCCGGGTTCCAATACTGCACAATATGCACTAAGATTTGCTTGCGTCCCACTATGAGGTTGTACATTTACATGATAGTCAGTTTCAAAAACTTCTCTCCACTTGTCACAACAATACTCTTCAAGTTTATCTACTGTCTGACAGCCGCCATAATATCGACCTTGACGGCCAGAATGGCGGTCAAGTTCCGGATACCCCTCGGCATATTTATTTGTTAAACAAGAGGCCATTGTTGCTCGAACAGCGTCACTAGGATAGTTTTCACTAGCGATGAGTTCGATATTTTCAGACTGACGCTGACTTTCTTCCAAAATTAATTCTGCTATAGTAGGAGAACTTTTTACTACATAATCACAAACCGTTGTATCTAAAGAACTCAACTTTCTTCCTCCTTTGCTTCTAAGTAGCCTTTCAGATGTTCATCTTTTAGAGCTTGTTGGATATTCTTCCAAGCATCTGGAAAAAGAGAACCAATCAAAAAACTAAAACTAATTTCTTCACCATCAAAATTCTCAATAACTTCTGAAATTTTTTGAAAGCGCTCTTTTGAAACTGTCATTTCCATAACTAATTCTCCTTATCCACATCTGCTCCAACCACAAGATTTACATATGACGCATCCGCCCTCTTGTATAAGTTCAGAACCGCACTCTGGACACTTAGCGCCATTATCAGTCTCTGGATTGAATGGGGGTCTACTCTCAGAGGTTGATATTTGAGAATTGGAATCTGCCAAGGCAATAATTGAATTTCCTTTCTCAATTCTTTCCTTCATCTCCTTCCACATTTCCATAAGGGCATTACCTACCGCCATAGGACAGCAAGCGCCCTTTGAAGTATCATGCTTTGTAGCAGTCCGAGAAGCATAACTTGGACAGGCGCCAGTACTTTGAAGCTGGTCGGCAATATCTTCAATTTTTACGCCACCGCGACAAGCTAGGGAAATCATTCGAGAAAGACCAACCATAAAGTTAGCACATCCACCGGTACTTCCTTTATTTAGATAAATCTCCATCAGGTCTCCCGTCTGGGGATCAAACCAGGCAGTACAATGGAGAGAACCACAACCAGTAGTTAGGCGTCGCTTCATTCCAATTAGATTATCAGAGCAGCTAATGATTTCTCCACGAGGTAAACCTTTTTCTTCTTCTTTTTCTTGAGAGCTGTCGGTCGTTAGAATTCCAAGTCGCTTACAGCCATTTCTAAAAACAGTAATACCCTTTAATCCTTCTTTCCAAGCATTTAGGTAAATCTCTTCAACATCCTCAATAGTTGCCTCTTCTGGAAGATTCACCGTACTACTAATAGAAGCATCAATATGTCTCTGCCAAGCTCCTTGCATTAGGACTCTATTTAGAGGAGAAATTGTTGATGAAGTACAAAACCAATTAGGAAGTTCAGCTTCATCTTTTATTCCATGTTCATCCATATATTCTTTTACAATTGGAGTATATACCTTATAATATTCATCATGACCATGAAGAGATTCGGTTTTTCGAGTGTAGGAATTGGCAAAAATTGGTTCAATTCCTCCACTAATTCCCAACATCGTAGAAATAGTACCAGTTGGCGCGATTGTCAGTAACTGACTATTACGAAGACCATAAGCTTCTATTACTTCTCGTGTACTCTCACAAGTGTTATTTTTTAGAAAACCACTTTTTTGAACGCAAGATTTATAATTATCATAAGACCCATTATGCCCAGCAAGAAAAGCCGAAGTATATAAAGCTTGGTCAGCCATTACTAGGCCGATTCTTTCACATAAATGTCGAGCTTGTTCTGAGTCATAGGGAAGTTCCATTTTTATAAGCATATCTGCCAAACCCATAATTCCAAGACCTATCTGACGCCAATCTGCGACGGATTGCCTCTGTTCCTCTAAGGGATGCAGAGGAAGCCCTTCTTCTAATACTTCATTTAGATAGATGACACCATGAGCTACCGTTTCGCTAAAATCATTAAAATCAAACTCTTTATTTTTTACAAAAGCCGATAAATTTATACTTGACAGAAGGCAAGAACCTCCCGCAGGAAGGGGCTCCTCCGCGCATGGATTGGTACCTGCATACTCAAAACTATCATCATACTCAAGTAAATTATAATTAGAGATGGTATCCCAAAAAAGGATTCCGGGTTCTCCCCAGTCCCAATTGTTTCTACATAACTTTTCAAAAATCTCTCTAGCTTTAGCTGTTTTTGTGATAGTTTCGTTAGTTTCTGGACGAGTAAAAGACATTACCCAATCCTTATCATTGATTACCGCTTCCATAAAATCATCAGTCACACGAACAGAAATATTCGCTTTAGTAACAGCATCCGGAGAAGTCTTTATATCAATAAAGTCTAAAAGGTCAGGATGATGGCAGTCCAAACTAATCATTAATGCCCCCAATATGGACTATATCTTATTTTATTTTGAAAATAAAACTCGGGCGCTACTGTGGTCTTATTGTTTCCTCAACCACTAGTCTCTACACGTTCCATCAACTTCTTAGTTGAAATTGATAGCTTCGCTCGGGGTTGTTGGGCGTTCCCCGAATTCACCCAATTCAAGACGCAGGGCATTCGCTTTATTATATTTTCTTTTTAGAATAATAAAATTATCATCAGGATAAATAAAATTTAGAAATTTTAGTACATCTTTTTTATTGGCAAATTCTAAGACAAAACAATTTTCGTTTGCTTTTGGCCGAATAATTGTTGAAATGGCGCATTGTTTTAGTAAAATTTGTTGAATACCTGTTAAAACTTTTAATGATGAAGTAAAAGAAATTTTCTGCCAAATTCTGTTTCTATCTTTTCGTAGTCCCCAGGTCAAACACCCATCTCCATCAAAGAACCCTTGCACCAAATATCTTTCTAAATTTTTAGAGATAATTGGACAATGTTTATTTTCTTTTGAGGAACAATGTTTATTAAAATCAATAACCAAATCTGAATTGCCAATAGTGATTCTTGCTCGTGGAAATCGTCTTGCTTCTGGTTTATATGTTAAGTCTTCTCTATAATTAGCTCCAATATAATTAGCAATAAATTGTAATATTTCTTTATCATCTAAGCAACATCCAAATTCGATAAAATTATTATTGATGTATCCATCTACTAACGCATATCCAATAATGTAAGCTTTTTCTGGAGTATCAATTTTATTGAACATCTTTGGATCTTTGTATTTGGGCTTAGCATATTTAGACTTATCATTTAATTTATATTTACTAATCCAATAGCCAACTGTTGACTTACTTTTTCCAGTAAGTTGAGCAATTTCACGATGAGTTAATCCATCTTCTAAATATTTTTCTAATAATTCTTTATTCATTTAAGAAGCCTCCTACTCTATATATTTTCGAAAACTTATAATTTATTAAGCGATTTTACGTCTTCCGGCTTGGCCAATCTCTTCAGTTGTTTGACTATATCCTTGCATAAAGCTTACTGCTCCGGTAGTTTGCTCTGCTTGATTATGAACCTTCGCACCTGCGGGAGCTAGTTTAGAAAGGTCAATTCCACAGCCACCACCATAAGAATAGGTTCTGGCTAGCTTCTTACGACTTTCAAAAATAGATTCAATATTATCTTCTGGAGGAGTAATAACATAACAATTACTATAAGTTACTCGCGTATCAGTAATTCCCCGATTACTAAGAATTCGTCCGCCGGGAATGAACTTTTTTTCAATAATTAGTGCTTTTATTGCTTCATTATTTCCGCTAACTCTATCCAACCATTCGTCAAAAGTTTCTTCATTCTTACGATATTTTCTCATCCAGATATCAATACCGAGTAAATTATCTTTTCCTAGCCATTGGTCTACTGTCATTTACTTTCCTCCATATCACAAAACTCACAATATCCTCCAACAAAATGGTGTTGACACTGAGATTGGTAGTTTTTATTTTCTCGTAGAAGGCGCGCGACCTCATTATTTAGAGTGAATTGATTAGGGGTAAGAAGCGTATTGATAAGTTGGTTATTCAAATCAATAGCTCTTCGGATTTCAATTTGAGTCATTTATAATTTTCCTCCCATCAAAAATTACTTTTCTCCATTCATAAAACATTCTAAAGGCTTCATAGTTATTGAATCTAACATATTGAAAAGCATCTCTGGCTTCTTGGGTAGAAGGCCATCTTCGCTGATATTTTGCTCGCCAGCATTTCCAGGGGTCCTGATGTTTAGCTATCCATTTGCAATAATCAACGATTCTATCTGCTTTATAATTATAGTATTTTGACCTTATAAACCAATTCAAGACTTCAAAAAGATTTTGTAATTCAGGAGTTGTGATTAGTGTGTCATTATATATAAGTGAAATTTTTATCCAATGTCTATGGAAAAATAGAACTTGAGGAAGAATTAAGGGCAAGCGATTCATCAAAAAGTCATTCTCATCCTTACAACCTTCATCAACTTTATAAGACATTTGACTTGTTCCTAAATCCCATAAGTATCTCATTTTATCGCATAAGACGTCGTCCATAAAATTGTTATATTGTATTCCAAAAACATCTTCCATAATAGGTAGTCGTAACCATTTTAGTAGCTCTTCTTCTGAAGACACCTGTATAGGAAATTTAGTTCCAAGTGAATATGGTTTTACAGTATTGCTATTTAGATTATTCCGAGAATACAACCAGTCTTTTATAAAATCATAAGCACCATCAACAGCACCAGCATCGTAATCGTGAAGAATAAGACATCTTGTGTTTTGAAACATATAGTCTTCTTTTTTTAGCCAAGGGTCTATATTTTTCCCATCAATTGAAAGACGAATATGCGCGCTCCATAAAATTCTCTTGAAAAGGCGCGCATCATCCTTTATACGGCAAAAATTAGGAGAATGACGCTCATAGATTGAAAAATCAGGAATAGTTTGTTCGATTTCAAGAGGAAGAGGTTTATATGGACCTGGCTGTATCGCACGCCCTCCAAGAATTATCTTATCATCAAATAACTCTCGTGGATAAATTCCATCATCATAATCTTTTCTTACATAGAGAGTAGAGAAGCGTTCTGGTGCCAACTCTGGTGCCAGAACGGAAATTTCTCTTTTTTTCTTATGATAAGCACAAAGTTTCGCACATTCAAGATTAGGGAGGACATTTTGGTAAGTAAAAAAATCGTAATCATGTACTCCAATTATTCCCATTACTGTTCAATCCTCCCTTGACTTTCTACTGTGCCATCTTTGTTTATTTTTGTGATTAGCTCAATGCCATGATAAGGAGTATTCTTATATTTTTTCATAACGAATTCGTTATCTCTCCTGATGCCTGTAATAATAATTTTGTTTCCTCTACTGAAGATACTTTTTTCAATGACGTGTTTTTTGCCATCGGCACCCCGTTCGCTAATTTGTTTGTCATAATAAGAAAAGACTTCACCAAAAACTCTTACATTTACGACTCCCTCTCTAGTCAAAACCGTTACCATTTTTTTGCTCTTATCTCTATCAAGAACAGTACCACAAATGCGATGAATCTTAAAAAGTGGGATTTTCTTTCCTTTTATTTCAATTATTCTATCAATTTCAGGCTGTTCGTTTAGTTCAAAGAAGTTTGAAAAACCACATAGTCGATAATTGACATCTTGAAGTTCGTGCTGATGAAAATAACAAGAAACGCTGTCCATCTCCCATTTACTAATAGACCCAAGACAATATTTATTCCAAACATCAGACATTAGCCTATTATTTACATCATTTAGTAATAATTGGTTATTATCTTTTATGAAAGGACGAATAATATCCATCTGAGCTTTATAAATTTTATCCCACTTGGTTTGAGGAATCGCAAATCCACTTTCAGTGTCATAAGGTTCTAGAAAATCAACATCAAAATTCTTTTCATAAAAGTTCATTGCGATGTTATCTAATCCATAATACTGAGTTCCTACTTTCATCTTTTTTAGATATTTATTGAAATTGAAGACCCGTCTTTGAAGGTCATACTCATCAGGAATCAAACCAAAATCAATCAACATCTTCATATTTTGGAGAGTTATCCGTTTTTTCGTATCACTGATTTCTGAGACATAATATTGCATTAAACTCTCTCTATTACTAAATTCATCAAAAGCACCAGCTTTTATAAGATTTATCATTTGAGGCTTGTTGATTTTTACTTTTGAGAGAAAATCATCAATTGAGGAGTAGGGGCGATTTTCAATTATTGATTTTACAATATCTTCGCCTACTTTTACAATTCCGCTCATACCAAAACGAATTATTGACTTTTCTACATCGGGAGAGAAAGTATAGGTAGATTTGTTTATATCTGGCGGCGCGACATCAATTCCCGACATCTTCATTTTTCCAATGGCAGAGCTAATTTTTCCATAATTTGTGGTTTTAGTTTTTTTTTTCTTTTTCTCTTTTACGACTTCTTCATCATCTTCATCATCGTCGTTATCATCCTCAAATTCTTCTATACAATCAACATAAGTTTCTTCAATAGTATCATCTTCCTCGTCTTCTTCTACTCCTTCATTTCCTCCACTATCGCTAATAAGACAAGCGCAATTCCAAAAAATAATCGGAAATTGATAGGCTAAATTCATTTCTTGAAGAGCGATTAGCGAATAAGCCAAGGTATGTGATGCATTCTTTACCACTCATGGTTTCCCATGCCGATTAAATCGTTGTGGTCTGGACTATACCATCATCCTTATCTAATAAGGCGTCACTATTATAGTCTCTGAACGTCTTTCTTAAATAATTATACTTTCTATTCATTCCAAAAGGTCTATTATAAACAATTGCGATTAACTTTAATATATTATACTGATTTGCAGTTTCAATTCTATACAAACCGCTTTCAGACATTCTAATTGCGATATCATCCATGAAGAAATTATTTTTTAACACTTCTGTAATCCACATGGCAAAATCTTTAGACATCGTGCATATATAAAATTGCGCGCCGCCATAGGAAGTTTTAGAAACACAACCATCACCGTCAATTATTCCTCGAATAATATAAGGTAAAAATTGTTTTTCTTCATCAAGAAGTTTTGGCGTTGGCAGAATAATTGATTTATTTGGAACAATACCAAAACGTTCAACTTGTTTTGATATGCCAGGTATTGTAATTAAAACTCTATACCTGGTTTTGTGGATTCCATCATTATAACTTTTATAGTCAGTGCCAATCGTTTTTGCCACAAAGCTTATCGCGTCTTCGTCTGTCATATCTAATCCTAATCCATCTCTATCACTTAACACATATCCATCTGTTAGTAATAAACCAACAAAATAAGCATCAAATGGAGAAGTTAATTTTTCTAAGGAGTAAACATAACCCCTGCGACTATTTTGTGCCTCTTTTATTATTTCTTCATAATTCTCTGGATAATATTTTTTTACTTTGTCCGTTATTGATTTTTTGGTTTTATAACCATACTTATTCATTAGTTCTATAACGGAGGTCCCTTGTTTATATTCTTCAACCAATTGTAGTTCTTGTTCTTTGGATAATTTTTTATATCCCATTGTATCTCACCTCTAATTATAAGTAACCTTTGAGATGAGAAAGCATATCATTTTAAGAAATTTCGCTGCGGATTATCCAATCTTTAATAATTTTACCATACCCGCACTTTTTCTGCGCGGCCGCTATATACGTTACCGTTACAGTTTGGTTATTAAAGCTCTAAGGAACTTCCCGCAATTTAAGTGATTTTTAACTATATGTTACCATATAGGGCTTCAATATTCTAAAGCCATAACCTTTACTCGTACAAACTAACACATTCCAAACATACTTACAGAATTTTTCATCCAATCCTTTTTCTTTTATAATCCTGAAATATTCATCTTGTAATTCAAGAAAAGCTTTAGGATTTTTCTTTGCGATAGATTTTCTTAGCTTATCTGCCCAGGTAAGGCTGAAGCCTCCGCACTCAGGCAACTGAACTAACTCCATAAATTTTTCCTGAGACTCACAGATACCATAAGAAATCTTTACTACTGGCTCAAGAATTTTCATTTCTTCTTTGGTAAGACCGTAATTCTCCATTTCTTTATACCACAAAGAAATATCATTTTTGAAACGAGCAAACTTATTTAGAGGTTGCTCGGCTCCTTTTTCTTGAGCCATCAAACGAATTACAGAATTCAAAACAGCCAAGTCATCTACTGATTGAGGATGAGTTAGCGCGATGCCACTAATTCCACTTTGCTTTTCCATTTGGAATAAGCTGGTGATTTTATGGTCCCATACCATCTTCCACATATCCGGTGCTGTTCGTTCTAAATTATAAATACCAATAACGCTTTCGTAGGTTTCTTTTAGAGTGTCTTTCTTCTTAACATATCCATAATCAACTAGTAAATCTAGACAATTATGAATTTTATCCAACGCTTCTACTGATAATAGATCATACTTGATAAGTGATACATCCTCACACGCATGGAGGTCAAAAGCCGTAATGATGGTTCCATCTGGGGCGCGCATGAGTCCGGTTGAATTAGTAAAAGGTTCATCCACAAAGATTACTCCACCAGCATGGATTCCATACCCACAAATTAGTCCTTCAATTTTTTGAGCGACTTCCCAAACTTCAGGATAGTTCTCTGTCATTTCATATACAAATTGTTTGATTGGCTTCCAATCATTTTCAGTATCACCATACATACATTGAGATAAGGTTCGTAGCAATCCACGGTCAGAGGGAATCAATGAGGCTAGATAAGAAGCAATATCAACATCCACTCCCAAACCACGACAAGCCGTAAGAATTGCAGATTTAGACTTTTCTTGACGAAAAGTGGCAACATTTGAAACTCGATTATCTCCATAGACTTTTCGTAAATGATTTAGGACTTCTGCACGCCGGCCACCCTCAATATCTACATCTACATCAAGTACTGAAACTCGATCTGGATTCAGAAATCTCCATCTAAAAGTTTTGGTAGTCTCTTGTAGAGGATTGATTTGAGTTATATTCAAAAGATAAAGTAGAATAAAACCTACTCCTGAACCTCTTCCTGGTCCAACCAACGTACCAGCTTTCCAACATTCCTCAATAATTCTTTGAAGATTTAGATAATAGGCTGACCAATGTGCTTTATTTACATTAGAAGAAATCCATGTCATTTCAAGACAAGCATTGACCTCATCCCAAGTCTTTTGATTCCATAATTCTTGAGGCCCATCTTCTAGTGCCTCAACAATCATGCAAGCCAAAGCTCTATCACCTATATAATCAGACTCCACGAATGTTTTCAGATAAGGAATTCTTTCTATCCAACAATTTTGAACATAACTAATTTTAGGTTCTTTCCAAGGAAGCTGAGGAATATATAAAGGCTTTAGAAGACTATAATCCTCACACATATCTTTTATTTTTAGGATATTCCTATATGCTATTTGTAATTGCTCTTGTGAAAAATATCCAAAATAACTTTCGAGTTCTTCGGTATCCATTAGATAAGTCGTGGCATAGAAATCATCTACTTCTCTATCACCATTCTGGGCATTTAGATAAGCTTTATGAATTGCTCTATCTTCTTTTTTGAGATAGTGTGTATCCGTTGTGATAATATAAGGAATTTCAAACTCATTCGATAACTCAAAAAGTTTTTTATTGACGTAAATTTGGTCCTTATTATTACTAGGTTGCATTTCAAAAAAGAAATTTCCATGGCCAAATAAATTATCCATTTGGTTTATCCAGTTATAGATTTTTGGCATCAATTCTGGATTATCTTTTGCTTTTAGAAGTTGAGTGGGGAGACACCCTCCAAGGCAGGCCGTCGAGCCAATTACATGACCAGGTTCTGCGCCGATAATTTCAAATAAGTCATTATAATAAGTCGGAACTCGACGCATTCCTCGCGCCATATAACTTCTCAACCAAGCGCGAGTAGAAATTTCACGAATCTGCTTATGACCAATAGCATCTTTGGCTAATAAGATAAAGTGATAGTATTTATCTTGTCCAGCTTTATAATTTGAAGCATTGAGTCCATTTCGACAAAGGTAAATTTCATTTCCCTGAATGACTTTAAAGTTAGGATGCTTTTCTTTTATTTTTTTATAATATTTTTCAATTCTAACAGCTCCAGAGATACAATCGTGGTTAGTAATGGCTACTACTTCATGTCCCAGCTCAATGGCATAATCAATTAGGTCTTCAACTTTTATAATACAATCGCGCAGTCGAAGATTTGAGGTCTCATCGTGGTCATGCAACGAGCCCGGGTATGAGATTCTTTTACTCATTTACAAACCTCCTTTTTATTTTCTATATATATTATATACTAAATTCCAAAAAATTTCAACTATTAGAATGAAAATCTTCCATCTTGAACCTCCATATCTACTATAAAGATCTGGGGCAATTCTTGCCCAAGCCAAGTGTTGATATTAGGTCTGCCAACTAAAGTAATATCCATTTCATTTGAAAAACCTTTCAATTCTTCTATTAAATCTTTTGCTCTGAACTTAATATAGGTAATTCCATTTTTCTCAATTCGTAAGGTATCTTTATTTTTCCCTATAATTTTTATCTCATTAGGCGAGACTACTAAATTAGTAATAGCTATCATCGCTTCAGGATTTTGCTGCCCAAATACCTGCTCATATGGCGCGACATCAAGGATTATGGCTTCTATATCTTTATCATTAGCTTTTCTAATAAAATTTACATCATAAATATTTTCTCCAAAATCAATTTGAGAAAGCTCTTTATTTGCAATTTCATGAAGTTTTGAAAGATTTTTGTCAGAAACGCTAATTCCGAAAGCTTGGTCATGGCCCAACGTATATTCAAAAAGTCCAGTTTTAGATAAAAATTCTTTGAAGGAAGTCAATTCTGTATTACTTGGGGCACGGGCGCTACCTCTATCAAAACCTTCAAAATTTCGTCTAGCTAATATAGTAGGTTTATGATATTTTGCCGATAAAACCATAGCCACAAGTCCATTTAGCTCAGCGGGAAATTCATCATCATCATCAAGTCTTACAAATAAAATTTGATTTTCCAGCAAATCTTGCTTGAAGATTTTTACTTCTAATTCCTGGACTATCTTTTCTTTCATTTTATCTTGATGAACTTTTGCATTTGTGCATTCGCGTGCACTCTCTATACAGAGTCTTTCCATTGTTCCTTTGGCTCCACGTTTGTGGCACTCTACCATTTCATTCGGTTCAATAAAACTGCGATAAAGTCGATATTTTTCTTCCATTGACCCAACTCGAATCATAGCATTTATAAGAGGAACAATATAAAAAGCAACGGTTATAGGATTTATCTTTCCACCCATTGAATAGTCTTGTTTATCTAATAGAACTCGTAGCATTGTATTCTTTATATTTTGAAAACCAGTTTGAACTAAGTACTGATTTTCATATTCAAGCATACTCATCATGTCTCCAACTAATGAAACTGCACAAAGATCAATATAATCATAAGCCCAGTCTCTCAAAAAATAATCATCTAGGGCTCGACAAAATTGCCAAACAACCCCTCCACCACAAAGGTTTTTATTTTTATAATTTTTAGAAGTTTGGTTATTTATAAGTATCATATTTGGAGGAATTTCACTTTCAGATTCTTTTATATGGTGGTCTAAAACAAGAACTGAGCAGGTAAAATCCTTTATATATTGTCCATCATTCGTGGCACTATCTGGCGCGATAATAAGGCCCCAATCCTTTTTTTCTAATTGCTCCATCATATCAGAAAAGCCATGTTGTTTTCCTTCATGAATAAAAAATTCAATTTCTTTATCTGGATTCCATCTTTTTAGATATTGATAAATTATAGCAAAAGAACAAATTCCATCGCAATCGCAATCTGCGATAATAGCATAAGGCTTTTTATCAAAAATCGTCTTTTCAATAACCTTTACTCCCATTTGATAATTGTCTAAGTCTTCAAAACTTTGTAAGCATTCTTTTGTTGGATGAAGGAAAGTTTGAACATCCTGAATGCCTCGCGCGTGGAGTAAGTTCTTTCCATAGTCTTCTTTTATCTCTTGATTTACTAGTCGATATTTCACTTCACAATTACTCTCCTTTTTAATAGCTCTTCAAATTTTTCTTGTCCCTCATCTACTGGAGAGTCCTTCTTTTTTGTAAGGTTTTCTCTATCATAGATAAAAGAAAAATTTGAATAATTTTTATATTTACTACACATCTTCCACAATTTTTGAAAATAGTCCTCACTTCCAGGCTTTTCTTCATTATCAAAGCAAATAACAATTTCTCTTGGTTGAGCACAACGCATCAAAATATCAAGTTGGTACTTATTGAATTGACTTCCACAGGAGGCAACCGCACAGTTAGGAAATGAAAAATTTTCACACATAAGAACGCTTTTTTCTGCTTCAAAGACATAACAAATTCCATAGCGTTTGATATTTTCCAGATTTTTGTCCAAACCATAGAGGTTTAAACTTAATGGATGTGAATACCATTTACCCTCAATTTGAACCGGCATATATTTTCCTACGTTTTCTACCTCCCACTGATTGAGTGCTCGCCCTCTAATTCCAATCAATCCACCTTTAACATTATAATGAGGAATTATGATTTTATTTTGACCAATAGAAAAACGAATATTGAATTTATCCATGGCTTTATGAGAAATTCCCTCTTCTTCCCAATCAGCAGGATACTCTTTTATAAAAACATCCAAGATACCTTTCTCATAAGTTGGAAGTTCTCGTCTTTCTTTTTTTGGCATAAACTCATTTCTTTTTGATTTATAGCTTTCGTTGATTTCTGTCTCAGTAAATCTTTTCTCTCCATAACTTTGAACAAATTCTAAAACATCTTCATGCCAGTCATAAGTGATTCCTCTCGTTTCATAATAATGTTCAATAAAACGAAAGATATTCTGCGCGCCACATTCACTATAACACATAAAAATATGAGTGTTTTTATAATAATAAAGCTTCCAAGATGCTTCATCTAAATTAGTATTATGACACGCAGTTTTACATAAAAGGAAATCACCCTTGTCTTGCCAAGGAATTTCCAATTTATCCAAAATTTTCTCCACTATTTCATCAGTAAGATTTTCAATTATTTCTCTATAGTCCAAAGAAATCTCCCTTCTTACTTATTTATCTCTTCTAAGAACTTTTGTTCTTTTTCATCCAATTCCCATTCAACCCTTTGCTGAGTATCATAAAAATCAAGAATAGGATTCATTCTATCATCAGTTATAAATAAATCAGTAAGTCTTAATGTTCCTGTGTTGAAATAACTCCAAATACGAACTTGAGTCCAACGACCCGATCGAACCTTGAATACATCAAAGACTCGATTCGGAATTACGCCGCCTATCAAATTTCCATCTTTTTGAAGTATATCTATTTCATCTTTTGTAGGTCGCGCGCCGATTACACCATTATCTGCCTTATTTATTGTTGCTCGACCACCAGCTAAACTTGCTTCATTTCGTATTTCTGAATTATCATCTGCTTTGGCATTTACCTGAGTTGAAGTAAAAATTGAGACATTTTGTTCAATAGCTAAATCTTTTAGAGCTGTTGCCATCAATGATAAAATTTCATCATTTCTAAGATTATGCCCTCGAAATTCATTCAAAACTCCAGGAGAAATAAAAATATAATCAAAAAAGACATAACGCCGTTGGGAAAGAATTACTTCTTCTCTAACACTTAGTTTTATCTGTTCAATAGAAGGATTTGGTATTCTCATTAGTTTTAGAGTTTTGTAGGTTTTGATTATATGGCGCGCGACTTCAATTCTTTTTCTTTCATCATCAGTAAGAGTATTGAACTTGAATTTAGATTCTTCTACTCCACTAAGATATGCCAAAATCATTTTTATTATTTGTTCTGGTTTCTGCTCTGTCATAATAAAAAGGACTGGCTCACACGCACCATTTTTGACCCACTTCCCATCTACTTCACTATAGAAAAATGGAAAAGCCAATTTACACGCGTCAGCGACAGAAAGTCTTGTTTTACCACATCCACTAGAAAGGCTTCGTATTGTAAGGGCGCCAAGTTCTGCCCCATTTATAATTGATGAAAAAATCTCTCCATTGATTGATAGTCCGATACCTTCCTCACTACCAAATGCCTCAATCACATTATCAATTTCGTTCTCCAACTCCCAAGTTTGGACAGTTTCATTTTGAATATAGGATTTTTCTACATCTAATAAATTCTTCTTAACTTCTTTTAGTATATCATCTACTGAAAAATTTTTGAAGCGCTGATTTATATCAAAGGCTTTAGGTTGAGTTAGGTTTTCACAATAAATATTACTAGTGTCAAGACCCATTCTTTTGAGGTCTCTTACTAGGTTGAACTTTTTTAGTTCATTATAATAATAAGGAAAATTACCTGGCTCACTCATAAATTCAGCATCTTGAAGGTATTCAATACCGTTATTTTGAGAAAAAACTAACTGCCCACTTGGGGTACTTTCAAGATAACTTGAAACATCAACGGGAGTAATATGAGAAGCACCACCTCGATACAAATTATCAATTGCTACAAATAAATAACGAGTAAAAGTTGAGGAGAAATCGGTAGGAGTTATTGTATATTTATCTATCTCACTTAGATACTGAGGATGCTTCATTAGACTTCCAATAATTTGGAGTTCTGTATTTCTATCAATCATTCAATGTCCTCCAAATTCCATCGAGACTTTTTCTTTTGGGATGTAGTTTTTGGCTTTTTTAGTAGAACTTTTTGTTGGGACTCTCGTTGTTTGATCTGTTCTTCAATTCCAGCCAAAGTTCCTCGTTCATTATTCTCTCTTTGCTTCCAATAGGTAGTAGCTTCTTCGTAGATAAAAGGGACAATCCCTAATCCTCCATGACCCTTTGACCAGTCTCCATTCCTAATTTCATAGAAATATTTTAGTGTATAAAAAATGCCTTTATAAGTTCCAATTTTATCTTTTTCGACAAATTTTCTCAACTGAGCTTCACAAAGATGATAGTCATAAGAAACTTTTAGGTCGTGCGCGATAAAATCATAAATGCGTTTTTTCCAATCTTTATCTTTTAGAATATTTCCTTTCTTTAGATTTTCATAACAAGATTTGTGATAGTACCATCCTTTGGATGGCATTACCCATTCTATATCCGCGCCGGCTAATTGAGCGTCAAAACGTTCTTTACAGGCACGGCAGATGACTAAATGTTTTGCCATTTATATCCCTCCAATCTTATTATATTATACCATATTTTTCTAAAAATGTCAAAAAAGAGGTAGGATTTCTCCTACCTCTAATTTAGTTTTATAGATTACATCGCACGTAAGTCCATGACAGCAAGCTGTAAAAGAGAAACTTGATCCTCAGTAACCTCCGACAGTTTTAGCTTTCGTCCAAATACCATTTCTACCTTTTTAGACATAGCACGAACTGCTGCTTCCTTATCTTCATCGGTTTGGGCATTATTTACCTTAGTAGTCCAAATCTCACGAGCTTCAGACATTAAGGCATTGAAGTCGAGTTTTTCTTCCTGGATGATTGGTGCTTCATCAGTTACTAAACCGCCATTTTTTTCTTCCATATCAATAGCCTTAGCTACCGCTTGTTCAAGCTCATGGAAGCCGAATGGAATGCGAGGTTCAAGATATTTATAACGAGAACCTGCGGTAATAGTGGGAGTGGCACGAGTTTGAATCCACCGTTCACTTTCTCCTTTTTCATTCCAGGTTTGAGTAATAACTCCAATAATATCGACAAGACCATTGACAGTTTTTAAACAACGATTATTGAGGTCAGGCTTATAACCAATTACCTTACCATCATCATCTGCTGTTTCTTTTAGATGGCAAGTCATAATGAGTCCATAGCCCATCATGGTAATTTTACGAAGACAATTTTCAAATTCCTTTGAAGTTTGACTATAGCCCCCGCCATAGGGGATATCTCCGATTTTACTCACTCCGTTTTGCTGACAAATAAACTGCTCACAAAGGTCATATAGAATACCAATAGTATCAATACAAATAGTTGAATACATTTGTTTTGCTTCAGGCTTTTCTAACTGACGAAGAACTAGCTTGAAATCAGCAAACTTCTGAATTGGAAGAGCGCGAACGCCAGATTGAGCATTTGTACCAATCTCAGTTGCAAGAATCAGGGCTTTATCACTTTGGGCACAAAATTCAGTCTTTCCAATTTTAGGAGCTCCCGCCAAAAGAATGAATTTAGAACGTAAGTCGCGTGAGATTTTATTGGGTTGGAGGGAAAAAATATCAATAGCCATAACTATTTACCTCCTTAAAATCCCATATCGTCTCCTGCTAAACGAGAAGTAGTTGGTGCAGGAGTCTTCATCTCACCCTTTACTTTGTTCATATCCTTAACCTTCTGGGCCTCCAAACGAGCCTTACGGGCCTTCATCGCTTGCGCAAGGTCCTCAACATCAAAGGCCTGCTCACCTTCTAGAGCACTCTGAGAACCACCGGTAATTAGTAGCTCACTAATACTACGGGTGCGAGTCTTTTCAATGGCTTCACCAAAATCTACATCCTCAATATAAGTCTCAGTAGTAGAGGTAAAGTTCAAACGACCGTTAGCCTTAAAAGTATAATCGGGCTCCCAATACTGGGTAATAGCATTGATAACATTAGGATTAGAGGCATATAGCTTTACTACCTCAACCTGACCATTCCAATTAGGAACAATAGTAGTAACCTCTAGCTTCTTTGGCTCGACTTCAATACCGTCCTTATCAACGACATAATTGATATTAGAAACAGCAAAAGTCAAAGAGAAACTGGCCTCAGGCTTAAAATCACCAGTAGCCTTACCAACGAAAGAGGCGCTAATGCGGGGAGAACTTACAAAACGACCATCCTTGGAGAAGAACTCGTTCATCTTGATTTTTGCGCCAGTAATACGAATCTTATCGGCACCTTCGCGCCCACCAGCAGACGCAATGGACATAAACTCTTCCTTGACACGCTGAATGCTTTCATAGGAAGGATTCAGGCCTCCATCCTTCTTATACTTTTGACTAAAAAGATGGACAGGGATTTCAAGATGTAGAGGAATGGCATTTACAACTTGTTCAACAAGTACCTTGATAGTTCCTCCAATTGTCTCGATTGTCTCGCCATTCTTGACAAAAGAACCATACTTTAAATCAGTTTCACTTAGTAGACCTTCAATACGAACACGGTTTTCGGCTTCATGTAGCATAAAATTTTTCTCCTTTTTACATTTACAATAATTACTTTGGTTCTTTCATAAAAAGGTAGGAGGAAATTCCTCCTACCAAATTATTAAAATAAATTACTCAGCGTCGTCGCTGGGAACAAAGGTGGTACCGGCATCAGTTAGATTTACATAAACTACGGGCTTCTCAGCACCCTCAACCTCAACCTTCTCACGCTCAACTAGACCTTTCTTCTGTAGGTCAGTTACATTAGCGCCTACGGAACGAGAGGCACGACCAATGGCATTACAAATCTCATCAATAGAGACATGACCACCATTAGACTTCACATAATCAAATACTTCAGAACTCTTAGCAGTTAGCTTCATTTTAGTTTTCTCCTTTTTACATATAAAATTATTTTTTATTATTAGATGAGTAAAGGTTTCATGCCTCTCTCAACTTTCTATAAATATTATAGCTAAAATTTACAAAACTTTCAAACTTTCAAACTTAGAAATTTTGGATTTTTATTACTTTTGAATTTCTCCCCAATTTTAGAGTCTTGACTCCTTGTGTACCTCGACTCAATACAGGAATTTCCTCAGCTTTCACTCGAATTTGAGTAGTAGAAGATACAACTAGAATATCACTAAAGTCAATAAGTGGTAAAAAGTCGCAAAGATTATCTGCTCTTTGAATCTTTACTCCTTTAGTTGCCCGTCCGGTAATTTTGAATTCATTTATATCAGTTCGCTTTGAATATCCATCTTCACTTACAGAAAGAATTTCTCTTGTTTCTTTAGGAATGACTCGTCCAGAAACAACTTTATCTCCCTCATTTAGCTTGATGCCTACAACCCCTCGAGCCACTCTGCCAATAGGTCTAATATCTTTAGTTTCGATAATAATAAAATTTCCTTCCTCGGTAAGGATGCCGACTCTTTCATTTTTCAAAATGAGAATAGAAGCAATCAAATCATCATCATCTAACTTTAAAGCCTGAACGCCAGTGTTTCTTCGTAAATTATACTCAGAAAGCGCGGACTTCTTCAAAATTCCCTTCTTTGTAAGAAAGAGAATATTTGAGGACTCTGTATCTTTAGAAAGAATCGTAGCTGATTTTATTTCATCGTCTCCATTGATGGGTAGGAATGAATTTAGATATTGCTTTTCTCCAATATTGAATTCTCCCATCTTCAAATGATAAAAGGCTCCGTGCTGTGTAAAAAAGAGAACTTCGTCTGTGTTGTTCCCAATTAGAGTATCAACTACAAATTCTCCTTTATCAAGCTTAAACTTTGAGCCTACACCATTTCTTCGTTGAGAATAAAGGGTAGAAGTTTCACTAACAAATACAGCTCCTTCATTTGTGAAAGAAAGAGACAGTTGTTTTTGCTCGATTGTTTCTTCATCATTTGAAATATTCAAAATTTTTGTTCGGCGTGCGTCTCCAAATTTATTGGCTACTTCGCGTAAACCTTTTTCAATTTCTTTTTTGAGAAGAGTTTCATCACCTAAAATGGCTTCAATTCTTTCTTTTTCAGTTTCAAGACTGGACCTTTCAGTTTCTAACTTTGTAATATCTAAATGAGTTAAACGAGAAAGCTTTAGGTCAAGAATAGCCTTAGCCTGAATTTCATCAATACTTAATAGGCGTTGAAGGCCAATTGAAGCATTCTTCGCATCAGCACTCTGTTTGATAATCTTAATAACTTCGTCAATCATTGAAATAGCTTTCGTCAATCCCTCGATAACGTGAAGACGTGCGAGAATTTTTCTGCGGTCGAATTGAAAACCATTTATATATACGCTTTTTTCATGTTCCAAATGAGCTTGAAGCATTTCCTTCCAAGTAAAAAGTCTCGGATATCTTCCTTGGTCAAGCATTGTGAAATTGATGCTATAATAATATTGAAGAGAAGTGTTCTTATATAAATATCGCAGGACTTTATCGGGATTTGCCTTTTTAGATAGATAAATTTTGATAAGAGCAGTTTTTCCTGTCAAGTCATTGAATCGTTCTATTCCAGGATTCTTCTCGTCTTCAATAATTTGTTCTAACTCTCCACAAATAGTATTAGTATAAACATTATATGGAATTTCAGTTATTACAAAACATCTATCTTTTGCATCAAATTCAACCACGCTTCTTAATTTACAGGCAAATCCAGTGCCATTTTTCATGGACTGCTTTACTTCTTCTTCATTATATAAGATAGCACCAGTAGCAAAGTCAGGGGCACAATAGATTTCTTCAAAATCACAATCTGGATTATACAAAAGATGAATTAGAGCGGTATTTAGTTCCTTGAGATTGTATTGTGGAACGCTTGAAGCCATTCCAATGCCTATTCCTTGACAACCGTTTACGATATTATAATACCCTTTTGTTGGGAGAACGGCAGGAAATTGTTTGGTATTGTCATAGCTGTCTCGCCATTCAAAGATAGTTTCTTTATCAATATCTTCAAATAAAATATTTGAAAGTTTAGATAGCCGAGATTCGGTATATCTCATAGAGGCCCAGTTTCCACTTTCAATCAAAGAACCAGCATTACCTTTTACATCTACTAAAGGATACCGCATAGCAAAAGGCTGGCCTGCGCGCATAATCACAGCTGTGCATGAACTATCTCCGTGAATGTAATAATCGGCCATTGCCATACCTACGGCATTGGCTGTTTTTTTATGGGGGTTAGAAGATGTTAGCTTGCGAGTAAGCATAGAATAGAAAATCTGGCGCGCAGACGGCTTCAATCCATCTCGCACATCAATTAGTGCTCTTGATTGAAGAACGGCGCCGGCATACTGAGTAAAACTATCTTTTATAATCGGTGTTAGATTGACTTCCATCTTACAGCTCCTTTCTTTTCATTATAATACAATTATACAATAAAAAAGAGAGGAAATCAAATTTCCTCTCCTAATTATTCTCTTATTGTAGAAAAATCAATATTTTCAAAAATAAAGTCTCTTCTTGGTTTTACCTCGTCTCCCATTAGCTCAAGAAGCAAATCAATAGCTTCTTTACTATAATGTAAAACCTCTAACTGTTGAAATTCAGGGGTAAACATTGAAGCATGAGCAGTTTCCGCAGGAAGCTCACCCAGTCCTTTCGCACGAGTAACAGTTCCTTTTATACTTTTTCGAGCCTTGGCAAATTCTTCATCAGAAAAATAATAGGTTTCTTTTCCTTTGTTTTCAACTATATACAGAGGAGACCGAAGCCAGCATAGCCGGCCTTCTTTGATGAACTCTGGAGCCAGGTATAGTAAAGCTGACATAATCAAGAGACCAATATGCATTCCATCAGAGTCGGCGTCGCTACAAATTGCGAGTTTGCCATATCTCAGCTTTTTACTATCGTATCGACCAGGGGTAATATTCATCGCGCTAAGAATCAGTTTGATTTCTTCATTTTGAAAAATCTTCTCTTCAGAATTAGATAGACAATTAATAATTTTCCCCTTTAGAGTAAGAATGCCATACTTGGTATAGTCTCTCGCCTGAGACATTCCTCCCATAGCACTGTTACCTTCAACGAGTAAAAGCGTCGAATCCTGTCCCAAAAACTCCGCATCCTTCAACTTATCACTCGCAAAAACTTTTTTCCGTTGATTCTTTTCAACTTCTTTGCCCGCTTCAAGAACTTGACGGCGCGCTTTTTCGGCCATCATCTCTGCTTTTTTTTCCTTGACTAATAAATCAACAACTTTATCAAATTCATCTTTATGTTTTTTTACAAAATCTTTTATAGCATCAGTAAAAACTGTTTGGGTATATCCTCTCAGTTCTGGATTTTGGATACGAGATTTAGTCTGATTTTGATAAATAGGATGGGGATGGCGTATATTAACAATATAAACAAGTCCCTTTCTTATCATATCGGCAGTAAAATCTCCCTTAGATAAAGAATTGATAGTTCTTGTAAAAGCAGTTTTTGCACCAGTACTCGGTGTTCCACCATCTATATTTAGCGCGCCATTAGAGAAAATATATTCTGTTTCCCTCCCGCTTGTCCATTGAGCAAATACTTCAACCTCGACTTCATCATCAAATTCTTTATACCCATAGATAAAAGATTTATGTAGAGGCTTTTCAATATTGTCTTTGGCAAAATCCTTTAACCCTTGTGAAGAGTAGAATGTATCGCTTTTACCTTTATAAGTAAAAATAAACAAAACTTTTGGAATAAAGTAAGATGTAAGTCGAAGTTCTTCTCGAATTCGTTCGGGTTCAAAGGTGTTTTCATCTTTTTCAATATTTAATACTTCCTTATTTGGAGTAAATCTAAAAGTTGAGCCAGTAGAACTAACTTCTCTAATCTTTTCACTTTTATTAGAACATGGAATGCCGTCTTGAAACTTTAGATGATATTCACTACCCTCTCTTCGACTCCAAACTTCAAATTCACGGGAACACACGCATACTGCCGATGTCCCGATGCCATGACATCCTCGAACTTTTTTATAATTAGAAGTATCAAATTTACCAGAACTGTGAGCAGAACAAAAAAGTTCAATCAAAACTTCCTCACAATCCTTATTCGGCCCGCGGGGAACTCCAGCCCCATTGTCAATGCAGGTTAGTGTGTTGCAGTCATCAGACAAAATTATTTCGATTCTATCTCCGCGTCCCATCATAGCTTCGTCACAAGCATTATTTAGTACTTCAAGAAAACAATTGAAGGAGGCATCCTGTGCAGTTGCTCCTAAATACATTCCAGGAGTGGCTCGACAAGCTGTACGAAAATCTCTTATTTGAATTGAATTAGCATCATAACTCATTTTATTCTACTCCTTTCTACATTTATAATAATATTATACTCTAAAACTCCAAAAATATCAAATTTCCTAAAACTAACTTCCAAAAATCTACTTATAAATACAAAGGAGGGATATTATGACATCCAAAGAAGCAATTCAAAGTGTAAAAGACTATGTACTTGCGGGCAATAAAAACCTTCAAGTATTAGATACTTTACTAAATAATGTAGCGACCAGCGCCGTTGCAGAAGCTCTACCCACAACTGAAGATAAGAAATAAGAAGGAGAGGCTTAAAGCCCCTCCCTTTTTCTTTCATTTTTATACATTCCAATTATAGTTGCCATATCCTGGGCACAACTATCACAAAGACAAAACTGTTCTGAAACTATTCCTTTTTCACTAAGAAGAACTGCATCTCTACGTCCTCCACGAACGACTACACCATCATCCCAAATTGGAAGAAACCAAGTATTATAGGAAGTTGGATCAGGAATATAAGTTTCACAAAAATCACAAAATGTTTTAGTCATCTTTTCCCTCCATCCAAGAGAGCCAGCGCATCACTAGGTCTTTATCACTAATATCCCAGAGTCCATAGGGACAATCATAATTCATTTCACAAAAACTTACTGGGCTCCCATCATAGTCCTCTGTGTCTGAACAATTATTACAAAAAGTATCCACCATCCACTGGTCATAAACTGTACCTTCAAGAGCCATTTGGTCAGATAGAAATTCTGCCATTTCTTCCATTGAGAGATTTTTGAGTTTTTCAAAATTTGAGAGTTCCATTTCTTAGTTCTCCTTCCATCCTTTTATTATATTATAAAAGAAAAATGAGAGAAAATCAAATTTCCTCTCATTATCCTTTCCTCATATTTAATTGCTTTTGTGTCCCATACAAGTCGATATAAAATTTTTCTCTCTCACTCTGTTTATCTTTCGGAACTTCTTCTAAAATTTCAAAACTGTAATTCCAAATTCCATTCCGCGCCATATGCGTATGAAGCGTTGAGCTGGCAACTTTTTCCATACCTAGCGCTGTCTGAATGTGAGCTTGCCATCTATCTTTAAAATTGACGGTTCGACCTATATAAGCCTCCCCAGTTGGAATATAAGTAATCTTATAAATTCCTCCAACTTTCTGCCCGACAACCCTCTTTATCATCTCATTTACAGGGCGCCGAGCAATACTCTCCCATATAACCTTAGGAAGAACTTCTTTATGACATAAATGATTTCTCATACTATCTAAAAGCTTTATATCTTCAATATCATTTTGCGTAAGTTGGATTTTATAGAAATCTTCTTTTTCGATTAGTTCTCGTTCTCGTCGTATCGCTTCATTTATAGCATCGCGCCGACTACGAAAATCTTCTAATTCTTTTTTAAGATAGGAAAGTTCATTATTATAACTTCTTTGTTTCGCTTGGAATTCTTGTTGGGCGTTTTCTTCTAAATTTTTGTATTTTTCTTCTAAAGCCTTTCGATATAATTTATCAGTATCAGATTTTAGTTTTTGAATTTTTCTTTGTTGTTTTAGTAAAAGAAAAATAATTCCTAAAATCAATAAAACTAAAACTGCCATTATATTCTTACTCCCAATTAGTAATTCTTGTACGCTTTTTTCTTTGTGGCGTCATCCATAAAACACCATCTCGTGCACGAGTAATCCCAACATAGGATACTCTACACTCTTCGGGACTCCAAAGATTCAACCCAACACAAGCTACATAATCCCATTCCAAACCTTTCGCGCTATGTACGGTCAAAACTTTTACTGTATTTTCTTCCATTTTTTTATCTAATTCTTCTTTTTTGAGGTCTCCCTGTTTGAAGCTATCACAAGGAATTCCATTATCAACTAGATAATCTTTGATAGTATCAACCTGGGCATTGGTTCGCGCCAATACCGCCCATTTATGATATTTTTTACTAATATTTATCATATCTAGGATTAGTTGCTCACTATAAGGCTTCATCGCTACTGTCCCTTTGACTTGACGTACAGCAATACTATCATCAGTCATGCTACATTTTTGAAGAGTGGACTTTGCAAAACGAAGAACATCAGGACAACAGCGATAATTTTCATTCATAGAATAAACTTTTGCCCCAAGCTTTTGCTGATATCTCTTCAAAAGGTCTGGACGACTACCTGCGAAGCCATATATCGATTGCCGTAAATCAAAAACAATAAAATATTCTTTCGCGTGAAGCATTTCAAAAATAAATTTTAGCTGAATTTCATTACTATCTTGGGCTTCATCACATAAGCAAATATCAATATTCGGCGTGCATTCTGGATGCTTTTGCATTAGATGAAAAAGTCCATCGAATTTTTCGTCGTTCATATACTTTATGGCTTCTTTTACACCATTTCTGAGTAGAAGATGCGCGCAATAAGAGTGGATAGTTCCAATAAATAGGTTATCATTATTATCAATTTGAAGACGTTTTTTCATTTCTCCAGAAGCCATATTTGTGAATGTAAAAGCTACTATGCTTTTTCCTTTTTGGATACTTTGGCGAACTTTCTCAGTCAAAACTCTTGTCTTACCTGACCCACTCGCACTACTCACAAAGATAATTGGCTCTGTCGCTTCTAATATAGTATTCTGTATATTACTTAGTTCCAATTCCTTTCACCTCTTTCTTATATTATTATAACATTTATTTTAGTAAGTGTCAATTTTTTGGAGAATTTATAAGTGATTTTGACTTATAAGTAGAAAATTATAGGAGGTAAAGAAAAATGGAGATGCTAACTTTAATTGTTGCGCTATCTGCCGTACTATGGTATGTAATTGACCGTGCGCATCCTCTATGGGAGAATCTTTCTTATGGGAAGTGGATTACTCTTGTAGTCGCTGGGATTGGCTCTTTCGGTCTGGTATTTTCTTTCGGTCTAGACCTAATCTTTGCTTGCGGTTTAGTAGATAGTGTAAGTATGGCTGGTCAAATCCTAACTGGTTTTGTACTCATGTCTGGCTCTAGCGCCATTAGTGAAGTTATTGCTCGTATCAAGGGCGAAGGTAAGTAAAATAGAAAATGAAAGGGAGAGGACTTTTGTCCTCTCCTCTTTTTTTATTGATGTAATTCCTCTTCTGTAGAAACAACCAACCAAGTTCGAATTATTTTTATAATTCCATCTATAAAAGAATTACCACCCTGAGCGTGATAATCTTGATAAACGGCGCAAACAAACTCTTTATCATATTGTAAAATTCTTTGATAGGGTAAATATTTATAGTAAATTCTTACAATATCTTTCCTAAGCATATCATTAGAAGACTTAATGAGCATTCCTAACTTTTCATCTTGCAGACGATTTTTCTCTTCAAATGTTGCTATAATAGGAGTCAAAATTTGTTCGGCAACTTTTTCGGTTGTTTTTTGGACAATCTCTTCCTGCCTTTTCTTTTCAGCTTCGATCTTCTTTTTCTTCATCTTTTGAAACCATTCAAAATTTCCGCATACTTTTTCTAAAACTTGCCAAAAAAGAAAAATTAGAATGAGGATGCCTCCTAGGCTATTCGCAACTTCTTGGATAGTCAAAAGAAATCCCTCCTCTCTACTTCAAATTATAAGTAGAAACGAGGGACTTCCTCTCTATTTTTTTTAGATATTCTCGATAAGCATTATCATTATGATAGCGGGTCCGGGCCAAATAAGCATCATTTAGTAAGTCCTTTACCGAAGAAATTTTATCCATGTCCCACCAAGGGATACAATAAAGAGGAATTTTATGAGAAAGACAATAACTTATTTTTTCTCTATCTCTCTCTTGTGCTTTTAGGAAATCAGAGCGATTTTTGTAAAAGATTTTTGTAAATTCCGTATGCTGACGTCCTTGGACTTCTAAAAGAATATTCTCTTCGGGAAGGAAAAAATCAAATCTATAATATCCATGATGAAGGTCACCAAAAGTTTTTTCCTTTACAAATTTGACTTTTTCCCTATTGAGAATTTCAATTACTTTTTTCTCGTAAGATGAAACTTTATACATTTCCAAAAATCTGATACCAGTCGCACTCACTCGCCATCTTATCACTTCTTAGGCGAACAGGGCGCGGATGCCTTAGACCATAACTATCAGCCATAACTTCCATTGCTGTAATCTCAATGACTTTTCCAAGATAAGATTTCCAATTCAATAGAATTTCCTCTTCAAGTCCGCTAAGATTTCCAACCTGAACCAGCTTCCCATCTTTATAAGCTCCAATTTTTAGAGAGCCAGCGCCACCAAGAAAATACATTTTTGTAATTGGTTCAATGGGATCTCCATCACTATAATTTTTATATAGAGAGTCCTCGACTTTCTCACCAGTAGATAAGTTCTCCCAGTACTTCCAGCTCATAAGCTCTTTTCCATTGTAAAGACGAGTCGGCACGTTTGCTCCCATAATTACCACATCCAGGGTCTCTTGAAGTTCTTTCTTCACTTTGATTGTCATATGCGCGGGAGTTCGCTTGAAATAAATTGGGCAGTCCTTTCGAGTAATTACTACTCCTTCTCGTCCAGAAGCTAGATAGTCTTGAAGACGATTCCACAATTCTTTCCCATTATAATATTTAGCCCACTCTACATAAGGAGAACTTAATTGAGTAGAGATTTTTTCCAAAAGAGAAAAGCGCTCGATAGCTTTTGTATCTACTAAATTTACTCCATTATAGGCACAGATATCAAAAATATAGAAATGAAGCTTCTGGCCACTCTCTTGACGAGCAATGCACTTATCTTTGAGACATCCCAAAAGAGAGGTAATATTTTTTGAACCTTCATGTCTGGGAAGATAACATTCACTTAGGAGGACAGTTCCATTAGGTAATTGCGCCATAAAATCCTGAAGTTGGGGAACCCATTCAATTTTATTTACAGCTTCGCCTTTTACATTTTTATTACGGGCTACCATAAAACAATTTCCATCCTCATCCTTTATGAGACGCTGATAATAGCCATCAACTTTCAGAGCGCCATAATAATCTCCACTATAAATAGCATTTACCACTTCTGACTTTCGTTTTTCTTCAGAATAGGATGCGGGAATGCTCCAATAACGCATACTTTCTGAATTGACCCAATCAATATCACCAATAAATCCCTTCACAATTTTCTCCTTTCAAAAATAAATCCGTAAATTTATAAGCTATTTTTTCCAAATCTTCCAAAGTTCCATCATTATGGATATAAGTATTATAAGTATAGTTATGAACGTCAGAATCAGCATGGTTAGATTGAACCTGTTCATCAGTCTCAATCCTCTCTACTATCAGAGTCCGCGCTCCAATTCTATCAACAAATTTTTGAATTTCTTTTGGTTCTCGGCACATTATAAAGTAAAGGCACTTTTTTTCATTATACCCTAGTTGCTTCCAAATTTCTTTACATCCTACATAAGAACCAATAATGTCTTTATAAGGAATATCATCCCATTGGGTCAAAACATCTTTTAGATCTGATAGAAATTTCCTATCTTTAGGGGTTTTTTGGCCATTCCAACCACAAAACTTAGCAACCTCTTTTACAAAATCAACTGTGGAAATAATTCTACAACTATAAGGGCCGACTCTTTCTTCCATTATTTTTTGAACCATTTCACAAAATGTATCTTTTCCTGCTCTTGGTGCGCCATTTACAACTATTATCATTATATATAATTATACTCCTTACATATAGTCTACATAGGGCTTTCACCTATTTCTTACTCTATATCGTTTTTGTTTCTTTTTATATAAAAAGAAAATTTTTCTGCTTACAGGTTTATTTATATCATAAATCCAGACAAAAAGCAAATTTTAGATTGATTTTCGGGCCTCTACGGCTAACTTATCAACCTCATCATTCCAATCTTTTGAGCCTGTGTGTCCTTTTACTTTTTCAAAAGAAAACCGTTCATCCTCAAAAAAAGGAATAAGTTGTTGCCAAAGCTTTTTATTCGCGACTGGCTCTTTTTTAGAATTTTTCCATCCATTCTTTTGCCAATTGCGAAACCATTTTTGAACATAGCAATTATGGCAATAAGCACTATCAGTTCGAATCGTAATTTGATCAGAGAGGCAAACTTCCTCAGCCCATCTACAAGCTTCAACAATAGCTAATAGCTCACATATATTATTTGTTGCTTCTGGAATTGGCATCGACCAGCGATAAATTTCTTTACTATCTTCTACCGCAATAAAAGCTGAACCACCAGGTCCAGGATTACCAGAACAAGCGCCGTCAGTATAAATATAAATCATTTGTAATACTCCTCCCAAATTTCATCCGGAGTAGCTTCAATTTCCGTAAAGGTAAAATTTAGAAACTTCTCGATGTCGATTCCCTCGGAAAAACTCCTCGCGCGCTTAGTGTGCCGAATATCTTTGGGGGAAAATAAGTGCTTCCAGAATCCCATTCCCAAAATAATCTTTTCACTATTATTGATATTACCTACAAGGCGCGCGACCTCAAAAATGTACATATGAGTATGATTGCTGGGGTCAAAATTTTTGAGTTCGATTTTATTATCATGTCGTTTTGCATAGGACATTAGGTTTGTAGCTGTTCTGCTCACAGCTAAATCATACATTTGAAAATTTGCCATAATATTTCTCCTTTTTTGTTTTGCCTCCACCCCGATCATCTCAGGAACGCACCGCCTGGGCGGCACCTGCGGCCCTGATCTCCGGGTGTGTGGTTTTGCTGCGGCTTTTTGGCCACGCTAGGATATTGTAGCAAACTGCAGGTCCAATTGCAAGGGTTTTTTTCCGAAAAAGCCAATTTTTTGCACCGGAAGCGCCTTCCGCCTTACAGCGCGTAGAAAAAAATCGCAAAGAAATGCAGCGCGCTGCCCAACACCACAAAAATGTGAAACACCGAGTGAAGCCATTTTTTGCGGACGCCGACGCCGTAAAGCAC
>ERZ773155.7-NODE-7-length-134508-cov-7.543350_pt1 | contig 134508 bp, 93 predicted proteins | sample MGYA00511262_ERZ773155 | MGnify/ENA primary metagenome ERZ773155 (study PRJEB29015, sample SAMEA2737828) | human gut metagenome | biome: human gut; feature: human-associated habitat; material: faeces | place: China | collected 2012 ... | reverse complement strand
ATTGAATATCCGATACGAGATTGACCTGAAATTTCTTCGATATATTTTCCTGACACAACTTCAAAACGATTAAGTTTTATAACAATCACCTTCTTATAGCTAAATTTCGATTTACCCATTTATAGTATAGTATATAAATGTACATGAAATGTCAATAAATATATTACATGAATGTAGAAAGATTTTATTGACATCATTGTAGAATAATGATATTCTATAACCAAACAGAAACAAGTATAAAAGTAGTACTATCAGTTTTTTTGCAGCGAAAGGAATATTTTAACAAACTGTCAAATTTATAAAGAGGTGGTTTTATGTTGAGACAACATAAAAAAATTACAGCAGTTGTAGGGTTGACTATAAGTGCCTTGATGATTTCATCTGCATGCTATGCTCAGGATGATCCGAATGATGGATATGTTATTCACTATGACTTTGAAACTCAGGAAACTACTTATTATGGTTACGACAAAGAAGATCATGAATTTTACGAAGTAGATGATTATGTTGAACCTAATCGTACAGCCAGTGATGGAACTGCTGATATTGCTGATGCTCCAGATGAGATGGAGGGAGTAAATCCGGGAAATATTTATGTGGATAATCAGTCAATAAAAGAAGACGTTGATAATCCATATACAATTCTTCTTTTCAGTGGAAGTATGCCAACTGTATACAAATATAACAAAGAACAACCAGACGATCCATGGACTGTTGTAAGTCAGGAAAAAGTAAACTTGTTAGAAGGTAAGGTAAATAAAGTATCAAAATCCTACTTGATTTTTACAGATCAAAATAATGATGATATTAAAGTAAAAATCAAGAAGGATGAGCAGTGGCATCCAGGTGATGAAATTAAAGTGTTCGGCTTAACGAAAACGAAAGATGGAAAGGTTAAGCTTGCAAAGCAGTATGGATATTATAAGGTTGAATAATATATTAGGAAAAGAACACACATTAATAGAGTAAAATATATGAAAAAGGTCTTGGAACTTTTACAGTTTCAGGGCTTTTTTCTTTTGGGTAAATTCTCGGTTCGTGTAATGAATAAACTAATAAAGGTAATCTTATTTCTAATTGTCGGGATGGTTCAAGCCTTCGCATGGGGAGGGCTGAGAGGGGACACGTTGGCCAAGGAGCTGGATGAAGCTGTCTTGAATAGATCTTTTTATCTTCAGCAACGGGAGCAACGGATCACGCAGCTAAAGGACATGTTTCTCTTGAGCAAGATATCGTTGTGGCAGGAATATGAGATCAACCACCAATTATACGAGGAATTCAAGAAAATACAACAAGACTCGGCCATCTATTACATAAAGCGGAATATGGAGATAGCGTCATTTATGAAGGATACGGCACGCATCTATACTTCCCGCTTACGGCTGGCTACGCTTTATGCTTTCTCCGGGATGTACCGTGAGTCGGAAAGTCTGTTGCGAAGCATAGACCGTGAGTTGCTGTCTAAAGAGCAGAAACAGGATTTCTATGAGGCTTATTATTCGTTTTTCTCTTATTACAGTACGAATCTGGATTCTTTTGAATATAGGAAACAACTTGATTTATACAAGGATTCGTTATTGTCTGTCTTAGATACGGCCTCTTATCGGTATAAGATAAATCTGGCGCAGAAATATCTGGCTCACGGACAGGCGAGGTCTGCGGAGAAGGTGCCGTTACTTGCAATATACAGTTCCGCATGAATGAGATCTCTAAATTCTATCCTATCATTAATGCTTCCTATCAGACACGGGAAGCTCAGGGCAAAAGGCAATTGATGACTTATTTCTTGTTGATCAGCCTATTGACGCTCTTTCTGATCCTTTCTCTTGCCTATGTGTATAGGCAGATGCGGAAGATCTCAGCGATACGAGAAGAGTTGGTTAATACCAATGCCTGTTTGGTAAAGTTGAATGGAGAGATAAGCGAGACGAATAATTTATTGCAAGAGCGAAATATACAGCTATCGGAGTCAAACCATATCAAGGAGGAATACATCGCTCATTTCCTCGATCTCTGCTCCACCTATATTAATAAACTGGAGGATTACCAGAAATCGCTACAGAAAAAGGCGATGAATAAACAGTTGGACGAGTTATTCAAGATGCTCCGTTCGACCCGTATGGTGGAGAATGAGGTGGAAGCGCTTTATGTTAACTTCGATCGAATCTTTCTTGGATTATATCCTACGTTTGTCAGGGACTTCAACGCTTTGTTGCAGCCCGAGGAACGTATCGTCTTGAAATCGGAGGATCTGTTGAATAAGGAACTTCGTATATTCGCCTTGATGCGGTTGGGAGTTACGGACAGCGTAAGGATAGCCGCTTTTCTTCGTTGTTCGTTGAGTACGATCTATAACTACCGGACCAAGGTACGTAATAAGGCGTTAGTGCCTCGTGATGAGTTTGAAGGTTGGGTGATGAGGATCGGGGTTAACCTGAATCCGTTATAATCAATCTACATTTTTTAGGATAGTGATCTTTATTAACTGATTTGTATTTAATAGGATAGCGGATCATACTGTCTACATTTTTATATCAATCTTCTTTTTGCTTCTTATTCCCGGATACATTCGCGGCATAACTTTTAAAAAGAGATGCCATGAAGATTAAATTAATGATTGCCGCCGTGATCGCCTGTTGGGTGTTCACGGGATTTACGAAAGAGAACGTATCCGATACGGTCGATCACAACGCATGGAAGACATCCGGCGTCGTGGTCATACAAAATGATGTCCTTACGTTGGCCGGTTCCAACGCCCGTGCTTTGTTGAACGATGGCAAAGGCTATACGAACTTCGAGTTAGATATGGATGTACGTACCACGACCGGTGGCAAAGGTTATATTGGTATCCATACGGACGCTACGGATCGTAAAGGATACCGTATCGCCTTGAACAACGATCGGGAAGATCCGGTTTGGTGGCGGATGACGGGTAGCTTGGTGTCAGTCCGGAACCTGACGAAGAGTTTCGTGAAAGAGAACGAATGGTTCAAGATGAATATCCGGGTAGAAGGACGGCTTATCCGGGTGCGGATTAATGGTGAGACTGTCGTAGAATATATAGAGCCTTCCAAACCTTTCCGTTTGAAGGAGAACGCTAAAGCATTGTTATCCCAAGGTACTATCTCGCTGGTAGGTACGGGACGTGGAAATCTTCAGTTTAAGAATATCTCTTTAGAGGCGTTCAGCGCGAAAGGAATAGACATTCCCGCTCAATGGGCGAATGCCGTGGATGAGCAGACGGACGTGAGTGGGTAACAACCTTTTCGGAGGCGGCCCGCAACAGCTTTGACTATGTGTTTACCGATGCCATGACGTTTCTGGATCATAAGGGGCGGCGTACGCACCTATGGGTAAACAAGGAAGTGATTATCGATGATGAGCAAGCATATATGGATATGATGTTAGACCGTATCTGTTCTGTCTTGGAAGAGCCGGTCGATATGTACGTGAATTCCTGTTTCCTTCCCGATGCGATGAGTGACCGATATGATATGTTTTGGACAGAAGAGCGTATCGACCGTTTCGTGAATGCCTTGGCAAAAAGTGGAAAGGCTTTGGAGATAAACGAGCTTTATCATATTCCGAATAAAGCGATCATTCAGAAAGCGAAAGCCGCGGGTGTAAAGTTCACGTTCGGTTCCAACAATATCACGCCGGAGGTAGGAACGCTCGATTATTGTATCCGTATGAAAAAGGAATGCGGTTTGACGGCGCAAGATATGTATAAACCACACATTAATATATAAGATTAGTTTTAAGGTCTGAACAAACATTAGATTTAAGGTAGAGGTATTAGTGTTTAGGCAAAGATTGTTAGGTTTCGAGGTAAGATACATATGGAGTTACAGTTATAATATAATAGGTCGATTACTATAGGACAAAACATTTTATTTACTATATATAAAGATAATCGTATATAGTTACATTCTACAAACCACGGCGTGAATCGTACAGACCACAGCATGGTTTGTATAATTCACGTCGTGGTCTGTACAGTTCACGCCGTGGTTTGTGGAATGTAACTGTATCTTACGAAGAATAAATAGGCTCTTGAATAACTATTCTAGCCGAAGTGTAGCGTTTTTATCTTATAGGAAAATAGCGGTGAATTCCTTTTCGAAATTCGGGGTGAATGCGCCTTTCCCCAGATTCTCCTTGATCTCCTCGATCGGCCAGAAACGTCCTCCGTCCAGTTCCTCGGGATCAGGGGTGATGGGGCCATCGTAAGTGGTCCGGAAAGTGTTTACCAATTCCTTTTCTATGGAAGACTCGAATACATAACGTTTGATGAAGACAGGCGTGAAATCAGTAATGCCCAATTCCTCACGAACCTCACGGCGCAGGGCCTCTTCCACGCTTTCTCCATAATCAATATGCCCACCTACGGCCGTGTCCCATTTTCCCGGTTGTATATCCTTGTTCATGGAACGTTTTTGTAGATATAGATCTCCATCCTTATTAAAGATATGTAAATGGATTACGGGATGTAGCAACTTACTTCCGCTATGACATTCCTTGCGAGTAGCCTTTCCGATCGTCTCACCTTCCTCGTTTACCAGAGGAAACCATTCTGTTCTCATATTTTAAATAGACTTTAATTTACTGATAACCGTACCTAACTCCTCATCCGTTAAATTATTTCCATACGTAGCGTAATCCAAGCGGAACGTACATCCATTCTTGTATTCAGAGCAGCCATAAGCGGTTTTGCCCCGGAGGATAGAGCCTTTGTGACAGATGGGGCAAACGGGCTTATCCGTTGATGGAAGCTCCAATTCAGGAGTAGCCTCTGCTTTCTCTTTCTCTTTCTTGGCACGAGGCTTACGAGGTTTCTTTTCCTTTTTCTCCTTGGGTTCGTCTTTGGGAGTTTCTTTAGCTGCTTTAGACGTATCCTCAATCGTAATCGTTCGCCGGGTTTGGTCGGAAAGGACGTTTATGACGACCTCGTTTACCATCTGCTTCAACTCATCAAGGAAAGTACGGGCCTCATAAGTTCCCCGCTCGATCTGACGAAGCTTCTTCTCCCAAAGACCCGTCAACTCCGCGCTTTTCAGCAGTTCCTCATGGATCGTGCCGATCAATTCCGCACCGGTAGCGGTGGGATAAAGATTCTTGCGCTCCTTCCGTATATAATTACGCTTGAACAAGGTCTCAATGATCGCCGCACGGGTAGAAGGGCGGCCGATACCGTTTTCCTTTAAGGCATCCCGCAGCTCGTCATTATCCACTAATTTACCGGCGGTTTCCATCGCCCGCAATAAAGTTGCTTCCGTATAGGGTTTCGGAGGCTGGGTCCAAGTCTCTTTCAAGATCGGTTTATGCGGGCCGCTTTCTCCTTTCACGAAATCGGGCAATACGCCTTCTTCCTCGGTAGGTTCAGCCTCCGGATCTTTCTGCTCGGCTCCGAATACGACACGCCAACCCGGTTTGAGGATTTGCTTTCCGGTCACCTTGAATTCCACCTTATCCACTTGACCCAAGACCGTAGTGGTCGATATCTCGCAATCCGGATAAAAGGCGGCGATAAAACGACGGGCTACCAAATCGTACACCTTCCGTTCCGTATCCGTAAGATTGCGGGCGGGGACTCCGGTAGGGATAATCGCATGGTGATCGGTAACCTTCGAGTTATCGAACACCTTCTTGCTCTTCGGCAATTTTTGATTCATCAAAGGAGCGGTAAGCTCCGTATAATCCACCAATCCTTTCAAGGTATTGGGAACTTTCGGATAGATATCATCACTAAGGAAAGTCGTGTCTACACGTGGGTAGGTTGTCACCTTCTTCTCGTAGAGCGATTGGATCAACTTTAGCGTATCGTCCGCCGTAAACGCGAATTTCTTATTACATTCCACCTGCAACGAGGTCAAGTCGAATAGGCGGGGGGCGAATTCCTTCCCTTTCTTCTCGGTGATACTGGTAACAGTAAAATCCTGTTCCTTTACCTTCTCCAGAAAAGCCTCGCCTTCCTCTTTCTTCGTGAACTTACCTTTCGTGGCGGAGAAAGTCGTATTCCTGTAAATGGTCTTTAATTCCCAATAGGGTTCCGGCTTGAAATTGTCGATCTCGGCTTGCCGGTTTACGATCAAGGCGAGCGTCGGGGTTTGCACACGGCCGATCGATAATACCTGCCGGTTCTGCCCGTAGCGCAAGGTATAAAGGCGGGTGGCGTTCATCCCCAGCAACCAGTCGCCGATGGCACGGGATAGCCCGGCCTCATATAACTTATTGAATTCCGTCTGTTCTTTGAGTTTTTGGAAACCTTCCCGGATCGCCTCCTCCGTAAGCGAGGAGATCCAAAGGCGGTAGACCGGGCATTTACAACCTGCCTTTTGCATGACCCAGCGTTGGATCAGCTCTCCCTCTTGGCCGGCATCACCGCAGTTAATGACCATCTCGGCATTTTGCATCAGGCTCTCGATTACCTTGAATTGTTGCTCATACGTAGGATTCTCGATTAGTTTGATACCGAACCGGGGAGGGATCATAGGTAGTGACCCCAGACTCCAGCGTTTCCAGTTCTCCGCGTATTCATGCGGTTCTTTCAGGGTACACAAATGCCCGAATGTCCAAGTTACCTGATATCCGTTTCCTTCGATATACCCATTCATTCGTTGGGTTGCCCCTAATACTTCCGCGATTTCCCGGGCCACACTCGGCTTTTCGGCGATACAAACTTTCATCAATACATCATCCTTTCTTAAATGAACAGACAAAAATACATGATTATTTCCGAATGAGCAAAGATGTTTGTTATCGCGAGTTTATAAAGCTGTATGATGGAGTTGCTGATTTTGGTTCAATTTGTTTTTACCTTTGGGAATTTTGCATACATTTGAACCTATGTAATCGAAGTGGGAGAATAAGTCGAATGGCAGACATTGATTCAGAGAAAGAAAGAAGGCTTGTGGCGGACTTGCTAGAAGGGGACGAGTCGGCCTTTTGTGAATTATATGCCCTGTATAAGGACCGCTTGATGTGGTTTTCCTTGAAATTCCTTAAATCCCGGGATATGGCGGAAGATGTTTTTCAGGATGCTTTCGCCTCTATTTGGCAGAATCGCCGTTTCTTGAACCCGAATGTACCTTTTGGCCCGTATGTGTATACGATCGTGAAAAATCGGATCTTAAACCTGTTGGCGGGACTGGATCGTGAGTTGGAGCTGAGGGATAAGATACGGTCCGCCTCATTGGATAGCACGAACGAGACGGAGGACTCGGTATTGGATACGGATTTAAACGCATTGTTGGATAAGGCGCTTGAAACGTTGACCCCACAACAAAAAAGGGTTTTTGATATGAGCCGTAAAGATATGAAATCCCATAAGGAGATAGCCGACAGTTTGGGTATCTCGGTATATACGGTACAACAACATATCTCTACGGCCTTGAAAGTGATCCGGGCGTTTCTGGCTAAATATGCGGAGACTTATATGAAGCTACTGCTCTAAAAACACACCTCCCTTTATTCATATTCCCGATAGGCACCGAACCGGGCTAAGCGATCCTCGCCGAGTTGTTCCGGTACAGGTTGCGGGGAGAGGCCCAAGCCTTCGTTGATCTGTTCCCAAAGTCCCGTACGGGTGTAAGTTTGATGCACTTTCTGGAAATGGGTGGATAGTAATAAATCCTTGGCTTCTTGATATTGCTTCTTATCAATCAGTAGCTGTACCTTTCGCTCGACCACCCATTCATCAGAGGACGCGTTTATCTTATCCAACCATTTTTCCCGTTCCGGTAAAGCCTCTGTTCCAAACTTCTTTAATACTTTATCCCGCTCGATAACCAACTGGGGATGTAGGTTCAACCACGAGGTCTCGGGGATAGCGGCGTAAGTATCTCTCGCCTTTTCCCACGCCTGCCGACGAACATATAGCCTTGCCAATAAAGCTTTCGCCAGATCGATATCCGGGATGGATAGTTGTTCGATCGCCTCCTCTACACGTTCTCTTCCAGCCAACCAAGTCCCATAGTGGAATTGCCAATAATCCCGTTCCGGCCGGGGAGATATTTGGATCGCCCAACGAAAAGCATCGTCCAGATCTTCCATGCCGGATGGAGCCCACTGCCCGTCTTCCGGATAGGGGGCGGCGGGAAGCGTGGACTTATTCTTATAGGCATCGGCTAAGGCGATCCAGATGGAAGATTCATTCTTCCGGGCCCAGTCAAATAGCGGGATGCGATCGATCGGGCGAAGCCTTAATGCCGGAACCTTTAAAGAATAGATATCCAAAGGATGATCTGTCGGTATCCAATATTCTACGTGATTCTTTTTCTCGCCGGGACGTAATTCGAGCTTGATAGATTGATCGCTGATCGGGCCACCTTGGATTTCTACGTAAGGCTGCCGGTCGGGGGTACTGAGCATGGACCATTCCTTGTCGCCGGCTACGCCATAACTCCATAGCTTGATACCGGGCGTACTGGATTCGTCGGCGATGTGGTAGAGGCCGCTACCCAAGGAGGGGGTGTAAGCCCCGAAAGCATTCACGTCTTTCGTTTTCCAGAAGTAGCCGGTCATCTCTTTGATATCCCGTTCATGATGGGTTCCTTCGGTTTTCCAGTCGATCGTGTCCAACGTGGAGGCATGGGATAATACGGTCCCGTTCGGGAAATCGTATTGGGTATCCGGTGCGCAAGGAAGGGCGGCGTTGGACCATGACATCCATGGATAGGCTTGCTTTCCCGGGTTGTAGTAAACAACCCTTTGGGTAAGGCATTCGTCCTTATCTCCTAAGGAATATTCTACAGACCATTGCATACCGTAATGAGATTCCCGTTCTCCGCATGTTACATATGTGCGGTCTCCCGTATGATCGATCTGATAAAGCACCGGCTCATTTTGCGTGGGAGAGTGGGAGATCGGGAAACTGACCTCGATCCCCCCGGCCACGAAATAGAAACGGGGTAATATCCGTGTGTATTTGATTACGTCCGGTCTGTACAAGACCTCCTTGCCGCTCTCCTTGTGAGTGAGGGATATTACTTTCCCGCAAAGATCGGGACAGATGATAGCCTTGACTTTCTCGTTCTCTAGCGAGATCATCCGGTACCTTTTAGGCACCGGACGATTTGAGGTCTCGCTATAACTCATATAGGGGTATACGCCATTCGGGTCCAAGGCGGTCGGTAGCGGGCCGGTGGGCGTCAATACGTGCGTCAGCTGTATCTGGTCGAACTCCTCGCAAACAACACCTGTTGTCTGCGAGAATGCTGTCCCGACGGCTACGCTTGCCATGAGTGATAGGATTAAACGATATGCTTTCATGTCTTTCCTGCTATATAAGCCCATTATTTCGCCAATAGATCGGACAGTTGACGGATGATGAGGTTACCCTTACGTACATCCGCCGAGATCTTGTTCTCATCGAACTCTTTCTCTTTCGGGAAGATAGACAAATGTTGGTCTAGCTGCTTCAATAAGCCTTGGGCTTGCGCGTTACCCGATTGGGCGGTCAGTTCCCGTAAGATACGGACCTTCTCGAAATCCACGATACCCTCTCTCATCTTCTCGAAGCGGATGCAACTCTTGCCTCCCGGATATACCATGTAGCAATCGCCTGCTGCCCAAGAGCCATGACGTGCGTCGCGATCGGCATCTTCCGGCCAAGCGTCGTAAGCCCATCGCAAGAAGCCGTCGTACCCATACGCCATTACATACCAACTGATCCAACGTCCCTCGATAGGAGGTGAGAACACGAAGTTGTTCGGGATCGGCGGGTTACAGCATACGTATACGGTGGACGTGCGTCCGGTGGCGGCCCGTGCCTTTTGCTCGGCGATGGTAGGTTCCTCTCCGTAAAGGAAAGAATAATCGTCCAGCAGTCCGTCCAATTCCTTATGCCAATTGCCGGCGTAAGTGATCTTCCAGCATTTATCATGGTTGCGCACGACATTGATAGCCGCTAAGGTCTCTTCCATCGGATTCTCGTTGATTCCGATATAGGTGATGTCCAACCAGCTTTTAGCTTCCAGGTGGAACTTGAAATCCGTGAGGAAGATATTCCACATCTTCTTGAATTCCTCCGAGCTTGGCGCCCAGTTGATATAAGAATAATCGCCCGTAGCCTCGTCCTTATAGCGGTGACGGAATCCCCAAGGAATCGGGGTGTAGAGGGTGATTGCCTCGTCGATGCCACATTCCATCGCTAATTCTACGTACTCGTCGAAGATCTTGTAGTCGAAGGCCCATGTGCCGTCTGCTTTCTTGATCCACTCGATCATACCCCCCTCGATCATATAGGAGTTATCAGACCAAGGAGAATGTACTCCATAAGTCGTGATGTAGGTACCACCCGCATCGGCATAATGCTTCAAATGCTGCTTGAGAAGCATTTTATGTTCTGGTGACCACGGTTCCACGTGATTGTACCATGCCACGGCCCACGGGTTCTGCCATAGGTCCAGACGGTATTTCCAGTCTTTCGGATAGGGGAGCAACTGGTTTTGCACCACGATCTCCAGATTCAAGAATTGAGGAGCCTTGCCTTTCGCCCGCACCTCCACCTGTCCTTTATACGTACCGGGAGCGGTTCCTCTCGGCACATCCACCATCATCCATACCGGACGGGTGGTTTGGGAAGGGAGATCGAAGCGGTCCAGCGTCTCGAAACGGTCTGGCATCAAGAAGCCGGATTTGTAGGGAGATTCCCCGCAGATGGCTTTTTTCTCGGCATACGGATAATTGGACAATACGTAACGCACCAACTCGAAGGTAATCCGATCTTTCGGGATGATGTTTCCCTCGGCGCTCCTCAAGTCTTGCGTAGAGACACGTACTTGTTCCAATGCTTCTGACGACCATACCAATATCTGGGCATTCGCTCTTTCCCCCCTCCAAACGGCCGTAGAGTAGGAAGATGATAAATCGTTGTCATGGTTTACGGGTACTTCCTTCCGGAAATAAAGCCGGTCGGTCGATCCGAAGGCGGAATGGATACCCGCCTGATTGCTCCAAGCGGGTTCATTCACGCAAAAATCAAATGTTAACTCCGGGTCATAGTGGTGACTCCGTACAGGGACAAACGTGGAATCCATCTGCCCCGGATACACTTGGCCTAGACTGATATGAGAATAAATAAAAAAACTAGCTACCACTAAAAAGTATTTCTTCATGCTATAAAAATTTAAGATAATTCATATTTAAATGGGATTCCCCTCCCAGATAGGTAGGCCCTACCTTCTCGTATAGGTAGGGCCTACCCTCATATATATAGTCGCTTATTCTTGGAAAAACCCTTACCAGCCCGGATTTTGTTCCAAGGTTCCTTTCGACAATTGTACCTGTTGCAAAGGGATCGGGGATAGCCAATGCTTCGGTGTCTGGAACTTGCGGGCGGATGCGGGTTGGGCGATGATAAAGCCATCGCTATCCACCTGTATATCCTGCCCGATCACCAACTCCGGGAATTTCTGTTGATACTCCGTACCCACGAATTTCACGCCACGGATCGCAAGGGGAAGAACCGTTTCCGCCGTGCCCCAACGACGTAGGTCGTCCCGGCGGTATCCTTCGAATGCCAGTTCCACGGTTCTCTCACGCCGGATCTCTTCCAGCATATTCAGGCCGTTGACGGAGACGAAAGCGTTGGTTAGGTGAGGCATATTCGCCCGGTTTCTCAGATCATTGATGGTGATGTCTAACTGATCGTCCGTGATTTGTCCGTTCTTCTCGTATAAAGCCTCGGCGAGGATCAGCAGGACTTCGGCGTAACGAAACTCCTTGAAGTCGTATTCGCCGATGAATTGAGCGGCATCCAATGTCTCATCCAAGAACTTACGGATCATATAGCCTGTGCGTGTAGCGCTATTCCCTACAAATCCCGGATAGGTAGGTGTCCAGAGACCTCCCTCGAAAAAGACCTCGCTACCGGGAACGATAAACGTCTGCTCCATACGGGAGTCCCGGTTCTCGAATTCACTCGTCTGGTATTGGAATCCCTTAAATAAAGGAGATTTATCGATGGGCAGACCATCGTTACATAAATACATATCCGCAAGGTTTTTTGTAGGAACCATGGCACCGAACCAAAGTTCCCGTGTCCAGTTATGGGTCACTCTCAATTTATAATAACGCCTTGCCAATAAGACCTCCTTGCTATCATCCCCCTCTAAGATATGTAGATATTTATAGCTTTCCTTCCCTTTATCCCGGAACAAGGCGTATTCCTTGGAATCCACTAAGGCTTGGGCGGCATCGATGGCCGATTGGATATACATATCGGCGTTGGAGCCTTGATGGTATTTCTCCCAAGTTCCCTCGTACAAGGATACGCGGGCTTTTAACGCTAAGGCGGCCCCTTGCGTGGTACGGCCCAATTCCTCGGTAGTCAACTGGCTTTGCTTGGGAAGCAAAGGAATCGCCTTATCGAGATCGTCGATGATAAAATCAATGATCTCCTGCTGGGAGGAGCGAGGCGTGTAAAGCTGTTCCGAGGAGGTATTCAAGGGAATCTCTATCTTGGGAACCCCTCCGTAGAACTTGACCAGTTTCCAGTAGTTGTAGGCCCGGAAGAAATGGGCCTCGGCTTTCCAGCGTCCGATCTCGTCATCGGTCAATCCAGACTCCTCCGCTTTCTTGAGCAGATAGGAAGTGGATTGGATGAATTTCCAAGGCTCATCCCAATCATCCGAATTGACCGGCGCTAAATAAGAACCATCGCTTACGTCGTCCGCCCCCGAACCGAAAGCGATATCCGAGTTCTTATCTATATATTGGGAGGCCTCCATCAGGCTGAAGTAGAAATCATTGGCGGCCAACTCGAAATCGGAAGGCTTTTGCCAAAATACGGCGTCGGACACTTGATCCATAGGTGTCATATCCAAGTCGCAACTAGATAGCCCGAGTGTGGCCGATAGCGCTATAATTATATTAAATCGTCTCATACTGCTAATTTGTTTTTTCGTGGAACCTTAGAAAGTTAAGTCAATACCGAAAGAATAATAACGTTGGAACGGATAATTGAATCCGGCTTTGTCCGACTCGGGGTCCCATCCTCCTTTTACGTTATGTATCTCGAATAGATCCTGTCCGCTTACGTAAAAGCGTGTCCGTTCGATGCCTAGTTTCTGTAACGCACCTTTGGGGAGCGTGTAGCCTATCTGGATATTCTTTAGGCGAATGTAGGCGGCGTTGATCTTTTGCAGGGTGGATGCCTGATAATTCCAATGCCGAATCTCTCCATGCGTCAAGCGGGGATAATAGGCGTCCGGGCGATCCTCGTTCCATGTCTGGCCGTAGTAGAACTGGGGCGGGTATCTCCACCAGTCGCTCCAAGGCATGGCGAAGTCTCCTTCACGGAACAAGGTGCGCTTGGCAACTCCTTGGAAGAATACGCTGATATCGAAGTTGTTCCATTTAGCGCCCAGATTCAATCCGAAGGAATAGCGGGGAGTGGTGGAGCCAACGTATTCGGCGTCGCCGTCATCCCCATCTTTATCACCGTAGGTGGAGATCTTACCGTCGCCGTTCAAATCCTTGAACTTCGCGTCTCCGATGCCGATATTGGAAGGTACGCCCTCTAGTTTCTTATAAGCGTCGAGATCCGCTTGGTCCTTGATCACGCCATCGTATACGTAAGCGAAATAGGAATTCATGGGATAACCTTCCCGGGTCTCGTTCAATCCTAGTTTATAGGTATCGGCACCTCCGTATTCAACTAATTTGTTCACGGCGTCGGTCAACTGGAATTGGGCAGAGTATTCAACGTTGCCGATCTTGTCGGTCCAGTTCAATGTCAACTCGAAGCCGTTCGTGCGTAATTTACCCGAGTTCGAGTAGGGTGCCTCCGCGCCTAACATGCTGGGATAAGTTACCGGAATTAACATATTATTATTCATCTTCACGAAATAATCAAACGAGAAGCCGAGGCGGGAATCAAGGAAAGCGGCATCGACACCCACGTTGACATTCTCCAGAATTTCCCATGTCCGGTCTACCCCGGCCAATACGTCTAAGCCCATGGCTTGGCTTTGGGAACCGTTTCCGAACGGATAGATTAATTTAGTTCCCCAGCCATCGTCCCTAAACTTTAGCAACTGGATATAGTCATACAGGCGGATACCTTCTTGGTTTCCGGTCTGTCCGTATGATGCTCTTAACTTCAGCTCATTGAATACCTTGGAGTTTTTCAAGAAGTTTTCTTGCGAGATACGCCAGCTGGCGGAGACTCCGGGAAACATTCTCCACCGGTTGCCGGGGGCGAAACGGGAACTACCGTCATAACGGAAGTTTGTCTCCAGAATGTACTTGTTCTTAAAGCTGTAGCCTAGGCGGGCGAAGGTAGAGCCGGTAGCCCAATGCTCGGCTTTGGCGTCGTTCTTCATATTTCCCGTGCCTCCGAGGTTAAGCTCCCACAGCTCATCCGAGATGAAGTTATCACGGCGTGCCATGAACATGCGGACTTCCTCCGTCTCGTAGGCCATACCTAACATGGCGTCCAGATGGTGGTCCGGGCCGAAGTTCTTATCGTAATTCAAGTAGGCCGTGTAATTTTGGTAAACGGTCTCTTCTGTCGTGCGATCCACGGCAGACTGCTCCGGACTTCCCGCTCCGGTGTAGTAGGTGATATTATTGTCCCATGTATAAAGAGGGATCGCTTTCGCTATGTCCTCATTGTTCTTGTTCTTATAATTAACACCGGCTTGGGCGGTTAAGGTCAGCCCGTCGATAATGTTGGCGATTAACCTGAAATTACCATTCATCTCCCGGGTCTTGAACGTGGCGGTCTCGCTCTCTTTGGCCAACGCTACGGCATTGCTCCAGCCTCCTTGGGTGAAGAAGTTACCATCGGCATTATAGACCGGGTGGTTAGGCATATCCAGAATCGCCTCACCGATTACCCACGCTCCGTTGCTGCCTACATCGGTACGTTTATTATTGTCCAAGGCTACTTTGGTTTCCAGCTTTAACCAATCCGTGATCCTATAATCGTAGTTCATACGTAGATTATACTTGGTGTTATTGTCGTCGGCATATTTTACGACTCCGAATTGCTTGCTATAACCGGCGGATAAATAATAATTGGATTTCTCGCCGCCACCGGAGATAGTGAGATTGTGCTTATGCTGAACGCCGTTGTTCAACAGCTCGTCCATCCAGTCCGTGTTCGTAAAGAACAATTTCCATCCTCCATACAACGGGTGATCGATCGGATTCGGGTCGTTGGACAAGATCCTATCCAGAAGCTCTTGCGTATACATAGGGGCGGAGCCGTTATGGATATTGGCCTCGTTGTCCATGATCGCCATCTCATAATTGGTTGGCGCTTTCATCATACCGGTCATCTTGGAGATCGACAAGTTTCCATTGTAAGTGATCTTAGGTGCGCCGGTCGCTCCCTTCTTGGTCGTAATCAAGACAACGCCGCCTGCGGCCCGTGCTCCGTAAATAGAGGCGGAGGCATCTTTTAAGACGGAGATGGCATCGATATCCTGCGGATTGATCATATTGATATCACCGGGAATACCATCTACTAAAACCAGCGGGGCACTGTCTCCGTTAGCGGATGAGACTCCACGTATGTTCATCTTAAAGTCCTCGTTACCCGGCTGGCCGGAGCTTCGTTGGATAACCATCCCCGGTATTTCTCCCTGCAAGGCGGATAGCACGTTGGTCACGGGCTTAGATTCGATAACCTCAGAGGTGACTTTCGAGATCGCTCCGGAAAGATTGCTTCGTTTCTGTGTTCCGTAACCAATCACGACTACCTCGTCAAGCTTCTGGGCGTCTTCCTTTAGCTGGATATTAAGGGTCTTGTTGTTGCCTACGGCCACTTCTTCCGATAAATAGCCGATGTAAGATATGAGCAGGATCGATTTACCGTTCGCCTCGATGCTATACTCACCGTTCAGGTCGGTAACTGTCCCTTTGGACGTACCTTTTACCACGACGTTCGCCCCGATGATCGGTTCGCCCCGTTCATCTGTAATGATACCGGTCACTTTCCGGTCTTGTGTCACTGGAACGGAGGCGTTGCCCGCATTTCCGAGACTGACGGCTATCGTGTTATTCTCTCGCTTAAAATAAAGATTGGCTTGCCGGGTGATCTCGTTCAATACGCTGTTGATGGGAGCGTTCTTGAACTTTAGGTTAACTTGTACGTTCCGGTTCGCGATGGCTTCTCCATAGAAAAACTTTAATCCTGTCTGCTTCGACAAATCATCGAAGACTTTTTGTATGGGTTGGTTTTTTACTTGAATCGTTATTCTTTCTTTTTGATTTTCTTGGGCTTGCAGAGGCTTAGGGGAGCTTAACGCTAAAAAAACTAAAATAATAGAACAACACATCCAATTATACCTAGTAATAGTTGGAAAGTTCATAATTTTGTATGTTTAAAGGTTGTTTTTATACACTTTTAAAAACAGTCCGATTTCTGTAATCTCCAAGGGGGTCCAATCCAAGGGTGTACATATCGGGAAAGATAAAGGGAGATCGAAGGTCAGAGGTCGGTTTCCCTTTTTTATGTGGCTATGCTTAGGTCGTATCTTTCATGGCAAATCGATTTTAAGGTTAATAACTCGTTTTGTATAACACGATCCGGTTTCCTTCCGTCCGGTATCGGATGCCGGTTGAATATTGAATCGCGTTCAGTACGGCTTCCAGACTTTTATTGTCGTGCTCGCCATAGATGTAATCGTCGAATACGCTATTCGGATCGAGTACGATCGCTTGATTATACATCCGTTCCAGATCATGTACAACGCTACTAATAGGTGTCCGGTTAAAATAAAGGCCACCTTGCAACCATGCCGTTACTTTTTGGACGTCCTCGTTCTTTTTAAGGATCTCTCCATTCGCGTTATTCACGATTACTTGCTCGTTCGGTAATAGGCGCATTACGCTTTCGGGCATATCCACCTCAACTTTTCCGGTCCGAACGCTGACGGCCATCAACTCATCCTCTTGATAGGCTTTTACGTTGAAAGAGGTTCCGAGTACTTTTACGTCGGCTTGTCGGGTACGGACGATGAAGGGCTTGCCCTCGTCTCTCATGACATTGAAAAAAGCTTCTCCTTCCATTTCTACCAAACGGATGTCAGAGGTAAATTCCGTTGGGTATCGCATGACGGTACCGGCGTTTAGATGAACGACCGTGCCATCGGGAAGGGTGACTTGCTTATGTTCGCCATGATTGACGCTTATTTCCGTTAGGAGATGGTCGCTGGCAGATGTATGCTGCTTCGCTGAATGATTTAGGTATAGTTTCGCTCCGAATCCGATGGAAACGATAATCGCTATGCTCGCCGCATACTTGATGAAAGTGGATAGGGAGATTCTTCTTTCTCTTTTACGTGTCTTATCCAACAGGTCTTGCGCCTCCTTCTTATAAAGCAGATGATTATGGGAATCGGATTGAGGTAAGTCCTGCGCTTCGCTCCAGACCCGGTCCATTTCGCTTTCTAATTCTGCTCGCTCCGTTATGGATGAGGCTAACTTCCGCAAGGTCTCTATATCGTACCGTGTATAGAGTCCATTTACGTATCGGATTAATAAATCGCTTATATGTTTGTTTTCTTCTTCCATTATTTCTCGTGCTATATTAATAGTACAAAGAAGTCCGGGAGAACTGGGATATCATTAACTTTTATTAGTATATGATTTTATTATCTTCGCGAAACGATATGTGATGCTAAATGAAAGAGAGACAAATTATAAAGTCGTTGAAAGAAGGAGATAGGGAGGCTTTTTCGATGTTGTATAAACAATATTGGGAAAAGGTTTATCATTTCTGCGGGCTTTATTTGAATAATCGGGATGTGGCCGAGGATGTGGTACAAGAGGTGTTTATCAAGGTCTGGGAGTCGAGGGAATTCATCCGGGAGGATGATAACTTCAAGGGGCTTCTGTTTGTCATCACCCGTAACTTGATCTTTAATCAGCACCGGAAGAACGTGAACGAGGACTTTTATAAAATGACGGTCTTGTCCGCTATGGAGACCTCTTACGACTTAGAGGAAGAGATCACCGCCTATAACTTGGGGGAGTATATCAATCATTTGATAGAGGAATTGCCGGAAAGACGCCGGGTTATCTTTAATCTAAGCCGGAAGGAGCATAAAAGCTATAAAGAGATAGCCTTCCAACTCAATATTTCCGAGAAGACCGTTGAGAACCAAATCAGCGAAGCCTTGAAGTTCTTGAAGAAAAATATCATGTTACTTATCTGGTTTATCTAGCGCTTTCCTAGGTCACGTATTTATAGAGTCCGGAAGTGCCACTTTCGTCCTAAGTTTTAGTTTTGCTCGTCTTCTTTTTCAGGCAGCACATAAATCCGGTGTGTTCGATATCCTACGCTGGCTATTACGTTATCCTTGATAAATTGCTTGATATCCTCGCTCGCACGGTAGCGGGTACAATTGTTCAAGCCGGCGTAATCGGTGAGATTTATATATGAGTTTCTTTCTAGATAAGATAACATCTTAGCCTTCCTTCCCTCGATTCCCGTTTTGGGCAGATTTTCCCGTTTAACCAAGATGGGGGCGTTCTTTTTTACCATCTCCTTCAGTCGGGGAGAGCAGCGGAAGTTAACGCCGTGTATGCTAGCGCTTGATTTAGTATTTCCTTTCTGGTCCGTTACTTCTTTGCTTTTTACCGATGGCGAGAAATGTCCCAATCCTTCCAGTTCCACGCTGTACCCATAGGATAATTCCCTGCCGATATAGGAAGTAAGCGCCTCCAATACACCTTTTATGTCGGCGGAGGTGACGGATGAGCATTCGGAAATATACTCACATATATCGTTCATGCGTTTGGTATCTCTGGTGATGACTCGTGCGCAGGATGTTGGCCCGCGTTGTTCATTGCCCGGTGTATTATAAATACTGACTTGGATGCCACTTCTTGGTTTACCCATGATTTTCTCGTTATTTAAATGGATAATGTATAGGATGCCTCGGAGATTTAACGTTTATCTCTTTGGCGTTTCTATTTGATGAAATCGGTTGCCGACGCCCTCGGCAATGCTGCTGACGCTGTCGGAAATATTGCTGACGGCGTCGGAAATACTGCCGACACCGTCGGCAACCAATTTCATTGAATACAAAGGACGGAAATATAAGGATGGAAAGCAAGGAAGATCCGTTATATTTCTTGTATACCTAAGTGAAATTTTTTTATCACCCAATAGGGGGAAGGAAAACATGGCGTGTATTTATAAATAGAACAAGAATAATAAACATGAGCGAAGATACGAGAACGATATTGAAGAAGTTGATGCGAGATGCTCTGGATGAGAAAGATCGGCAACGTTTGCTGTGTGACCCAAAAGTGGAAGAGCGTATGCGTTCCCAATGGGACGAGGCTGCGGATCGCGTGAATCCCGTGGTGGGGAATCGCATGTGGGAACGAATCATAGCCCGGACAATGGCGACAAACGGTGTCCGTAAACTCTGGGTCTATAAGATTACGGCGATAGCCGCCTCCATATTGCTACTTTTAGGTGTAGGAAGCGTAGTTTATTGGTCTCATACGAAAGAAGATCAATATATATATGTAATGGCCTCCGGTGTCCGTTGCATAGAGCCGGTTTCCTTATCGGACGGCACGACCGTGAGAATGGGGCCGAATAGCCAGTTGATTTACCCAAAGAGTTTCGATGGCAAGACCCGTGATGTGGAATTAAAAGGGCAAGCCTTCTTCGACGTAGCGAAAGATCGGGAAAGACCATTTACCGTGCATACCAAGAACATGGATGTAACGGCCTTGGGCACGGCCTTCGAGGTTTTCAATTATGATTCCGAGAGCAAGTTGGAGACGATCCTGTTAAACGGTAAGGTGAAGATTGGCTTGGGAGGTCCCAATGTGAAGAACAGGCGTGAGGTGATATTGAACCCGAACGAGATGTTGGTTTTCGACAAACAAGCGAATACCGTTAGAGTTAAGACGGTTAATGCCGAGGAGTATTCGGGTTGGCGTAACGGTGTCCTCAGTTTTGAGAACGAACGCTTGAGCATGATCCTTACCCGTCTGGAGCCTTGGTTCGGGCGGAAGATAAAGTGCCCGAAGGAGATAGCGGAGAAATATCGGTTTACGTTTAAGGTACGGGATGAGTCCTTGGAGCGAATCCTGTTTATGCTGAGCAATACGTCGCCCATTAAATACAGAGAGAAAGACAATGAATATGAACTATATATAAAGGGAGATAAATGAGTGTCTAACGTTAAATTCTAGGAGATATGCTTGTTAACAGTTCTTAAATCTAATAAAAAAAACAGGAGGACAAACTAAGTTTCTCCTCCTGTGCAAATGTTCTTGACGGCAGGCGTTAGGAGTTGAGAGGCCGACACACCTGCTAATTTATTCATCAGAAACATTACAAAGTTATGAAAAAAATCAGAAAAGTAAACCGAGTCATGAAGATAAGTGCGTTGTTATCCTTGGCTTTCGCATGCACTGTATCCGCTTCTACCTATGGACAGAATTATAAGCTTTCCATGAATAAACAGGATTGCAGTATATCGGAAGTGCTAAAAGAAATAGAGAAAAATAGTGAGTACACGTTCTTCTTGAATGATAATCAAGTAAATGTAAATAGGAAAACGAGTGTAAAAGCAAATAATGCTTCGTTAGAGGAGGTCTTAGAGCAAGCCTTGAAAAATACGGGATACCAATATGAGATTGTAGACCGGCAGATTATAATTAAGTCAAAGAGTGTTTCAAGTGTCTCACATCCGAATGCCTTATTCCAGTCTTCGCCACGAAAGATTACCGGGCAAGTAAAAGATGCCTTGGGAGAACCCATTATCGGGGCGAATGTTGTCGTTAAAGGAACTACGAACGGAACGATTACGGATATTGATGGAAACTTCAGTCTGGAAGTATCGGACAATGCGATCTTGGTAGTTTCTTTTATTGGTTATACGGATCGTACGGTCGAGGTTGGTAATTCTTCGAAAGTAATGGTCAGCCTGTCCGAGGATACCCAGAAGTTGGATGAGGTTGTGGTCGTAGGTTACGGAACGCAGAAGAAAGTGAATTTAACGGGAGCGATCTCCTCTTTGGATGCGGAGACGTTGGAGAATCGTCCGATCACCAACTCGACCCAAGCGTTGCAAGGTACGCAAGGTGTTTTCGTAAATCAAGCGGGTGCTCAGCCGGGAGCGGACGGGGCGACGATTCGTATTCGTGGTCAGGGAACCTTGAACGATAATAACCCATTGATTTTGGTGGATGGTATCGAGTTTCCGTTAGAGGCGGTAAACCCGAATGATATTGAGAGTATTTCCGTATTGAAAGATGCGGCTTCTTCCGCTATCTACGGTTCTCGTGCGGCGAATGGCGTTGTCTTGGTAAAGACAAAGGGGGGAAAGAAAGGTAAGTTTACCGTCGATTATAATAACTATTTCGGAGTGCAGCAGGCTACCTATCTGCCTAACTTCGTATATGATCCGGTCGTGTTTATGGAAATGAGAAACCAAGCGCAACGGAACGAAGGTAAACTAACGGTGGATTATTCTGACGCGTTAATCGAGGAGTACAAACAAGGCATGTTAACAGACCCGATTATGTATCCGCAGAATAATTGGTTGGATATCATGTATAATAATGCCTTTATTATGGAGCATAACATGCGTTTCTCCGGAGGTGATGATAAATATACGTATTCCGTATCTTTAGGCTATGGTGATCAAAATGGAGTATTGCGTGGAACGGATTCCAATAAATATACCTTAGCTGTGAATACGACTGCTCAGGTAAATAGCCGTTTGAAGATCGGCGCTAATATCAATGCGCATTATCAGATCTATAATGAGCCGGTAGCGGGTGTGGCAAACTTAGTGGAGATGACTTATAAAGCGCAGGCTTTCCACCCGACTTATACGGCCGATGGTCGCTATGCGGATACCTTTATCCGTACTCCTGGGCATAATATCTATCGCCATCCGTTGGCGTTGGCCGATGAGGGCGAGAACAAGCATAAGTCCTTGCGTATGTTGGCGAATTTGTCTGCGGAATATAAGCTTCCGTTTGATATCGTTTATAACTTGAATGTCGGTTTAAACAAATATGATTATCTGCAATCTCGTTTTGCGCCTGATGTATACGAATATCAGTTGAAGACCAATGAGGAGAAACGAGTGGTTTATGACGGTCAGAATACACGCCATGCCTATAAAGGTGATAAGAATGACTTGGCAGTTACAGTATTCAATACTTTATCTTGGGGCAAGAAGTTCAATGATGCCCATGACGTAAAAGTATTGGCTGGCTATAGTTTTGAGAGCGATGATAAGACTGAGTTTTCCGCTAAGGTAGAAGGTTTCTTAGGGAACGAGTTGCACGAATTAAACGCAGGTTCTAGTAATCCGAGTGTAGCGGGTACTTCCTCGAGATCAGTCTTGATGTCTTACTTTGGTAGGGTGAATTATGGTTATAAGGATCGTTATTTATTTGAGGGTAACTTTCGTTATGATGGTTCGTCTCGTTTTGCCAAAGGAAATCGTTGGGGTATCTTCCCATCATTCTCTGCCGGATGGCGTTTGAGCGAGGAAGAGTTTATGAAAGATATTCCTTGGATATATAATCTGAAATTGAGAGCTTCTTGGGGACAATTGGGTAACGAGCGTATCGATTTGTTCCGTTACGTGGACCTAATGAACTTGAAGGTGATAAAAAATGATGGTTCAATTACGGATTATAACTACCCGTTGAATGGAGCGATGCAATCCGGAGCGGCTATTACCGCCTATAACGATCCGAACATCACATGGGAGACAACGACCATGACGAATGTCGGTATTGACGCTAGCTTGTTAAACGGAAACTTAGATTTCTCTTTCGAGTTCTTTGATAAACGTACTTCCGACATCTTGCGTAAGGTTACTTTGCCGGATCAAGTAGGTGGTCTGGATGGGCCGATCCGTAATATCGGCGAGGTGAGCAATAAAGGTTTCGAGTTGAATATGGGGTATCGGAACAATATCGGGGACTTCCGTTACGAGGTAAATGGAAATATGACCTTTATCAAGAATAAGATCGTTAGCTTGAAGGGGCAAACAATCATTGATGGAATGTTTATCTTGGAAGAAGGAAAGCCTATCGATTCTTATTATATGCTTCATGCTATCGGTATTTTCCAATCTGAGGAGGAAATCAAGAATAGTCCGTATCAAACCGCGGCTACTAAACCGGGATATCTGAAGTTTGAGGATACGAATGGAGATGGGAAAATTACTGAAGATGACCGCCAGATACGTGGTGGTGTGATTCCTAAGATAACTTATGGATTCAATATCAACTTAGGATATAAGGATTGGGATCTGGGCGCTTTCTTCCAAGGTGTAACTGATGTCTATACATATGGAGACCGCATTGGTGCTACTCCTTTATGGTTTGGTTGTGGTTTGCCGGAACAATGGTTGACGGATGCTTGGACTCCCGAGCGGGGAACCAGCGCTACATTGCCTATCTTGACTACGTATGAAGGATGCTTGAACGAGAATTTCCGTACAAATGATTTCTGGTTGAGAAATGCCTCTTATTTACGTTTGAAGAACTTGCAACTTTCTTATAACGTACCGGCCTCTTTCTTGAAAAGCGGTGTGGTTAAGAGATTAAAGGTCTTTGTCAATGCGCAAAACTTATTCACGTTCTCTCCGATGAAGGATTTTGATCCGGAGAAGAACTTGAAGGGAAGCAACTGGTATGCCTATCCGTCTGTACGGACTTATACGGCAGGTGTTAATGTCACATTTTAAATAATAAGGAATAATAATATGAGACGTAAAATATATAAGATGATATGTGTCGCTGTCGCTTGTATGAGTTTAACCGCTTGCGATAGCTGGTTGGATGTAGATCCTTCCGATCAATATTCCACGGAAACATTCTGGAAGACAAAAGAGCATGCGAGCGCCGGTATAATGGGATGTTACAACGCATTGAAACCTTGGCGTTCATTGCATACGATGGAATTCGATATGCTGACAGCGAATGCGATGCCTTATAACGAGGCGAATGGTACGCAAGCGATTGGAAAGGGTGAACATTTGTCTACTACGGCTCTAATCGGAAGTTTATGGAAGAACTGTTACGTTGGTATTGGCCGTACGAATACTTTCATCGCTAATGTCGGAGGTGTTGATATGGATGAGTCGGAGAAGGCGAAGATGGTGGGTGAAGCCAAGTTCTTACGAGCTTTCTATTATTTAAGTCTGGTCGATAAATTCGGAGGTGTACCGCTGATTATAGATGCTCCCAATGCGGATGAGCAAGCTGAATTACCTCGCAATTCCAAGGAAGAGGTAGTGAATCAGATTGTCAAGGATTTGGAGGAGGCCGCTGCCGTGCTACCGGACACCTATGCTAGCTCAGACTTGGGACGTGCGACAAAAGGTGCCGCATTAGCGTTAAAAGCCCGTACTTTATTATATAATTCTCGTTGGGCGGAGGCGGCCCAAGCCGCTAAGCAGGTAATGGAGTCTGGCGTTTATCAATTATTCAATGATTATCGTCATTTCTTTAGCGAAGATAATAAATATAATTGTGAGGTAATCTTTGATATAGAAGCGAAATTGCCAGAGTATCCAACGGATTATGATCAGAATATCTGGCGCTTGAATCGTCCGGCTCCCTTGAAGGAACTGGTTGATACATATCTCTGTATTGACGGGAAGACGATAGAAGAGTCACCGCTTTATGATCCGACTCGTCCGTATGAGAACAGAGATCCTCGTTTATTGAAATCGATCGTTTGCATCGGTTATCCGTATTTAGGAAAGACGATCACAAAAGAAGATGTGGCGACTACGGGTTTCGGTGTGAAGAAATACACTTCTTATGAGGATGATGTAACGATTCCTTTAGTAGAACGTTCGGCTTTCAATTTCATTTTAATTCGTTATGCGGAAGTTCTGTTGACGTATGCCGAGGCGCAGAATGAGGCGAGTGGTCCTGATCAGTCAGTTTATGATGCCATCAACCAATTGCGTAGGCGTCCGGATATCAATATGCCGGAAGTACCAAAAGGTTTGACGAAAGATCAGATGCGTGAGGTAATCCGCCGTGAACGCCGTATCGAGTTGACCTTTGAAGGACTCTACTATTCGGATATCTTGCGTTGGAAAACCGCCGAGAAAGAGAATAATGGTATGATGCATAATTATGATGGAATAGAAGTCGTGAAACGTTCTTTTAATCCGAAACGAGATTATTTATGGCCGATCCCTTATAACCAAACAGTCTTGAATCCAAATTTGGAGCAAAATCCAAACTGGGATTAGTTGAAGTTAGAGGGTGGGCTGATGTGTTCACCCTCTAATTGAATCTTTAATATTTTAGAGTTATGAATAAGATTGCTTTATGTGGTTTGTGTTTGATTACATCAAATGTTTTTGGCGTGCTAGCAAGTGAGCGTCCAAATATTATTGTAATCATGGCAGATGATATGGGCTGGGGAGATGTTGGATTCAATGGGAATACCATAATTAAAACTCCTCATTTGGATGCTTTGGCTTCAGATGGAGTGATTATGGAGCGATTTTATTCTGCCGCTCCTCTCTCATCCCCGACACGGGCAAGTGTATTGACTGGAAGGCATCCTTTCCGAACCGGTGTGTTCTCAGCGAATGTTGGAATACTCAGAAAAAGGGAGGTCACGCTTCCTGAGTTATTGAGAGAGAACGGATATACGACAGGGCTTTTTGGAAAGTGGCATTTAGGAACGTTGACATATAAGGAAAAGGATGCGAATCGTGGGAGTGTGGATAATAAACATTTGTATAACCCACCCTCTTGGCATGGATTTGAGGAGTCTTTTATTACGGAATCAAAAGTTCCGACGTTTGATCCGATGATACAGCCGATTCAGAATGATGGTTGTTTTTGGGACTATATTCGTGAGGGAGAACCTAGTCTGGCTTATGGAACCGCCTATTGGGATAAGGAGGGCACAAAGGTCACTGAAGATCTCAAAGGGGATGATTCCAAAATTATAATGGATAGGGCATTGCCTTTTATGGAGCGTTCTATTCAAGAAGGTATACCTTTTTTTAGTGTGATTTGGTTTCATGCTCCTCATTTACCGTGTGTAGCTGGTCCTCAACAGGTTGCTTTATATAAGGACTTAGATTTGCAACAACGAAATTATTATGGTTGTATTACGGCTTTAGACGAACAGATAGGACGTTTAGTGGATTATTTAAAGGCAAAAAATATATATGAGAATAGCATAATTCTCTTTTGTAGTGATAATGGCCCAGAATTGGAGACTCCGGGTTCTCCCGGGAATTTCCGGGGTAAAAAACGTTCTCTTTACGAAGGAGGGATACGGGTTCCATCGCTTATGTGTTGGCCGGCGAAATTAGCGAAAGGTAGTAAACTGGGAGTCCCTTGCTCTACCGTGGATTATATGCCGACATTATTGGATATAGCGAATGTGTCTAATAGTAAAAAACTTGTATTGGATGGTGAGTCTTTGTGGCCTAAACTTATGAAGCACGAAACTAAAAGGATGAAGCCTTTAGTCTTTTGCTCTGGTTATCAAGGGGCCGTGATTGATATGGATTATAAACTTTATTATACAAAAGGAAAATATGAATTATATAATATAGCGAAAGATCCGAGTGAGAAAAATGATATTTCGGCGGCTTATCCCGAGAAAATGGAACGATTAGAAAAGTGCTTGAAAGAGAATGTGGAGGATTACAGACAATCTTTCGAGAAAGGAAAGATTGAAGATCATGTGGATTGGCAAGATTGGTGGAATATTTGGAAGTAATGCATCTAAAAATGATATTCAATAAATAAATCATGGATATAAAACAACTCATTTTAACTACCAGCGGGCTTCTGCTCGCTGGTATCGTTGAGGCTCAGTCGGCTCATCCGAACGTGATCTTGATCTATACGGACGATCATGGATCACTGGACGTGAACTGCTTTGGGGCGAAAGATTTATGTACTCCCCATATGGATGCCTTGGCAAATCAAGGCGTTCGCTTTACCCAGTTTTATGGGGCGGCGGTTAGCTCGGTGTCGAGGGCTTCCTTATTGACGGGACAATTCGCCAAACGTGCGGGACTGACCGTAAACGCAGGAGGTAATAGCCATCTTCCTCCGGAGAAGGAGACGATCGCCGAGCGTATGAAAGCGAACGGATATCGTACGGCCTTGATCGGGAAGTGGCATCTGGGAGAACGCATGGAATGGGGACCGAATGCACAGGGTTTCGATTACTTTTGGGGAATACGAGGAGGATGTGTGGATAATTATTCCCATTTCTATTATTGGGGTGGCCCGAATCGGCATGATTTGTGGCAGAATGAGAGGGAGATCTATTCTCCGGGCAACTTTTTCGCCGCAGAGAACCTGAAAGAGATCAAGAAGTTCGCTACGGAAGATAAAGAGAAACCGTTCTTTATCTATTGGGCGGTAAATATCCCTCATTACCCATTGCAGCCCAGCGAGAAATGGCTGGATTATTATGCGGACCTACCTAATCCCAGAAGAATGTATGCGGCGTTTGTCTCTACTTTCGATGATTATTTAGGGGAGTTACGTACCTTCTTGGCTGCCGAGGGGTTGGCCGATAATACCATCTTGATCTTCCAATCGGATAACGGGCATAGCATGGAGGAACGTACTTTTAGAGGAGGAGGCTATAGCGGTCCTTACCGGGCCGGAAAGTTCTCTTTGTTTGAGGGAGGTATCCGGGTTCCGGCTATCATCTGCTGGCCCAAGGAGCTGCCGCAAGGCGAGGTGCGTGATCAGGTAGCGATGAATATCGATTGGTTTCCTACCTTGGTCGAATTATGCGGTCTTTCAGCGGAAGGGATGGATGTGGATGGAAAGAGCTTGGTTCCTGTTATAAAGGATGGTTCTAAGTCCTCTCCTCACAAAGTACTTCATTTTGATTTTGGAGATCAGTGGGCGGTTCATTGTGGAAACTGGAAATTGATAGCGAATCCGGAGGATGTTACACCGAAACAAAGAGTAGCGAGGAAAGGGCTATTCCTGTCTAACTTGGAAAAAGACAATACGGAGAGCACGAATCTTGCGGATCAGTATCCAGAGAAAGTGAAGGAGTTGCAAGCGATGAGAAATGCGTTTGAGAATTCTTTAAAACGATAATTTAGTCTGCGGCAGGCCCTCTAAATAGGTGTTATCGGAGAGAACAGGAATGCCAGCAACGGCAGATATTCCTTCAATTCGTGACGAAGTATTTTTAGGGCTTGCTGTATCTTATAATCCACGGTTTTTGGGGATACCCCTAGTTTTTGGGCGATCTCATTATAGGTCATGTTCTGGAATCGGTTTAACTTAAACGCTTCCTTGTAACTTTCCGGTAGGCGTGATATGGCAGTCTCGATTTTTCCGGCTAATTCCTCAACGATGTAAAAGTCGGGATCTTCATGTAGTTGCTCCATATATACTTGTATCTTTTCATGGATTCGTTTCTTTATCTCGTTCCGGTTGATGAGGGTAAGACATCGATTCCTCACCGATTTAAATAAATAATTTTTTAGGGAGGTATCGAACGTCTGCATCTCCTTATTTTCCCAAAACCAGACCATGACATCTTGTACGATCTCCTTGCCGTCTTCTAAATCCACAAATTGCTTGGCGTAAGCGCATAAAATCGGGTAATATCGTAGGAAAAGAATATCAAAAGCCTTCCTGTCTCCCCCTTTAACAGCTTGAAATAGTTGATTGTCCTCTATGTTTATCTCCTTTTGCATGATACAAACATAATCAAATATTCGATATGGATGAAATAAAATCAGAAATCATTTAGGAGATTCTCTTTGATGTTAGTCTTAATTATAAAGAGAGGTTTTATTATGGAAAATAGTTGTATTGATGAGTCTAAGTTACTACGTTATTTTTCGGGGGATCTGGACCCTCTGGAGAAAAAGCAGGTGAGTTCTTGGATCAATGAGTCGGAGGAGCATGAGAAATTAGCCAAGGATGTTGGCTATATTTATTCGGCGATCGATACGGTATGTACGATCCGGGAAATTGATGCAGAAAAGGATTTGTCGATCGTCCATCGAAGAATGGCTAAACAAAGGTGGGTATCTGTTTTGGGATGGTTTCAACGCGCTGCTGCGATTCTTTTTATCCCGTTATTGCTTTCCGTTATTTATAATGAAATAAAAGAAGATACGCCGCAATACATGGAAGTGCGCTCTCATCATGGGATGATTAGCTCTGTCGATTTACCGGATGGAAGCAAGGTTTGGATGAATTCGGGCTCCTATTTAAAATATCCGGTAAGGTTTACGGGAGGAAAGCGGGAAGTCTTTTTAGATGGAGAAGCCTTTTTCTCGGTACGAAGTGACGAGAAAGAGAGGTTTATCGTGAATACATCGAATAAGATAAAAGTAGAGGTCTTGGGTACGGAGTTTAATATGGATGCCTATAGTGAGAACGACTTTATCTCGACTACCTTGGTGAAAGGTGCGGTCAAACTGCTTTACGATCAAGAAGGCAAGGAGAAGTCTTTACTGATGAAGCCCGCCCAAAAAGTGATTTATGATAAACGTAGCCACTCTGTCGAGACCAATGATAATGTATATGTATTGAAAGATGTCTCTTGGAAAGATGGTCGTATCATATTGAGAAATACCTCCTTGTCGGATGTGTTGTGGATGTTGGGTAAGCGATTTAATGTTGAGTTCGTGATTGAGAAAGAATCCTTGAAGGATAATTCTTTCACGGGAACATTTGATGATCAGAGCTTGGTTCGCATATTGGATCATTTGAAAATATCATCTAAAATAAATTATAGGTTTGAGGAAAAGGCAGAAAGAGATAGTGGTAAGATAGGAAAGGATCGAGTCGTGTTGTTTTAGCGATGTCCTTTAGTTTGTTAACTTTTAATACGAATGCTTATGAAAATACGTTCACCATAAATGATATAAAAAACACACGAGAAAATATTGGCGTATTCTCTCGTGTGAAAATCTTCGGCAAGCTTGTTTGGCGACAAGCCTAGATACTATTTTTTTATAAACAATAAATCATGACAAATCTATGATAAATAATTTAAGCATCCAACAAATAAGGGTGGTGAAATTTTTATTTGCTATTCTGAAAAAAATTCCGTTGCGTATGAAACTTATGGTATTCATGTTATTTCTCTCGGTAGGCCTATTGCGAGCCACGGGTACGTATGGGCAGATAACCTCGTTGACGTTAGAAGCTAGGAACGAGACTGTCCAGCAAGTATTGGATAAGATAGAGGCTCAGTCTGAGTTTAGCTTTTTCTACAATAACAAGCAAGTGAACGTAGACCGTTTGGTGTCTATCAACACGAAGAACCAAAATGTATTTTCCATCTTAAATAAGCTCTTTGATGGTACGGACGTAACCTATAAGGTATTGGACAAGAGTATTATCTTATCCATCAAGGAAAATGAAGGAAACTCTTTTCCCAAAACCGATAAAAAGGTATCGGGAATTGTCCTCGATGAGAAAGGAGAACCGGTTATTGGAGCTAATGTCATGGTAAAAGGCACAACGAACGGGACGGTGACGGATATGGATGGTAAGTTCAGCTTGCAAATTCCAGAAGGTACAGAATTGGAAGTGAGTTATATTGGGTTTTTAACTCAGATGGTAAAAGTTACGGGTGATAAGGTTTCGGTTGTCATAAAGGAGGATACGCAGAAACTTGACGAGGTTGTAGTCGTAGGCTATGGAACGATGAAGAAAAGTGATTTAACAGGTTCTATATCTGTTACTAAATCTGATGATTTGTTAAAAAATCAACCATTCAGTGCTTTAGATGGCTTAAAAGGAAAAGCTTCAGGTGTAAATGTCTTTTCTAATTCAGGACAACCGGGTGGAGGTATGCGTGTTGTGATTCGAGGAGTTGGATCTATAAATTCTTCTTCTGATCCATTGTATGTAGTTGATGGGGTTGTGATGGAAAATTTTAAGTATTTAAATCCGAATGATATAGAAAGTATGGAGGTGCTAAAAGATGCTTCTTCTGCTGCTATTTATGGTTCAAGAGGTGCAAATGGTGTAATCTTAGTTACAACAAAAAGGGGACGTAAAGACAAAGGAGCTGTAATTTCTTATGATGGATCATTGAGTGTTGGTACTATGTCCCGTTATATGGATCTTCTCAATTCAGAAGAATGGATGCAAGCTTTTGAAACGAGTATGGAAAATGCGAATAAATGGTACGGAGCAAATGTTTCTACAAATAGAGCTGATTATTTTAAGGATCCTAGATTGTTTGATTCAAACGGAAATCCTTTGTATGATACGGACTGGCAGAGAGAGGCGACAAGAACAACATGGTCTCACAATCATCAATTAAGTATTCAATACGGTGGAAATAAGACATCAACAGGCGCTTTTTTGAATTATACAGATCAACAAGGGTTGCTGTTAAATAATTATATGAAGCGCTTGAACGCTAAAATAACATTTGATGCGGAACCTACGACTTGGTTGTCTACTTCTGTGAATTTACTTGTAAATCATTCATGGGGGAATACGACAAAAGAAGATGGGGGAAATAAGCAGCCAAGAAGAACGATGATAGAGATGATGCCTTGGATGCCAATGCAATTTGAAGATGGAACATGGTCTAGTTCGACTACCATCTCAGATAATATTCGTATAGAAAATATTTCGAATCCTGTATATGCTCTTAATTCAACAAAGCAAATGAGGTATAGAACTCAGGTTTTTGGGAATGCTTCGTTAACATTCCATTTATTACCTGGTTTGGATTTGAAAACGCAAATTGGTATAGATTCTCATAATAATAGAAATAGAGATTTTCTTCCTCCTGATTTAAGAGGTTCGGATGGATTTCCTTTAGGGCAAGTTAATTTGGTGAATTCTGAATCTCTATATTGGCAAGAAGAGACTTTTGTGACATATCAAAATACAATAAACAAGCATAGATTGAATTTAATGGGAGGTCTTTCTTGGCAAGAAAGAATATATAGGACTAGTACATCAACATCTAAAGGTTTTTCAAATAATTTTTATGGATTTGAAAATATAGGTGTTGGGACAATACCTGGTATACCTACCTCTAATTATGACGCTTGGTCTATGAATTCTTATTTCTTACGTGCTGGGTATACATACGATGATCGTTATACCGTAACTGCTACAACTCGTGTTGATGGATCTTCTAGATTTGGAGGCAATAACAAATATGGTTTTTTCCCTTCTGCTGGTATTGGTTGGATTGTGTCAAATGAATCTTTTATGAAGAATGTGAAATTTATTGATTTGTTAAAACTACATTCTAGTTTTGGTGTGACGGGTAATACTGACATTGGTAGTTATTCTTCTTTGGCTTTGGTTGATTCTTATAATACATTGATAAATGGATCATTGGTTTCTGCAAGTCAAATTAATCGTTTGGCAAATCCAGATTTACAATGGGAAAAAACAAATCAGTTTGATGTTGGTATTAATTTGAATTTATTTAATAGTCGGCTTAATTTTGATGTGTCTTATTATAATAAATATACATATGACTTATTGTTAGATAGACCTTTGCCGTATACTACAGGTTTTAAATCTGTTATAGATAATATTGGTTCTGTTAGGAATACGGGCTTGGATGTCATGATCAATACTGTCAATGTTCAGACATCTGATTTTAGATGGACGACAAGCATTAATATGAATTATAATAAGAATAAGATATGTTCATTAGGTGAGACTGATGCGGATATATTCCCTGGTCCAATGTTTGTTAATACGAGTTCAACGATATTAAGAGTTGGTGAATCTTTGGGTTCTTTTTGGGGGTATAAACGCTTGGGGGTTTGGACTGAAAATGAAGCATTGGAGGCTCAAAAAGTAGGTCAACATGTTGGTGAAGTCAAGCGTTCTAATGAGATGGAGATAATAGGTAAAGGATTGCCGGACCTGACAGGTAGTATTATAAATACATTTACATATAAAAATTTTGATTTAACAGTTGATTTACAGTTTGTAACGGGTGTAGATGTTTTTCAACACTTTAAACATTCAACAGAAGATCGTTTTGGACTAGCAAATGGCTTGTCAAGTATCTTATATGACGCATGGAGTCCTTTAAACACTAATACGTTTGTTCCTGCTATTAGATATGCTCCTTCTTTTGGACAAAATTCACATGCTGATTCAGGATGGGTTTGTGATGGTTCTTATTTAAGAGGAAATTTGATACAGCTAGGTTATGTGTTTGATTCTAGTTTAACGAAAAAAATGGGTGTTGGAAGTTTTAGAGTCTTTGCTGGTGTAAGTAATTTCTTTTTGTTGACGAGTAAAGATTTTGCAGGATATGATCCAGAGTCTACATCTTACGACGGAAATAAATGGGGACAGAATATTTCTTTCTTTGAATATCCTAAACCTAGAACTTATACAGTAGGTTTGAATGTTTCATTTTAATAAAAAAAGTCATGAATAAGTATATTATATTTTTGATGTCATTTCTTTTGGTTAGTTGTAGTGACTATTTGACACAATTACCCAAGTCTGATTTAAGTAAAGATCAATTTTTTGATGATCCTAATCAAATTAAATATGCAGTTAATGCTTTGTATAGAGAAGGGGCATCAACTTTGTATCAGGGAGGTGTGTATGAAGGTGCTCCTATAATGTATGGAGGGTATTTGTCTGGATTGTATGACAATACATATAAGGGACAATACGCTTTTATACAATATTTGCAAACATTGATATATACTTCTGAGAATATATCTGCAAAATTGGAAAATGTATGGTTTAAATGTTATAAAGAAATATCAAATGTTAATTTTGCGGTGTCAAATATAGAGAACGTATCAGGTTTATCAGAAGAAGAGAAAGATAAACTGAAAGCAGAAGCCCTGTTTTTTAGAGCATTTAATTATTTTTATCTAGTTCGAAACTTTGGAGGTGTACCTTTGATTACTGAAGCATATGATGGATTAGATAATATATATGTACCTCGTGCTACAGTAAAAGAAATTTACACTTTGATAGAAGAGGATCTTTTATTTGCTACAAAGGTTGGATTGCCAAATAAAGCATTTACCAAAAGTGGTTTTCGTATTACTCAAGGTGCAGTGGATATGTTATTGGCTGATGTTTATTTAAATATGAGTGGATATCCATTGTTGGAGGATCATTATGAAGATGCGGCAAAATATTCTCGTAAAATTATAAAAGATGCGCAACACTCTTTGTTATCTCATGATAACTTTGAAGAAGCAAGTGCTTATAATAAAATAAGGAAGTTGGATAATACAGATGAGTATATTTATACTTTTGAGTATAATAATGAGACTTTTAGCAATGGAGATAGAGGAAAATATGCCATACCTTCTGTTAGCGCAAGTTGGGGGATCTTTAAGTATGGAAATACGAATATTCCTTATGAGCCAACTCCTGAATTGTTGCGATTCTTTGATAAAGAGAATGATTTAAGAGTGCAGGAATATCAATATATATATTCATCTTATTCGTATGAAAAGAATGGAGAACATATTACACGGGAATTTAATCCAGCTCCATATTGGTATTTTGATGAGGAAGGGGCGTTAGTAACTGGCATTGGACAAAAGGATGAGCCAATATATCGTTATTCGGAGACATTGCTTATTGCAGCGGAAGCTATTGCTAGAAGTGAAGGTGTTACATCTGAAGCCGTAGATTATTTATCACAAGTTCGCTCTAGGGCCTATGTGAAAAAAACAGTTGATGAACTAAAAAGAGAGTTGAGTTCTTTGTCTTGTGAGCAATTTGTTGAAGAAATATGGGCTGAAAGAATAAGAGAATTTCTTTTTGAATATAAAATCTGGAATGATATACAAAGAACTCGCAAGTATCCAACACTAGGAAATAGTAAGGGAGAAGTGAATTTCGTGGATTTTGTAGGAGCAGAAAGTCCTATGGGTGCTACTTATAAAGAGCACAATTTATTATTTCCGATTCCTTTTTATGAGATTCAGAGAAATCCATCATTGGAGCAAAATCCAGGATATTAATTGTATTAATTAAAAAACTTATATTTTATGGAAAGACGTGATTTTATAAAGTCATCGGTATTAGCTTCTTCATCTTTTTTGATCGCACCCAATACCATATTGGGAAAAAGTCATGGTCATACAGCTCCAACTGATAAGTTGAATATAGCAGCAGTTGGTATTGGTGGTAAAGGAAAGGCCGATTTAAGAGGTTGTGAGACAGAGAATATTGTTGCTCTTTGCGATGTCGACTGGAAATATGCAAAGAAAACATTTGAAAAGTATCCTAATGCCAAACGTTATTGGGATTATAGAAAAATGTATGATGAGTTAGGGAAAAGTATAGATGCGGTTACAATAGCTACGGCAGACCATACTCATGCAATGATTACAGCTGATGCTATTACTATGGGTAAGCATGTGTATACTCAAAAACCTTTGACTCACACGGTTTATGAGTCTCGTTTGTTGACAAAATTGGCAGCTAAGTATCAAGTGGCAACTCAAATGGGAAATCAAGGTGCGTCGGATGAAGGGGTTAATTTAATAACTGAATGGATTCAAAATGGAGAAATCGGGGAAGTCACAAAAGTGGAATGTGCAACCAATCGCCCTATTTGGCCTCAAGGTTTAATGACACCGGAAAAAGCGGATCGTATACCAGAAACCTTGAACTGGGATTTATTTACAGGACCGGCCAAGTTGAAACCGTTTAATCAGATATATCATCCTTGGAACTGGCGCGGATGGTGGGATTATGGAACAGGTGCATTGGGAGATATGGCTTGTCATATAATGCATCCGGTATTTAAGGCTTTAAAATTGGGTTATCCTATAAAAGCAGAAGGAGCTTCTACATTATTACTGAGAGACTCTGCTCCACAAGCTCAACATGTATGTTTGACATTCCCCGCTAGGGAAAATTTATCTAAATTAGCTTTGCCTCAGGTTGAAGTACACTGGTATGATGGAGGTATGATACCTAAACGTCCGGAAGGTTTTCCGCAGGGAAAGGAGCTGATGGGAGCCAAGGGAGGTTTGGTTATATTCCATGGAACTAAAGATATTTTAATTTGTGGATGTTATGGTTTGGAGCCTTGGTTGTTGTCTGGTCGCATCCCAAATGTTCCTAAAACTGAACGTAGGGTAACTTATGATATGGAAGATTTTAATACGAATCATGTTCAGGATTGGATTCGCGCTTGTAAGGAGACTCCTGCCTCAAGAATTAAATCAAAATCTGATTTTTCGGAAGCTGGTCCGTTTAATGAAATGGTTGTAATGGGGGTTTTGGCTGTTCGTTTACAAGGATTACATAAAGAACTTTATTGGGATGGTCCGAGTATGCGATTTACAAATATTGGGGATAATGAAACTTTGAAAATAGTTATCCGTGATGGCTTTACAATAAATGAAGGCCATCCTACATTTAAGAAAACGATGACAGATCCGTTAAACGCAAAGGCTTTTGCGGAAGAATTGATAAAGCATAATTATCGTTCCGGCTGGAGTTTGCCATCAATGCCATAATTTTTGTTTTCAGACACAGATAGATAATAAAATTTTGATTGTTATTTATCTGTGTCTTATATAATTAATTTTTAAACTTAAGTATTTTATAGTATGAAATATTTCTTTTTGTGGCTATGTTTTAGCTTGTTTTTTATATCATGTAGCTCAGATAATAAATTGACATCTAAAGAAAAATCTGAAGGTTGGGTATTGCTATTTAATGGAAAGGATTTTGCAGGTTGGAGACAATGCAATGGAGAATCTATGCCTTCTAATTGGATTATAGAAGATGGGGCAATGAAAGTTCTTACAGGTGAAGGGAAGAAAGTAGGTCAAGGTTCTAAAGGGGATATTATCTTCAAAGATAAAAAATTTAAAGACTTTGAATTATCGATAGATTGGAAAGTGAGTTGTATGGCGAATTCTGGTATATTTTATTATGTGCGAGAAGTTCCAGGAAAGCCTATCTATTATGCGGCACCTGAGGTGCAGATTTTGGATAATGTAGATGCTAAAGACAATAAAATTGACAGCCATTTGGCTGGGTCATTATATGATATGCTACCTGCAGATCCTAATACTGTTAAAGCAGTAGGGGAATGGAATACAATCGTGATACGAGTAAAAGATGGTAAGGTTACGCATACGCAAAATGGAGTGAAGGTATGTGAATATACGCTATGGACAAAAGAGTGGGATGAAATGGTGAATAACAGTAAGTTTAAGAAATTTCCCGGATTTATTGAAGGAATTTCAAGAGAAGGTTTTATTGGCTTACAGGATCATGGCCATATCGTTTGGTTTAAGAATATAAAAATTAGGGAATTGTGATATTAATAGCAACTGTACCAAGATACGATCTGGCTTCCTGGACTAAGTTGTGATTAACTCTGTCATGTGGAATCTTTGGATGACAAAATCTAGGTTGGTAGAATAGTTGTTTTCATTATATTTGTTTTGTTATGGAAAAAAGAGATTTAATGTTGATCGGTTTATTCCCGGCTTTGTCCTTGTTTGCTCAAGAAAAGCCTAATGTGTTATTGATAATGGCTGACGATATGGGATATGAATGTTTGGGCGTTAATGGTAGTACTTATCATACACCTATTTTGGATAACATGGCAGATTCTGCCATGTTGTTTAAAAATTGTCATTCCCAGCCATTAAGTACACCGTCAAGAGTTCAATTAATGACAGGAAAATATAATTTTAGGAATTATTCTCATTTTGCATATTTGAATCCCAAGGAAAGAACATTTGCTCATATGGCAAAAGAAGCTGGTTATGCAACCTGTATCGCTGGAAAATGGCAGTTGGGCTATGACGAACGATTACCAAAATTATTTGGTTTTGATTCATACTGTTTGTGGCAATTATCTAAACAACGAAGTGATGGTGAACGTTATGCTAATGTGCTTTATGAGCAAGATGGTGATCTCATGCCAAGAAGTATAGATATATATGGCCCTGATATTTTCTCGGATTATATTGCAAGCTTTATTCGAAAGAACAAAGGCAAGCCTTTTTTTGCTTATTATCCAATGGTATTGACACATGATCCATTTTATCCGACCCCCGATAGTGAAGAATGGAGCGATGTTTCTTTAAGAGAGAAACACGACAATAAGTTGATGTCAGATATGGTCAGTTATACTGATAAATTGGTTGGGAAATTGTTAGACGTGTTGAAAAAAGAAGGGGTTTATGAGAATACCGTGGTGATTTTCATTGGGGATAATGGAACCAATGTGAATATATATACTCCGATGAAAGATGGTTCTGTGATTCAAGGTGGTAAAAAGGGAACGAAAAGATATGGAACTCATGTCCCCATGATCGTAGGTTGGCCTAAGATGATGAAGAAGGGAGCTGTGAATGAGAACTTGGTTGATTTCTCCGATTTCTATGTGACATTGCGGGATATCATGGAAGGTGATCGCAATAAGGACAAGGACTTGGACGGCATTAGTTTTTATCCGCAACTTGTAGGTAAGAAGGGCAAGATTCGAGAGTGGAGCCTTTGCCATTATCAAGATCAGCATAAACCGGATTATGTGCGTTTCGTTCAGACTGCGGATTATAAATTGTATCTTGACGGCCGTTTCTATAATACAAGGAAAGATCCCTTGGAGAAAAAGGATTTGCTAAAAGGCGTAGCTTCTGCCAAGGAAGAGGACTTGCGTCTTAAGTTGAGACAGGTTTTGGATCGTTATCCGGTTTGGGGGGAAGGAATATTGACAACCGTTGTCCCATAGACTCGTTTTGAGATCAAACAGTATTAGGAGGTAATGTCGCTTTTCCCTCTTTTTTTCGAAGATATATACTGGCTGAGCTGAGTCAGTATATATCCTTTGGGCAAGTCAGTATATATTCTCCGGCTTGGTCGGTAGTCTTGATTTTTTGAGTTTTTTTTTCTCTTGATAGGGGAGAATGGGGGCTCGGGTGTATTTATTAGTGAGAGAACAAAGAAGGAGGATGATTGCCGATTCGAATAATCAGCTTATCTTTGTTTTACGAATAATGTGCTTATTTTATATTAAATAATTATATCATGAATAACAAATTTCTTCTTTTGACGGTCGCCTCTGCCTTTTCCGTTGCGGGGATGGCGGCTGATTACACGAATATCGTCCTGATCAATTTGGATGATGTAGGTTACGGGGATTTTTCTTTTAATGGGGCTTACGGATATACCACTCCGAATATCGACAAAATGGCGGCGGAAGGCGTTCGTTTTACACACTTCTTGGCGGGACAGCCGATTAGTGGAGCGTCTCGTGCCGGTTTGTTGACCGGCTGCTATCCGAATCGTATCGGTTTCGCTGGCGCTCCGGGACCGGATTCGAACTACGGAATCCATCCGGATGAGATGACGATCGCAGAGGTATTGAAACAGAAAGGATATAGTACCGCTATCTTCGGTAAATGGCATTTAGGTAGCCAAAAGGAATTTCTTCCCTTGCAAAATGGCTTCGATGAGTATTATGGTTTGCCGTATTCTAACGATATGTGGCCATTCCACCCGCAACAAGGTGAGGTCTTTAATTTCCCGGATTTGCCGACTTATGACGGAAACGAGATTATCGGTTATAATACGGACCAAACACGGTTGACTACGGATTATACCACCCGTTCTGTTAATTTCATCAAGAAGAATAAGAATAAGCCTTTCTTCTTGTATCTGGCCCATAATATGCCCCATGTACCGTTGGCCGTTTCCGATAAATTCAAGGGAAAGAGCGAGCAGGGTTTATATGGCGACGTGATGATGGAGATCGACTGGAGTGTAGGTGAGATATTCAAGACATTGCGTGAGCTGGGCTTGGAAGATAATACGTTGGTGATCTTGACTTCCGATAATGGCCCTTGGACCAATTACGGGAATCATGCCGGTTCAGCCGGTGGGTTACGTGAGGCAAAGGCTACGACCTTTGATGGAGGTAACCGGGTTCCTTGTATCATGTACTGGAAAGGTAAGACGTTACCGGGCACGACTTGTAATAAGTTAGCTTCTAATATCGACCTTCTTCCTACGTTCGCCGAGATCACGCAGGCTCCGCTTCCTCCTCGCAAGATTGACGGAGTAAGTATCTTGCCGTTGATCGAGGGTAAAAAAGACGCCAACCCACGTGAGTCTTTCGTCTATTACTATCGAAAGAATGACTTGGAGGCTGTTACGGATGGAATGTTTAAATTGGTATTCCCTCATAAATACGTCACTTACGGGGCTTATGAGCCGGGAAACGACGGCCAGCCGGGTAAGTTGACGAATCTGGAGATCATGAAGCCGGAGATGTACGACTTGCGTCGTGATCCGGGAGAGCGTTATAACGTGATTACCCAATATCCGGAGGAGGCGGCTAAATTGATGAAGATCGCGGACCAGAAACGCCATGAGTTAGGGGATGACTTGACTCGTATGAAGGGTACGGAACGTAGGGAACCGGGTTTAGTGCAAGGGAAAAAACGTCATGACCTATGAAACAATCGATCATTAGTATTGGAATGACTGCCTGTTGTCTTTCGGGGAACGGGCAGTTTCTCTTTGCCGCTGATAAATCGGCGGCAGAGAATCGCCCCAACATCTTGTTTATCCTCTCGGATGACCATACTTCCCAATCGTGGGGTATTTACGGGGGTGTGTTGGGTGAGTATGCCCGCAACGAGAATATCCGCCGCTTGGCTGCGGAGGGTTGCGTATTGGATAATTGTTTTTGTACGAACTCGATCTCTTCCCCGAGTCGTGCGGCGATCTTGACCGGGGCTTATAGCCATGTGAACGGTGTTTACACGTTAAGTGATTCTTTTGATCCAGAACAAGATAATATCGCCAAGCAAATGCAAGCGGGAGGCTATCAGACCGCTTTGGTCGGTAAATGGCATCTGAAAACGCAACCGCAAGGTTTCGACTTCTATTCCGTGTTTCATGACCAAGGCGAGTACCGGGACCCTACTTTTATAAATTGTACGGAACCTTGGCCGGGGGAACGCAATTTCGGGGAGCGGGTACGCGGTTTCTCTACGGATATCGTGACGGAGAAGGCGATCCGCTGGATGAAAGAGGCCGATAAGGACCGGCCTTTCATGATGTGTTGCCATTTCAAGGCTACACACGAGCCTTGGGATTTCCCGGAACGGATGAGGCATTTGTATGACGGGGTTGTTTTCCCGGAACCGGAGAACTTATTCGATTGGGGGCCGGAGACGAATGGACGTACCTTCTCCGGACAGCCTTTGGAGGAGTTGGCCCGTCGTTGGGACGTGGCGTCGCAAGACCCTGATAAATGGTGGTGCCGGTATCCGGAGTTGCCTTTTACGACGAAGGGCATGCATCGATCTGCCGCCCGTAGCGCCGCTTACCAGAAATTGGTGCGCGACTATCTGCGTTGCGGGGCTACGATCGACGATAATATCGGGAAGTTATTGAAAGCGCTGGACGATATGGGAATCGCCGATAATACGATCGTGGTGTACGTATCCGACCAAGGTTATTTCTTAGGAGAGCATGGTTTCTTCGATAAGCGTATGATGTATGAGGAGTCTCTACGTATGCCTTTCGTGATCCGTTACCCGAAAGAGATCCCGGCGGGGACCCGCAATAAGGATATGATCTTGAACGTGGATTTTGCCTCTTTGCTGGCGGATTACGCAGGCGTGAAGACCCCGAAAGAATCGCAGGGCCATAGTTTTCGCGATAATCTGAAAGGAAATACCCCAAAGGATTGGCGTAAGGAGATGTATTATCGTTATTGGACCCAACATTCGAACCGTCCGGCCCATATGGGTATCCGTAATGAGCGGTATAAACTGATGTTTTTCTATGACGACCGTCTGAATATGACTGGTTCGGAGGATAAGACCACGACACCAGCATGGGAGTTTTACGACCTTCAATCCGATCCTCGTGAGAATCACAACGCTTATAACGATCCCCAATACGCCAAGATCATCCGGCAAATGAAGGAGGAGATGCTGAAGCTGCGGAAAGATGTTAAGGATGAGGACACGAATACCCCTAAAATGAAGGAGATTATGGATACCTATTATTGGTAAAAAGAAAACGGAGGGAGACGTAGCGTGCTGCGTCGCCTATCCTTTGTAATAGAAGTCCACGCTAGCAACCGAGAGGGAGTGCGGTATGTTATAAAGCATGTATTTCTAGAAAGAAGAAGGAATTTGTTCTTTTGTGAAAAAGAAGTCTTATGTTTGTGCACGATATGAAAAACAGGGTTTATATGGCCCCGTTATCAGTAAAAAACCAGCCTTGACATGAATACAAACAGAGATAAGGCTGTCTCTTTTGGGCGGGACGGCGGAGATGTCCGCCGTCCCGTTTTTTTGTCAATGAGCCAGAGCCGTATGTTACATCCGTTCCAGCTCCGGGGGAGCCAGAGCGGAATATCGCCCGCTGGCTGTGTGAATAACGACAAGCTGCGTCTTTCCGGATACCTATTTCGTTAAATCATAAGCCTCTATCACGCATTCCAAAGCGCAAGCGTTTGCTGCCGAGTTTTCCTTGTGGAAAGGGCCGTACCAATAACAACCGAAGCTTTTGGATGTGGGATCATAATCTTTTGTGATGATGGATTCCGCATTTTTCAAGATGAAATCTTTATAAGCCGGATTCTTTGTCACTTCATACAGGAAGGCTAAATGACGGATGAAGATACCCTTAAATTGGACACCGTCGTTGCTATCATCGATCTCGGGCTTCATTTCACGGAGAATACCCTCGTCAGTTATCAATTGTGTGGTGATGGTAGCGTCGGCGATCTTTTCCGCTAGTTCCAAATAAGATTTATCGTTGGTTTGGAGATACATCTCGGCTAAGACAGCGATGGCTACGCCTTGGTTATAGGTGTAGTGGGCATTTCGGTTGGGGGTACAATCGTCTTTGGTACCGTCTTCGATTTGGTAGATGTTCGTATTGATCATGCCGGTTCGCATATACCAATCTACGTTCTTCTTGAACCAGTCGAGGTATGCCGGATTCTGGGTCGCTTTATATAAACGGATCGCCGTAAGGGAGAATAAGTTGTTGGCAATCGAGTTCTTGTAATGCAGTGGATTCTTCTTCCAGAAAATGCCGCCTCCGCAAGCGTCGCTCCAGCCGGTTGTCATATCATCGAATATGATCTCGGCCATATCTAGGTACTTTTTCTCTCCGGTCAGTTTGGAGGCCTCGATCCATGCCAATGCCCACCAACCCTCGTCATCGTAATAATCGTTGATGAAGTTGTCGCAATAACGGGGAGTACCGGTTGAGTCTACGCCTACTTGGTAATGACGGGCTTTCTCGAATACATCCTCTATGACAGAAGGGATGGCCGGATCTTTGGTTACGGCACCGTAGCGAATGGTGGCGGTTAATACGTTCGCCGAGTTCCACCAGCCTGCTGTTTCCCAGATACCGGTCGTGTCGTTTCTCCAGCTTAGGGAGGTTTGTACGCATTCTCGCATCTTTCCTTCAAAAGGGGAAAGTTTGCTACAGGATAGCATGAAAAATACAAGCAATACGCTTGTCAGGAAATGTTTGTACATACGTATTTATTAAAATAAGATTAGATTAAGCTACAAAGATAAATGATCTTTTTGAACTTTATTTAAACTTTGTACCTTTGTCTGACGGAATCTAAGATACTTCAATATTAATCATAAAAGAAAAACACGGTAAGATGAAAAAGCAAATCTTATTTATTTGTTGTGCGGTAATCGCATACTGCCTGAGCGCCTGTAATACGGCACCTCAGCAAGTGCCTTTGAAAGAGAAGAATCTGCCAAAGCATGTAATCTTGATTGGTTTCGACGGCTTGAGCGCCCATTGCTTGAATAATGGGGCGGATATGCCTACTTTCCGTAAGATGATGGCGGAAGGTGCTTCCACGTTAGAGAATCGTTCGATCCTGCCTTCGTCGAGTGCTTGTAATTGGGCTTCCATGTTTATGGGAGCAGGACCGGAGTTGCACGGATATACGGAGTGGGGATCTCGTACGCCGGAGCTTCCTTCCCGTGTCGTGAATAGCGACAACCGTTTCCCGAATATCTTCGGCATGTACCGGGATAAGGCTCCCGAGGCTGAGATTGGCTATATCTATGAGTGGGAAGGCATGAATTATCTGGTGGATACCTTGGCCATGAGCTTCCGTAAGCATGCCCCGATGTCGGCTGAGAACCCGAACGGATGTACCCCGGTAGCCGTTCAGTATATCAAGGAGAAGAAGCCGAACCTTTGCGCGATTATATACGATCAGCCGGATGGTACCGGACATGGCAAGGGATGGAGTTCCCCGGAGTATTTCGCCATGGTGAATCATTTGGACAGTTGCTTGACGCAAGTGATGGACGCCGTTCGTGAGGCGGGTATCATGGATGATACGGTGGTTATACTGACGGCCGACCACGGCGGTATCGAGACCGGTCACGGTGGCAAGACGATGAACGAGATGCAAACCCCGATCGTTTTCTATGGAAAGAACGTAAAGAAAGGCTTCAAGATCCCGGAGAGCACGATGGTATATGATATCGCCGGTACGATGGCTTACCTATTGGACGTACCGCAGCCGCAGGTGTGGATCGCCCGTCCGATATTATCAGCTTTCGAGGATAATTAAAAACATAGATCATGAAGAAAGTTATTTATTCTTTTATTTTTCTTTTTTGCGCCGTATTAACCTTACAGGCGGAGACAATGGTGGTTGCCACCTATAATTTGCGTAACGCCAACGGCGGCGATTCCACGAACGGTAACGGTTGGGGACAACGCTATCCCTACATCGCCCAGATCGTACAATTTCACGGGTTCGATATCTTTGGTACCCAAGAGGGCAAATATCCGCAATTGCAGGACTTGAGGCAAGCCATGCCCGGATATGATTATATCGGTGTGGGACGTGACGATGGTAAGCGGGCGGGAGAGCATTCGGCTATCTTTTACCGCACGGACAAGTTCGAGGTTTTGGAGCATGGCGATTTCTGGCTATCCGAGATCACCGACCGTCCGAATAAGGGCTGGGATGCCGTCCTTCCCCGTATCTGTACGTGGGGTGAGTTCCGGGATAAGCAAACCGGTTTCACTTTCTTGTTCTTCAACCTTCACATGGACCATGTAGGCGTACAGGCACGTGCCGAGAGCGCCAAGCTGATCTTGGAGAAGATCAAGGAGTTCCCCAAGAAACTTCCCGCTATCCTTACCGGCGATTTCAACGTGGACCAAACAAGTGAGTCCTATCAGTTGTTAGATGGTTCCGGTATCATGCGTGACTCTTATGAGATCGCTGATTTCCGCTATGCCCCGAATGGTACCTTCAACGGTTTCCATCCGGACCGCAAGACCGATAGCCGTATCGACCACCTTTTTCTTACGAAAGAATTTGAGGTGAAGAAGTATGGAATCTTAACGGATACTTATCGCTCCGAGGCGAAAGAAAGCGCCCGGAAGGAGCAAAACGGTAATTTCCCGAAAGAGGTGTCATTGAGTAAATATGAGGCCCGTACCCCTTCCGACCACTTTCCCGTAATGATCGTTGTGGAAGTAAAAGACTGAGGTTTTAGAAAAATTGGTTATTATTAACCCCGTAATCTTTATCAAATTTGTTTAGATCTTGTTATATAATCAGAATATTGACTAAAACGATCTAAACAAATTTGGTATGATACGTAAATTATTGATTCGTGATTTGACTCTTCGCGATGGTCAGCAATCGGCATTCGCTACAAGAATGTCTCAAGCGCAAATAGACCGTGTACTTCCTTACTACAAAGACGCAGGCTTTTACGCCATGGAAGTATGGGGTGGGGCGGTTCCCGATTCCGTGATGCGTTATTTAGGTGAGAATCCGTGGGATCGTTTAGAGATCATCAAAGCGGAAATAGGTAATTCCTCAAAGCTATCCGCTCTTTCCCGTGGGCGTAATTTATTCGGTTATAATCCTTATCCCGACGAGATTATAGAAGGCTTTTGCCGGAACTCGATTCGTTCCGGTATCGATATCATGCGTATTTTCGATGCTTTGAACGACGTGGATAACGTGAAATCCACGATCCGTTATGTGAAGAAATTCGGGGGAAAGGCCGACTGTGCCATCTGTTATACGATAGATCCTCACCATTCCCCGGTAGAACGTATAAAAGCCGCCTTGCATGGACGGCCCTTGCATAAGCCTGTTTTTACGAATGAGTATTTCTTAAACAAGGCCCTTCAGCTGGAGTCGCTGGGCGCTGATATGATCACCCTGAAGGATATGAGTGGTTTGATACCTCCGGCTCGTACGGCGGAATTGGTGCGATTGTTCAAGAAGAGCTTGAAAGTACCGGTGGATTTTCATACGCATTGTACGCCCGGTTACGGATTGGCGTCGGTCGTATCCGCCATTATCAATGGGGTGGATATCGTTGATACGAATATATGGAACTTCGCCGGAGGACCAGCCGCTCCCGCCGTGGAGCTGGTCTATATCTTCTGCAAGAAATTGGGTATCGAGCTGGATCTTGATATGGATGCGATCGCTAAGATCAACAAGGAATTATTGACGATCCGCAAGGAACTTTCCGCATTCGATACCGCTAAGAAATTCCCGAGACCCTTTAATCCCGTAGAGGATAGTTTCCCCGCCGAGATCGACCGCTTCTTCAACGATGCCATCGAGGCCGCTCGGAAAGATAAGGAGGACGATTTGCTGCTTTATTGCCGTGCGATCGAGGAGTATTTTGATTTCCCCGAGCCGAACGAGTTGGTGAAAAAAGCGCAGATCCCGGGAGGTATGTACACAAATATGGTTGCCCAGTTGAAGCAATTGGGGCAGATCGACTTGTTGGAGAAGGCGATGTCGCTCATTCCGCAAGTACGGATGGATGCCGGCTTGCCTCCGTTGGTGACGCCTACGAGCCAGATTATCGGGGCGCAAGCGGTTTCCTGTGCGCTGGATGAGCTGAAAGGCCGCCCGATGTATAGTAATCCTTCCAACCAGTTTATCGCCTTGGTAAAAGGAGAGTATGGCAAGACGCCGATTCCGGTAGATCCGGCGTTCCGGTTGAAAATCACCGGCGTACAAAATGAGGTGCCTTACGACGGTTCCCATTACGTGATGCAAGAGAATCCTGTATTGGAGGATTTGGATGTGTTATTGGCTGAGAATGAGAAAGAAATACTGTTGCTGGAGTTATTCCCGACGGTAGCCCGTACATTTTTAACTAAATGGAAAGAACAAAAAGCGAGATCGAATGTTTAATAGTAGAAAGTCTTCAAATTTGGCATCCGTCATCTATTATATGTACGTTGCCGTTTAAACGGTGATACGAAAAGGCTCTCCGAATGGTAAGCGAACCATGGGAGAGCCTTCTTTATTTTATAAAGTGACTTTTTCGCGGACTTTACAAAGGGATCTTGTCTATACGACGTTGGTGGCGACCACCCTCAAAAGGTGTATCCAAGAATATGTCAACGATTTTCTTAGCCTCTTCCTTGCTGATAAAACGACCGGGCATTGATAACACGTTCGCGTCGTTATGCTCACGTGCCAGTTTCGCGATATCCTCTAGCCAGCATAAGGCGGCACGGACACCCCGATGTTTGTTCAAGGTCATACTAATGCCATTCCCTGTACCGCAGACAGCTATTCCCGGATAAACCTCGCCAGCTTCTACGGCCTTGCCCATCAGATGGGCGAAATCCGGATAATCGCAACTGTCAGAGGAATAAGTTCCAAAATCTTTATAAGACAATCCCCTTTCATCGAGGATTGTCTTTATATATTCTTTTAACTCAAAACCAGCGTGATCGCTACACAAACCTACTATACCCATCTTTATGCTAATAATTCTTTTACTTGGTTATAAACGTTCTTAGCCGTGAAACCTAATTTCTCGTCCAATACTTTGTAAGGGGCGGAGAAACCGAAGGATTCAAGTCCCCATACCTTGCCGTTAGGACCTACCAACCCTTCCAGATTAACCGGAAGACCAGCGGTTAAGCCGAAAATCTTGCTTCCTGCGGGAAGAATGGATTCTTGGTACTCTTTGCTTTGTGAACGGAATAGACCTTCGGAAGGTACGGAAACGATACGAACCTTTATGCCATCGGCACGAAGCAGGGCGGCGCCCTCGACCAAAGTCGATACCTCGGAACCGGAAGCCAAAAGAATTACATCCGCGTTTGCGTCTTCATTGACGATATAGGCACCCTTCTCTGCTTGCAAAGCCTCTTGGTAGCGGTTTTCCTTAGCGGGAAGATCTGTGATATTCTGACGGGAAAGAATCAATGCGGTAGGAGTGTAAACGTTCTCCATCGCTAGTTTCCATGCGACTGTTGTCTCCACAACGTCTGCCGGACGAAGTACCAACATGGAGTTGTGTCCCTTATGATTCTTCAATTTCTCTAATAAACGAACTTGAGCTTCTTGCTCTACCGGCTCGTGCGTAGGTCCGTCTTCTCCAACACGGAAAGCGTCGTGTGTCCAGATGAACTTAACGGGCTGCTCCATCAATGCGGCCATACGTAACGCAGGCTTCATGTAATCGGAGAATACGAAGAAAGTACCGCAAGCGGCGATCACGCCACCATGTAAAGACATACCGATACAGATACAAGCCATAGAAAGCTCGGCTACACCCGCTTGGAAAAAAGCTCCGCTAAAGTCGCCTTTCACGAAAGCATGGGTCTTTTTCAAGAAGCCGTCTGTCTTATCGGAATTGGAAAGGTCGGCGGAAGCTACGATCATGTTTTCTACATGGGTAGCAAGCACACCTAATACGGTAGCGGAAGCGGCACGGGTCGCTTGGTTCGCTTTCTGCTCGATTGCGGCCCAGTCGATTTTAGGAGCCTTACCGGAGAACCATTGCTCCATCTTAGCCGCTAAGTCCGGGTGAGCTTTCGCCCAGACGTCTTTCACGGCGTAACGCTCGGCGACGATTATTTCCAGTTCTTTCGCACGTTTGGCATATAATTCGGCTACCTCAGGAAGGATTGCGAACGGATGTTCCGGATCGCCTCCTAGGTTCTTGATCGTATCTGCGATGGAAGCTCCTGCCGCGGATAAAGGTTGTCCGTGAGTAGATACCTTATTCTCGTAACAGCTGTTATCAGCGCCGACAGCACCTTTCCCCATAACGGTGTTACCGATGATCAAAGTCGGTTTGGAGATCTCTGCCTTAGCCTCTTTTAAAGCCTTGCGGATCTCGTTTACGTCGTTACCGTTTATTTGAATGACTTTCCAGCCCCAAGCCTCGTATTTCATGGCTACGTTCTCCGCATCGACGTCTTCTACCTTGGTAGATAGCTGCACGTTGTTAGCGTCGTAGAACATGATCAAGTTATCCAGTCCTAAAGTTCCGGCGATACGTCCGGCACCTTGGGAGATTTCCTCTTGGATACCTCCATCGGAAATATATGCGTAAATAGTCTGGTTCATTACTTCCTCACCCAGACGTGCTTTCAAGAATTTAGCCGCGATAGCCGCACCTACCGCATAAGTATGTCCTTGTCCCAGCGGGCCGGACGTGTTTTCGATACCACGCATAACGTCTACCTCAGGATGTCCCGGAGTAACGCTTCCCCATTGGCGGAACTGTTGAAGTTCATCCAATGTGAATTTGCCGCTTAAAGCCAGTACGGAATAAAGCATCGGAGACATATGCCCCGGGTCAAGGAAGAAACGATCGCGTCCTTCCCATTTGGGATTCTTGGGATCGTATATTAAGAACTCTGAGAACAGTACGTTAACAAAGTCTGCACCACCCATAGCGCCACCCGGGTGCCCGGAGTTCGCTTTCTCCACCATTGACGCAGCCAGTATACGGATGTTATCAGCTGCTTTGTTCATTACTTGAATATCGTTCATTTTATCAGATGAATTATTTATTTGACTGCAAAGATAATCAAACTCTTTGTAAGAGCCGTTATATCAATCAAACAATTCCTTTTCGGTAAAGGTTCCTATCTTCTTATATTTTTGATAAATTGAGAGATATTTAAGATAGCCCGCTGAGCGCCTTATTCTTGCGGGTATACATCATTCGGATTAGAGCGAGAAGTCAAAACCCTGTTCAACCCATTTGTTGTATTTTTTCTCGTTGAATTTGTAGAGGAAAGCTCCTCGTTTAGAACTTTTCTTGTCTTTGATATCCAGTTTTTCCAGAATATCCATGGCGTTTAGCTTTTTGCGGAAGTTTCGTTTGTCTAAAAGGGTTTGGTAGATGGCCTCATACAATGTCTGTAGTTGGGGCAAGGTAAATTGCTCGGGAAGCAAATTGAAACCGATAGGGCGGCTTGCCGCTTTCTTTTTAAGGACGGACAACGTATCGTTTATCATTTGGTTATGGTCGAAAATCAAGTCGGGAAGCTCGGATATCTTGGTCCAAGTAGCGTTATGGCTTTCCAAGATCTCGGGACTAAAATCATTCATATTCACCAAGGAATAGTAAGCTACGGAGATAACCCGCTCCCCTAGGTCACGCGATACATCTCCGTAAGCCCCTATTTGTTCCATAAAAAGATGCTCGATGCCCGTGCAATCGGTTAATACCCGTGATGCTGCTTCATCCACGCTTTCCCCGGATTTCACGAAGCCTCCCATAAGAGACCACTGTCCTTTCATCGGCTCGAACGAACGTTTGTATAATAAAACATTCAACTCCTTATTGTTAAACCCTAGAATGATACAATCTACGGCAACATAGAATTTTACTTCGTCTTGATAAAAAGCTGCTGACATCGTTTTATGGATTTTAAAGATTAACAGAGCTTGCGTGCTCCGTCGCTGATTACTACATTATATAATTTAGGTTCACGGCCAAACTTCTCTTTATAAGTGGAGAAGGCTTTCTTCACGAAATCGTCGTACAACTCATCCTTAACCAAGTTGATCGTACAACCGCCGAATCCTCCACCCATGACACGAGAACCCGTTACACCACATTCCTTGGCGATATCGTTCAAGAAATCCAGTTCCTCGCAGCTAACTTCATAAAGCTTGCTCATACCTTGATGCGTGCCGTACATCTTTTCGCCGACAGTCTCATAGTCGCCTTTCTCCAAAGCGGCACATACGTCGAGTACACGTTGGATTTCCTCGATAACATATTCGGCACGCATGTAATCCTCTGCGCTGACATCCGCTTTTACCTCGTTCAGCATCTCCATCGTAGCGTCACGTAAGAACTCTACTTCCGGATGGTTGCGGCGAATGGCGGCTACCACGTTCTCGCAGGATTTACGGCGTTTGTTGTAGGCTGAGGATGCCAACTCATGCTTAACGACCGAATCCAATAACACGAGTTTGTAACCAACCGGATTAAACGGATAATATTTATATTCCAAAGAACGGCAATCCAAGCGGATCAAACTTCCGGCCTTGCCGAATACGGAAGCGAATTGGTCCATGATACCGCAATTCACGCCACAATAATTATGTTCTGTAGCTTGACCGATCTTAGCCAACTCGAATTTATCGATATTCAATGAGAATAAGTCATTCAATGCGAAAGCATAAGTACTTTCCAATGCGGCGGAAGAAGACATTCCAGCGCCCAGAGGTACGTCTCCAGCGAATACGGTATCGAAACCTTGGATATTACCACCTCGTTTAATAATCTCCCGGCATACGCCAAAGATATATCTTGCCCAGCTTGCGGAAGGAGCGTCCTCCTCGGTCAAGCCAAATTCAGCGTAATCATTTAAGTCGATGGAGAACGCCCGGACTTTGCCCGTCCCATTCGGTTTGATCTCGGCGATCATCCCTTTATCTACAGCACCCGGAAAAACGAAACCTCCATTATAATCAGTGTGTTCACCGATCAAGTTAATACGTCCCGGGGATGTGTATAAGCTACCTTCGGTATTAAATAACTCTTTAAATTTAGTTCTGATTTTTTGTTGCATGATACTTAATTTGATTAAGGTAAATAATTGAATAAACAAGAAGAAATTACCCATTCAGATAACTCTGCCGGATAATTTCTTCTTTATCATATTATGTCCTGTCCTTATTATTCAACAGGAATGTCTTTGTTTACGTTCTTGCTACCGATCAAAGCGTAATATAGCAAATATGCCAATCCTAGGAATACCACCCAGAAGCTAGTAATGAAACCGCCAGCGTCGGCTACAGCTCCTTGGATCAACGGAAGAATACCTCCACCGCAAACCATCACCATGAAGATACCGGAAGCGGCTGCCGTATATTTACCTAAACCTTCTACTGCCAAGTTGAAGATACCACCCCACATGATGGAAGTACATAAACCACAAAGAGCCATGAACATGATTCCAACCGGAACCTCAACCATACCGAAAGAGATATCAGACAAGAATACAGGCATACTAACTTTTGTCGTAGCAGGGGCGAAGATAGCGATCAAGATAAAGATCATACCTACCGTGGCGGCTGATGACAACATCGCCTTACTAGAGATCTTAGCTCCGAAAGAGGCACCGAACAGACGTCCGATCATCATCAAGAACCAATATGTACCCACGATAGAACCAGCTACTGTAGGATCGATACCGATCTCAGGAGAAGTAGCGAACAAGTTCATGAAGTTAGGAATACCTACTTCGACACCCACATACAAGAAGATTGCGATGGCACCTAAAATGAAGTGACGGAAAGAAAGCGCGCTGTGCTTGTCCGGAGTCTTGGCTTCATTTTCCTTAACCATATGCGGTTCCGGAATTTGCATGCAGAACAATACGATAAATACGATGGCAAAGATACCCATAGCCAAGAACAATGCCGGGTTAGCGTCACTGATCTGAGCCTTAGCAGCGTCACCGATCAAATAACCAACCAATACCGGAACGATCGTAGCACCGATAGAGTTTACGGAGCCGGCAACCTGAATTAATTGGTTACCTTTGTTTCCACCACCACCTAGCGTGTTCAACATCGGGTTTACTACGGTATTCAACATACACATAGAGAAACCGGACACGAAAGCACCTGTCAAATAAACAGCGTAGCTACCAGCCACACCGGAAAGATAAGAAATACCTACACCACAGAAACCTACGATGATCGCTAACAAAGCGGTTTTCTTGTAACCGATCTTCTGCAATAGCATACCGGCCGGAATACCCATGAAGGCATAGGCGATAAAGTTAGCCGCGTTACCCAGCTGCGACATGAAGTTGCTGGCAGCGAACTGGTTCTTAACGATGATACCGAATGGGTTCTGTAGACCCGTCACGAAAGATATCATGAAGAAGAGAGCCACCATCATGATAATAGGCAATGTGTAATTCTTTTTTGCTGTTGATTCCATTTCTTTTTTGTTGTTTTAGATTATTAGATTACTTAAATTATTCTCTTATTCTACACTGAATTTATAAATAGTAGTACTTTGGAAAACCTCGCCCGGGCGGAGTTCCGTTGTCGGATATTCCGGTTTGTTGGGGCTATCGGGGAAATGCTGGGTTTCCAGACATAAAGCGGCCCGTTCCGGGTAGCGTTGTCCGTTCTTACCTTCGAAATTCCCAGTCATCCAGTTACCTGTGTATAATTGCACGCCCGGTTGAGTCGTATAAGTTTCCATTACGATACCGGTCTTGGGGGAGGAGCAGCGAGCGCAGTAAGAAAGTTCGTTGTCCTCTTTATTTAATATGTACGTGTGGTCATATCCCTTACCGAATATAAGCTGTTCGAAATTGTCATTGATTCGTTCGCCTACCTCATGAGGAGTCCGGAAGTCCATTGGTGTACCTTCTACCTTCTCTTTAGGTCCGTACGGGATTGCCGTATTGTCTGTAGGCAGATAATAGTCGGCGTTGATCGTGAGAATATGGTCTCCTATATAAGGGTCTCCCGCACCGGATAGGTTAAAATAAGAATGATTGGTTAGATTCAAGACCGTAGGTTTGTCCGTAGAGGCTTGATAGGAGATAACGACCTCATTCTCATTTGTCAGATGATAAGTTACGGTTGTCTTTAGTTCTCCGGGGAAACCTTCCTCGCCATCGGCGGAGGTATATTTCAACTCAATGGTTTGCTCGTCTATTTGTTTGGCGTCCCATACGACCGCATTGAATCCCTTGATTCCGCCATGCAAGCTATTAGGACCGTTATTTATGGCTAATTTGTCATAAGTAATACCGTCGATCGTGAATTTTCCAGCGGCGATACGATTTCCATAACGACCGCAAATGGCACCGAAATAAGGTTCTTCTGATGTTAAGTACTCTTCAATCGAATTATGGCCAGTAACGACATCGGTCATTTTTCCGTTCTTATCCGGAACCATCAGTGAGACGATTTTCGCTCCATAATTCGTGATCGCTAGCTCTGCTCCAACCTTGTTACACAGGGTATAAAGCGCCGTTTCTTTCCCGTCAATTTGCTTGCTGAAGTTAGCAACAGACAAGCCCGACAGTGTATTTATGTTCTTCATGCGTATCAATATTATTGAAATTGCGTGTAAAAGTAACTTTCTTCTTTGTATTTATAACCTTTCTGAATAATGTTTTATAGCATGATTTTAGATTTGTCTACCAAAAATATATAATTATCGCTTGTTGATACGTCAAGTCCTTGATTCTTCTCTTAGGCTAAAAAAACAAAACAACTCTTGTCTTACCCCTGTTATTAGTAAAACAGAGATAGAAAGAAATTGTCCATGCGGTCGTCCTATAAATATATCATACTCATACTCTTTGTGCTTATGCCCGGCTTGCTTTATTCCCAATCTCAAGATTGGGTACGTAAGTCCATTTATCCGCAAGCGGATAGTGGTAAAAGCAAGATCTATAATTGGATGTGGGGGAGGCATTATCGTCACCTTTATACGATCCCGATCAGGGTTCCTTCGGCTACGATAGAAACGTTGGGGGGTGGGATGGATATCGTCGGGCAAGCGGAAGGGTTTCACGGATTATTGTTGGAGAATAAGCGTAAGCAATTGTATTTGCTAAAGCCCTTGGGTGGCTCTACAAGTTTCTTGGAGTCGAAGTTTTTCCGGGAAATATATAATAAGACTGATTTTAAGAATACATATTTGGATGAGTTCTTAGGAGATGCTTATACGATTATCAATCCCTATACCTTTTTGGTCGCAGATTATTTAGCGAAGTCCGCGGGATTGAGTTTTTCTCCCTCCCGTATTTACTATATTCCTTCCCACATACGGAAAGACACAGTTGCGGACGGCAGCGATATACAAGATAGGCTGGTCAATCTAATCAATGTTCCGGATATTAATTTAAGGTCTAATTTGTATACCACGGAAGACTTTCTAGACAGCCTTCAAGTGAGTAAAAACTATATGGCGGATCAAAATCTATACATTCGGGAACGTATTTTCGATATGTGGACCGGAGATTGGAATAAGACGAACGAAAACTGGGAGTGGCAGTCACATACCGTCAATGATAGCGTAATTTATACCCCGATCGTGATCGATAGGAATCATGCTTTCACGAAGGTGGACGGAGTATTGTTCAAGCAAATGTTGAAGATGTTATCGTTGGATTTTATCTGTAATTATGATAGCCTGATTTTAAAAGATACAAAGAAAATCAATAAGCTAGCTTTTGCGCTGGATATGGCGGTAGCAGGCCGCAGTGATGAGTCGGTTTGGATACGCCAAGCCCAAGAAATTCAGAGACAGATGACCGACTCTTTGATCGATAGCGCTTTTACTTATTTGCCGGAAGGTGTAAAACATGATGAGATAGAACTGATTAAACGAAAGTTGAAACGAAGGAGGCTAGAGTTGGAAGCGGTTGCCAGTCAATATTATCGCTTATTGCAACGTACGCCAGTGGTTGCCGGAACCAATCAATCCGATTATTTCTTGATCGAGCGGCAAGCGCCGGACCGGACTGTTTTACGGATTTATGATCCCGAGACCGGAGACTGTAGGTTGGAACAACAATTCTCCGGCAAGGAAACCAAGGAACTGTGGTTATATGGGCTTGCGGGAAACGATACGTTTGAAGTGAAGGGAAATACACGGAAAGATTTTCCGATATACTTGATCTCCGGAGAGGGGGAGAACCAATACCAATTGAATCATAACCGGAAAATACATGTCTATGATAAAGATTATAAATATGATTACCAGAAGATAAAATACCATAAGATATCTTTTACCCCGTGGGGAATATATGATTCGGATAAAGGTATTAGTTTGGGTACGTTCTTTACATATACGATGTATGGCTTTAAACGAGCCCCATTCACCTATCAGCATCGGATCGGGTATAATTATTTGAAAGGGTTCATGTATGCAGGTATCTTCCCTAATTATGATGGCCGGAGACGTTTATACCTAAATGCCTCCATTTCTTCACCCCGTAACTTCGAGAACTTCTTCGGATTTGGAAATAATACGGTGGGCTATAAAGAGGAGAAAAAGAATTATAACCGGGTGAAGCTCCGGACGTATATGTTTAATCCATCCTTCGAGATGGATTTGAGGAAAGAAGAGGTGATGACATTCTTTGGCTCTTTGGATATGTACAAGGCTAAACGTACGGATGATCGATATATTTATACGGTTTATGGAGAAGATCATCCTATTTTCCGCACGAATTATTTCGTAGGTCTTGGTGCTACTTACCGGATAACGAAACAGCCTTATTCGTGGCTTCCCCTATTGGAAACCGAATGGACGGCCGGATGGAAAATGAATTTGAAAAAGCCGGAACGCAATTTCCCCTATGCGCAGGGAAGCCTTTCATGGAACGTACGGTTCTCGGATCGTTTTACTTGGGCCTCCTTGATAAAGGGAACGGTATTATTCGATAATGACTATGAGTTCTATCAAGCCGCCACGATTGATTTAAGGGGATTCCGTGATAACCGTTTTATCGGAAAGCAATCCTTTTACCAATACTCGGATTTACGCTTGGACATGGGAAAACTAAAGAATCCGTTCACTCCCTTAAAATATGGTCTATTCGCGGGCTTTGATTATGGTAGGGTCTGGTTTCCCGGTGAGCGTTCCCATAGTTGGCATACTTCCTATGGTGGCGGGATTTGGCTTACTTTCTTGAATAAGTTCACCACTAAATATTCTTGGTTCGGCTCGACGGATAGTTTCCGGTTCGCCTTTGAGTTGGGGCTTGGGTTTTGATATAGCCTCAAACCTACACGGGACTGATGAGGGAAATTCTCATCATGATGAGGAGGGTTATTGTCTATTTCTATATTTGTTCTTGTCTTCTGTCGTATGATCCGGTAAAAACGTGTACGTGTTTTCCGAAAAACATGTACGACTTTTGTGGAAAACATGTACGTGTTTTTTCAGAAATATAATCATGTTTTTAAGGCTGATGATAATCAATGATTTACATATTCGTGTTATTTGCATGCTTATTGTTTGGATTTATTGAGTGAAAATCCATACATTTGCCTTTGATCAATTTTGTTCTTGTTATGAAATGGTTAAGGGCAATGTTTTTGTGCATGGTCGTTTTTGCCGCATTGACTGTGGTCGCCAACGATTCTTTCTCCCAAAAGGAGGTACGGGCGTGTGCTTCTACATCTTTATTTTCAATAGCGAATAAAGAGCCGGCTGCTTTCATCTCTTTTCAAGAAATCATAACTCCTTTGACGTCTTTCTCCGCTTTTGGGGAGAAACTTTTGTATCTTATTGCCTCATTGAATTTTTTCCTCGTTTTGTTTACCCAGTCGGTAGCTTTGTTGTTTTACGAACGGAGGGTAAGTTATGTTCGATTAAAATCCGTCTTTTGGCAAGAGCGATACTCTTGCTATGTGCTTTGTCGTATGCTGAATTAGACATGATTATGCCCTGTCTTCAAGGGCATAGAGGAGAGTTGTGTCAATTTATTTTATACGAAAAACAAGCGTATCATGAACTCTATATATCGAAATTTTATTATCACGTTGAAGGCAAATAAAATGGCGGCAACACTAAATATATGCGGCCTCGTAATCGCCTTTACTTTATTTAATAGCGTAGCTATCCGTACGGAATCCGAACGAACTTTTGATAAAATACACTCGAAAGCCGAGGCTATTTATCGATTGGATTGTGTAACGGGTAAAAGTCAATGGCCTACGCAAATCCTGCCTTTCGCCCAAGCATTTGCCTTGTCTTCTCCACATATATTGGTAAGTACGATCATAAATCCTTACATAGGGGAAGTTTATTTTACGATCGGGAGGGACGAGATTCTCAAAGGTTATAAGGAACCGGTGATAACCTGTACTCCGGGGATCGTTTCTATATTTGACTTCCAATTGGTGGAAGGTTCACTGGATTGCTTAGATGATCCGGAGAAATGCCTTTTGCCGGAAAGTATGGCCCGGAAGATATTTGGCGAGTCATCGGCTATTGGTAAGGAGTTGCTTGCGGAAGAAGAGATTTGGAGCAAGGAACGAAAATCACTAGTCGTAGGAGGAGTTTATAAAGATTTCCCGGAAAACACACAATTGAATAATGCCATTTATACTTCTTTATCGTCGACTTATTGTATGGATGATTGGGATAACTGGATTTTCCTTTGTTATGTCCTTTTAGATGATCCGTCACAAAAAGATCTCATTTGCTCCCAGTTTAACCAAGCATTTCCCTTCAAGCAATACGAGAGGCTCCAAGAGGTACAGACCCGTTTGGTAAATTTATGCGATATTTATTATATGAATGATATGAATAGTGTTACTTACATAAAATCAGGGAATAAAAGACAAACGGATTTGTTGTTTAGCGCCTCGTTTCTAGTGGTATTGATAGCAGTGATTAATTTTATAAACTTTACAATGGCATTGGTTCCGGCAAGAATAAAAAGTATTAACATCCGCAAAATTCTAGGGGACTCGGTATGGCGGTTGCGTGGATTTCTTTGGTTAGAGTCTTTTCTTTTTGCGCTATTGTCTTATGCTATATCCTTGTTGCTGTTATTGGTTTATGAAGGTTGCATTGGAGGAGGCTTTCATATGAAGGGAATAGTTTTTTGGGGTGGATTATTTATGGCTTTGTGTGCGGGACTATTGGCCGGTGCATATCCGGCTATTTATGCGACTTCTATTCCTCAGCGAATCGTGCTGAATGGTTCTTTCGGTTTGTCTCCAAAGGGAAAAAGAATGCGGGAATGTCTGGTTGGTTTTCAGTATACGGTTTCAATTATATTGATCGTCCTGTCACTGTTTATTTATAAGCAGATAGAGACAATGCGGAGTCATTCCTTTGGTTTCGGGAATGATAATGTAGTTGTCGTAGAATTGAATAAGGAGATAACCGAGAAATATAAAGAGAATTTTACCAACCGTTTGCGTGGTTATGCGGGAATTGAGGATGTGGCTTTCGCCGCTAGTAAGATAGGAGCGACCAATGAGAATCGTGGCGGGGCCGCAGAGTTTAATGGAGAGACTATTTATTTTTATTATTTGAATGTATCACCCAATTTTTTGTCCCTTATGGATATCATCGCAAACGAGGGACGTGCCTCAAGGATGGAAGATGGGAGGAATAAAGAGTTGCTTTTGGTTTTTGACCAAAAAGCGAAAAGGCAATTAAACCTTCATGTGGGTGACCGTATGAAAACCTTTTGGGGGAATGATGCCCGGGTATTAGGATTTACGGATGAGGTGGTGATCGCTTCCACACATAAAGCATCGGAGCTGCTAGCTACTTATCCTGTCGCTTTTGTGACGAATGAGGAATTTTATATGCCTTACGCTTATATTAAGTTGATGCCGGGGGCTGATAAAGGAAATGTTTTACTTTATATTAGGGACATGCTCAGCGAACTTTCTCCTTCATGTTTATCCGATTTTGAGTTTTGCGATACATTTTCCCGGCATCTGTATGAAAAAGAAATCCAGTTTGGCGACCGGGTTATTTTATCCAGTGTTTTATCTATCTGGATGGCATTGGCAGGTATTTTAAGTCTGGTATTGTTTGATGTCCACTATCAGCGGCGAGAAATTGGTATAAGGCGGGTGTATGGATCTTCCGTGAGCGAGATACTATATCGTTTGAATAAAGTCTATTTAAAGGTCTTGCTCATTAGTTTTGTTATCGCGATTCCGGTTTCCTATTATTTTATGGAGAGATGGGCCAGTAATTTTATGGAGAAAGCCCCTGTCGGTTATTTGATTTATTTTGTCGCATTGCTAGGGATTAGTATCCTGACGGTAGGAGTGATCACGTTCCAAAGTTGGAGGGCGGCGAATGAGAATCCGGTGGATATGTTATAGACAACTTACATCGGCAACGAAGTTAACTTCATCGGCAAAGTAACTTAACATACTTTGCCGACGAACCTAAGATACTTTGCTGATGAAGCTAAGATACTTTGGAAGTACAGATAAGGTATTGGATTGTAACCGATTTTTCTAACTAACTTGAAATTTGTAAGGGAGGATTTATGCGAATAGTCCATCCCTTACATTTTGTCTTGTTCAAATAGTTGGCTTTATTTGTCCTAGAACTTATTTCTTCAAGGCCTCCAATACTTGAGGCATCATAGTACAGATATAATGTTCTTCTTTCGCTGTAAAGAAATTGCCATCGACTACGGAATCCTCATCTGTAGCTTGTCCTTTGCTAATGGCAGGTTTAGCCAACGGATGTACCGCGAGCTTCTTTCCTTCCGTGATTCCGGTGAAGTCGAAGAGCATAGCAGCAGCGCAATGTCCAATCATAATCTTACCCTTTTCCCCGAAATTCTTAATCACATCCATTAGATCGATATTGTATTGTTTGCTAGCGTTCTGCTGGAAAACAGGAACCGCATCGCCACAAGCGAATACCATTGCGTCGTATTCATCTTCATGCCCTTTTAAATTAGCGATCACATCGTCTACTGTCAAAGCTATGCCAGAGTTCGTTTTGATCTCTTTTGAATCGGCTACCGCATATACTTTATAAGTAATGCCATTCTCGAAAAATGATTCCAAATATTGGAACAAACCAAATCCATTTACTGGATTTACCGCTAAAACTGCTACTTTCTTTGCCATAATCGTAAATTATTAAGTGATACAATAGTTATTTTTCGTAAGTTTATTACTTTTGTGGTGTAAAAGTAAGTCCCTTTTTTAGAGAAAACAAGAAGGCACTTATAAATAAGGAACTTACATGGATGTAACCATTGTTGAGATTCAAGTAAATAGAAAAGGTTAAAAAATGAAAAACTTTCATCCGACAGGGAATTGCCCCGTAAGAGACGTATTGAGCCGGCTAGGAGATAAATGGTCTATGTTAGTGCTTATCACTTTAAGCGCCAATGGTACCATGCGTTTTAGTGATATCCATAAAACCATCGCGGATGTATCGCAACGTATGCTGACCGTAACTTTGCGCACGTTGGAATCGGATGGTCTGATCGAACGAAAGATCTATGCGGAAGTTCCTCCCCGAGTAGAATACAGCTTAACGGAAAGAGGATTAAGTCTTATTCCCCATATCCAAGGATTGGTGGATTGGGCGTTGCAGCAGATGAGTGGTATTATGGAAAGCCGGGTTTTACATACGTCATGACTTGCTTTGGCATTAATCTATCCGCTAATTTTTTTGCTTTATCTAATTCAACCTTGAATCTGACAAAAGCGTGTATACAGCTGTTCGGAAGACGTATTAGCATCTATTAGATTAAAAAGGGCGAGGTATATCTTATCCCCTTTTGAAGGTTTGCGTAAAGGTGGAAATATCTTTTCTCAGCTTTTGTCAAGATATTGACAAGCACTAATAATATGTATGTGTTATTCATGGAACTTTTGATATTATCAAGTGTTTGATATATAGTGAATATGAGAAATTGTATGATGCAAATATATCGATTGGGGTTTATCTGCGATGAAGATTAATTGATGATTTTTATATTTTGGATCTTTTTATATTTGCGACATCGGTGAATGAATTTAAATTAACATGAAATCTGGTGTACCAAGCGGAATATATGATATTTTTGTTAAACGAATGATTAATAAGAGAAAAGCATGAAAGACTTGCGAAATCATAATATATTGGTTGTTGGAAGTAGCAATACCGATATGGTCATAAAGACGAATCATCTCCCCCGGACGGGGGAGACCGTATTAGGAGGAACATTTTTTATGAATCCGGGTGGGAAAGGAGCGAATCAAGCGGTTGCTGTTGCCCGGTTAGGGGGACAGGTCTCGTTTATTTGTAAAACAGGCAGTGATATATTCGGACATCAATCCCAGCGGCTATTTGAGGAAGAGGGGATTGATACTTCCTATATTTTCTCAGATCCGAAGAATCCATCTGGCGTAGCGTTGATTACGGTGGATGCTCATGCTGAAAACTGTATTGTGGTGGCCTCCGGAGCTAATGCTAATCTATTACCTTCTGATTTAGCGAAATCGGAAGAGGCGATAGAAAAAGCCGATTTGATTTTAATGCAATTGGAGATTCCTATGGATACTGTTGAGTTTGTCGCTAAGATAGCATCGATGAAGAACAAACGGGTAATCTTGAATCCGGCTCCAGCTCAACCTTTGTCGGCTGCGTTACTCCGTCATCTGTATATGATTACCCCGAATGAGACAGAGGCGGAGATGATCTCCGGCGTGAAGATCACGGATGAGGTTTCCGCGAAGAAGGCTGCGCGAGTTATAATGGAGATGGGGGTACAGAACGTAATCATTACTTTAGGTTCAAAAGGAGCTTTGATTTACTGTGATTCCATGGTAGATATGGTTCCTGCGATAAAAGTGGAAGCCGTTGATACTACTGCGGCCGGGGATATTTTCAACGGCGCTTTAACGGTGGCTTTGGCTGAGGGGCGGGATTTAAGGGAAGCCGTGAGATTCGCTTGCAAAGCTTCCGCCATTTCCGTGACCCGTGTGGGAGCGCAATCTTCCGCTCCTTATCGGAATGAGGTAGATATCTTTGATTAATCTAAAAAAAACAATCTAATATTATGAAACAAACAGTATTTGCGGTGATAACGGCCGCCTCTTTATTTCTAGGGGCGACCTCATGTTCCCAACAACCCTTGGCAAAGGATCAAACGACGGTGCCCGCTGAGTTTACGATCCGTAAAGAAAAGTTGATGGATAAGATTAAGGGAGGTTGGGCCGGACAGACTATAGGCTGTACGTATGGTGGTCCGACGGAGTTCAAATATAACGGAACAATGATTCAAGAATACGTACCGATCGTATGGCCGGACGGGTATATCAAATGGTGGTACGAGAATGTGCCCGGATTGTACGATGATGTTTATATGGACCTTACATTCGTAGATGTCTTTGACCGGTTGGGATTGGATACTCCTGTAGACTCGTTCGCCATGGCGTTCGCTACGGCAGGATATACGTTGTGGCATGCTAACCAGTCGGCACGTTATAATATTTTACAAGGGATCATGCCTCCGGCATCCGGTCATTGGCTGAATAACCCGCATGCGGATGATCTGGATTATCAGATCGAGGCGGACTATGCCGGACTGATGTCGCCGGGTATGCCGAATACGGCTTCCGAGATTTCTGATAAGATCGGGCATATCATGAATTATGGAGATGGTTGGTACGGCGGTGTGTATGTCGGGGCGATGTATTCGTTATCGTTTATCTCGGATGATATCGAGTTTATCGTGACCGAGGCATTGAAGACGATACCGGAGCAAAGTACCTATTATAAATGTATGAGCGATGTGATCCGCTGGCATAAGGAATATCCGGACGATTGGAAACGCACTTGGTTTGAATGTGAGAAGAAATGGAGCTCGGATATTGGTTGTCCGGATGGTGTTTTTGTTCCGTTCAATATTGATGCCGTGATCAATAGCGCATACATTCTTATCGGCTTGCTTTATGGTGAGGGAGATTTCTATAAAACATTGGATATCTCTACCCGTTGCGGACAAGACTCGGATTGCAACCCAGCCTCCGCGGGTGGTATCTTAGGAACAATCCTTGGTTATAGCCATATACCGGATTATTGGATGAAGAACTTGAGAGAAGTGGAGAATATGGATTTTGCCTATACGACCATCTCATTGAATAAGACTTACCAAATGGGCTTCGATCAAGCGTTGCAAGTGATAGAGCGCAACGGCGGTTCCGTTTCAGGTGACGAGGTGACGATCAAATGCCAGCAACCTGTAGCCGTTCGTTACGAGAAGGCTTTCGAGGGTATGTATCCGATAGAGAAAGTGGCGGTTAATAAGAATTTGCCCGATGTAGGAGAACTGCCTTTTGAGGGAACAGGCGCCGTATTCAAAGGCTTTGTGAACGCTAAAGATGATAAATACGTAGCGAGAGTAGAGATGTACCTAGATGGGGAGCTGGTTGAGACGGCGAACCTTCCGGCATCCTATACGACTCGTAGGAACGACCTGTTCTGGAAGTATCAGCTGCCCAAGGGAAAACATACGGCTACGTTTAAATGGCTAAATCCACGTAATGATGTCTCCGTTCATTTCAGCGAGATACTGATTTACTCGGATGCTCCGAAAGAGATTGTTCACCAATAAATTATAAAGATTATGAAGAAATCATTGTTTCTGATGGGCTTATTTGCCTTGTTGATTTCCTGTAAGGGAAATGTGTCGAAAAATATTCCTCAAACCGATAAGCCTCAACCGGTAAATCTTATTCTAGATACTGATTTAGGTCCGGACTATGATGATGTGGGCGCTATGGCCTTGATGCATGCCTTGGCGGATAGCGGTCAGGTAAATATCCTTGCGACTCTTTCCTCCAACCATGATGAGCGGGTGGTGCCTTGCATTGAGGTGCTGAATACTTATTTCAACCGTCCGGCCATACCGGTAGGGGCACCAAAGAGCGAACCGGGGGCCTCCTTGACTACTTGGCATAAAACGAAGTGGACTGACGAGTTACCCGCTAACTATCCGCATCATACGGCGAAGACTTCCGACGCTCCGGATGCTCTGAAGGTGTATCGTAAGATTCTGAGCGAACAACCGGATACCAGTGTTGTTATTTGTACGATCGGTTTCTTCTCTAATTTAAGGGATTTGCTTCAATCGGGAGCTGATGAATATAGCGATCTCTCCGGAAAGGAATTAGTCGCCAAGAAAGTGAAACGTTTGGTTTCTATGGCGGGCCTGTTTCCGGAAGGAAAAGAATTTAACGTGTATTGCGATGTCCCTGCCTCTAAAGTCGTAGCGGAGGAATGGCCTACAGAGATTGTCTTTAGCGGTTTTGAGATCGGGAACGTAATCTTGACCGGAAAGAAACTGGTGCAAATGAACGTGGAGAACAGTCCTGTAAAAGAAGCGTATGCCCTTTGTTTCGCGGAGGGAGACCCGGAAGGGCGCATGAGCTGGGATCATACGGCGGTATTGGTCGCTATAAAAGGTTATGAGCCTTATTTCGATGTAGAGCGAGGAACCTTTCATGTCGTAGATGATGAGGGGACTAACAATTGGGTGGCAAATCCCAATGGCCGTGATCTTCGTTTGATCGAGAAGATGCCGCCTACGGAGGTCGCTTCCTTGATAGAGAATTATATGATGCATCAACCATCTATTAAATAGTATTTTTATGTATATCGTACAAGATTATTCTTTAGCTGTCATATTCTGTGTCGTTACGATGCTTTGTTGGGGATCGTGGGGGAATACGCAGAAATTAGCCTCCAAGACTTGGAGATATGAGTTCTTCTATTGGGACTACGTGATTGGTGTCTTGCTCTTCTCTCTGATTTCCGGGTTTACCTTGGGCAGCATCGGGACGGAAGGACGCAGTTTCCTGCCGGATTTGGCGCAAGCGAACCTCGCTAGTTTAGGGAGTGCCTTTTTGGGCGGTATTATTTTTAATGCTGCCAATATCTTGTTGTCTGCGGCGATCGCCATTTGCGGATTGTCGGTCGCTTTTCCGGTTGGGATCGGATTGGCCTTGGTGCTAGGCGTATTGGTTAACTATTTCGGGGCGGCGAAGGGGGAACCGACTTATATCTTTATCGGTGTAGCCTTAATCACGGTCGCCATCATCTTGAATGGCCTGGCTTATAAGAAAGCCTTGGTCGGTACCAAGAAAGTATCGGGGAAGGGAATCCTTATATCGGTTGTGGCCGGCGTGATCATGGCTTTTTTCTATCGTTTTGTCGCCGCTTCCATGGACATGGAGAATTTCGCTTCTCCGGCACCCGGGAAGTTGACGCCTTATACCGCCGTATTTGTTTTTGCCATAGGAGTATTTGTTAGTAATTTCTTATTTAACACATTGGCGATGAAACATCCGGTGGAAGGTAAGCCTGTCTCCATATCCGGTTATTTTAAGGGAAATATGAGTACGCATCTCGTGGGTGTACTGGGGGGTATTATCTGGTGTATCGGTCAATCTTTCAGTATGATAGCATCCGAGAAAGCGGGAGCGGCTATATCTTACGGATTGGGGCAAGGAGCCACGCTAGTCTCCGCTTTATGGGGCATCCTTATCTGGAAAGAGTTCAAGGGAGCGCCAGCCATTTCCAATCGTCTGAATGTCGGGATGTTTATTTTATTCGTGATCGGACTTGGGTTCTTAATTTATGCGGGAGCTTAAATAACGTTATTTTTATTTATTCCGGAAAAAACATTACCTTTGTTCTTGTTTCTTGTTTATGGGAGTTTAATAACGAAAAAAGACGATCTATGAAAGAAGAAGGTGATGTATTCAAAAAGTTCCGTGATTCCTTCAGCAGGATGGAGGGACATTTCCATATACTAGAACAGCGTGTGCCGGTTGAACTTCAGATGGAGTATTTCAAATACTCGGAAAACGTACGGAAGGAAAACCGGCCTCCCCGTCCCTTATCGGAGGATGAGTGCGAGACCCTGTACAACACTTTGTTGACGGAGGAAACCAAGGACAAGACCGAGAAGAGATATTTGTTATCTCAATTGGCTACCTCGAAGTCCGTCCGTGCGTACCGCTTGTTGGAGGAATACACTCAGCATCCGGACCCGGAAGTGACAGATTGGGCCTACATGGCTTTGATGGAGTCTCGTATCTCCTTAGAGTCCGATTTCTCCGACGAGAAACAAATTTATATCTCGACCGGCCTGGGAGGAAAAGGGGAGAAGCTGCGTTTCTATGTCTTGATGACGTCTAAAGGCAAGAAACCTTTCCAAGAATATCAGCGGCAGACAATCGAGCGGGAGTTCGCTTATTATCTGCCGAAAACGGACTGCGAGATCGAGCGTTTGACGATCGGTGAGCAGTATGTGGAGTTGGTGTTCTTGATCCCGGTGCGTACGGATATAAAAGCTACGTTGGACCGGGTGATCAATGAATGTAACCAATACGGCGATTTCCTCTCGAATGTTTTCACGATCACGAATGTCAAGGAATTGACACCCGAGGAGATTTCCGAGATTATAAGTAAGAATGGAGACGATTAAGCAAGCTATTAAGTATGGTGTAGTCGGGTTGAGCAATACCTTGATAACGATGATCGTTATCTGGGTGATGATGAAACTCTTCGGATGCCGGGAAGGTTTATCTAACTTAACGGGATATGTGGCAGGCATATTAAACAGTTTCATCTGGAACAAGCAATGGACTTTCAAGGGAAGTTCCACCGGATGGACGAAAGGGGCGGTTCGGTTCACGATCGCTTTCATTATTTGTTATGCCTTACAGTACGGATTGGTACTGATCTTGAATTCCCGACTTACGATCGATCATTACTACAACCACTTGATTGGAATGGCTTTCTATACGGTGATTAATTTTTTAGTAAATAAGTTTTATACCTTTAAAGCTTAAAAGGCATGAAGAAGTTAGCGGTTATAGTCCCGTGTTATAACGAGGAAGCCGTGATCGAGGAATCGTATCGGCGTACGAAAGAGGTCTTGGTAAAGTTGCCGAACCCTACGGAGATTATCTATATAAATGATGGCAGTCAGGATAAGACACGTTCTTTGTTGGATCATATAGCCGCAACCGATCCTCATGTGAAGGTGATTCACTTCTCCCGGAATTTCGGTCATCAACCGGCGGTAACGGCGGGTATCAATAACTGTGACGCTGATTTGGCGATTATCATCGACGCCGATATGCAGGATCCGCCGGAATTGATTCCGGATCTGCTGGAAGTGCAGGAGAGAGAGAATGCCAACGTGGTTTATTGCGTCCGAAAGTCACGGGAAGGGGAGAGCCTTTTCAAGCTGTTCACCTCCAAGGCTTTTTACCGGGTGATGAATTATATGAGCGAGGTTCATTTCCCGCTGGATACAGGGGATTTCCGTTTAGTGGACCGGAAGGTGATGAATGAGTTCGACCGTTTTAAGGAACGGGGAAAATATATCCGTGGCTTGATAAGTTGGGTGGGCTTTCATCAAGTGCCGTTTTATTATGAGCGTGAGGCGCGTATCGCCGGCGAGACGAAATATCCGATTAGTAAGATGTTGAAATTCGCGTCGACGGCAATGCTTTATTTCTCGAAGAAGCCGTTGCGTTTGGCGACGAGTCTCGGGTTTATATCCGTATTGGTCGGTATAATCTTGGCGGTTTGGTTCACGTTGGGCAAGATCTATGGTTTCAGTAACGCCGAGGTTGGCTGGACTTCTATCATGACTTCCATTATCTTCTTTGGAGGTGTACAGTTATTGACGGTCGGCGTGTTAGGGCAATATGTCGGTATCCTCTTTGACGAGATCAAGGCCCGTCCTGAATACATTATTGACGAGAAGAAAAACTATTAAAAAACATCGGAGGCGAAATAAGCCGTTTCTCTATGATCTGAATTCTGTTCCATAATAAATGTCTTTTCATGATATACTCGTGAATGTAACATAAACAATTCGGTATCCGGATAGTTTATACATAGAAGAGATCAATAAAACTTATGTGTCATGAAGTATAGAATAGAGAAAGATACCTTAGGTGAGGTGGAAGTGCCGGCGGACGTTTATTATGGGCCGCAAACACAACGGAGCGTGAATAATTTCAAGATCGCCACCGATATTAGCCGGATGCCCAAAGAGGTGATAGAGGCGTTCGCTTACTTGAAAAAAGGAGCGGCTTTGGCTAATAAAGACGCCGGCGTCTTGTCTCCGGAGAAATGCGAGTTGATCGGTAAGGTATGCGACGAGATCTTGGCGGGTAAATTAAATGACTCCTTCCCCTTGATCGTATGGCAAACGGGGAGCGGGACCCAGACGAATATGAATGTCAATGAGGTGATCGCCAACCGGGCACATGTGCTGAGCGGAGGAAAGCTAACGGATAAGGAGAAAGTGCTGCTTCCGAACGATGACGTGAATAAATCGCAATCCTCCAATGATACGTTTCCTTCCGCTATGCATATTGCCGCCTATAAGGTGACTGCGGAGGTGACGATACCGGGATTGGAGAGTCTGTATCGTGCGTTGGCGCTAAAAAGTGAGGAGTTCATGAAGATCGTGAAGATCGGGAGGACTCATTTTATGGATGCCACTCCATTGACATTGGGGCAAGAGTTCAGTGGCTATGCGGCTCAATTGGAATATGGTATACGGAAAGTAAAGGATTCCCTGTCGCATATCTCCGAGTTGGCTTTAGGAGGTACGGCGGTTGGGACTGGTATTAACGCCCCAGTCAATTATGACGAGTGTGTCGCTAAGAAGATATCAGAGTTGACTGGGCTTCCTTTTGTAACCGCTCCGAATAAATTCGAGGTCCTAGCTACCCATGATGCCTTGGTTGAGGCGCATGGAGCCTTGAAATCCGTAGCGGTCAGCTTAATGAAGATCGCGAACGATATACGAATGTTGGGCTCAGGTCCTCGTGCCGGTATCGGTGAGATCCATTTGCCGGAGAACGAGCCGGGTTCCTCCATCATGCCGGGAAAGGTGAATCCTACGCAATGCGAGTCATTGACGATGCTCGCCGCTCAAGTAATGGGTAACGACGTGACAATCTCGATAGCCGGCTCCAACGGGCAGTTCGAGTTGAACGTATTTAAGCCGGTTATTATCTCGAACTTCTTGCAAAGCGCCCGCTTGATCGGTGACGGTTGCCTGAATTTCAGCGAACGTTGCGTAAAAGGCATTACCCCGGTGAACGAAAACATCAAACGCCATCTGGATAGCTCCTTAATGCTGGTTACCGCCTTGAATCCGAAAATAGGATATTACAAGGCCGCCGCTATCGCCCAGAAAGCCTATCAAGAAAATAAGACTTTGCGGGAGGCGGCTATCGAGTCCGGTTATGTGACCGCCGAGGAGTTTGATCGTTGGGTAGACCCGTCCAAGATGGTAGGAGAGATTGAGTAGTGTCAAAACTGCTACATCTTCTCCCAAAAATGAAACAAAGAGTTAAGATGATAATGGATATTTTTGTACCGTTATCATTTTAATTCTTTGTATTATGAAGAGCACACGATGTATTTTGTCTATAATCTTAGGGTTGCTGGCCGGATGGCTACCTCTGGGTGCGGTTACCGTATTGAAGAACCTACAGGTTGAGTATCAAACCAATCCACTGGGAATTGATGTCAGTCAGCCACGTTTTAACTGGCAGATGGAGTCCGATCGCTATGGGGCCTGTGGGCAGGCTTATCGGTTATGGGTGGCCGATAGTCCGGAGCAATTGGCTGCCGGGTGTTATATCTATGATTCGGGAAAGGTTCTTTCCGGGGAATCGGTCGGCGTAGTTTATCAAGGAAAAGCATTGCAACCTTCCACTCGCTATTATTGGAAAGTTTCCGTATGGGATGAATCGGGAACGGAAATTACCTCCACCGAGCCTGCGTGGTTCGAGACCGGTCTTCTGGGTTCCGGATGGAGTGGCGCCCGTTGGATCGGCTCGTCGGAGACACAACTCTCCAAATATCGCTCGCATTATGTGATCGACTATGATGTGCGGGTTGCCGAGGGTAATGATAAAGCCGTATTTGTCTTTGGGTCGAGGGACGCTGATAATTATGTGTCTGCTGAACTGGACTTGAATGGTTCGGGGGACGCCCGTTTCATTTTACGTCATGCCACAGATGGAAAAACGACGCAAGATGCGGCGGAAAGTCTGGCCTCTATCATCCCAGCCTCGGATAAGCATAAGGTGCATCATATCCGGTTGAAGGTGACGACGGCCCAATATGCCTTGAAATATTTCGTGGATATAGAGATCGATGGAAAGACCTTGGTGAATTCCTCTTTGACTCCCGAGGAGAAAGACCGGAAGAGCCGTGGTGATTTCTGGGGAGGCAAGGAAGGGGCTTTCACCGTGTATCCTTATCCGGATGGAGAGTTGGTTTATCATTGCCGCTTGTACGCGATCGGTTTCCTGCAACCTAAAGGGCAGACCGCTACATTCTCCAACTTGCGTATCAGCGAGGATACGTGGAATACGCTTCTGTACAATCCTGCCGAGACTTATGTGGAGAAAGGGGAGGGAAAGCTCAATGTCTGGTATCCGGGCGAGAACGTATCCGCTCCCATGCTCCGGAAAGCGATAAAGATAGAGAAAACGGTCAAGAGCGCCCGTTTATATGCTACCGCTAGGGGTGTCTACGAGTTCTCGGTGAACGGGCGGAAGGTTGGAAAGGATTATCTGAATCCGGGTTGGACGGATTACCGTTACCGTATCATGTATAATACGTATGATATAACGGATTTGCTACGACCAGGCGATAATGGTATCGGGGCGATGTTGGGCGCCGGATGGTGGAGCGAGCATAGCGGTTTCCTTACCGGTTGGCAGGATCAATACGGAACCCGCCAGTCCTTATTGGGAAAGATCGTGATCGAGTATGCCGACGGTACTCGTGAGACGATCGTTACGAATGATAGCTGGAAATGTTATGACCGGGGACCGATCACTTTTAACGGCCTTCAGAATGGAGAGGAATACGATGCCCGGAAAGAGGTGAACGGCTGGGATGCTCCGGGTTTTGATGACTCGTCATGGAAACCGGCGACCTTATTCGCCGCTCCTCCGGTAAATGTGGAGATCCAAGGATATGTAGGCAGCCCGATACAAAATAATGTGACCCTGACCGCTCAGTCCGTGGTTGAGCCTATCCCCGGCGTCTATGTCTATGATATGGGGCAGAATATGGTCGGTGTTCCTCGTCTGACTTTCAAGGGAAAGGCCGGACAGGAAATCACGATCCGTTTCGGGGAGATGAATTATCCGGAAACGATCCCTACCGAACCTGTCGCCCCGTATACGATCGCGATGTATAAGGAGAAGAAAGGGCAAGTCTATACGGATAATTACCGGAGCGCCCTTTCCACGGATCGTTATATCTTGAAAGGGGATGCGGCGGGTGAGACGTATGAGCCTCGCTTTACGTTCCATGGTTTCCGTTACGTGGAGATTCACGGGTTGGACAAGCCGTTACCCTTGGAGGCGGTGAAAGGGATCGTGCTGGAATCTATCGGTGCGCGGACGAGCGGTTATGAGACGTCGGACGAGCGTGTCAACCGTTTGTTTAATAATATCATCTGGGGCCAACGGGGTAATTTCTTGTCGGTTCCGACTGATTGCCCGCAACGGGATGAGCGTATGGGCTGGACAGGGGATGCGCAGGTATTTGCCCGTACGGCTACTTATAATATGAATGTCGATCCGTTTTACACCCGTTGGCTCTACTCGGTCCGGGATAATCAAGGAGATGACGGTAGTTACGCGAACTATATACCCGTAGTCGGTTTCCCGCCTCACGGCGCGGAGGATGGCGGAGGTGCCATGGGATGGATGGAAGCCGGTGTGATCGTACCGTGGCAAATGTATCAACAATACGGAGACGTGCGTATTCTGGAGCAGCATTACGCTTCCATGGTCGCTTATATGGATTATTTGGAGCGTCGTGCCGTACGCTATGTACAGCCCTTCGGTGGTTTCGGCGATTGGCTGGCTATCGAGCCGACGAATTCCATGTTGACGAACACCGCTTACTCCGCCTACGACGCTTTGATTATGGAGCAGGTAGCGAAACGTTTAGGGAAGGACGCGGACCAAAGGCGTTTCCGTACTTTCTACGAGAACGTGAAGAGGTCTTTTAACGACCTGTTCGTAAACGAGGAAGGACGCACGTTCGCCCCGACGGTGGAATCTATCTTTGGCAAGGATTCGCAAGTAGGTATGTGGCCCGGAACGGCGGCTACCGAGGCGAAAATCGTAGATACGCAGACCTCATACGTGGTTCCTCTCCAGTTTGATCTGTTCAATGAGAAAAACAAACCCTTGGCGATCCGGCATCTGGTAGAGAATATCAAGAAACATAATTATACGCTTACCACTGGCTTTATCGGTACGCCTTACCTGAATTTGGTATTATCCGACAATGGTTATGACGATGTCGCCTATAAATTATTTGAGCAAACCGCCTATCCTTCATGGCTATACCCTGTCCTGCAAGGCGCAACCACGATTTGGGAACGTTGGAATTCCTACACGTTGGTAAATGGCTTCGGCCCTGTGGATATGAACTCTTTCAACCATTATTCGTATGGCGCTATCGAGGAGTGGATGATAGCTTATACCTTGGGTATCCAGCGGGATGAGGAACAACCCGCCTATAAGCACATCATCCTTCAACCCCGTATCGGCGGAACCTTCTCGTTCATCCGGGGTCATTACGATTCCGCCTATGGCCGTATCGAGAGTGGATGGCAAATCCAAAAGAGGGGCTATATATACGAGGCAACCATCCCCGCTAATACGACGGCTATTTTATATCTGCCCGCTAAATCGGAGAAGTCCGTTCGTATGGAGAAAGGGCAGGAGGGTATCACGTCCGTGGGGTTGAAGGATGGGAAGGCTGTGTACCGATTGAGATCGGGGAGCTACCGGATATGTGTGGATTGAATATTTAGAAAATATTTGGCCTTGCATCGGGTGCGCAGTCGAATCTGTGAGAAATGCGGGGCTTACATCGGGCGCGGGGTCGAATCTTGGAGAAATATTTGACCTTGCGCTGGGTGCGCGGTCGAATCTCGGAGAAATGCGGGGTTTACACCGGGTGCAAGGTCGAATCTTGGAGAAATGCGGTGCTTCTCACCCGGTGTAAGGTCAGATTTTGTAAAAACGATAGTGCCCGGCCTTATTAAAATCTGTACATTCGCGCAAAAATAAATAAGAACATTGTTCATGATTGTTTAATTCTAATTAGATCAAGCGAGAATGTCAATACGAAAATCGGATCGCATTATCAGCGTGGAGCACGTATCGAAGTATTTTGGCGAGAAGGCCGTGCTGAATGATGTAAATTTACAGGTCCGCAAGGGCGAGTTTGTAACCATTTTGGGGCCTTCCGGTTGCGGAAAGACTACCCTGTTGCGTTTGATAGCCGGCTTCCAGACGGCCTCCGAGGGCGTTATCACGATGTCCGGGAAGGAGATTACGCAGACGCCGCCGCATAAACGTCCCGTAAATACGGTATTTCAGAAATATGCTTTATTTCCACATCTGAATGTGTACAATAATATCGCCTTTGGCCTGAAGCTGAAGAAACTTCCTTCCGCCACGATCGAGAAGAAAGTGAAACAGGCGTTGAAAATGGTAGGGTTGACAGACTATGAGGATCGGGATGTCGATTCCCTTTCCGGTGGCCAGCAGCAACGTGTGGCGATCGCTCGCGCTATCGTGAATGAGCCGGAGGTGTTATTGCTGGATGAGCCGTTGGCGGCCTTGGACTTGAAGATGCGCAAGGACATGCAAATGGAATTGAAAGAGATGCATAAGTCCTTAGGCATTACGTTCGTGTACGTGACCCACGACCAAGAGGAAGCGCTGACGCTTAGCGACACGATCGTTGTCATGAGCGAGGGAAAGATCCAGCAAATCGGTACCCCGATCGATATTTATAACGAGCCGGTCAATTCGTTCGTCGCTGATTTCATCGGTGAGAGTAACATCTTGAACGGAACGATGATCAAGGATAAGCAAGTCTCTTTCGCCGGTCATGAGTTCGAGTGCGTGGATGAGGGATTCGGGGAGCAAATGCCGGTAGATGTCGTGTTGCGCCCCGAGGATATTTACATCTTCGAGCCGTCGGAGGCGGCGATGTTGACGGGTACGGTAACCTCCTCCATCTTTAAGGGTGTGCATTATGAGATGATGGTGCAAACCCCGAACGGATACGAGTTCATGGTACAGGATTACCACCCGTTCGAGGCGGGTAGCGAGGTCGGGCTTCTTATCAAGCCTTTCGATATCCATGTAATGAAGAAAGAGCGTATTTGCAATACCTTCGAGGGAAAGCTCATCGACGCTACGCATGTGGAATTCCTAGGCTGTACGTTCGAATGCAAGGAAGTAACCGATATAGAGCCAAATACGCCTGTGAAAGTCGAGATCGATTTTAAAGATGTGATCTTGGAGGATAACGAGGAAGACGGTCGCCTGACCGGAGAGGTGAAATTTATCCTCTACAAAGGCAACCATTATCATCTGACCGTGTTTACGGATTGGGACGAGGACATCTTTGTCGATACCAACGATGTATGGGATGATGGAGACCATGTCGGCATAACGATCGCCCCGGATAAAATTCGAATTATTCATGCTTAAAAAGGGAAGGAAGTGATCAATACGTTTTCTGCATTTTTTATGAGACGAAGGAACTGGACCATTCCTTATGTCCTGTTCTTGGCCATCTTTGTCGTGATACCGCTCCTCTTGATCGTGTATTACGCCTTTACGAATGACGAAGGGATGTTTACCTTCGCCAATTTCCGTAAGTTTATGATCCATCCCGAGGCGATAAACACCTTCGTGTATTCAGTCGGGATCGCTTTGATAACGACCATTCTTTGTCTGCTGCTGGGATATCCGGCCGCTTGGATATTGAGCCAAGCCCGGTTTAATACTTCACGTACGATGGTCGTTTTGTTTATCCTTCCGATGTGGGTCAATATCTTGATCCGTACGTTGGCTACCGTGGCTTTGTTCGATTTCTTGAATTTCCCGCTGGGAGAGGGGGCCTTGATCTTTGGCATGGTGTACAACTTCCTGCCCTTTATGATCTACCCGATTTATAATACGCTCCAGAAAATGGATCACAGCTTGATAGAGGCGGCGCAAGACTTGGGGGCGAATCCGTCGCAGGTATTTATCAAGGCCGTATTCCCACTATCGATGCCGGGAGTGATGAGCGGTATCATGATGGTGTTTATGCCGACCATCTCTACGTTTGCCATCGCCGAGTTGTTGACGATGAACAATATCAAGCTCTTCGGTACGACCATACAGGAGAATATCAATAACGGTATGTGGAACTACGGGGCGGCGCTTTCTCTTATCATGTTGTTATTAATCGGAATCACGGGATTGTTCAGCAATGAGAGCAGTGATTCGGCGAATGAGGGAGGGCTTATCTGATGGTGAAATATTTAGCTAAGGGATATCTATGGGCTTTGTTATTATTGCTCTACTCGCCGATCTTGATTATCATGATCTTCTCATTTACGGAGGCGAAAGTACTGGGTAACTGGACCGGGTTCTCCACGAAATTATATAGCTCTCTTTTTGCCGGCAACGTACAACATTCGTTGGTCAGCGCACTTTGGAATACGTTCGCTATCGCCATGATAGCCGCTACGGTATCTACCTTGTTGGGGAGCGTAGCCGCTATCGGGATCTTTAATTTGAAGGCAAGGGCCCGCAATGCCGTGAGTTTTGTCAATAACATCCCGATGTTGAATCCGGATATCATTACCGGTATTTCCTTGTTCCTGTTGTTTGTCAGCTTAGGGATCTCTCAAGGTTTGACGACGGTCGTGCTGGCGCATATCACGTTCTGTACGCCGTATGTGGTATTAAGCGTCATGCCCCGCTTGAAACAAATGAACCAGAATATCTACGAGGCGGCGTTGGATTTGGGGGCGACTCCGTTTCAGGCCTTGCGGAAGGTGATCTTCCCGGAAATCCGTCCGGGTATGATCAGTGGCTTTATCCTTGCCTTCACGCTATCTATCGACGATTTCGCCGTGACCATATTTACGATTGGTAATGAGGGCTTGGAAACCCTTTCCACCTTTATCTACGCGGATGCCCGGAAAGGAGGTTTGACCCCGGAACTGCGTCCCCTCTCAACGATTATATTCGTAACCGTGTTAGTATTGTTGATTGTTATAAATAAACGTGCTGAGAAAGCGAAGCGAGCGTAAATGAAAATGAAGAAATTTATATCGATTCTGTCTGTTTTGGCCCTGCTTATGGGGCTGTTCACTTCTTGCGGGCGCTCGGACGAGGAGAGAAGCAAGATCTTGAAGATTTATAACTGGGGAGATTATATCGACGAGGACGTCCTGACGGATTTCCCGAAATGGTATAAGGAACAGACGGGTGAGGAAGTCCGGATTATCTATCAGGTCTTTGATATCAACGAGATCATGTTGACCAAGATCGAGCGGGGACATGAGGATTTCGACTTGATTTGCCCTTCGGAGTATATCCTTGAGCGCATGCTGCGGAAAAATCTCTTGCTACCGATCGACCGTAATTTCGGGAAGACACCGGATTATATCGACAATGTCTCTCCCTATATCCAAGAGGAACTGAATAAGTTAAGTCAGCCGGGCCGTAAGACTACCGACTACGTGGTTCCTTATATGTGGGGAACCGCCGGCCTGTTGTATAATAAAGCCGATGTCTCGAGGGACGAGGTAATGTCGTGGAAATGCCTTTGGGACCCTCGTTTCAGGAATAAGATCTTGATGAAGGATAGTTATCGTGACGCTTATGGAACCGCTATCATATACGCCCATGCGAGGGAATTGGCGAATGGTACGATCACGGTGGAGCAATTGATGAACGATAGCTCCCCGGAAATGATCGCTATCGCCGAGGAATACTTAAAGAAAATGAAACCGAATATCGCCGGTTGGGAGGCCGATTTCGGTAAGGAGATGATGACGAAAGGAAAGGCGTGGCTGAATTTCACTTGGAGCGGCGACGCGGTCTGGGCCATGGAAGAGGCGAGTGCCGTAGGCGTAGATCTGGGGTATGAGGTTCCTTTGGAGGGTAGTAATATCTGGTACGATGGTTGGGCGATCCCTAAATACGCTCGCAACGTGAAGGCGGCCAGTTATTTTATGGACTATCTATGCCGTCCGGACATCGTCTGCCGTAATATGGAAGTGACCGGATATGTCAGCACCGTGGCCACCCCGGAAATATTGGCGGAAAAGATCGATACGACGCAGACCGAGTTCTCGGACGTAAGTTATTTCTTCGGACCGGGAGCGGAGCGTGTCCAGATAGACCCGGCTCAATATCCGGACCGGAAGGTCGTGGAACGTTGTGCCATGATCCGTGATTTCGGGAACGAGACGGAGGTGGTTCTGGAAATGTGGAGCCGGGTAAAAGGTGACAATCTTAACTCTTGGATTGTTATATTGATATTCGCTGTTTTCGGCTTGTTGTTTGTCTGGGTCGTTTACAAGCGGATCAATCGTTATCAACAGAAAAGACGACATCGTAGACGTCGTAGCTGGTATAAAAAGAAATGATATGGAAGGCATAAAGAACTTGATTATAGACTTGGGCGGTGTGCTTATTAACTTGACTCGCAACCGTTGTATCGAGGCTTTCGAGAATCTGGGCGTGGAGAATATCCGGGAACAGATCACGAATAACTATCAACATAAGGACTTGTTTGAGCGATTAGAGTTGGGAACGATTTCGGTGGAACAGTTTCGCGATGATATTCGTGCCTTATCGGGAAAGCCCCTGACGGACGAACAAATCGACACGGCATGGATCGCCATGTTGGGAGACGTCCCGGAAAATAAGTTGCGTCTGCTATTGGAGCTTCGTGAACGCTATAATACGATGCTTCTGAGCAATACGAACGAGCTTCATTGGAAATGGTCCGAAGATACCTATTTCTCTTATCAAGGTCTTTGTGCCCAAGATTTCTTCCATAAGATTTACCTCTCTTACGAATTGCATATGCTGAAGCCGAACGCGGATATTTTTGAGTACGTACTGAAGGACTCGAATCTTTTAGCCGAGGAGACTATGCTGATTGATGACGCTTCCGTGAATTGCCGGGCGGCTGAATTATTGGGAATGAAGTCCTATATGCCGCAGCAAAGGGAGGATTGGTCGCATCTATTCAAATGAAGGCCGGTCATTGTTTGGTCCCGGCCTAAATGTCTTTAACCTTTAGGATATTATACGAGGTACCAAGATCATACACATCATTCCCGTCTACTTTCTTGATGTACTTTACGACACGGATGGTGACGGGAAGGATGATAACCTCGTACAAGGATTTAAGTACCGCCTGCGTCCCGATCATGATAAGCAATTCTCCGGCCGGGATCAATCCGGCGAAGGCGATCGGGAAAAAGATCAGGGAATCGGCGCTCTCACCGATAAGGGTAGATACGATCGCTCGTAACGAGAAATTCTTTCCGTTGGAGGCGATTTTCATTTTGCTCATCACATAGGCGTTCAGGAAAGAACCGGCCAAAAACGCTATCAAGCTGGCGACCGCTATACGTGGGGCCATCCCGAAGACGAAATTGAAACCTTCCTCCCCCTCCCAGAAAGGGGCGGCCGGTAATAATACCGCCAATTGCGCGAAAGCGATCACCAGAAAATTAGAGGCGAAGCCACTCCAGATAATTAGCCGTGCCTTCTTGAATCCCCACACTTCCGCTATACAATCATTGATGATATACGAGATCGGGAATACGATCAAACCTGCGGTAGCCGTTATACCGCCTACTTGCACTACTTTTGTCTCTAAAAGATTGGACGCTACAAGGCATATATTAAAAAGTATACCTAGCAGCATGAAAGGTACTGTAACTGTTTTTTGCATGTCTTCTTGTTTTTAACGAGGTTTATCAAGCACTCGGGACGCGAAGGTACGAAAATTCTTATTAAAAACGATGGGTATAGCAGATACCGATCGCATGGCGGTAATTCACGGGATCGTCTACATTAAATATATGGTAGCGATAATAGAGTTGGAGGTTATTGTTCGGGTTTAGTTGGTAATTACTTCCTGTGGAGAAACGGATCTTATCGGACCGCATCTTATTTCGCGTATCATTGAAGACCTCGGTGTAGGCAAAAGGACAGAAACCACTCTTGCCGATCTTATAGGAGAGGGTCAGCATCGAACGCAGATAATTCTTGGGATGTTCGGCGTGAACCTTATAGGTACTTTGAAAACGTTCCCGGACAGAGAGGGTAAAACGTCCGGCCGAATAAGTCCCCGTAGCATAGAGATAATATCGGTTTCGCAACTCGTCGGATGCCTTGTATCGTGCTAGAGACATATATCCGCTTCCTGCCAGAAGATATTTATTAAACTTGTAGTTTACCTCAACGGTGGTGAGGAACCATTCCGCTTCCTTAAAGTCATCTCTCGGACGGATGTCCTCTTCTACAAGAAAGGATAAATGTTTATAGATTTTTCCGCATAGGCTCGCCTTGAAATACACACCTGCGCCTTCCATTCCGTATAGGGATGAAGTGCATCCTATTATAAAGAATAGGATCAGATAAATAGATCGTTTTGTATATGATGTGTTTTTCATGTAGAGTGACTTCCGTATGCAAAAGTAGTGTTTTTGGATGTAATACCAACGCCTCAGGATATTATATCCGATTTTTCTTATATTTGTCTCCTATTAACTATCAAATTCGAATACATGGAAAACATATCAAGAAGAACGGCTATCAAGACATTTTTAGCTGGAGGCGTGGCTTTGGCGACTACAGGTATCGAGGCGGCAGCCGCCGCGAAAAAGAAAACAGACGTGAAGGAACCCTTGAAAGGAAATGTCCGCCATTCCGTAAGTAAATGGTGTTTCGGCGATTATAAGCTGGACGAGTTCTGTGAGATCTGCAAGCATATAGGGATTGAATCCGTTGAGTTGCTGGACCCGGTAGATTGGCCGATCGTACAAAAACATGGCCTGACGGTGGCGATGGCGCAAGGGGCCGGGCTTGGAATAGATCGAGGTTTCAATGATCCGGCCTTGCATGACGAGTTGGTCGCCAGTTATGAGAAGGTGATCCCGATGGTGGCGGACGCTGGATTGACAAACTTGATTTGCTTCTCCGGCAGACGTAATGGCGTAACGGACTTGCAAGGCTGGGAGAACTGCGAGAAGGGGTTGAAGCGCCTTATCCCGTTAGCGGAGAAACACAAGGTCGTCTTGACTATGGAGCTTTTGAACAGTGTCGGCCATAAGGATTATCTGTGCGATCATACGGTTTGGGGGGCGGAGCTTTGTCGCCGTATCGGTTCCCCTAATTTTAAGTTACTATATGATATTTATCATATGCAGATCATGGAGGGGAATATCATCGAGAATATCCGGAAATATAATCAATACTTCTCCCATGTCCATACCGGAGGTAGTCCGGGACGTGCGGAAATCGACGAGACGCAGGAACTTTATTATCCGGCTATCATCAAGGCTCTTATGGAGACAGGCTATAAAGGCTTCGTTGGGCAGGAGTTCGTCCCCGCCCAAGAAGACAAGATCGCTTCCTTGGAGAAGTGTATCCGTATCTGTGATGTATAGGGCTATTTAGTAATAACTTACAGTGCCAAGCCCGTGCCGTTATAGTGGCACGGCTGTGCCACCAGCGTGGCATCGTTGTGCCATCGCTATGGCATCATCGTGCCATCGCCGTGGCATTATCGTGCCATAAGGGTGGCACGACTATAATACTAGAATGACAAAGACCTTGAATTTATTTTCTCCAGCCATGTTACGTTTTCTTTTCTCGATTGTCATTAAGATAGAATGGAACAAGAACAGTTTAAAAAAGAGATATTGCCTTTGCGGGAGAAACTATTTCTTTACGCGAGAAGGCTGCTGGATAACCCGGAGGATGCCGAGGATATCATGCAGGAAGTCTTTTTGAAACTATGGTATATGCGTGGCGAGTTAGACTATTATAATAATGTAATGGCCTTGTCCGTACAAATCACAAAGCACCTTTGCCTGAATCGGATGAAAGTTCGTGAACGCACGGAAGGTGAGGCGGGCGAACAATTCTTTATCTGCGATGCCTCCACGCCTTATACCCAGCTGGAACAAAAAGACAGTTTGGAGCATGTAATGCGGCTTATCAATAAACTACCGGGACTTCAACAGACCATTCTTCGCATGAAACACGTGGATGGTTTCGAGGTGGAGGAAATCGCCGGGTTGACCGGAAGTACCCCCGAGGCGGTACGTATGAATCTTTCCCGTGCCCGTAAACGGGTGAGAGATCAATTCTTTAAAATGCAGACGTTATGAAAACAGAGGAATACAAGTCTATAGAGGATTTATTAGACCGCTTCTTCGAGGGCCAGACCTCGAACGAGGAGGAGCAAGTGTTGTATGAGTTCTTCGCCCGTCCGGATATTCCCGCCCATCTGGAACGTTATCGGGAGGTATTCGGATACTTCGAGAGTGGCATTGCCTTGGATTTTAGCGAGACTCCGGAATTGAGGCTACCCGCTAAGGAAATTTCTTATAAACGAAAAATAGGATGGACAATCGTTATTTGCGTGGCAGCTTCTCTTTTATTGTTTTTGGTGAATACGGTCTTTATGAATCAAAATGCTTCTTTTAACCCTTATGAGGGAAGCTACATCGTGCGCAATGGTGTCGTAATGACAGATATAAAGAAGATACAACCCGAATTGGAGGTCATATCCCGAGCGGCGGAAGCGATGGAGAAGAATGCGGATCGGCTCTTAAGAAATGCGGATGAAATAGCTTATTTGCCGGAAAGGATGAATAAGCGATTCGAGAAGAAACGGGAGACTCTACTGAGGAATATTCCGGATACTCAGGTACGTAAGGAGGTTTATAAGATGTTGGAATTGGATAAATAGTAAATTAACTAATAAACAAAAGAAGTTATGAAAGCAAGTAAATGTTTTTGGGTGGCATTATGCCTTTTGGTGGGAAGTTTCAGTACAGAGTTATGGGCACAGAAGAATTTGGAGGCTGTCGTGCAGAAATGTAAAGCGGATAAGACGATCGATAAAAGCGTAGTAACGAATAAAGATCCGAAAACTAAAAAGGTATATAAGATAGTCTCTTCTTTCGTCGTGGAGGGCCACGCCGCATTACAACAAGAAATTAAATCCGCTTTTGAGCGGGATAAGGAAGAGGCTTATCAAGTGATCGAGAATGAGAACGATGGGGTGGTTAGTTGGTTTATCCGTTTTTCGAAGGGTAAAAATACAGTTTCTTATTCTATAAATGTTGATGAGGAGGAGCTTCTCTTGACAGTCATTGAGAACTTCGACATGCCGGAGGGAAAAGATATAGAGATAAGATCAAGTAGTGACATGTAGGTTTTACTATGTAGATAAGTCAACAATAGCACCTCTCATCTGTGAAGCTGGGAGGTGTTTTTTTATGTCGAGATATTGGATAGTAGTGTCTAAATTTTGTACACCACTGTCAAATAATTGGACAGTCTGTTTTGGAAAGTAAAATACTACTTGTTTGAGAATTAAATATTTAGTTAGTTTGGCACACTATTTGAATTAGATATGGTAAATTAAATAGTTAGATAACAATTAAAACAAATACAGTCATGATTAAGATCGAAGGTTTAAGTAAGTTTTTCCGTACGGAAGAGGTTGAGACAATTGCGTTGAATAAGGTTTCTTTGGAGGTAAAAGATGGCGAGTTCGTCGCTGTCATGGGACCTTCCGGTTGCGGTAAGTCTACGTTGTTGAATATTCTGGGTTTGCTGGATAACCCTTCCGAGGGAAATTATTACTTGGGCGACCAAGAGGTAGGACATTTGAAAGAGAAAGAGCGTACGCAGGTCCGTAAGGGAAACATCGGTTTCGTGTTCCAGAGCTTCAACTTGATAGACGAGTTGAACGTTTTTGAGAACGTGGAGCTGCCGTTGACTTATCTAAAGATCAAGGCGTCGGAGCGTAAGCAGATGGTAACGGATATCTTGAAGCGGATGAATATCAGCCACCGTGCGGCTCACTTCCCTCAGCAACTCTCCGGAGGTCAGCAGCAGCGTGTGGCGATCGCTCGTGCGGTAGTTTCCAACCCGAAGATAATCTTGGCCGATGAGCCAACGGGTAACTTGGATTCCAAGAACGGTGCCGAGGTTATGCAGCTGCTCACCGAGCTGAATAAGGAGGGAACGACAATCGTAATGGTGACGCACTCCAAGCACGATGCGGGTTTCGCCCACCGTGTGATCAATTTATTCGACGGTAGCGTTGTTTCTTCCGTTAGTGAATTTATTTAGTCAACATGACATAAACACATACACACAAGAGTTTTTTATAAGCTAATTGGCCTGTGAAGGTCGGTTAGCTTTCAATTTAACTTAAATACAAATCGATGAGACAGCTATATTATACAATCCGTTATTTACTTCGAGGCCGAGGGGGAAATGTGATCAAGGTTCTGTCCTTGACACTAGGACTTGGAGTGGGATTGATCCTGTTCGCTAGGGTCGCTTTTGAATTGAGCTTCGATACATTCTTTGACCAAGTGGAAGATTTGTATAGCGTGCATGTGCGATACAATGATGATAAAACGGGAGAGGAAGATGGGTCTCGTATCCTATTTGCCCCGATCCCGGAGGCTTTGCGGCAAGAGTTCCCCGAGATACAGTATGCGACGGTTTGCCGGAGAAGGTACGGGGCCGTATTGTATCATGGTGAGGATCGGTTCAAGCCCCGTTTGATGATGGCGGATTCCCTCTTTTTCCGTACGATGGGAATCAAGGTGCTAAGAGGGGATGACCGTTTGTTGGGAATCGAAGATCAAGTTTTCTTATCGGAAAAAATGGCTGAACGTATATTTGGCAAGGAAGATCCGATCGGGAAACAACTGCTGTACGGAAAAAACTATCCTTATACGGTGGCCGGGATATTCCGTGACATACCGGAAAATAGTCATTTACGTTTTGACGCTGTCGCTTCTTTCATTAATATGAAAACCCAGTTCGGTGCCTATGCCGGTTGGGGTGCCGACGATAGTTATCTGGGCTATATCCGCCTGAAACCGGGTGTGTTCCCGGAACAAATCAATCAGAAAATACCGGCTTTATTGCCTAAATATATAGATGTAGAAAGAGAGAGGAAACAAGGTTTTGATATGGAGCTTTATATCAAGCCGGTCTCGGAGATATATACGCAAAGTACCGAGGTGAAGCGGATGGTGGTGATCATGAGCGTACTGGCTTTCGCTTTGTTATTCGTGGCGGCGATGAATTATATCTTGAACTCGGTATCTTCTCTGCCGATCCGGGCGAGACCCGTAGGAGTACACAAATGTAATGGAGCTTCCAGCAAGGACATTTTCAATATGTTCTTGTTTGAGACGGCGGCTTTATTTGTAGTGGCTCTTGTATGTATGGCATTGCTTTTATTCGCTTTCCGGGAATATGTTGCGGATATGGCGGCTGTTCCTACTTTGGGCACTTTATTGAATGCGCAGACTATATGGCTTCCTGCGATCATGATCTTGGCTATATTCATTTTGTCCGCCTTGCTACCGGCCCGTTTGTTCAGCGTTATCCCGGTTACCCAAGTATTCCGGGTATCTACTTCGGGTAAGCAGGGATGGAAGCGGAGTTTGCTCTTTATCCAGTTTGGGGGAATTGCGTTTGTCATTACATTATTGGTGATCGTGTTATTGCAATATGATCGGCTAATGAATAATGATTTAGGATATGATCCGGAAAATATAGTGTATGCCCCCTTGAATAATATGGATGATCAGAAAGCGGCCAAACTTACCGCCGAGTTCAAGAAGTTACCTTATGTCACGGCTACGGGGCTTTCGTCAATGGACATTCTAAGTGGTTATGGTGGTTTCCCTATTCTGGATAATGAGAAAAACTGGCTGTTCACGGCCCGACAGGTAAACTATGATGCCGATTATCTCTCTCTGATGAAAATCCCCTTGCTTGAGGGGCAACCACTAAAAGGTGACGGGGATATTTTAGTGAATGAGTCATTCGTGAGTAAACGTGGGTGGACGGATGCTGCGATCGGTAAATATATTTATGATGATGAGGGTAATTTAAAAGGAAAAATAGTGGGTGTAACCCGTGATTTCATGGTGAATTCCTTCTTCACTCCCCAGTTACCGGTCATCATGTTTGGTTGTGACCGGATGAGTTATTGTAACTTTACGGTTCGTGTCTCCGAGCTAACTCCGGAATATTTACGGGAAATGAATGATAAGATAGCGGAACTATTTCCGAATGAGGATGTCGGTTTTACGGTGCTGAAAACGATCATAGAGTCTCAGTATGAGGGAACCCGTCATTTCCGTGACGGCGTCTTTGTTGCCTCGATCGCTATCTTGCTGATCACCTTAATGGGATTATTAGGGTATATTACGGACGAGATGCACCGTAGGAGCAAGGAGATAGCGATTCGCAAGGTGAATGGAGCGACGGCCCCGAATATTTTACGTCTTTTATCTAAGGATGTTTTGATCACAGCTTTCCCGGCTATCCTTTTGGGAGTGATAGCCTCACGAGTCGTGGGAGAGAGCTGGTTGAGGCAATTCGCGGATAAGATACCGCTGACTGTTTTTATTTTCATATCTACGGCTCTACTGGTTCTAGCGATCATTTGGGGATGCGTGATCCTGAAATCTTGGAATATCGCCAATGAGAATCCGGTCCGTAGCATTAAGAACGAATAATATAACAGGTAATATAAATTGCGTATGAAGACTATTTTGAGGAATCTCTTGAGTGTATTACGCCGTTTCAAGATGGCGATGCTATTAAATGTATTAGGACTTTCGATAGCTTTTGCCGCTTTCATCTTGATTATGATGCAAGTCGAGTATGACCGGAATTTTGACCGGGGGTATACAGATACGGAATCAATATTCCGGGTGGAAATAATACAGAACGATGGCGATGGACAAGCGATTGTTTGCCGTCCATTGGCGGATGCTTTCATTCAATCCTCTCCACATATTGTCGCAGGGACATTGGTGAATCCATGGGGTGGCGCATTATTTTTCTCTGTGGAAGAGAACGGTGAGCGGAATAGTTTCAAGGAACAATACGTAAGTGTTTATCCAGATTTTACAAAGGTGTTTGATTTTGATTTCTTAGAAGGGAATCAATCGGCCTTGGAAGAACCGACCAGTGTTTTGTTACCGCAAAGCATGGCTTATAAATTATTTGGAAACCAATCGGCTGTCGGTAAACAGTTGGTATTTGAGAATGGCGATAAGCTGACGGTTGGAGGCGTATATAAAGATTTTCCCCGTAATTCGTCCGTACAAAACTGTATTTACCAGAAGATGGATCCGAGGGAAAATATCCAAGAATGGGGAAACTGGAATTATGAATTTTATGTTCGGTTAGACGATCCAAAGAACGCTGAAGGACTGTTCGAGAATTTTGCGGCTCATTTTGATCCTACTCCCGTGAAAGAACATTGGGGTGGGTATCATCTTCGTTTGAACCCATTGCCTGACGTTCATTATACAATGGGTATCCAATATGATACGACTCCTAAATCCAGTAAGCAAACTTTGTTGGTGTTGTTTGCGATCGCTATCGTGATCGTGGTGATCGCTGGCATCAATTTTACAAACTTTAGCACGGCGCTTACTCCAATGCGTATCAAGAGCATTAATACGCAGAAAGTATTGGGTGGCGAAGAGTCTGTGATTCGTCTGGCTTTGATATTAGAGGCCATGTTTATTAGTGTTTTCTCTTATTTTATAGGGTTACTCTTGGTGTATATGACGGGAAAGACAAGTATCGCATCCTTGATTGATGCGGATATTACGTTGTCGGCACATTGGGGGCTAGTATGGTTAACCGCCCTTATCGCTATAGCGACTGGTATTTTTTCTGGTATCTATCCATCTTATTATATGACCTCTTTCCCTCCGGCTTTGGTATTGAAAGGAAGTTTCGGTCTATCCCCGAAAGGTCGCCAATTACGTAACGTGCTGATCGGTATACAATTTGTAGCTTCATTTGGTCTGATAATCGGTGCTACTTTCATGTATTTGCAGAATTATTATATGCAAAACACCCCTCTCGGTTATGATAAGGATGAGGTGATTATTACGAATATGAATAACAATATCCGGAAAAGTCGGGATGCCTTCGCCAGCCAAGTGAAATCTTTCTCCGGTATCGAAGAGGTTACATATGCGGAGATGCTCCTCTCTAGTCATGACCAATACATGGGATGGGGACGTAAATACCGGGATAAGGATATACAATTCCAATGTCTACCGGTTGAACCTTCTTTTTTGAAGGTGATGAATGTGAAAATATCGGAAGGTCGTGATTTCCGGGAGGAAGATAAGGCGAAACGTTATGGCACGTTTGTCTTTAACGAACGTGCCCGGACGGAATATGGGCTGGAGATAGGATCTTTAATAGATAGTATGGAGATTGTCGGTTTTATGCCGGATGTTAAATTCGCCTCTTTCCGCACGGAGGTAACGCCTATGGCCTTTTTCGTATGGGGCACGAATTGGGGAAACCAACCTAATTTCGCTTATATAAAGGTAAAGGCCGGCTCTGACTTACGGGGAGCTATGCTACATGTCAAGACTACGCTTCAATCATTTGATCCGGAATACCCGTTTAATGTCCGTTTCTTCGATGAGGTATTGAACGGACTTTATGAGAAAGAGAGAAGCCTCAGTTCATTGATTACCTTATTTAGTTTAATCGCGATCTTTATCTCGGTGGTAGGGGTATTCGGTTTGGTCGTATTCGATAGTGAGTACCGGAAGAAAGAGATCGGTATCCGTAAGGTATTAGGCTCTACTACCGAAGAGATTATCGTGATGTTTAACAAGACATACATACGAATCTTATGTGTTTGTTTTGTTTTGGGGGCGCCTATCGCCGGTTATGTGGTACATCGCTGGCTTGAGAATTTCGCTTATAAGACTCCTATGTATTGGTGGGTGTATTTGATCGCTTTTGCTATCATAGCGGTTATCACGATATTGACTGTCACTTTCCAGAACTGGCGTGCGGCGAATGAGAATCCAGTACATAGTATTAAGAATGAATAGAAGATTTTTGTAGAATCATATTGCTGCTTTCATAGAAAAGCATGTGTCCAATAATTGTACAATGGTGTCCAATTATTGGACACTTCTGTTTTATGAATCGAGAATTAATTTATTGAGTATTAGTTTAATATGTGGTTTGGCACGTTATTTGAATATTATTAGATGGATTTGAGTATAATAAATTAAAACAAATACAGCCATGATTAAGATCGAAGGTTTAAGTAAGTTTTTCCGTACGGAAGAGGTTGAGACAATTGCGTTGAACAAGGTTTCTTTGAATATCTTGAAACGAATGAATATCAGCCATCTTATTTAAGGAATACTCTTTTTGGGTCGATTTTAGTATCAATAAAATAGAGTAAGTTATGAAAACAATCATACGCAATTTCATCAATGTATTAATACGTTTCAAGGTAGCTACCTTTTTGAATGTAGCGGGATTAGCGGTCGCTTTCGCTGCGTTTTTAATTATCATGGTGCAAGTAAGCTTTGAGCATAACTTCGATCGTTGTCATCCGAACTCGACCCGGATTTATCGGATGGGACTTTCTTTCCCGGATGGAGCAAGCATGATCCATTGCCGACCGTTGATAGAGGCGTTTATCCACTCTTCCCCGCATATTGAGGCTGGTACGTTGATCAATCCGTATATAGGAGAGATGTATGTGACTGTTACAAGAAAAGAAGGAAAGCAAGGTTTTAAGGAGACGATCATAACTTGCCATCCGGAGATTACCCGGATGTTTCAGTTTACGATGTGTGAAGGAGAATCTTCTTGCTTGTCGGAACCGGAAAAAGCCTTGATGCCCGAAAGTATGGCTCACCGATTATTTGGAAAGGAATCGGCAATTGGAAAGCAGATCGTTCCCGATGGTGGGATCTGGACGAAACCGGGCGTGAAATATTTGGTCGTAGGAGGTGTTTATAAGGATTTCCCGGAAAATACACAGTTGAAAAACGTGATTTATACAGAGATGTCTCCGGATTACGCACTGACGAATTGGATAAGTAGTAACTATTTCTGTTACGTGATGCTAGATCCTTCTGCCTCCCCGAAAGAAGTAGCTGAGAATTTTGATGCCCATTTTGACTATTCGAAGCAATATGGGGATATGGCGAAAGATATACATGCCGAGCTGGTCCCCCTAACCGATATTTATTATATGAACGAGGATTCCAGCGGAAGTTTAGTGAAAAGCGGTAGCGCGGAGAAAGCCCGGTTACTGATGCTGATCGCTTTTCTGGTGATTATTGTGGCGGGTATCAACTTCACGAATTTTAGTACCTCTTTGGCGCCTTTGCGCATCAAGAGTATCAACACGCAAAAAGTTCTGGGGAGTTCTGCTGGCATATTACGTGCTTCCCTGTTATTTGAAGCCGTGGGTATTAGTTTGCTTGCTTTCCTTTGTTCTTTGTTTATCGTTTGGGGATTAGGACATATGGGATGGCTGTATTTTGTGCAAGCGGATACGACATTGACTGCTTACCCCGGTTTAGTAGGTGGCTTAGCTGTATTATCTGTTATAATAGGTCTTATTGCGGGGATCTATCCATCTTTATATATGACTTCTTTCCCTCCGGCATTAGTATTGAAAGGCTCTTTCGGGCTTTCTTCCTCTGGGAAGAAGTTGCGTACGGCATTGATCGGTTTTCAGTTTATCGTTTCTATCGTATTGATTATATCAGCCATGTTCGTTCGTCAACAAAATAGGTTTATGCAAAAATATTCTTTGGGTTTCGACAAAGATCAGGTAGTAGTTGTCGAGCTGAACCGGAATATTATGCATGACCATAAGGATAGCTACGTGGGTGGATTGAAAGAATATCCGGGAATAGAGGATGTGGCGTTCTGTTCCCAGAAGTTTGGATCGGAGGATAGCTATCGTACGTGGGGAGGTGTATATAAAGAGCAGAGTGTTAATTTCACTTCTCTTTCTGTTTCTTGGAATTTCTTCAAAGTAATGGGTATTCCATTGATTGGGGGGCGGATGCCTACCGAGTCTGATGAGAGAGGTAACAACTATAGTTATGTATTCAATAGACAAATGCGGGATAAATGGAACATGGAACCGAATGATATCATGCGGATTCCATGGCTTGAGGAGGAATCGGCCGATGGTTCCGTCATCGGATTTGTAGATGATGTTAAATTTACTTCCTTGCGACAAAGCGTCTCCGAATTAGGTTTTGTTATTAATGAACCTCGTTTGATGCTTTATTCTTTTATTCGTGTGAAAGCGGGAAGCGATATCATGGGCGTGGTGGATCATATCCGTAAGACAGTAGCCCACTTAGATCCCACATATCCTTGTGAGGTAGAATTTTATGATGAGATTTTCGATCATTTATATCATCAAGAACGGAATTTAAGTACGATGATTTTATTGTTTAGCCTGTTGGCTGTGATTATCTCTATTGTCGGTATATTCGGCCTCGTTATATTCGAGACCCAGTATCGCCGGAAAGAGATCGGTATTCGTAAGGTATTCGGGGCCACGGTTCATGAGATCTTGATTATGTTCAATAAGATTTATTTCCGTATTGTCTGCGTTTGCTTTATCATAGCGGCTCCTTTGGCTTATTATGGCGTACGGAAATGGTTAGAGGGTTTTGCTTATAAAACTCCTATTTATTGGTGGATATTTGCGTTCGCTCTATTAATTGTCTCCTTAATAACGATGTTTACGGTAACTTTCCAAAACTGGCGTGCGGCGAACGCGAATCCGGTGGATAGCATTAAAACGGAATAATAAATGAAACTATAATAAAATGAAAACGATTATTCGAAACTTTCTAAGTGTGTTGAGGCGGTTTAAAATGGCGACCGCATTGAACGTAGCCGGTCTTGCGGTTGCTTTCGCCGCTTTTATCGTGATTTTGATACAGATTAATTTTGAGCGGACTTTTGACCGTTGCCATCCTACGTCCGGGCGGATTTTTAGGGTGGACTTGACCATTCCGGGTACTTTCGGGACAATATTACCCCGTGCCTTTGTGGAGGCTGTCATCCAATCTTCCCCGCATATAGAGGCGGGTACATTGTTGACTCCTTCTTTTGGCCAGAATGGTGTTTATCTCTCGGTGGATAGAAACGGGCAACCGTTTGGGTTTAAGGAAATCGTGACAACCTGCCACGCTAGTTTACCGAAGATATTCGCGTTCCCGATCGTGGAAGGCGATATCGATTGCTTGAAAGATCCCGAGAAAGTAATGGTACCCCGAAGCTTGGCTGACAAGTTGTTTGGGGAAGATATCTCTGCGGTTGGTAAGACGTTGCGAGCGGAAGAAAATATCTGGACTAAATCGGCTAAGCTCTTTACGATTGGCGCGGTTTATAAGGATTTCCCGGAGAACACGCAGCTTCGGAACGTGGTCTATACGGCGATCGATCCGGATTATAATATCAATAATTTTAGCTCAAGTAACTGGGTTTGTTATTTATTGCTTGATAATCCTGCCATGGCAGATGAGGTTGCCGATAATTTCAACCGTCATTTTGATTTCAAGAAGATTTACCATGAAGGAGAACAGATCCGGCTCGTTCCGCTGACTGATATTTATTATATGAATGAGACGCAAGACGGTGGTACATTCCGGAGCGGAAACAAGGAAGTCACGGCCTTATTGTTCGGTATAGCCCTTCTGATTGTCATTGTTGCGGCTATTAACTTCACGAACTTTAGCACTTCTCTGACTCCGTTGCGAATCAAAAGTATCAATACGCAGAAGGTATTGGGTAGTTCGGATACTTTGTTGCGCAGATCTTTATTGATAGAGGCAGCCCTTATTAGTTTTATAGCATGGCTGGTAAGTCTCGTTATCGTTTGGGGATTGGATTGGGCGGAAGCGCTACCTTTTATCGAGGCCGATTTGAGTTTGGTCTCAAATCTTCCGATCGTTTTCTTGTGTGGCATCGTAGCGTTGGTTATCGGTTGGCTGGCGGGTATTTATCCTGCTTATTATATAACTTCTTTTCCTCCGGCCTTGGTGCTGAAGGGCAGCTTCGGGTTATCTCCTTCCGGGCGTAAGTTACGTACGACATTGATTTGTGTCCAGTTCGTTGTTTCGATCGTGTTGATTATCGGGGCTTGCTTTGTGCAAATCCAGAATAGTTATATGCGGAATTTCTCTTTAGGATTCGATAAAGACCAGGTAGCTATCGTGGAGCTGAATGAGACAATGTACGATAAGCATCACGATACATATGTGAATCGCTTGAAAGAGAATCCGGGGATCGAGGATGTAGCTTTCGCTATGGAGAAAGTGGGCTCTAAGGACGGGTATAACACGAATGGCGGTAGTTATAAGGGTAAGGACTTTCAGTATTTCATAATTATAGCATCTTCCAATTTCTTGCGGGTGATGGGGATTCCGGTTATAGAAGGGAGAGATTTCTCAAAGGCGGACGAACTTTCGGATCATACGTCTTATATATTCAATCGTACGGCGATGGAGGGGTTGGATATGCAAGTGGGTGACGCGTTCGATAGCTATTCTCCCGGTCATCTTATCGGTTTCTCCGACGATGTGAAATTCACCTCGCTTCGTGGTGGAGAGGATAATATCGCTTTCTTGGTCGGAAACTTTGGTTATTCTTTGCCAATCTCTTATATCCGCTTGAAAGCCGGATCGGACATTCATGCCGTAGTAGGTCACATTCAGGAGACGATGAGAGAATTAGATCCTTCCTATCCGTTTAATATAGAATTCTATGATGAGATCTTTAATCATCTTTACCAGAAAGAGGAGAATCTACGCGATCTGGTTACGGTTTTTAGTTTACTGGCGATTATTATCTCTTTGGTCGGAGTATTTGGCTTAGTGGTGTTCGAGACTCAATACCGCCGTAAGGAAATAGGTATCCGCAAGGTACATGGAGCTACGGTAGGAGAGATCCTGCTGATGTTTAATAAGGCCTATCTGAGGATTGTAGGTATTTGCTTCGTGATAGCGGCGCCGGTCGCTTGGCAGGGCGTGAAGATGTGGCTCGAGGGTTTCGCTTATAAGACTCCGCTTCATTGGTGGGTATTCTTAATCGCCTTATTGATCGTAACCGTAATCACGTTATTGACCGTGAGTTTCCAGAACTGGAAAGCGGCGAACGAGAACCCGGTAAATAGTATCAAGAGCGAGTAATCCACCATCCCATCTTCCACGCCAGTAGCAAGATCAGTAGGGAAAGGACCAAGCAGGCTAATAGCAACCAAACTCCCAATCCGTTTACGAAAAGGATGGGGACGAAAGTGATCAATAAGATCTCTATGGGAGCGATAGGCAGGTAAGCCATCGCGTAATCATCCATCGCTTTGCTGGAAAGTTTCGGATCGACGATCCGCAGCAAGGCGATGCCCATGGCCATCGTGCCGGTCCACCATCCCCAAGCGAAAATCATGCGCTCGAACCAAAAGGTCTTGGCTAATCTTCTTCCTAAGAAGAATGTTATGCACCAGACGATCGCCACGCCCGCTATGATGAGTACGATAAGCGGCAAGGCATATTTTACGATCACCCCTAGCTTGATAGACGCTACACCGCAAGCTACCAACATATCCGTGAAGGAACTGCTCAGCCTCTGGGTCGTCTGCGGGCAGATATATCTGGATATGGTTGTCGCGTCGAAGAATTTCTTTAATACTAATCCAATGATAAAGGCACAACTGAAAACAGGTAACTCCAATACCGGATAATACACCTTTACGGTTTGGCTAACCATATATCCCAAAAAAGCCACGACAAATACCAAAGCCACATGGAAAGTCAGCGTATCGATGGATATGGAGGAAGTCGTAGCTTCTCCGATGGAATCCCGCTTATCCTCTGGCAGCAACCCACTTCTCAGCTCGTCCGGGAGATCGTCGAAATCCGAGATAAAAGCGGTTTGTTTATGCTTGGCCGCCCATTTGACCATCAGTAAACCTCCGATGATCGAGCAAATAACCCCCACGGTAGCGGTTGTCATGCCTAAACTGCGAGCCTCGTCCCAGCCCAATCCCTCGAACGCGGACCCGATAGCGGCGGCCGTGCCGTGTCCGCCATAAAAGCCTGTCGGCAGCATAATGCCGAAAGCGTCATTCAGGTCCGGCCAGATCAGCTTGATCACGTACAATCCGAACAAGCCTACTAATGCCCATTGCAATAACATACCCACCTGAGCGTACGCCCACATCGGCCCGACTCGTTTCGCTACTTCTTTCATGGAGACGTTCGGGGAAGATAAAGGCAACGCGCCGAACACCAAGGCGATAAGGATAGCCGCATAAGTACCTAAGTCATTGGAAAGCGGAATCCACCCCAGTCCATTAGGTCCGAACGCCAGTCCTAGCAAGCCCGCAATCAAGCTGGGAGGTATGAATAATTGTTGTATCAGTTTTACCTTGACTCGTATGAATTTGCCAACCAATAGAAGTATCGAAATGAATCCAAGATCCGTAAAGAGAGTCCAAGGGGTGAACTGTGTTAGGTCTATCATAGTAACTACTTACTTTATGTTCGTTTAAATATCTATTGTACAAATATATTTTATTCTCATGAGAAATACTAGAAATCCAAACGAATTTTATATCTCCATCTCCTTTTTACGATAAGCGGAAGGAGAGCAACCCATTACTTTCGTAAACGTACGCGAGAAGTAGGCGGCATCCTCGAATCCCAGATGCGTGGCGATCTCATTCAACTTCATATTCGTTAGCTCGATATATTCACAAGCCTTCTGTATTTTCAAGCGTATGAAGTAATTCATGGGCGAGACCCCGGTCTCGCCAAAGAAGAGAGCCGAGAAGTGAGAAGGGGAATATTTGAAATAAGACGCTAATTCCTTCAAGGTAAGATTCTGCTGAATGTTCTCACGCATATAATGAATAACCCGTGCCGTGAACGGATATTCTTTTTGCGAGGGAATCATGATATGGCGGAATTGCTCCAGATAGATGAAAGAGGCCAGAAAATTGTAAAGGCACATGGAGGAATAAATCATATATTCTTTAATATATCCCATGGAGAAACTGCTATATATCTCCTCAAACAGCCGTAACCGATCTTGTAAACGGGAATATTCATTCGGCAAAATAGTGACCGGAACCGGATGCGACGGCAGGAATTGATCGCGAAGCTTCCCTTGGAAGTGTAACCAGTAAATAGTCCATGGATCTCCCTCGTCTGCCCCGAATGAGTAGGGGATACCGGGAGGGATGATGATATATTGGTATTTCTCTACGGTATATTGTTTACCGAGGATACGATACCACCCTTTTCCCTCCGTACAATAAATAAGCATGGCGTAGTCACAGCCATGTTCTTTTTGGAGAAAATGATATTTAACACGTGGGAAGAAACCGATCTTGCGTACATATAAATTATTGATGAGCGGTTCCCTCCGGTAGCTTGCCAATAGTTCCTCGGGTAAAGAAACGAGCCGTTCTCCCTTAAATCCTTCTTTTATCTTGACCATGATCTATAAATCATAAGATTGTACAAGTAAATCGGAACAAATGTAGCATTCCTTTCTGGATTATTGAAATAATTTTGCCGACATAAATCATAACATAATGCCATGAATAAAATTCTAGTTGTAGTTTCTTTTGTATTTGTATCTTTTTTGTCTTGTACGGGATTAACCGATAGACAGCGATTGGCCAATCAGATATTGTCTGATACGAATTTGTTGAAGGTCGATAGTATGGCTCGTGCTACCATCCGCAATGGTTTTAACGCGGGCAGCGGTTATTCCCAGATATGGGCTCGTGATATGAATACGTTTATAGAGATCGCTTGCGAGGAGAGTGATCCACACGAACTGCGGGAAGCTATCTTATTGTTTTTCGCTCTTCAACAGCCGAATGATGAGATGATCGATGGTTATGTGCTGAAAGGAGATTTTACATGGTATGATGATACGCCTTATTATTCGAATGCCGCCCCGAAACATGTCGCTTTTAAGAATACGGTAGAGACGGACCAAGAGTCTTCCTTGATTCAGATCGTAGGTAAATACATTCGTAAGACGGGTGATCGGGAGATATTGAATGAGAAAGTTGCCGGGAAGACCGTTCTCGAGCGAATGAACGCGATGGTAGATTATCTGATGCGGGAACGATATAATGAGAAATATGGATTGCTTTATGGAGCAATGACCGCTGATTGGGGCGATGTACAGCCGAATGACGATTTCGGATGTGATATGAATGATTTGTCGGATCCAGCTATCGATGTATATGATAACGCTATGTTCATAATCGCCTTGGATTATTTGTTGGAAATGGCTCCTGATTCTCCGCAAGCCTCCCGTTGGAAAAGTCTGCGTGAGGGAATCGAGAGAAATGTGCGGGCTCATCTATGGGATGTAAAGCGCCAGAAGTTCATTCCTCATATTTATCCGGAGAAATCTCCGATTCCGGAAGGTTTTGATGAACTTGCCATTCATTATCATGGTGGGACGGCTATCGCTATAGAGGCCGGCTTGTTGTCGGAAGATGAGATACGTACCGTAAATGCCCAGATGCTTGAGAATGTTCGCCTGTCGGGTATGCCAAGCATTGGTCTTACCTTATATCCCGTGTATCCGGATGGTTTTTTCCATGGAGGAATGTCAAAGGCTTATCTGTATCAGAATGGCGGGGATTGGACTTGGTTTGGCGGTCGGATGATCCAGCAGCTTGTCGTTAATGGAATGGTTGAGGAGGCTTATGCGGAGATTCATCCGATGATCGAGCGTGTGATCCAAAATGACGGATTCTACGAATGGTATGGCAAAGGCGGTGTCCCCAGCGGCTCTGGTAATTTCAAGGGATCGGCCGGAGTGTTATCTAAGGCGATTGAATTATTAAGGGATTGGGCAGAGAAAAATAAGAGTTAAATACAAGCGTGCAATATTAAATATCAAAAGAGATGAGAAAAAGTAATTATGATAAAATGCCGGCCACCGTTGTAGACGGTACCTTGTGGAAAGGCTGGGAATCGATACGGAAGCGATTGGCGGAGATACATGCAGAAACGAATGGATCACAAGTTTGGGTGGTGGAATGCTACCAAGGGGTTCATCACGAGGAGTTAATGCGTGAACTGCAAGCGCTCGCGCCCGATCGTTTTATCAATACGCGAGATTTATTTAAATCGGCAGAAGATATAGAAGCGATGACCTATCCTTATCTGACGGATGACCGGTTGTTTGGCCGCCGGGCTCATTTCTCTTATACGGATTTCTTGGATGAGGAGAAGGTGAACGCCTGCCGGGAGTCCTTGCGTGATGGAAAAGGCTGGACAATCGTTTATGGCCATGCCGCCGCCGAGATCGTTCCCGCTCCGGACAAATTGATCTACGCAGACATGGCTCGTTGGGAGATCCAGATGCGTTCCCGTAGAAAAGAGGTGAACGGGCTAGGTGTGGAAAACCGGGAGGAAGCCCCGTCGTACCATTATAAGCGAGGATATTTTATTGATTGGATTGTTTGCGATAATCTGAAGAAGAAAGTCCTTCCTAAGGTCGATTATTGGTTGGATACCCATATCGTCGGAACACCTAAGATGATTTCCGGGGAGATCTTGAAAGAAGGGTTGGAGAAAACGGCGCATACCCCGTTCCGGGTAGTACCTTTCTTTGATCCGGCTCCTTGGGGCGGCCAATGGATGAAAGAGGTCTGTGATCTGGATAAAAAGCAAGATAACTTCGGCTGGTGTTTTGATTGCGTGCCCGAGGAAAATAGTTTATACCTGAAAGTTGCCGGAGAGCTGTTTGAGATCCCTTCCAATGACTTGGTATTCTATAAGACGAGAGACTTGCTGGGCGGGCCGGTCGAGGCTCGTTTCGGACAAGATTTCCCGATCCGTTTCGACTTCTTGGATACGATGGGAGGAGGAAACCTAAGTTTGCAAGTGCATCCGGTCACCCAATATATCCGGGATACGTTCGGGATTTATTATACGCAGGACGAGAGCTACTACCTGCTGGATGCCGAGGAGGACGCTACCGTTTATCTGGGATTGAAAACCGGTGTAAATCCGGACGAGATGATCGCTGCCCTAAACGACTCCCAACAGACCGGAAAGCCTTTCGATACGGAGAAATATGTCAACAAATGGCCTGCCAAACGCCATGATCATTATCTGATCCCCGCCGGAACGGTCCATTGTTCGGGAGCCGGTGCCATGGTGCTGGAGATTAGCGCTACCCCAAGTATCTTTACCTTTAAGCTTTGGGACTGGGGCCGCTTGGGATTGGACGGACTGCCTCGACCGATTAATATCGGCCACGGCTCGAAAGTGATCCAATGGGAGCGGCAAACGGAGTTTGTCCGTCATAACTTGATCAACCAAGTGGAGATGATCGCCGAGGGAGACGGTTGGCGGGAGGAGCGGACCGGCTTGCATGAGAACGAGTTCATTGAGACCCGCCGTCATTGGTTCACGGATATCGTGCCTCACAATACGAATGGAGGGGTGCAAGTACTGAATGTAATCAAGGGAGATGAGTTGATCGTGGAGAGTCCGACAAACGCTTTTGAACCATTCATCGTTCATTATGCGGAGACTTTTATCATTCCGGCTTGCGTGGGTGAATATACGATCCGCCCGTATGGATCGTCCGTAGGTAAATACTGTGGTACTATAAAAGCTTACGTACGATTTAGGCAATAATCACCGTGCCATGGGCATCGCACAACTGTGCCACCCTTGATGGCACGGTAGTGCCACTGCGATGGCACGCCAATGCCAACCCTATGGCACGGCTGTGCCACCACGGTGGCACTGGCGGAACATGGGTAAATAAAGAAAAGGAATATATGATGTATACAAATGACAATAGAATAGTAATGACATTGGATGCGGGAGGAACGAATTTTGTTTTCTCTGCCATCCAAGGAGGAAAAGAGATAGCCGATCCGGTAGTTCTTCCGGCATGCGCGGATTGTTTAGATAAGTGTTTAGGCAATTTGGTAGAGGGTTTTAAGGCAATTCAGGCAGGCTTGCCGGAAACTCCGGTCGCTATCAGTTTCGCTTTTCCCGGTCCGGCAGACTATCAAGCCGGTATCATAGGCGATTTACCCAACTTCCCCTCTTTCCGGGGTGGAGTAGCGTTAGGCCCGTTTCTGGAAGATATATTCGGGATACCGGTATTTATCAATAACGATGGGAATTTATTCGCATATGGAGAAGCGTTAACCGGAGCCCTTCCGGATATAAACCGCCGTTTGCGGGAGGCAGGAAGCATGAAGCAATATAAGAACCTGCTGGGAGTCACCTTGGGTACCGGTTTTGGTGCCGGGGTTGTCATTAATCAAGAGCTTCTATTGGGAGATAATGCGGCAGGAGGAGATATCTGGTGTTTTCGGAATAAGAAATATCCGGAGTATATCGTAGAGGAGAGTGTCAGCATACGTGCGGTCATGCGAGTATATGCGGAACGATCCGGTGATACGGGAGCGCATACTCCGAAAGAGATCTTTGAGATCGCCGAGGGTATTTGCCCGGGTAACCGGGAGGCTGCTATTACGGCTTTCTCCGAATTAGGGGAGCTAGCGGGGGATGCGTTGGCGTCTGCCATTACTTTAATCGATGGCATCATCGTGATCGGTGGTGGACTATCGGGGGCTTCTAAATATATTCTCCCTGCTTTGTTGAAAGAATTGAACTCATCTACCGGTATGATGGATGGAAGTCGTTTCGGCCGATTGCAAATGAAAGCTTATCTTTTGGAGGATGCGGAGAGTTTCGCTGATTTCGCTAAAGGAGGAGCTGTCGAGGTACCCATTCCGGGTACCAATCGCAAGGTAGGGTATGATCCTTGTAAACGGATAGGGGTGACCGTAAGTAAACAAGGTGCTAATCGCTCGATCGCTATGGGAGCTTATGTTTTTGCGTTAAACCATCTATCTAAAGGAATATGAGACAAAAATATAGTATAGGACCTGTATGGTTCCTGATGTTTGCGTGTGCTTTCTTCACATCCTGTGTGACACAAGGCAAAAAATTTCAGCAAGAAGAGCTTAGCCAATATGTAGAACCTCGGATCGGTACGGCGCATTGCCGTTGGTTTCATTTTACCCCGGGAGCGATGCCTTTCGGTATGGCCAAGCCGGCTCCTTCTACGAACGGGCATATCGGGAATAAATCCGGTTGGGAGGCGACCGGTTACGATTATCGGGATCAATCGATCGAGGGTTTCCCCTGCTTGCATGAGTTTCAGATCGGTGGAATCGTACTGATGCCTACGACGGGTCCATTGAAAACAATTCCCGGGGCGGTAGACGACTTGACAGGTATAGGATACCGTTCCCGTTTTGATCGTGCGGACGAGATCGCTACCGCCGGTTATTATTCCGTTCTCCTAAAAGATTACTCGATTTGTGCGGAGCTTACCGCTACCCCTCGTGTCGCTATTCAGCGTTATACATTTCCGGCCGGGGAGGATAGCCATATCTTGTTCGATATAGGAAACCGTCAAGGAGAGAGCGGAGCTGTGCGGGATGCTGAAATTACTTTTACGGAAGACGGGCGTATCGAGGGCTGGGTGATTACCGAGCCTGAATATGTGAGGAAATATCAACCCGGGGCATCGGTTCCTTTGTATTTCTCGGCGGTGCTGGACAAGGTTCCCGTTGGATTTGGCGCTTTCAACGGAGCGGATATCCGTCCGGATGAACGGAAAGCGACGGGCGTGGGGGCCGGACTTTATCTGACATTCCGTACCCAAGATCAAGAGTCGGTAACCGCTAAAGTAGGTCTTTCTTATACATCCGTGGAGAATGCCCGGTTAAATAGGGAAACTGAGGCCGCTACCCTTACGTTTGACGAGGCAAGGGAAATCTCTCGCCAAACATGGGAAGAATATTTGGGACGTATCCGGGTAGAGACTCCAGCGCGAGAGGATAAGGTGAAATTCTATACCGGTTTGTATCACGCTTTATTGGGGCGTGGATTGGCTAGCGATGTAAATGGCGCTTATCCGAGAAATGATGGCTCGGTAGGACAAATCCCTTTGAAAGATGGGAAACCGGTACATAACTTATACAATACCGATGCCGCTTGGGGAGCGCAATGGAATCTGACACAGGTTTGGGCTTTGGCCTATCCGGAATATTATTCGGATTATATAAGTAGCCATTTGTTGGTGTACAAGGACGCCGGCTGGCTGGCGGATGGAATCGCTAATAGCCGTTATGTCTCCGGGGTTGGTACGAATTTATTAAGTACGATTATCGCTGGCGCTTATCAATGTGGCATCCGGGATTTCGATGTGAATACGGCTTATGAGGCTTGCTTGAAGAATGAGTTGGATGGGGAGAATCGTCCGTTGGGCGCGGGAAAGATCGATACCCGTTATTTCGTGGAATATGGTTATGTACCTCATTTGGATAAAGGGGACGGTCCGGACGAGGCTTTCATGTTTTCCGCTTCCCATACCTTGGAATATGCTTATAGTGCGTGGACCGTGGCCCAATGGGCGAAGCAACTGGGTAAGACGGACGATTATAACCGTTTGATGGACTTATCGAAAGGCTGGGAGCGTATCTATGACCCTTCCTGTAATTTTGTCCGTCCTAAAAAGAAGGATGGTACGTTTATCGAGGACTTCAATCCGATGCAAGTATGGCGCGGATTCCAAGAAGGTAACGCTTGGCAATATACATTCTATGTACCGCACGATGCGAAAGGCTTGGTCGCGAAAGTAGGTGCGGACGTGTTTAACCATCGGTTGGATAGCATCTTCACGGTGTCTCGTAAATTAATCTTTAGCGGAGGCACGGAAGTAGGGGCTTTCGCCGGTTTGCAAACCTTGTATAACCAAGGAAATCAACCTTGTTTGCACATCTCTTGGATGTTCAACGAGGCCGGTCGTCCCTCGCTTACGCAAAAATGGGTGCGGGCGATCTTGAATGAGTTCTATGGTACGGATGGCATCCACGGTTATGGCTACGGACAAGATGAGGATCAAGGCCAGCTCGGGGCTTGGTACGTGATCTCTTCCTTAGGCTTATTCGATATGAAAGGCTTGACGGATCAAGCGCCTTCTTTCGCTTTGGGTAGTCCTTTGTTCGATAAGATTACGATCCGGCTGAATGACCGCTATTATAAAGGGAAGGAATTCGTGATCGAGACTCGTAATAATAGTAAGCAAAATGATTACGTGCAATCCATGGACTTAAACGGGAAACCATTGACGGATACTCGTATTCCTTTCTCGGAGATTGTTCAAGGTGGACATTTGGTTTTAGAAATGGGTAACCAACCAAAAGATCGATATGAGAACTAAAAGTACGAACTCCGCTATATTCCCGATCCTTTTCGGCTTTTTCGTGATGGGATTCGTGGATGTCGTGGGAATTGCCACGAATTATGTGAAGATGGACTTTGGTTTGTCCGATACGTTGGCGAACCTATTGCCCATGATGGTCTTTCTTTGGTTCGCCCTGTTCTCTGTCCCTACCGGTATCTGGATGGGACGGCACGGGCGTAGGAATACGGTGGTCGTAGCCTTGGCTATCACAACCTTGGCGATGCTGATACCTCTATTCTTCTATGACTTTGCTTGTATCTTGTTTGCGTTCGCTTTGCTGGGAATTGGAAATACGATCTTGCAAGTGTCCTTGAATCCGATGGTAGCGCGGGTGGTAAATCCGGATAAAGTAACGAGCGTGCTTACTTTAGGGCAGTTTATTAAGGCGGTATCTTCCTTCTTAGGGCCGATTATTGCAGGTATAGCTTCTTCTTTCTGGGGAGATTGGAAGTTGATATTCATTGTCTATTCGGTGACTACCTTGTTATCTATCATCTGGTTGATAACGACTATTCCGGGTAAAGAGGAAGGAGAGGGGCAAGAAGCCTCGTTCGCCTCTACGTTAGCTTTATGTAAAGATGCTAGGATACGGATGCTTTTCTTGGGGATTCTGTGTATTGTCGGGATCGATGTCGGTCTGAATACGACGATCCCTAAGCTATTGATGGAAAAGTTATCCATGCCGTTGCAAGAGGCTGGATTAGGGAGTAGCCTTTATTTCGCCGCTCGTACCGGAGGTTCTTTCCTGGGGGCTATATTGCTGGCGAGGATCTCGTCACGACCCTTCTTAAGGGGAAGCATGCTTATCGCTATCCTTGCTTTCGTAGGATTGCTTATCTCGGATAGCTTGTGGGGCATGGGCGTTATGATCGTACTGGTTGGCTTGGCTTGCTCGAATGTGTTTTCGATCCTGTTCTCTTTTGCGTTGGAACATCGGCCGGAGCAATCGAACGAGGTCTCGGCCTTGATGATTATGGGTGTATCAGGAGGCGCTTTGATTACGCCTTGTATGGGAGGCATAGCCGATATGTTCGGACAGGTAGCCGGCTTGATGCTATTATTAATATGTATGTTGTATATAGGACTTATATCAATAAAAACACGATAAGATGAAAAAAAGAACTTATTTATCAGCAGGATTGGCTTTGTTGATCGGGACATTGTCGGTTCATGCGTCTCCGGGATTATCGGATGTCAAGAGCCGTGTATTACCGGCGGTTTATAAATCGAAAAACGGACTGACCCAAAAGGTCGAGATCTCCGTAAAACATGAAGGAGAACCTTCTACAGTGACGATCCATTTAGGCGAGCAAAGCCATAAAGAGAAACTGGTGTCCGGGGATAATGTATTCCGAATCGAGATACCCGAGGTTAGCACGACTCGCCAATTACCGTTGACGTTGACAAGTGGGAAAGAGAAAGAGGAAACTACGGTGACCGTAAAACCGGTTCGACATTGGCAGATGAATATGGTGCAACACACCCATACGGATATCGGTTATACCCGTTCCCAAATGGAAATCTTGGCAGAACAGCTTCGATACATTGATTATGCGTTGGATTATTGTGACGCTACGGATAATTATCCGGATTTCGCTAAGTTCCGTTGGACTTGCGAGATCGCTTGGGCGGTTAGCGAATATTTGAAATGTCGTCCTGTGGAACAGATCGCTCGCCTGAAGCAACGGGTAAAAGAGGGCCGTATTGAATTAGCTACGATGTTCTTGAATTTTGACGAATTACCGGATGAGCAGACACTTGCCGCTTCCCTTTATCCGATCAAGCAATTTAGAGAAAATGGGATGCGTGCCGAGGTTGCGATGCAAGACGACGTGAATGGTATCGGTTGGTGTTTCAGCGAGTATTTCGCAGATGCCGGCGTGAAATATGTGAATATGGGAACCCATGGTCATCGAGCGTTGATCTGCTTTGATAAACCTACGGTGTTTTGGTGGGAATCACCTTCTGGGAAGAAGGTCTTGACTTATCGTGCGGAGCATTATCACTATGGTAATTTTTTCGGGATTCATACAGATAACTTTGACCAGTTTGAGGAGCGTGTTTTAACTTATTTAGGTGAAATGGAAGCGAAAAATTATCCGTATGATATATTAGCGGTGCAGCATTCGGGATATCTTACGGATAATGCGCCCCCTTCGACTAAAAGTTGCGAGATGTTACAGAAATGGAATGAGAAGTATGAATGGCCGAAATTACGCACGGCGGTAGCCAGTGAGTTTTTTAAGACGGTAGAGAGCCAATACGCGGATCGTATTGAGACCGTTCGTGGAGCTTGGCCGGATTGGTGGACGGATGGTTTCGCTTCCGGTGCCCGTGAAGCCGCCATATCTCGTGTGACTCATTCGGATATTATCGCGAACCAAGCCGGATTGTCATTCGCCAAAATGCTAGGCGCTCAATTGCCGACAGACATCAATGATCGGATTTATGATATCAACAAAGCTCTTTTGTTCTATGATGAGCATACTTTCGGGCATAGCGAGAGCGTACGTAACGCTTATGGACTGGAAACTTGGGAACAACGCTCCTTGAAACAATCGTATGCGTGGGAAGCCTATCGCCATTCCGGTTTGCTGGGAGAGGCCACGATGGGTATATTACAATCGTTCGTGCCTAAAAGCGACGTTCCGTCTATCGCTGTATTCAATACGCTCAACTGGAGTTATAGCGGTATCGCTAAAGCTTATGTCGATCATCAGATTCTTCCGAAAGACAAGGCTTTCGAGATCGTGGATGCGGCTGGCAACGTAATTCCCGCACAAGCTGGCGAAAGCCGTTCCGATGGTACTTATTGGAACTTTTACGTGAAAGAAGTCCCGGCTTTGGGATACGCACAGTATTATATAAAGGTGAAGGATGCGCCACGTCCGGAAATACAGGGCGCAACGGAATTAAAAGAGACACATGTGGAGAATCCTTGGTATGCCATCGACTTCAATACCCGTAAAGGTACGATTCGTAAATTATATGATAAGGATTTGAACAAACAATTGGTTACGCCGGATGCGGAATGGGAGATGGGAGAGTTTATTTATGAGATTATCGATAGCCGTCATCCGATGGAACAATATCGTGCTCCCCAATTCCTCCGCCGTCGTCCCGAGAAGATGCGTTTCGAGAAATATGAGAAAGGCGATGTTTGGGATACATATCGTTTTCGGGGAGAGACAGTAGCGGGACGTGAGCCGAATAATTTGATGGTGGAATTCCGTGTATTTAACGTAACAAAGAAAATCGAGGTAGTTTATCGCTTGCGTAAAAAAGCGGTAACAGATCCGGAAGCGGTTTATATCGCTTTCCCGTTTGAGGTTGAAAGCGGTAAGATCCATTTGGATGTACCCGGCGGATCGATTGAGGCGGGTGTAGACCAAATCCCGGGCTCCTCTAACGATTGGTACACGGTGCAAAACTTCGCTACGGCTCGTAATGGAGAGTCACAGGTCGTGATGGGTAGCCAAGAAATACCATTAATGCAATTTGGGGCGATCAATACGGGGCGGTATAAGGCCGGAGCCGTACCTCAGTCCACGAATATGTATTCATGGCCGATGAACAACTATTGGGTAACCAATTTCAATGCGGACCAAATGGGAGAGATGCAATGGAGTTACTTCATCAACTCTTCGAAAGACAACACTATTGAGTATGCGACTAAGTTCGCTTGGGAAAACCGGATTCCGTTCTTGACCCGTGTTTTGCCTGCCGGAGATAAAAAGGTGGAGCCTCTTCAATCGGCTTCCATTTTCAAGATCGTACCGAAGAACTTGTTGTTGGTAAACATGAGGCCTGTAGAAGGCGAGAACGCTGTTATGCTTCAATTGCGTGAGATAGGCGGGAAGTCCGCTACTTTCTCTGTAGCTTCAGATAAAATTAATTTTGTGAAAACTACGGTTTGTGATGTCGTTGGAGACCCAGTTTCGGGGAATCCGTTGAGTTTCGCTCCGTGGGAGAATAAGTTTATAAAATTATCTTGGTAGCATGGTAGGGGCGGGGGTTGCCCGCCCTTATCCAGTTTGTCTTATGTTTGTATATTGAATGTTTTGATAGGATTTAATCCCAAATAAATCGGTATTATTCTAAGCAGAAGACTTGCTTGTGTTAGAGTGATGGGTGAAGAGTGTCATGAGAGACTCTGTTTCGGGTAATGCCTTATTGGATTTCAAGCCTTGTGGGAATAAGTCTATGGCGCTTTCTTGGTAGAAAGATTGTAGATAATGTGGTTCTTCTTTTATTTATAAAGGAAGGCTAAATTTTTTTATATTATCCAGTCTCTGAATATATTATCTGTTTTTTTCATAGAAGCCATACTAGTGCCATTTTCGCCTAGCCTTGAATCTCAATAAATTTAACATTTGTTTATTGTAACCAATTTAAAGTGTTTTTACTGTTAATATTTGATAGTTAATTATTTATGTGATAGAAAGACGATGATACTATTGTAAGTCCGTACGGAACAATATATTTTTAGTACATTTAAGGGCTGATATTCTTGGTTTCAAGGGGTGATTTGTGATAAATGTGTCATTTTTATTAAAAAAATACTATAGATTTAAGTCTAGTTTACAAAAAAAGTTATACATTTGCCCAGTTTTTAATGATATAGACCATGAATGGCGCACTAGTTCCGTACGAACTATGTCCATCTATAACGATAAAAATTACATAGACAATGTAATCAATCTAAACTTAATTAAAAAACAAAGCAAAATGACAAAGAATGAATCTAAGCTATTATCCATTCAGGGGATAGCTAAAGCCTCAGCGTTCTGTTTGCTGCTTTCTGCCTTCTCTGTAAACGCCGCTATGGCCGCTCCCGCTCCCGCAGGCACGGTTGATGAAGTAATGGCAGTGCAGCAAGGCAAGAAAGTAACAGGTGTGGTTGTTGACGGTACAGGTGAGCCTGTTATTGGCGCTAACGTGGTGGTGAAAGGCACTACAAACGGTACGATCACTGATTTCGATGGAAATTATACGATCGAGGGTGTGCCCGCCGACGGAGTTTTGGTGATTTCCTATATTGGTTATTTATCTCAAGAGATCCCTGTAGGCAACCAATCTGCAATCAATGTTACATTGAAAGAAGATACACAGACTTTGGATGAGGTAGTAGTAGTAGGTTACGGTACGATGCGTAAATCGGATGTAACAGGTTCTATTTCTACAGCTAAAGGAGAAGAGATGTTAAAAGCTCAAAACTTTAGTGCATTGGATAACTTGCGTGGTAAGGCTGCCGGTGTAAATATCTTCTCTAACTCTAGCCAGCCGGGTGCTTATGGTAGCCGTGTTGTTATCCGTGGTCAAGCGACAATTAATGCCTCTTCTGATCCGTTGTATGTTGTGGACGGCGTAGTAATGGAGAACTTCTATTTGATGAACCCGAATGACATCGAGTCTATGGAGGTATTGAAAGATGCTTCCGCTACCGCTATCTATGGTGCTCGTGGTGCCAATGGTGTTATCATGGTTACTACGAAACGTGGTAACAAAGAAGGTGGAACGAAGGTTAGCTACTCTGGTTCTGTAAGCTTGGCTCATCGCGCTCGTAAGATGGATACGATGAATGCGCAGGAGTGGTGCGATGCTTTTATGCAAGGTATTGAGAATGAGAATAGATGGGGATCTGATAAGGATGGCAATCCATTTAACTGGTCTACTAATCGTGCGGATTGGTTTACAGATCGTCGTTTCTTCGATTCTAACGGTAATCCTCTTTATGATACAGATTGGCAAGATGAGGCAACTCGTACAGCGATCTCTCATAACCATCAATTGAATGTTCAGCAAGGTGGCGAGAAATCATCTATGGGTGCATTTTTGAACTATACTGATAACCAAGGTATCATGTTGAATACCTATTCAAAACGTTTGAATGCAAAGATCGCTTATGATGCGAATCCTACAACATGGTTATCTACAGCGATCAACTTGGCGGTGAACCATACTTGGGGTAACTCTACTCCAGAAGACGGTGGTGGACAGGATGCTCGTCGTACTATGATTGAAATGGTTCCTTGGATGCCGGTTCAATATAATGGCAAATATACCTCCACCAATACTCCAGAAGGGATGCCAATGGACTTTGAGGCAATGTCTAACCCTGTTCATATCTTGAAGACCTATAAGAATATGAACTATAATACAAAAGTATTCGGTAATGCAGCCTTGACATTCCATATCATCGAAGGTTTGGATTTGAAGACTCAATTCGGTGTTGACGCTAACTTTAAGACTTTGCATAAATATATGCCAAGTGACTTGGTGAATTTGGCATATGACCAACATGGACGTGCTGAAAGATATCATGCAAATACTCTTTATTGGCAGGAAGAGACTTACTTGACTTATAATAAGACGATTGGCGAGCACCGTATCAACGCTATGGCCGGTTTGTCTTGGCAGGAGCGCAAGTATGATTATTCTAGAATGTATACAGAAAACTTCACTACCGATTTCTTTGAGGACTTCAATATGGACGCAGGTACGAAGCCTGATGCTCCGAAGACTTATTGGGAACGTTGGGCTATGAACTCCTATTTCTTACGTTTCGCTTATACATTCAAGGATCGTTACTCCGCTACAATTACTGGTCGTTATGACGGTTCTTCTAAGTTTGGTAAGAATAATAAATATGCGTTCTTCCCATCAGCGGGTTTGGCTTGGAACATCACGCAAGAAGACTTTATGTCTGATCAAAATACGATCAGCAACTTGAAGTTGCATACCAGCTACGGTTTGACTGGTAACTCTGAGATTGGTGTTTACAAATCTTTAGCAACAGTTAAGAGCGAAACGTTATTATTGAACGGAACACGTAATTCCTATTCTTATTTAAATAGATTGCCTAACTCTGATCTGAAATGGGAGAAAACCGCCCAGTTCGATATAGGTTTCGATTTAGGTTTGTTCAATAATAGAATTACGTTAGATGCTTCTTATTACAACAAGAAGACTTCTGATCTGTTATTGGATGCTCCGGTTCCTCATACAACAGGTTTCGAGACTGTTTATAAGAATATCGGTTCTATCCGTAACCAAGGTTTGGATCTGATGTTATCTACTCGCAATATTGATACAAAAGACTTCACATGGACAACATCCATCAATGCTAACTTCAATAAAAATAAGATCTTATCTTTGGGTGACAATGACGAGGATATCTTGAAAAACGAATGGGTGAGCGGTGCTTCTATCTTGCGTGTAGGCGAAAGCGTAGGTAGTTTCTATGGTTACAAACGTTTAGGCGTTTATACAATAGAAGATTATGAAGCTGGTAACTGCCAGAAGAAACAGATCGGTCGTGCGAAACGTTCTTCTGAGCGTGAGATCATAGGTAAAGGTGTACCCGATTGGACTGGATCTATGATCAATACATTACGTTACAAGAATTGGGATTTCACTTTGGATTTACAATTTGTCGCTGGTGTTCAGACCTTGCAACAGTTCTATCACTCTACATATGACCGTTTCGGACAGACTAACGGCTTGACAAATATCTTGTATGACGCATATAATGGAACGAATCCTAATTCTATGCAGCAAGCTATCTGGTTGTTCAACGGTGGTCACGCAGGACAGGATACTTTGACAGACTCTCAATGGGTGGCTAATGGTTCTTATTTACGTGCGAACTTAATCCAGTTAGGTTATACTTTTGACTCAAATCAATTGGCAAAGACTCCGTTTAGTAGCTTACGCCTATATTTGAATGTGAACAATGCGTTCTTGATTACAGCGAAAGACTTTAATGGGTACGATCCTGAAAGTACATCTCAGATCTCTACATCTAACGGTTCAGTATCTCCAGAACAATTTGGTCAGAATATGGCCTTCTTCTCTTATCCGAGAGCTAGAACGTTTACGTTGGGTGTAAATGTAACATTTTAATTAATTAAATTATTCAGAAAATTGCAATGAAAAAAATATTAACAACAGCTATTTTATGTGCGGGATTGGTAGGATTTACCGCATGTGACAGTTTTTTGGATGAGGATCCGAAGTCGTCCTTGACTTTGGATACCTATTATAAGACAAGTGCTGATATTATTGGCAATGTCAATTATCTATATCGTGATGGTGCTCCTGATAAGATGGGTAATATGACTGGTGCTTATAGAGGTTCTAGCTTGTCTGTAATGAACATGGTAACTGGTTATTTCGTGAATGAATATGAAGGTCAGGAAGTAGACTGTTCCTATGCTCGCCAGTTGACTCGTCAGGACTTTACGCAATCTTGTTGTAATTATTTGACTAATGACACTTGGAAAAGTTGTTATAAGTCGATCAATGTAGCGAACGCAGTTATCAAGTATGTTGATGGTGTGGAAATGGATAATCAAGCTCAGTATAAAGCAGAGGCTCGTTTCTTCCGTGCATTGAACTATTTCTATCTTGTAAAAATGTTTGGTGATGTTCCAATGGTTACAGAACCTACAGAAGATGCTACTTTGGTTGAATATCCGACTCGTACGGCTGCATCGGAAGTTTTCAATACAGTTATCATTCCTGATTTACAGTTTGCTGTAGAGAATTTACCTAATGCTACTTTTGCAGGAAATAGTCACCGTGTGACAAAATATGCGGCTGATATGTTGCTGGCCGATGTTTACATGAGACTAGGAGAGTACGCTAATGCGGTTACTCCATTGAAAGATGTAATCAATAGCGGAAAATTCGCTTTGGCTACTAACGATAACCTTGCGGAAGGTAGTGCGTTCAATAAGTTACGTACAACAGATGATCTGCCAGAGGTTATTTATGCCCGTGAATATGACGCAGCTATTTCTCCTAACGGTAATATCCCGGTTCACGCATTCAATTTGATTTCTCCGACATTCTTCGCTAATTCTTCTACTGGAAACAAATACTCTTTGTGGGTAAATGTGTATGGTGTTAGCGAGCGTTATTTGAATGTGTATGGTGAGAAAGACTTGCGTGCCCAGATGAATCAGTTCTTCCATCGTACATATACGCATCCTGTTGATGGAACAACTCTGGATATGAAGATGCTTTGTAACTGGTACTGGTATGATGAGACTGCTATCTTAGAGACTGGTAAGGGTACGAAAGACTGGAACTTCTATCGTTATGCTGAAACATTATTATCTGCCGCTGAAGCTATCGCTCAGTCTAGTGGGGTAAACGCTGAGGCTGCCGGCTATTTGGCACAAGTTAAGGCACGTGCTAACATGGAAGGTAAGGATGTTTCTACAATCGCTTCCGAGCTTCAAAGATTAGGCAAGCAAGCTTTTATTGAAGAGTGCTGGAAAGAGCGTTTACGTGAGTTCCCATTGGAAATGAAGATTTGGGATGACTGTGTTCGTACAGGTAAATTCCCTCAAATCTCCGCTACAAACAAAGGTGAGGTTCAATTCGTTGATTTAATTGGCGCTAAGAATGGTAGCGGTGCTACATTCAAGGCAACAGACTTATACTGGCCGATCCCTGTAAACGAGATCCAACGTAATCCGAATTTAACTCAGAATGAGGGATATTCAGCGAAGTAATTACTTTTTATTTCAATAACTGATGGCTGAAAGGGAAGGATGAGTGATTATTCTTCCCTTTCTTCCTTAATACAAGAACCCCATCATCCATAACGGGATCTTATTTTTATATCATCCGCAACGATAAAACCGTCCGGTATCCCTTCTATTGGTGAGTACCTTTTTCGTTTGCCACCGATCTCGAACGTATAAATTCCATCCACTAAAAAATCGTTGGCTTCGCTCATACTTTACAAATTTATCCTTTCTATTTTATCTGTAATACTCGGATGTAAATCTAAGGTTGTTACTTGGTGAGACTTTTTCAATTGGTTCGCAAAGAACGTCTCCCGCATGTTGCCGATATTCGCTTTCAAAGGCGAGAGGATATACATCAGATTTCTATTTTTCAAGTAGATATTGTCCGGCTTTTGCAGGCGAGAGATACCAAAAGTAGAAACAGTTGTAGGTCAGCTTACTTTCTGCCAATACGTTTAGATAAGTCAATAAAACGTTTCTCGTGATACTAATCCATTCGCAGAGCTTACTGATATTCGGGATAAAAGGGGCCGGTAAAGATAATTTGCAGTTCTGGCATATCATCGTATATATTCTTCAACTCTTGGCTTTACTGGGGGGATTTATGTACCTCATCCAAGTGTAAGCGTGTTCCTCCTCGTTTCACGAAACGATCCGCAAAGTCATATAATGTATTGTCAGAGAAATAGATACTATCTAAGCTGACATATATGGTTCGTTCGTCTTGCGGAAAATTTCGCTTGATATGCTGTTGCGGTACACTCCCCGAGCACCTCTTATACCGATCAACCGGGCATCCCGATTAATCTCGTACACCGTGCTTCTAATAAAGGCGGTAGAGGTAAATCGCAACTTCTTTCGATACATCTCTATCAATCGCTCCATAATCGTACTTATATATATGCAAATATAACAAATTGTTTATAGCAGAGAGCAATTTTGGGCGTTTTTTGTTTACAGAAGGAAGCAATTGCTTATCCTCTAGCCTGTGTCAAAGTAAAGGATGTTTATGAAGTACTAGTGACTTGGCAAAGTAATATATACTGCGTGGGCAAAATAAGTATATATCCTTTGAGTAAGTCAGTAGTACTGCTCAGAAAATCATTCTTTTTTCTTCACCTTCCAACCGTCCTTCTAACTTAGCAGAATCCAGTATGTCATTTCTTGCTCTTTTGTTTTCATAGTTGAAAGTGAATAATAAGACAACCAAACCAAAATTCTGTATATTATACATTGTTTCATGCAACTTGCTGACTAATCAAGCTACCAAAAAGAGAGGGAAGGATGATCGCTCATTCCCTCCCTCTCTAGCCATCAGTTATTGAAATTTATTATTGAACGGCATAACCCTCATTTTGAGTCAAACTCGGGTTACGTTGCATCTCGTTCAAAGAGATCGGCCATAACAAGTCGGAAGACTTGAAGGTCGCGCCGGAAGCGTTCTTTGCGCCAACTAAGTCAACGTATGTAACCTTACCCTTCTCTGTAGAAGAGATTACAGGGAACTTACCTGTACGCAAACAGTCATCCCAAATCTTGAATTCCAACGGGAACTCACGCAAACGCTCTGTCCAGCATTCCTCGATAAAGGCCTGCTTACCTAATTTCTGAAGATCGGCAGTAATTGCGGCTACCGTCTTACCTTCCATGTTTGCACGAGCCTTAACTTGTGCCAAATAGCCGGCAGCCTCAGCTGTTACACCTTGAGACTGAGCGATAGATTCAGCAGCGTCAAGCAAAGCCTCTGCGTAACGGAAGATATCACGGTCTTTCGTAGAACGTCCTGTGTTCAACAAAGCGTCCTCATCATACCAGAACCAGCAACCACAAGCATTCTCAGGAGCCGTCCAAGTCTTGCCATTATCCGGATTTGTATAATTCCAATGGAAGAATTGATTTGGCTGGATACGTAAGTCGTTTGCCGCATACACGTTCAAGAATTGATTCGTTGGCCCGTATGTACGCTCAAAGATAGAATACGTACCAAATATAGCTGTAGCCGCTGAGTTGAACGCATAAGTAGGCCACCAACCACCGTTACTGATCGTTGCGTTGTACTCATAAGAATAGATAGACTCAGCCAAACCGTCTGTCGTACGGATCTTATTATAGGCAGAACCCAATGCTAAATCATCGTTGGTTGCCAAAGCATGCGGAGAATCGATCACCGTCTTTACCGCAGAAGCAGCGTCGGCATACTTACCTTGTTGCATATAAACGGAAGTCAAAACCATAGCGGCAGCATACTTCGTGATACGGTTACTATTGTTGTAGAAAGTAGCAGCCGGCAAAGCATTAACGGCATCCTTCAAGTCGGATTCGACCTGAGCATATACTTGCTCTACAGAAGCACGCTCCAAATACATGTTCTCCATAGATTCGTACGGCTCTACTGTCAATGGAACACCACCAAAGATCTTCACCAAGTTGAAGTAGTTCCAAGCTCTAAAGAACTTTGCCTCACCGATCAAACGATTTGCCAAAGACTGATCCATTGAGATCTCGGGGATATACTTGATAGCGCCATTAGCTACGTTGATAGCCTTGTAGCAATCATCCCATATACCGTCAATAGTTACGGAAACAGTCATCGTATTCTGCTGACGAGTCAACTCGCGAGAATATTTACAAGTCAGCTCCTGACCTTCATAACTGTTTGTAAAGTAACCGGTCAATTGTCCTGTGATAGAGGCAAACGGACCTACGTAAGCACTACCCGCACCTGTGAGCTTACTTGAAGCTCCCGTACGATACAAATAGTTCACGTTAGCCTGAGCTTGAGCCTCTGTCTGGTAATAATCCGGGGCTGTCAACGATGACTTCGGTTTCTCTTCCAAGAAATCATTACATGCGCTGAACCCGGTTAAACAAGCGCATGCAATCGCTACTGTCAATATTTTTTTCATTTCTAAAAATTCTACTGATTAAATGAATTAAAATGTTACATTAACACCGAACGTGAAAGTTCTCGCTCTTGGATAAGAGAAGAATACCATGTTCTGACCGAACTTATTACTATCACCCTGCGATGTACCCTCAGGATCGTAACCTGTGAAATCGCTAGCAGTAATCAAGAATAAGTTATTCGCACTTGCGTACAAACGCAAAGCAGACAAACCGATCTTGCTAATCACGTTTGAGTCAAAAGTATAACCCAATTGCAACATGTTACAACGCAAGTAAGAACCATTGGCGATCCATTGAGAATCTACTGTCGTATCCTGACCTGCATGGCCTGAGTTACACAAGTAAACAGCCTGTTGCATCGTGTTCGGGTTCGATCCGTTATATGCGTCATATAAAATATTGCTCAAACCATTCGTGATACCGAAACGGTCGTAAGTAGAGTGGTAGAACTGTTGCATGGTCTCAACACCCCATACGAACTGCAAGTCCATCGTCAAATCGAAGTTTTTGTAAGAGAAGTTGTTGATCCAGCTTCCAGTCCAGTCCGGCATACCTTTGCCGATGATCTCTTTCTTATCCGTACGTTTCGCACGACCGATCTGGTTCTTCTCGCACAAGCCGTTATTGAAATCTTCCTCCGTATAAACACCCAAACGTCTGTAGCCATAGAAAGAACTCATGTTCTCACCTACACGCAAGATACTTTCAGAACCACCTACCCAGCTGTTCATCTCGATATCCTCATTATTGTCGCCCAACTGAAGGATCTTGTTCTTGTTGAAGTTTAAGTTAATCGTAGAACTCCAATTGAAGTCTTGTGTCTGAACTGGGCGTGCGCTGATCATTAAGTCCATACCTTGGTTTCTTACAGAACCGATATTCTTATACACTGTCGTGAAACCTGTAGTGTGAGGAATCGGGCAATCCAACAATAAGTCGGTTGTCTTCTTGTTATAGTAAGCTACATCGAAAGACAAGCGGTTCTGCCAGAATCCAATCTCGAAACCAACATCAAACTGACCAGTCTTCTCCCATTTCAAATCCGGGTTCGCCATAGAGCTGATGTAAGAATACGGAGCGCGAATATCGTTGATCAAAAGCGTACCAGAAGAAACACGAGCCAATGACCGATAAGTGTCAATCTCGGAGTTACCAGTCAAACCGTAGCTAGTGTGCAACTTCAAATTGCTGATCGTGCTTTGATCTTGCATGAAATCCTCTTGAGAGATATTCCAAGCCAAACCTGCAGATGGGAAGAACGCATACTTGTTGTTTTCACCAAACTTAGAGGAACCATCGACACGACCTGTTACGGTTGCGGAGTAACGATCTTTATATGTATAAGCGAAACGCAAGAAATAAGAGTTCATCGCCCACCGATCGTAAGAAGACTCAGGAGATGCCGGAGTTGTACCTGCGGACATATTATTGTCCTCAAAGAAATCATCCGAGAAACCTTCTGTTCGTGCCTTATTCCACTTTTGCACACGCTCTTGCCAAGACAAACCAGCCATAGCGTTGATACGATGATCACCGAATACCTTATTGTAAGTCAAGTAAGTCTCCTCCTGCCAATAAAGTGTATTCCAATTTTGGTACTCAGCCCAACCATTCGGCATGGAGATGTTGTTCAAATCGATAGAAGAATAACCTCTATACGTTTTATTATGATGGTCAAGACCTAGTTGAGTCTTCAAATCCAAACCTTCAGCCAAGTGGAATGTCAAAGCGGCGTTACCAAACACCTGCGTGTTGTAGCGCATACGTTTTTGCATATCCAAGATCATGACTGGGTTAGACATACCCTCAAAGCCTAATACATCACCAATGGAAGAAGAGGTAGAAGTGGTATATTTACCATTCTTATCGCGAATCGGCATCCAAGGAACCATCTCGATCATGGTACGACGAGCCTCTTGGCCACCACCATCCTCAGGCGTATAACGCCCCCATGTATGGTTAACCAATACATTGACTGCCGTAGACAACCACTTCGTAGGATTTGCGTCGTATGCCAACTTCGCATTAATACGCTTATTATACGTATTGTTTACAATACCCTGTTGATCCGTATAGTTCAAGAAAGCACCCATTGAAGAGCTCTTACCCGCTTGTTGGATATTCAACTGATGGTTGTGAGAAACCGCGGTACGAGTAGCCTCATCTTGCCAATTCGTATCATACAGAGGATTACCGTTTGCATCAAAGAAATCTGAATCATTAAACCAATCAGCACGGTTCAAAGACCAATTTTTACCTTGCCACTTATTCTCGTTTTCCAGACCAATCATGAATGCGTCACACCACTCTTGGGCGTTCATCGTATCCATCTTACGAGCGATATGGCTTGTGCTGACAGATCCTTGATAGCTAACCTGTACACCTTCACCATCTTTCTTACCACGCTTCGTAGTTACCATGATAACACCATTGGCACCACGAGCACCGTAGATAGCGGCAGCGGAAGCATCTTTCAAGACCTCCATAGACTCGATATCATTCGGGTTCACCAAGTCGAAGTTCTCCATAACAACACCGTCTACCACATATAGAGGGTTTGAAGAAGCGTTGATAGTAGCCATACCACGGATAACGACACGGTTAGAATAAGCACCCGGCTGGCTGGAGTTTGAGAAGATGTTTACACCAGATACCTTACCGCGCAAGTTGTCTAGCGCACTAAAGTTTTGATTCTTTGTCAAGTCGTCTCCTTTAGCCACACCGATAGAACCGGTCACGTCTGACTTACGCATCGTACCATAACCTACAACTACAACCTCGTCCAAAGTTTGAGTGTCCTCTTTTAAAGTTACTTTTATTGAAGATTGATTTTCCACCGGGATCTCTTGGGACAAATAACCGATATAGGATACCACCAAGATGTCATTTGCGGACACGCCTTCCAACGAGTAATTACCGTCGAAGTCCGTGATCGTACCATTTGTAGTGCCTTTCACCACCACGTTAGCGCCAATAACAGGCTCACCAGCACCATCAACAACCATACCTGTCACTTTCTTACCCTGCTGTACGACCATCACTTCATCAACCGTACCTGCGGAAGCGGGAACGGCCATAGCGGCGTCTACAGAGAAGGCAGAAAGCAGCAAACAGAACGCTGAGGCTTTAGCTATCCCTTGAAGGGATAATAGCTTAGATTCATTCTTTGTCATTTTGCTCTTGTTTTAAATTAAGTTTAGATTGATTACATTTATATGTAATATTATATTGTAGAATAGACATAGTTCGTACGGAACTCGCATGTGATATTTAATCTTTTTCGGGAATGATAAAAGTGCGATGAATAGGGCATGATCTAGCTCATTGGATTTCTTTTTTCTAATTCTTTTTGTTAGATTTGCACCTAGATTCGTATAATGCCAGAAATTCATAAGAAAGAAAGGGATATTTCTAAATAAATGACACGAGAATCACTTTCTATTCATGTTAATTAAATGGATATTTGTAGTCCAACTATGAATATAAAACACAAAAACGGATAAATTATATTATTAATTAAATAGCTATATCATGAAGAAAAAAAGCGTTTGGGCTTTAGCTTTAGCGGCGATGTTGATGTGGGTGGGAAAACCTGCGGTAGCGGCTGTGAATGAGGCTTTTGATCCAGTAGAGTATGTAAACCCGCTAATGGGTACGCAATCTTCTTTTGAGTTGTCTACAGGAAATACCTATCCGGCGATCGCTCGTCCGTGGGGTATGAATTTCTGGACTCCTCAGACAGGAAAGATGGGAGATGGATGGCAGTATGTATATACGGCTAACAAGATCCGTGGCTTTAAACAGACCCATCAGCCAAGCCCGTGGATCAATGATTACGGACAATTTGCAATCATGCCGGTGGTTGGTAAACCGGAATTCGACCAAGATAAACGTGCGAGCTGGTTCTCGCATAAAGGAGAGATCGCCAAGGCTTATTACTATAAGGTATATCTGGCGGAGCATGACGTGGTAACGGAATTAACGCCGACAGATCGTGCCGCTATGTTCCGTTTCACTTTCCCGGAAAACGAGCATTCTTATATCGTGGTGGATGCCTTGGATAAGGGGTCTTATATCAAGGTGATTCCGGAGGAGAATAAGATCATCGGTTATTCAACGAAGAATAGCGGTGGGGTTCCCGATAATTTCAAGAATTATTTTGTGATCGAGTTTGATAAGCCTTTCACATACGAGGCTACATTTGCCGACGCTTCTTTGAAAGAGGGTGCGAAGGAGCAAACGAGTGACCATGTAGGAGCCGTAATCGGTTTCAAGACGAAGAAGGGTGAAATCGTTCATGCGAAGGTGGCTTCCTCTTTTATTAGCTTCGATCAGGCCGCTATCAACATGAAGGAATTAGGTAACGATAACTTTGATACCTTGGTTCAGAAAGGTAAGGATGTTTGGAATGAGCATTTGAGCAAGATCGAGGTTGAGGGTGGAGATTTGGATCAATATCGTACGTTCTATTCTTGTTTCTATCGTTCATTGTTGTTCCCTCGTAAGTTCTATGAGATCAACGCTCAGGGCGAGGTGGTACACTACAGTCCGTATAATGGTGAGGTATTACCGGGTTATATGTTTACCGATACCGGATTCTGGGATACGTTCCGTAGTTTGTTCCCATTCTTGAACTTGATGTTCCCGTCGGTAAACAAGGAGATGCAAGAGGGCTTGATCAATACATATAAGGAAAGCGGCTTCTTCCCGGAATGGGCAAGTCCGGGTCACCGTGGTTGCATGGTCGGTAATAACTCGGCGTCTATCTTGGTAGACGCTTATATGAAGGGTGTGAAGGTTGACGATTTGGAGACTTTATATAAAGGTTTGATTCATGGTACGGAAAACGTTCACCCGAAGGTCTCTTCTACAGGACGTCTGGGTCATGAATATTATAATAAGTTAGGATATGTTCCTTACGACGTGAAGATCAACGAGAACGCCGCCCGTACATTGGAATATGCTTACAATGACTGGTGTATCTGGCAGATCGCTAAACAACTAGGCCGTCCGAAAAAGGAATTGGAATTATATGCCCGTCGTGCGTTGAACTATAAGAACCTGTACGACAAGGAAACCAAGTTGATGCGTGGCAAGAATGAGAATGGCGAGTTTATGGCTCCGTTCTCTCCGCTGAAATGGGGTGACGCTTTCACGGAAGGTAATAGCTGGCATTATTCATGGTCTGTATTCCACGATCCTCAGGGATTGATCGACTTGATGGGCGGTAAGGATTCATTTGTGATGATGCTTGACTCCGTATTTGCTGTACCGCCTTTGTTCGATGATAGCTACTACGGTGGTGTGATCCACGAGATCCGTGAGATGACCGTGATGAATATGGGTAACTACGCTCATGGTAACCAGCCGATCCAGCATATGATTTATTTATATAACTATGCGGGTCAACCTTGGAAGGCTCAATATTGGTTACGTCAAGTAATGAATAAGATGTATACTCCGGGTCCGGATGGTTATTGCGGTGATGAGGATAATGGCCAGACTTCCGCTTGGTATGTATTCTCAGCGTTAGGATTCTATCCGGTAGCTCCGGGTACGACCCAATATGTGTTGGGCGCTCCGCTGTTCAAGAAGGCTACGATCCATTTTGAGAATGGAAACAACTTGGTGATCAATGCCCCGAACAACAGCGATAAGAATATCTATATCGAATCCATGACGTTCAACGGCAAGAACTACACTAAGAATTATCTGGATCATAACGATTTGTTTAAGGGTGGCGTGATCGACTTCAAGATGGGTGACAAGCCGAATATGAATCGTGGTATTAATCCGGAGGATATGCCTTACTCATTCTCCGTAAACGAGGAAGGGATCAATAAACTTTCCCCTATTTCTGTAAAACCTAGTAAAAAGAAGAAATAAGCAATTAAGATGAATTTCATTCATAAACCATTAATGTCAGGCATAGCGATATGCCTGACATTTTTCGCATACTCCTGTGCTACACCGGAGAAAACGGAAAACAAGACAGACTTTACCGCATATGTAGATCCTTATATCGGATCGGGAGAGCACGGACACGTATTTGTCGGGGCGAACGTTCCGTTTGGAGCTGTTCAAGTAGGTCCTCAGAATATTTTTAAGGGATGGGACTGGTGTTCCGGTTATCATTACTCCGATAGTATCATTATCGGATTTAGTCATACGCATTTGAGCGGAACCGGATGTTCTGATCTGGGGGATATCCTTCTGATGCCTTATACGGGCGAGGTACGTACCGCCCGTGGCGAGCAAGATAATATAGAGGGAGCCGCTTCTTCCTATTATAAACATGCCAACGAAGCCGTAGCTCCGGGATATTACTCTTTGCTGATGGATAATGGCGTAAAAGCGGAGTTGACGGCAACCGAGCGTGTAGCTTTACATCGTTATACGTATCCGTCGGGAAGCGAGCATCGCCTCTTGATCAACTTGAAGGAAGGTATCGGTGATAAAGCGTATGACACTTATTTGAAGAAGATTGATGAGTACACGATCGAGGGGTACCGTTTTTCCAAAGGTTGGAGCCCACGTCACAAAGTATTCTTTACGTTGAAATGTGATCAGCCGATCGAGTCTTTGGCTGTATTCAACGATGATGAGGCCGCGGGTAATGATGAGTTGACAGGCGAGTCCGTAAAGGGAGTGATTACCTTTAAGGGAGATGCCCCGACCGCCTTGGTAAAGGTCGCTATCTCTTCCGTAAGTTGTGAGAATGCCTTGGCTAACTTACGTACGGAGCTTTCTCATTGGGATTTCGACGAGGTTCGTAACGAGGCTATCGATAAATGGAATGACCAATTGTCTTGTATCTCCATCGATACGAAAGATGAGCGTGCCAAGAAGGTTTTCTATACCGCCATGTACCATGCGTTTATCGCTCCGACGTTGTATTGCGACGCGAATGGCGATTTCCGTGGCCATGATGATAAGGTGTATACGAACAATACTTGGAAGAACTATTCCACTTTCTCTCTATGGGATACGTATCGTACCTTGCATCCGTTGTTCACGATTATCAAGCCTCAATATGTGTCGGATTTGGTGAACTCTATGTTAAGCATTTACGACCAGCAAGAGAAATTACCGATCTGGCCGTTGATTGGTGGTGAGACGGATCAAATGCCGGGATATAGCGCTGTGCCTATTATCGCGGATGCCTATCTGAAAGGTTTTACCGGCTTTGACGCTGACCGTGCGTATCGTTATATGGTTGCTTCCTCTGTCTATGAGAAGCAAAACGGGGTGCCGTACGTGTTGGAAAAAGGCTATATCCCTTGTGATAAGGTACGTGAGGCTACTTCTATCGCGATGGAATACGCAGCCGATGATTGGGGTATCGCCTTGATGGCGAAGAAAATGGGCAAGACGGAGGATTACCAGAATTACTTGAAACGTGGTAAATATTATACGCAGTATTTCGATAAGGATATCAACTTTATCCGTCCGAAAATGAATGATGGCAGCTGGCGTACGCCGTACGATCCGATCCAGTCCATACATAGCGTAGGCGATTTCTGTGAGGGAAATGGCTGGCATTATACATTCTTCGTGCCCCAGCATCCGGAAGGCTTGATCGAGTTGATGGGTGGCGACGCTCCGTTTATCTCGAAACTGGATTCTTTGTTCTTGGTGGAAGGTGAGTTAGGAGAGAACGCCTCTCCGGATATCAGTGGCTTGATCGGCATGTACGCCCATGGAAATGAGCCGAGCCATCATGTTACTTACTTGTATCCTTACGCCGGCGAGCAATGGAAGACAGCCGAGAAAGTTCGTTACATTCAAGATGTGTTTTATACCGACCAGCCGGAGGGCATCATCGGAAACGAGGATTGTGGCCAGATGTCCGCTTGGCATATCATGTCTGCCTTGGGATTTTACCAAGTGAATCCTTCCAATGGCGTGTTCGTGTTCGGTAGCCCGTTATTCGATAAGGCTTCCGTTCATTTGCCGGAGGGTAAGACTTTCGAGGTCGTAGCCCAGAACAACAGCAAGGAGAATGTATATATCCAATCCGTGTTGTTAAATGGTAAACCTTATAATAATTCTTATATCCTGTATGATGATATCGTGAAGGGAGGGAATCTTACCTTTGTGATGGGCAATACGCCGAATAAGGAGTTCGGAGCTGCCCCGGAAAATCGTCCGAAGACGGCTGAGTAAATAGCTCCCTTACTAGTGAGCGGTTTGCTCTGTTACCCCTAAGACAACGTCTCACGGATTGCCGGGAAAGTACCCGGCAGAGAAGCAAAGAATAATTAACGAATTAATAATCGACAAAATGAAGACAAAGCTTAAAACTTCGATGGCCCTTTTGGCTTCCGCTTTCCTGTGGGTGTCATGTGCCGGTGGGGGAGGGACTTCTCCTTCGGCGATGGACCCGGTGGATTACGTGAATCCTTATATGGGAAACATCAGCCATTTATTGGTGCCTACTTTCCCGACCGTGCATTTGCCGAACAGTATGCTACGTGTATATCCGGAGCGTGCGGACTTCACGGGCGACCGTCTGGGCGGTTTGCCTATTATCGTGACAAACCATCGTGAGCGTTCTGCGTTCAATTTATGCCCTTATCAAGGTGACGAATCCGGCTTGCGACCCGTGATCGCTTATAGCTATGACCGGGAGAAGATCTTGCCATACCGTTATCAGGTATATCTGGATAATGAGGAAATCGACGTGGACTTCGCCCCGTCCCATCAAAGTGCCGTATATTCGCTCACTTTCGAGAAAGAGGGATCGGCTTATCTGGTATTTAACAGCCGTAACGGACAGCTACAAGTAAATGGTAACGCCGTAAGCGGTTATCAATATATAGATAAGAAAACGAAAGTCTTTTTATATGCCGAGACGAACCAGAAGCCTGTGAAAGCGGGTGTATTGTCGAACGGCAGTGTCAACTATAACGAGACCTCCGTGGAAGGTACCAATGCCGCTATCGCCCTTTCCTTCGGGGAGGACGTGAAGAAACTTGGCGTTCGCTACGGTATCTCTTTTATCAGCGAGGAACAGGCGAAGAAGAATCTGGAGCGTGAGATCGCCGCTTACGACGTGGATGTGGTAGCGAAGATCGCCCGCAACGATTGGAACGACGCTTTAGGTAAAATACAAGTACAAGGCGGTACCAAGGATGAGAAGACCGTATTCTATACCTCTTTATATCGTTGCTACGAACGCCCGATTTGTTTGAGCGAGGACGGACATTATTACAGCGCTTTCGACGGAAAGATCCATGAGGATGGCGGACGGCCTTTCTATACGGACGACTGGATTTGGGATACCTACCGTGCTACGCATCCCCTGCGTGTCTTGATCGATAATGAGCGTGAGAACGATATCATCAACTCTTATCTCCTGATGGCGGAGCAGATGGGTACCGACTGGATGCCTACCTTCCCGGAGGTGACGGGAGATACACGCCGTATGAACTCAAACCATGCCGTCGCTACCGTGATCGACGCTTACCGCAAGGGCTTGCGTGGGTTTGAGCTGGAAAAGGCTTATATCGCTTGTAAGAAAGGTATCGAGGAAAAGACCTTGATCCCGTGGTCTGCCGCTCCCGCCGGTTGGTTGGACGATTTCTACAAGGAACATGGCTATATTCCCGCGTTGAGACCGGGAGAGAAAGAGACGGTGCCTAACGTATCCATTTGGGAAAAACGTCAGCCGATCGCCGTGACTTTAGGAACTTCGTATGATGAATGGTGCTTGTCCCAGATCGCTCAAGAATTGGGAAAGAAAGACGAGGCGGATTATTATTTGCGTCGCTCTTACAATTACCGGAACGTATTTAATCCGGAGACAGGTTTCTTCCATCCGAAAGATAAGGATGGCAAGTTTATCTATCCATTGGATTACCGTTATGATGGCGGTCTGGGTGCCCGTGATTATTACGATGAGAATAACGGATATATTTATCGTTGGGACGTACAGCATAATATCGGTGACTTGATCTCTTTGATCGGAGGCAATGAGGCGTTTACCTCTGCTTTGGATTCCATGTTCAATACGCCGCTGGGTATGTCTAAATGGCAATTCTATTCCACGCTTCCGGATCATACGGGTAACGTAGGTATGTTCTCTATGGCGAATGAGCCGAGCTTGCATATCCCGTACTTGTATAATTATGCGGGTAAGCCTTGGATGACGCAGAAACGTATCCGTACCTTATTGAATCAATGGTTCCGCAATGATTTGATGGGCGTACCGGGTGATGAGGACGGTGGTGGTATGTCCGCTTTCGTTGTCTTCAGTCAGATGGGATTCTATCCGGTGACTCCGGGTTCTCCTACCTATAATATCGGTAGCCCGATGTTTACCGACGTGAAAGTGGATATGGGTAACGGCAATACGTTCGAGATCCGTGCGAATAACGCGTCCGATGAGAATAAATACGTACAATCCGCTAAGTTGAACGGCGTAACCTTGAACCAGCCTTGGTTCAATCATAGCGATATCGCCGCCGGTGGTTTGTTAGAGTTAGAGATGGGGCCGAAAGCGAATAAGGAATGGGGATTGGGAACGCCTCCTCCTTCTGCCGCTCCGATGCCTAAGTAAATAAAAAAGCGTGTTGCGATTGTCGCAACACGCTTTTTTTATGCCAATACCTTAGCGATTAATTTCTTTAGTTCTTTTATATCAATGGGCTTCACTACATAATCCGTGAATTCACATTGTTTGGCGATCTCCTTTTCCCTTTCGAAAGCGAATGCCGTGAGTGCTATGATCGGAATGGTCTTGGATAAGGTGCGGATTCTGCGAGTTGCTTCGAATCCGTCCATAACCGGCATTTTTATGTCCATTAGGATTAGGTCCGGATGATATGTCTCGAACATATCGATAGCCTCTTGCCCGTTTAGCGCATGATAAAGTTGGTATTGCTTGCCAAACAAGGTTTCCAAAAGGAAATAATTCTCATAAACGTCCTCGGCGATTAAGATGGAATGATGCCTATCTGAACGGGGCGTTTCTTCGGATTGGACGGGGATATCCGGTGAAAGCTCAATATCAGTCCGTTTTGTGTCCAAAGGCAGAGTGAACCAAAAAGTGGAACCCACCCCTTCTTCAGAGTCTACGCCGATTTTACCTCCTAATGCCTCGATAATGGTTCGGCTGATGGTTAATCCCAATCCCGTACCTTGCTGGAAAGTATCTACCTTGATGAATCGCTCGAATATACGTCTTTGGTTTTCCGCGGAGATACCGATACCTGTATCTTTCACGCAGACTCGGATAAAATCCCCTTCTATCTCATAATAAATCGTGATACTTCCTTTTGTGGTAAATTTGATAGCGTTATTCACGAAATTAGATATCACTTGCATAACCCTCCGCTCATCGGTTTTAACGATTACGGATGGGGAGCCGAGATCAAAGATAAGAACCACGTCTGAAGGCATCTTTATAGAGTCTGCCAATGCGATTTCGCCACATATATCCTTGATGTCCACTTCCTCGAAATGATAATCCATGGTTCCCGCCTCGATTTTAGAGAAATCAAGGATATCATCGATCAGTTGCAGTAGCAAATCATTGTTTTTATGAATGATATCTAAATAAGATTGACGCTCTACCTCATCATCAATCTCGGCGATTATATTTGAGAACCCGACGATAGCGTTCAGCGGCGTGCGTATCTCATGACTCATATTCGCCAAGAATGCGGACTTCAATTTATCAGCTTCCTTTACCTTGATTAGCTCGATCTCCTTTTCCCGTTGCTGGGTTATGTTGGAGGTATAGCTTACGATCCTGTTAGGCGTTCCGTCATCGTTGAATTTATAGGAGCGTACATTGGAGTTGAACCAGAATGTTTTGCCATTGAGGATACGCCTGTAGGCCGCTACGAAGTTATTGATCTTCCCTTGCAGGAGAGGTTTGAACTGTTTATTATATACCCGGTCAAAATCATCCGGATGGATTGAGGATTTATAGTCTTCTTGATTCTTGAAGTTGTAATCATGAATCGCTTTTAGCCCCTCATTATTATTAATGTCTTCATTGAGGCCAAAATCTACGGTCAATTTATCATTCTCTACATCGTATTCCCAAAGAATGGAATCCCCGGTATCTACTGATACTTTTAGCCGGGCTAGGCTATTTTCGATTTGTTCCCGCTTGATGTGATTCTCGGTATCGTCGAATACAATATAAATATAGCCGAATATATTATCAAGAGAGTCTTTTAATGTGACTCCTTTTACCAACAGATGCTTTGTTTTAGAATCATGATGACTATCGTAATAGCCGTTTTGAGAAGCAACCTTGAAATCATAATTAAGAGGAAAGAATATATCTTTTCCGTTTTTGAGGCTTTGGTTTACATATTTCGGGATATTAGGATTCTCGAACATATTCAGTCCCACGGCCTGCTCACGGGTAACACCAAAAATATCGAGATCCGCTTGGTTGATATCTACCAACACTCCATTCTCATCATAAAGTTCGGCGCCCCAAGGCATCTTGTCGAAAATGATCTTAAACTTCGTCTCGCTTTTCATGACTTGCATAGCCGTATGTTCTACTAATCCTTGAACTTCCCCTCTTTCAATGGCTATGGAAAGGATATCAGCCAACATATGTAAGTTCTCTATATCTAAGGCACTCCAGTTCCGTTTCTTTTTTACAGAATCAAAGCCGATAAATCCGGATGGTTTGCCTTGCTTGAAAATAGGGATGACTAATAAGGATGAAACCTCTTGCAAAATCAGAAGATGCTGCTCACTCTTCGCCTCTTCCGGCATTTTAGAGACATCATGAATAACGATATCCATGCCCTTTTTGATACTGTCGTACCACCAAGGAATCTCGTCTTGCGGGAGTTGACGCAGTAAATCCTCTCGCATAGAGATAATGCCATCACAAGTAACTTCATTCGTAAAATCAACAGTATGAGTTTGTTCGTCAAATGTTCCGATATACACCCGATCCACATCGAAAAATTGTAAGATGCGGAATAGCGCTTGGTCAATAACCGAGTTTTTTTTGGCTCCAAGAAGAAGTGACAATACATCCGACATCGTTTTTCGCAAATCAATCATATTGGCCAAAATCAAGTCGGTCTTTTCATCTTCTACATCGGTCTTCTTGTCTATAGCCTCATTAAGAAATGTTGTATTGGAATGAATGTTATTCATGATAAATTGAGTGTACTAAATTTATTCGAAAACAAATGTAAGTATAAACTTTGATTATTTTTTGTTTTAGTGTTTATTATATTATTATCGTGGCTTTAAAAATAATTTTGTACGTTTGTAGATGGTTGAATTAAACTTGAAATCTATGGATAATAAAATCATATTGACGATAGGCCGCCAGTTCGGAAGCGGTGGCCGCGAGATCGGACAACGTTTGGCGAAGGAGTTGGGTATCGGTTACTATGATAAGGAACTGATTACCGTGGCGGCCCGTGAGAGTGGATTATGCGAGGATGTTTTCGAGAAGGCGGACGAACGTGCCTCCAGTGGTTTATCGTACGCTTTTACGATGGGGTATTCTTCTTTTATGGGAGGGATGTTTACGCCTTATAATGATATTTTGTCTAATGACGGTCTTTTTAAGATACAGAGTGACGCTATCCGTAAATTGGCGGAGACTGAGTCGTGTGTTTTGGTAGGGCGTTGCGCTGATTATATCCTCCGGGATAATCCGGCTTGTTTGAGCTTCTTTATCCATAGTTCAGTGGAGAGCCGGGTCCAAAAGACCGTGGAAAGGCATGGTGTGACGGTGGAAGAGGCGAAGAACATGATGGAGAAGACTGATAAATCCCGTGCGGCTTACTATAATTATTATACGAATAAGACATGGGGAATGGCCTCTTCTTATAATTTCTCGATCGATGTATCCGTATTAGGGATCGACGAGACCGTGGAATTTATGAAAAGCTTTATCGAGCGCAGATTGAATAAGCGTCCGCCTCATTTCGGATAAATCGTATTCTTGAGAAACCATTATTGAATAGAGATTAACCTATTAAAACTAAGAAAGTATGCGAAAACCTTTTATTACTGTTCGGCTGACCCATGGTATGTTGGGCGCCTTGTTAGTTTCCACCTGTGCTTGTTCGGGCACGAAGTGGACGGAGGTGGAGAAAGATTCTATCCGTATCGTTACCCAGCAAGAAGGAGCTGTATTAGGATATTCCGCCAATTCGGGGGTGAGACTTCTTACTGTTGACGGATATGCCTTCAAAGATCTGAATCGGAACGGGCGGCTTGATCCGTATGAGGATTGGCGTCTTACGCCCGAGGAACGTGCCGTTGATTTGGCCGGACAGTATCTACAGAGGAAATCGCCGGATTGATGCTTTATAGCGCCCATCAATCTATCCCCGGTGCCTCGAAAGGGTTTGGAACTTCTACCTACAATGGCAAATCTTTTGATGAGAGTGGAGCCCAGCCATCCGATCTTTCCGATGCGCAGCGTAAATTCCTCACCGAGGATAATGTTCGTCATGTATTGGTTACGAGAGTGCAAAGCCCAGAAGTGGCGGCTCGCTGGAATAATAATGTGCAAGCTTTAGTGGAGGGCATCGGTCACGGTATCCCAGCCAATAATAGTTCCGATCCTCGCCATGGTACGGCTGCGGATACAGAGTATAATTTTGGTAGTGGAGGACAGATCTCCTTATGGCCCGGTTCTTTAGGTTTGGCGGCTACTTTCCGTCCGGAAATGATGAGACGTTTTGGTGAGATCGCCTCTGCTGAATATCGGGCGTTAGGTATCGCTACCGCCTTGTCCCCGCAAGTGGATATGGCGACGGAGCCCCGCTGGAGCCGTGTGAGCGGTACGTTTGGAGAGGATCCGGACTTGGTTACGGATATGTCTCGTGCGTATGTGGACGGTTTTCAGACTTCAACCGGTGGGAAAGAGATTCGTGACGGTTGGGGCTATGAGAGCGTAAACGCCATGGTAAAACATTGGCCGGGGGGTGGACCGGGTGAGGCTGGACGTGATGCTCATTACGGTTATGGTAAATACGCCGTTTACCCCGGAAAGAATATCGAGGAACAAAAGAAGCCTTTTGTGGAAGGCGCCTTTAAATTGGATGGAGCTACCGGCAAAGCTTCTGCGGTGATGCCTTATTATACGATTTCTGTCGGACTGAATCCGGATGGTGCGGATATTGCGAATAGTTACAACCGTTATCTGATTACGGATCAATTACGTGAGAAATATGGATACGACGGTGTGGTTTGTACAGACTGGGGAATCACGGGTGATGAGACGGGCATAGAGACCTTCGCCGGAAAACCTTGGGGAGCGGAGGAGCTTTCTGTTGCCGAACGGCATTACCGTATTTTGATGGCTGGCGTAGATCAGTTTGGTGGTAATAACGATAAAGGCCCGGTATTGGAGGCTTATAAGATGGGTGTGGAAGAGATGGGAGAGCCCGCCATGCGTGAACGTTTCGAGACTTCTGCCGTACGTTTATTACTGAATATCTTTCGGACAGGATTATTTGAGAATCCCTATTTAGACCCTGCCGAATCCCAAAAGATCGTAGGGAATCCTGATTTTATGAAGGAGGCTTACGATGCCCAGCTCGCTTCTGTCGTGATGCTGAAAAATAAGGGAAACGCCTTACCTATGAGTAAGGAGATGAAGGTGTATATTCCGAAACGTTATTATCCGGCGGTAGTCGGTTTCTTCGGAACGACTAGCGAGGCTCATAGGGATGATCCGGTGAATTTGGATTTGGTTCGTAAGTATTTTACGGTCGTTGATAATCCCGATGAGGCGGATTTCGCTATCGTCTTTATGACGAGCCCGATCAGTGGTACGGGGTATGATAAATCCGATCGTGAGAAAGGAGGAAACGGTTATATGCCTATCAGTTTACAGTATAATGATTATACCGCTACCTATGCCCGTAACCCAAGTTTGGCGGGGGGAGATCCGTTTGAGAATTTCACGAACCGTTCTTATAAAGGTAAGTCCGTGAAAACAGCTAATAAGCAGGATATGCTTTCTGTTTTGGAGACAAAGGCTAAAATGAAAGGTAAGCCTGTAATCGTATCTTTGGAGATGGATAAGCCCACGATTATGTCCGAGTTCGAGGGTTCGGCGGATGCCATTCTGGTGAACTTCGGTGTACAAAACCAAGCGGTCTTGGATATCATCAGTGGAAAAGCCGAGCCTTCCGCTTTGTTGCCTTTGCAGATGCCGGCAGATATGCGTATCGTGGAGGAGCAATTCGAGGATGTTCCCCGGGATATGAAATGCTATACGGATAGCGAGGGCCATCTGTATGATTTCGCTTTTGGTATGAATTGGAAAGGCGTTATCGATGATGAGCGAGTGACTAAATATAAATAGGGTAAATTACATTTTTGTGTTTCTGTGGTTACGGTATCTATATTTAATGCCTAAATTTGCATGGTAATATTATTAAGTGCAGACCATGAAAATTATGACATTGCAGGGAACGGACAAATTGTTATATGAACTTGTCGCGCCTTTGGTTATGAATCCAGCCATTTTGCGACAAAATAACAATTACCCTTTTAAAACATCTCGTAGCCACGTTTGGTATATAGCCTTTCATGAAACGGCTGTTGTTGGTTTTATGCCTGTAAAAAAAGGACATCTCTATTACTCTATAGACAATTATTTCGTGAGTGGTGATGATCCTTTGGTATTGAGTGAACTTCTTGAAGAAGTCATAAAGGATTTTTCATCTCAAGCTTCACTTATGGCTGTTGTGCATAAACGTCATGTAAAAGTGTTCTCACAAAAAAAGTTCCAGACATGTGTTGAGTGGAAAAATTATGATAAAATGCATTATTTACCGGAGGTAGAGTCATGATGCGAAGAATGGATGTGTACGAGGCGACAGAGAAAAGATTGAAGATCATTTTTGATTATTTCGATTACGTATACGTCTCTTTTTCCGGCGGAAAGGATAGTGGTGTACTGTTGAATTTGTGTGTAGATTATATTCGTAGATACGCTCCGGGACGAAAACTAGGTGTATTTCATATGGATTATGAGGTTCAATACAGCCAGACGACCGAATATGTGGAAAAGGTTTATGCCGCTAATTCCGATATCCTTGATATTTATCATTGTTGTGTTCCTTTTAAAGTCCAGACATGTACATCTATGTTTCAACAATATTGGAGACCTTGGAGCGAGGAGTGCCGGGATATCTGGGTTCGAGAGATGCCCCATTCATGTCTCCGGGCGAAAGACTTTGACTTCTTCAAGGAGGACATGTGGGATTATGATTTTCAGAATATGTTCCCTTTTTGGTTGTATCAACGGAAAATGGGCCGGCGTATATGTTGCCTTGTTGGTATCCGTACCCAAGAGAGTTTTAATAGGTGGCGAGCCATACATAGTGATAAGAATTACAGAAAACTAGCTAATTATAAATGGACTCGCAGGATGAATTATTCTATATATAACGCATATCCTATTTATGATTGGAAAACTCAGGATATCTGGATAGCGAATGGAAAGTTCGGTTGGCCATATAATCATTTGTATGATTTGTATTATCAAGCAGGGGTGCCTTTGTCCCGGCAACGTGTGGCGAGCCCATTCATATCCCAAGCGATATCCACACTGTTCATTTACAAAGTTGTCGATCCCGACATGTGGGGACGGATGGTTGGACGTGTAAACGGTGTTGGCTTTGCCGGTATATATGGGAATACCTCCGCTATGGGATGGAGGGCTATCAAGTGCCCAGCCGGGTTCTCTTGGGAGAAATATATGTATTTTCTCCTAAATACCTTACCCGAAGAAACTTGTGAGAACTATTTGAATAAGTTAAGAGTCAGCCGTAAATTCTGGAGAGAAAAAGGAGGATGCCTCAGTGAGGAGACTATCGCTAAGTTACGGGCGGCTAATATTCCTATCATTGTGGAAGAATGTACCGCTTACCATACGGATAAGAAACCGGTACGGATGGAGTATATCGATGATATCAATATACCCGAGTTTAAAGAAATCCCTACTTACAAACGTATGTGTGTTTGTATTTTGAAAAACGATCATACATGTAAGTATATGGGTTTTTCCCAGACAAAACGAGAGAGGGATATGAGAAAAGAAGTAATGGACAAATATAATTTTTATAAGCATGGGAAACTTTGTTAGTCCGGCATATGGTGTTAGGGCTGTCCCTATAGAAAAAATTGTAGCCAACAGCTATAACCCTAATATCATGGCACCACCGGAAATGCGATTATTGGAACTTTCCATTTGGGAGGATGGCTATACGATGCCTTGCGTCTGTTATTATCTAGAAGAGTATGATTTATATGAGATAGTAGATGGTTATCATCGTTATCTGGTTATGAAGCAATCTCAAAGGATTTATGATCGTGAGAAAGGAATGTTGCCTGTAACGGTGATTGAGAAAGATATTTCAAACCGAATGGCTTCAACCATTCGCCATAACAGGGCTCGAGGGATGCACAACTTGGAACTTATGACGGAGATTGTTACGGAGTTGGTCAAATCGGGGATGTCTGATAAGTGGATCATGCGTAATATTGGAATGGATAAAAATGAGTTACTTCGGTTCAAGCAGATTTCGGGATTAGCTGAATTATTCCGGGATAAAGAATTCGGTTGGTCTGATGACTGGTCGGAAGAAGACTAAACTTTTTACATTTTGTTTGTCTGAGCGTTTTTTGCCTTTTATGGCTCTGTTGAGTACATATATACTAATTTTTTGTACATTTGCCCCCGACTTTTCACATAGGGGTGCCCGAGTCATACGGGCTGAGATTATACCCATCGAACCTGATCCGGGTAATGCCGGCGAAGGGAAAATAAGGTAGAACTAGGAAATAAAGGGGGCGTTACCTCTATGTGCTCCCTGATGTTTAAACTTTAATTAGTTATTAAGATGGAACAGATTGTTTCAAGTGGAATCATTGACTCTTACTTCGAGAAGTTGAAGAGCAACTTGTCTGTGGATGTAGCGATCGTGGGTGGGGGTAAGGCCCCCTTCCTGGATTTCATCCCAGCCAATGAGCCTTTTTCCGCGGTTATTG